>ERZ1031779.141-NODE-141-length-17940-cov-5.789544_pt1 | contig 17940 bp, 15 predicted proteins | sample MGYA00518170_ERZ1031779 | MGnify/ENA primary metagenome ERZ1031779 (study PRJEB33719, sample SAMN04261241) | wastewater metagenome | biome: rural village; feature: human; material: feces | host: Homo sapiens | place: El Salvador | collected 2013-01-07 ... | reverse complement strand
CGGTCTCGGCATTCCTGCTGAACCGCTCTTCCGATCTTCAGTCTTGGACCATTTTTTTCAGTAGTGCGGCAAAAATAAAGACACAGACCAACGAGCCCATACTGTAATAAGAGATGGTTTTTAATGCCTCAGCTTCTGACATACCAGCAAAAGCCATCGCATATTTGGGCATCCACACCACAATCACATAAAAGGTCGAGAATGCGGCTACACCGAACAGTACCGATGAAACACCTTCCAGCCAGACTAACGGTTTGCTGTTCATTTGCGGTAATTCATTAGCTACGCTGGCGTCCACCAACTGGCTGGGGAATTTGCTTTTCAACAGCATCAGCGTGATCAGTACAAATAGGATGCCTGGAATAATCAGCCCATAGCCGTACCAGATGTTATTGAGCAACATATAGCTCACCAGCATTGGGTAGAACATTTGTCCGAATGACACCATCGCTTTAACCAGTATGACCGCCGAACCAGAGGCTTTCGGAAAGCATTCCATGAGCGCGGGTAGCCACCCGTATCCAGCGCTGAGTTAGCGATACCTACGCACACTGCCAGACCGTAGGCGAGAGTTAAATTCGGGCAAGCGGGAATACCAAAGAAGAATAGCAGATACATTATTACTGCCATTAATATCACCGCCCGACGACCAAACTTATCGGAGATCACACCGAAGAATAAAATACTGATCAATCGCCCCAAACCGATACCGGAAATTAAATAGGCAATGCCCGCGTTGTCAGTGGAAAACTTTTCCGCCAGAGATGACATGTTTTGGGCAAGCGTAATAACACTAATGCCGTGCAGGAAGTAGCTGAAGTAAATACAAAGAACAGCCAGGATAAATGGCGTGCTGAAAGCCTTATTTTGAGACATTTTCACAGCTCCTTGCTGAAAGATAATTTCGTTACCGTACGTATTGTTCTCCGACGGTTTACATAATTACTATACTGAAGATGATTTTCCCTGGGTACATGGCATAAAGTTTATGTTTCCAGGAATATTGCATGTCATAGTTTGTTTTTGATCGCGATTTTCCTTAGTTAGCGCAGAAAGAGTTATTTATCCGTAAGATCTTGCATGACCTGAAAAGAATATTGCATTACCCACCCGGAGCGACATTTTCCTTTAGCGACTGATGCCGCGTTTTTTTGCGGCTGCGTAAGCCGATAAACAGTGCCAGTAAAAAACCGATGGCAGCGATGGTGGTATCGAACCACATAATATCGGCAATACTTCTTTGGGACAGATGAGCCGTAATCAACGGAATAGTAAAGGTCGCAATACTGCCCGCACTGTAATAGATCCCTGTAGCTTTACCTTTAGCGTAAGGGAAACGTTCAGCCATTAACGTCAGGCCAATTTGCACAACACCTCCAGCAGAGGTAAAACCAATGACAAAAGCAAATATTATCACCACATAAAATGTGGGATGCAGGCAGACGGTAAACAGAGCAATAAATGAGATAAAGGTGTACAGCATCAGTAATGTTGTTGGGCGAACGGTATTACGAATGAGTGGAGCGGTAATAAATACACAAAGCAGCGAACCCACGGTGTAGATACTGAGTAGTTTAATCGACATAGTGTATGACATGCCTGCAACAAATTGTCCGTACTGTGCCAGCCACTGGCTAACCAGATAAAACGTTGCCATTGAGATATAGCCATATAAGGTATAACTGGCTAAATCGATAATTGAACAGCGATGTTCCGTAGAGCTGGTGGTTTTCTTTATGACAGGTAAGCGATGACCCGGATGGGGTGGGAACGTACAACGGTATAAAAACAGAGCGTTAATAAACATAATGCCTGCAGCAATCATAAAGGACCAACCGAACCACAGTTCAGCCCACACTAACAGGCTAATGATTAGCGGTAATAAAAATTGTCCGCTGGAAACAAATGCTTTAATTAAAATATTGGCTGTCCCAGGTGAGCGTGGAAAAGCTTCCATCAAACTGGGATAAGTGCCTGCATCGAGAAAACTGTTTGCCATTCCTGCCAGAAAGCCAAAAACATAAGCGATAATGATGTTATTGGTGTGCAGGATGCCAAAAAAGAAGGCCATATAGCAGCACATCCCGAGCATGATAAAAGGGCGGCGACCAAAGCGATCGGATAATAATCCTGCAAAAAGCAAGACACTTAATCGACCAATGCCCAGCGATGAGATAACTATCGAGACACCCGCGGCATTAGTCTGCCAAAGTGTCTCCAGCGAGGCCATATTCAGGCTCATCAAAATGACGCCCATACCATGCACCAGGTAATTAAAATACAACCCAAGTGCGGTAGGGTAATAGGGATTTTTCATAGGTTCTACTTAGCAAAGGTGCTTTAAAAAGTGTAGCGATGTTGTGTCAGTATCCGTTCATTATTGTTGTAACAACGACAATTCCTTTTTGTGGAGAAATTAACAAAGCCGCTCCAGATCGTGTGCATATAATTCAGCGGCTACCGATTGATAGATCTTCCAGTCAATAAAATTGCCATCAGGGTAGACTTGTTGAAACGCGGTTAAGTCGGGGAAAAAACGCATGGTGTTGTTGCCGATGCGGTTATTTATTTTCTCTATGATGGCATGAAGATGTTTTTTTCGTTGCTGACGCATAGCCAACAGTTGCTCGACTACACGATCAGGAATGGCGCATTTGCCATTTTCCCACTGACGCCAGCTTTCACTGTCACCGGTCTGGGCAATCCAGGTCGCGCATTCATCAATAGTCATGGCAAAAATATGGCGAAGTGCCTGGAGTTCATAAGCGTTCATCGTGTAATGGCTGCATGAAATAAACAATAAAATATAAATAACATTATCAGCCTGCTGACGGCTTGAAGAGAGTCACAGTATCTTGTGCAACATTATTGGAAAGAGTGAGGGGCGAGGTAGCGAAGCGGAAAAATGTTAAAAAAAAGCCCATCGTGGGAGATGGGCAAAGACTACACACAGCAATTCGTTGTTTCACTCAGGGGATTTCCATGCTTATAAATCAATATGTTGATTTATAACCGTAAGCTAATAGTAGGCATACGGACTTTTTGCGTCGATCAGATTCGTCTCATTAGTTTAAAAACTGTAAAGAATTTGCGACAGGTACTACCAGCTGAATGGCGGTAAGCAGGAAAATATGGGGAAGAGCAATCAAATATCAATTAGCGGGGGTTAACAATCAGGCGGCAGAGCCGCCTGATGAGAAATTACTTATTCGGTTTCTCGATTTCGCCAAGTTCTTCGAGAATTTCTTCCGGTTGGTCCGTCGGCGGCGGGACTTCTTCCACCCACGCGGCAAACAGACGCCAGGAAACGGCTAACAGAACCGGACCAATAAACAGACCGATCATCCCGAAAGCAATCAAACCACCAATAACACCAGAGAGGATCAGGATCAGCGGTAAATCGGCACCCATGCGAATTAACATTGGGCGGATGACGTTATCCAGCGTGCCAACCACACCGCTCCACACTAACAATACCGTTCCCCAGGTGGTATCGCCAGTCCAGTAGAGCCAGATAATCGCCGGAATCAGTACCGGCAACGGGCCAAGCTGGACAAGGCAGGAGAGGATCATTAACACCGTTAGCAACGTTGCATAAGGTACGCCGGATACGGCGAGGCCGATACCGCCAAGCACTGCCTGTACTAACGCCGTCACCACCACACCCAGCGCCACCGCGCGGATAGCCTGTGCCGCCAGCAGTACGGCGGCATCTCCGCGAACGCCTGCCAGACGGGTTGCAAAATGGCGAATGCCTTGTGCCACCTGTTCACCGCGCCAGTACAGCAGGGCACTGAAGAGAAGCATCAGCGCACAATGCACCATAAAGCGCCCGATATGCGCCGCCTGCCCAACGAACCAGGTGGTGGTGGTGCCAATATAAGGGCGGACTTTCGCCATGATCGCCGTCCCCCCCATATCCAGCAAGTTGTGCCAGCCTGCATACAGCTTCGCGCCAATCACCGGAATGGTATTAAGCCACGCCAGATCGGGTAACGTCATGTCGCCGCTGGAAATGGCTTTAATTAGCGGGCCGCTGCCGTCGACGATACTGTTAACCAGCAAAGCAATAGGGATGATAAACACCATCACTAATAACAGCGTCATCACCAGAACGGCGAGAGAGCGGCGGCCAAACATGATCTTTTGCAAACGTAACAATACCGGCCAGGTGGCGATAACCACCGTACCGGCCCATGCAAAGCCGAGAATAAAGGGTTGAACAATCCACAGACATGCCACAATCATGATGGCTAAAAACAGCACCGAAAGCAGAATTTGTGCGACATCCCTGGGCTGACGAACATTTACCATAACTACTTTTCACCTTTTTTGTGCGTCAAATCGTCGACGCGACGTGAACACGCGAAACTCACCTGCATAATGATGAGCAATTTCAGCGGTTTTTAACAGGCCGATTCTGCCCTTAATTCTGATGGGCGTGTTAGAAAAAAATGTGGTACAACAACTCAGGCAACACGCAAACGATTTACTCGTCGTATTTCAAGTTGCATGTGCTGCGGCTACGTTCGTTCACCCCAGTCACTTACTATTGTAAGCTCCTGGAGTTCACTCGCTTGCCGCCTTCCTGCAACTCGAAATCCATAGAGTAAATAAACATCACCTTTCAGTACGCTATTGCAGCCGCCTGAAAGAATAGTGTATCGACCTACATCACAGACCGCAGGAAAGGGTCAATATAATGATTCCACAGATTTCCCAGGCACCCGGCGTCGTTCAACTGGTGCTTAATTTTTTGCAAGAGCTGGAGCAACAAGGTTTTACCGGCGATACGGCGACAAGTTATGCCGATCGTCTGACAATGTCGACCGACAACAGTATTTACCAACTTCTCCCCGATGCGGTGGTATTTCCGCGTTCAACCGCAGATGTGGCGCTGATCGCCCGTCTTGCCGCGCAGGAACGCTATTCATCGCTGATCTTTACCCCCCGCGGCGGCGGCACCGGCACTAACGGTCAGGCGCTCAACCAGGGGATTATTGTTGATATGTCCCGCCATATGAACCGCATCATCGAAATTAACCCTGAAGAGGGCTGGGTGCGCGTTGAGGCCGGGGTGATAAAAGATCAACTCAATCAGTACCTGAAACCGTTCGGCTACTTTTTTGCGCCGGAACTTTCGACCAGCAACCGGGCAACGCTCGGTGGGATGATCAATACCGATGCATCCGGTCAGGGATCGCTGGTCTATGGCAAAACGTCAGATCACGTACTTGGCGTACGCGCGGTGTTGTTGGGGGGCGATATTCTCGATACGCAACCTTTACCCGTCGAATTGGCGGAAACGCTGGGTAAATCCAATACCACAATCGGGCGAATTTATAACACGGTTTATCAACGTTGCCGTCAGCAACGCCAGTTAATCATCGACAACTTCCCCAAACTTAACCGCTTTCTTACCGGTTACGATCTGCGTCATGTCTTTAACGATGAGATGACCGAGTTCGACCTGACGCGCATTCTGACGGGTTCAGAAGGGACGCTGGCCTTTATTACCGAAGCGCGGCTGGATATTACGCCCTTGCCTAAAGTGCGCCGTCTGGTGAACGTCAAATATGACTCTTTTGACTCCGCGCTGCGTAACGCGCCGTTTATGGTTGAGGCGCGGGCGCTTTCGGTAGAGACGGTGGACTCAAAAGTGCTGAATCTGGCGCGGGAAGATATTGTCTGGCATTCCGTCAGCGAGTTGATTACCGATGTGCCTGACAAAGAGATGCTCGGGCTGAACATTGTGGAGTTTGCTGGTGATGATGAGGCGCTGATTGATGAGCGGGTAAATGCACTCTGTGCGCGGTTGGATGAGCTGATCGCCAGTCATCAAGCAGGTGTCATCGGCTGGCAGGTGTGCCGTGAGCTGGCGGGGGTTGAACGTATCTATGCAATGCGCAAAAAAGCCGTTGGTCTGCTTGGCAATGCCAAAGGTGCCGCTAAGCCAATTCCGTTTGCTGAGGATACCTGCGTACCGCCGGAACATCTGGCCGATTATATTGCTGAATTTCGCGCGCTGCTCGACAGCCACGGCTTAAGCTACGGTATGTTCGGTCACGTCGACGCAGGTGTCTTGCACGTCCGTCCGGCACTGGATATGTGCGATCCTCAACAAGAGATTTTGATGAAGCAAATTTCTGATGACGTGGTGGCGCTGACTGCGAAATACGGTGGTTTGTTGTGGGGCGAGCACGGCAAAGGTTTTCGCGCTGAATACAGCCCGGCGTTTTTCGGTGAGGAACTTTATGCAGAACTGCGCAAAGTGAAAGCGGCATTTGACCCGCATAACCGACTCAACCCAGGGAAGATTTGCCCGCCAGAAGGTCTCGATGCGCCGATGATGAAAGTGGACGCGGTGAAGCGCGGTACATTCGATCGGCAGATCCCCATTGCGGTACGCCAGCAGTGGCGCGGTGCGATGGAGTGTAACGGCAACGGTTTATGCTTCAACTTTGATGCCCGTAGTCCGATGTGTCCGTCGATGAAGATCACCCAGAACCGGATTCATTCACCGAAAGGGCGCGCAACGCTGGTGCGTGAATGGCTGCGTTTGTTGGCGGATCGCGGCGTTGATCCACTCAAACTGGAACAAGAACTGCCTGAATCCGGCGTCAGTTTGCGGACGTTAATTGCCCGCACGCGCAATAGCTGGCATGCGAATAAAGGCGAATATGACTTCTCACACGAAGTCAAAGAGGCGATGTCGGGCTGTCTGGCCTGTAAAGCTTGTTCGACCCAGTGCCCCATCAAAATTGATGTGCCGGAGTTTCGCTCTCGTTTCCTGCAGCTCTATCATACCCGTTATTTACGTCCGCTGCGCGACCACCTCGTCGCTACGGTCGAGAGCTACGCGCCGCTGATGGCACGCGCGCCGAAAACCTTTAACTTCTTCATTAACCAGCCGCTGGTGCGCAAACTCTCGGAAAAACATATCGGCATGGTTGATTTGCCACTGCTGTCGGTCCCCTCGCTACAACAACAAATGGTGGGGCATCGCTCGGCAAACATGACGCTGGAACAGCTTGAAGCTCTCAATGCAGAGCAGAAAGCGCGCACGGTGTTGGTGGTGCAGGACCCCTTTACCAGCTATTACGATGCGCAAGTGGTGGCGGATTTTGTCCGTCTGGTTGAAAAATTAGGTTTCCAGCCGGTGTTACTGCCATTTTCGCCAAATGGCAAAGCCCAGCATATTAAAGGTTTTCTTAATCGTTTTGCGAAGACGGCGAAAAAGACGGCGGATTTCCTCAACCGTATGGCGAAGCTGGGGATGCCAATGGTGGGCGTCGATCCGGCGCTGGTACTTTGTTATCGCGATGAATATAAACTGGCGCTGGGCGAGGAACGTGGCGAGTTTAACGTCTTACTGGCGAATGAATGGCTGGCAAGCGCACTTGAGTCACAGCCAGTGGCTACAGTCAGCGGTGAATCATGGTATTTCTTTGGTCACTGTACCGAGGTTACCGCCTTGCCGGGCGCGCCAGCACAATGGGCCGCGATATTTGCCCGTTTTGGCGCGAAACTGGAAAATGTCAGCGTGGGTTGCTGCGGCATGGCAGGGACTTACGGACATGAAGAGAAAAACCATAAAAATTCGCTCGGGATCTATGAGTTATCCTGGCATCAGGCTATGCAGCGACTGCCGCGTAACCGCTGTCTGGCGACCGGATATTCCTGCCGTAGCCAGGTCAAACGGGTTGAAGGCACGGGGGTACGCCATCCTGTGCAGGCTTTACTGGAGATTATTAAATGATATGGAAACGAAAAATCACCCTGGAAGCACTGAATGCTATGGGTGAAGGAAACATGGTGGGGTTGCTGGATATTCGCTTTGAACATATTGGTGATGACACCCTTGAAGCGACAATGCCAGTAGACTCGCGGACAAAGCAGCCTTTCGGGTTGCTGCATGGAGGCGCATCCGTGGTGCTGGCCGAAAGTATCGGTTCCGTTGCCGGTTATTTATGTACTGAAGGTGAGCAAAAAGTGGTTGGCCTGGAAATCAATGCTAACCACGTCCGCTCGGCACGAGAAGGGCGGGTGCGCGGCGTATGCAAACCGTTGCATCTCGGTTCGCGTCACCAGGTCTGGCAGATTGAAATCTTCGATGAGAAAGGGCGTTTGTGCTGTTCGTCACGATTGACGACCGCCATTTTGTGACGTTGTCACCAGAAAAGTGTGACGCATATTGCTTTTGGTCATTATCTGCACAGTAAACGGTGGTATACTGTGCAGGTCTTGTCTAAAAGCGAGGATGCTATGTCTACTCAACTTGATCCCACCCAGCTGGCCATTGAATTTTTACGCCGTGACCAGAGCAATCTTTCACCTGCCCAATATCTCAAACGTCTGAAACAACTAGAACTTGAATTTGCTGACCTGCTTACTCTCTCTTCTGCTGAATTAAAAGAAGAAATCTACTTTGCCTGGCGTCTGGGCGTGCATTGATCCTGACTTAATGCCGCAAGTTCGCCAAATCGACCTGGATTAACCTCCGTCCAGGTTCGATGACCTTCTTAATACTGCTTATCTACCCGCCTGATATTGTTCAAAAATAATACTAATCGCAGTTTGTGTTAAAACGGCGGGTTAGCTTTATGAGATTATTCTTATCGCCCCTTCAAGAGCTAAGCCACTGAGAGTGCCGGAGATAAGCGCCGGATGGGGTAGAAACCCTTAAGCCTGTGTCGCACAGACTTAAGGGTTTTCTTATTTCTGAACGCTGCACTTTTTTACCTATCTCTTAAATAGTCATTTTCAATACAACTTTTTCTTTTTCATCACAGCCTTAATGCTCCTTAGATAATAACCATTATCTAACAATGAGATACCTAATTCTTAGCGTGCCTGTTAACCCACACATCAGGGTCTATGCTTATTAAAAGCAGGCAAAAAGCATGTTTTACGGTAAAGCCCCTGCGTTTGCTGGGTTGAACTGATAATCATTATCACTAACATGCTGTTATACGCTGAAAGCGATGAAGTGAGGTAAATCGATGGACATGCATTCAGGAACCTTTAACCCACAAGATTTCGCCTGGCAAGGCTTAACGCTGACACCCGCAGCGGCGATACACATCCGTGAGCTGGTGGCAAAGCAGCCGGGTATGGTCGGCGTGCGCTTAGGCGTGAAGCAAACGGGCTGCGCGGGCTTTGGCTATGTGCTCGACAGTGTTAGCGAGCCGGACAAAGACGATCTGCTGTTTGAACACGACGGCGCGAAGCTGTTTGTCCCGCTGCAAGCGATGCCGTTTATTGATGGCACGGAAGTCGATTTCGTTCGTGAAGGACTTAATCAGATATTCAAATTTCACAACCCTAAAGCCCAGAATGAATGTGGCTGTGGCGAAAGCTTTGGGGTATAGGCGGTACTATGTCTCGTAATACTGAAGCAACTGACGATGTCAAAACATGGACCGGCGGCCCGCTGAATTATAAAGAAGGATTCTTCACCCAGTTAGCCACCGATGAGCTGGCAAAGGGGATAAACGAAGAGGTGGTGCGCGCAATTTCGGCGAAGCGTAATGAGCCGGAGTGGATGCTGGAGTTTCGTCTAAACGCCTATCGCGCATGGCTGGAGATGGAAGAACCGCACTGGTTGAAAGCGCACTACGACAAGCTGAATTATCAGGATTACAGCTACTACTCAGCACCATCGTGCGGTAATTGTGACGACACTTGCGCGTCTGAACCTGGCGCGGTGCAGCAAACTGGCGCGAACGCCTTTTTAAGTAAAGAGGTGGAGGCGGCGTTTGAGCAGTTGGGCGTTCCCGTGCGGGAAGGCAAAGAGGTGGCGGTGGATGCCATTTTCGACTCTGTTTCGGTTGCCACTACTTATCGCGAAAAACTGGCGGAGCAGGGAATTATTTTCTGTTCCTTTGGTGAGGCGATCCACGATCACCCGGAACTGGTGCGTAAATATCTCGGCACCGTGGTGCCGGGGAATGACAACTTCTTTGCCGCGCTTAATGCGGCGGTAGCCTCTGACGGTACGTTTATTTATGTGCCTAAAGGCGTGCGCTGCCCGATGGAACTTTCCACCTATTTTCGCATTAACGCGGAAAAAACTGGGCAGTTTGAGCGCACCATTCTGGTGGCCGACGAAGACAGCTACGTCAGCTACATTGAAGGCTGTTCCGCTCCGGTGCGTGACAGCTATCAGTTACACGCGGCAGTGGTGGAAGTCATCATCCATAAAAACGCCGAGGTGAAATATTCCACGGTACAAAACTGGTTCCCTGGCGATAACAACACCGGCGGTATTCTCAACTTCGTCACCAAGCGTGCTTTGTGCGAAGGCGAAAACAGCAAAATGTCATGGACGCAATCAGAAACCGGGTCAGCGATTACGTGGAAATATCCCAGCTGCATTTTGCGCGGCGATAACTCCATTGGTGAGTTTTACTCAGTGGCGCTGACCAGCGGTCATCAGCAAGCGGATACCGGCACCAAGATGATCCACATCGGTAAAAACACCAAATCGACCATTATCTCGAAAGGGATCTCTGCCGGACATAGTCAGAACAGTTATCGCGGCTTAGTGAAAATCATGCCGACGGCAACCAATGCGCGCAATTTCACTCAGTGCGACTCAATGCTGATTGGCGCTAATTGTGGGGCGCATACCTTCCCGTATGTCGAATGTCGCAATAACAGCGCACAACTGGAGCACGAGGCAACGACATCACGTATTGGTGAAGATCAACTGTTTTACTGCCTGCAACGCGGGATCAGCGAAGAAGACGCCATCTCGATGATTGTTAACGGTTTCTGCAAAGACGTGTTCTCAGAACTGCCGCTGGAATTTGCCGTTGAAGCACAAAAACTCCTCGCCATCAGTCTTGAACACAGCGTCGGATAAGGAATAAACATGTTAAGTATTAAAGATTTACACGTCAGCGTGGAAGATAAAGCTATCCTGCGTGGATTAAGCCTCGACGTTCGTCCCGGCGAAGTTCACGCCATTATGGGGCCAAACGGTTCGGGCAAAAGTACCTTATCGGCAACGCTTGCCGGGCGAGAAGATTATGAAGTGACGGGCGGCACGGTTGAGTTCAAAGGCAAAGATTTGCTTGCGCTGTCGCCGGAAGATCGTGCAGGCGAAGGCATCTTTATGGCCTTCCAGTATCCGGTGGAGATTCCCGGCGTCAGTAACCAGTTTTTCCTGCAAACGGCACTTAATGCGGTGCGCAGCTATCGCGGCCAGGAAACGCTCGACCGCTTTGATTTTCAGGATTTGATGGAAGAGAAAATCGCTCTCCTGAAGATGCCGGAAGATTTATTAACCCGTTCGGTAAACGTTGGTTTTTCCGGCGGCGAGAAAAAGCGCAACGATATTTTGCAAATGGCGGTGCTGGAACCGGAGTTATGCATTCTTGATGAGTCGGACTCCGGGCTGGATATTGACGCATTAAAAGTGGTCGCCGATGGCGTGAACTCGCTGCGTGATGGCAAGCGCTCATTCATCATTGTTACGCACTACCAACGCATTCTCGACTACATCAAGCCTGATTACGTTCATGTGCTATATCAGGGACGAATTGTGAAATCCGGCGATTTCACGTTGGTCAAACAACTGGAGGAGCAGGGTTATGGCTGGCTTACCGAACAGCAGTAATGCGCTGCAACAGTGGCATCACTTGTTTGAAGCTGAAGGGACAAAACGCTCCCCGCAAGCACAGCAGCATTTACAACAATTGCTGCGTACCGGACTGCCGACACGTAAACATGAAAACTGGAAATATACGCCGCTGGAAGGGCTGACCAATAGCCAGTTTGTCAGCATTGCGGGAGAGATATCCCCACAGCAGCGAGATGCCTTAGCGTTAACGTTAGACGCTGTGCGGCTGGTATTTGTCGATGGACGTTACGTGTCAGCACTGAGCGATGCGACTGAAGGCAGCGGGTATGAAGTGAGCATTAACGACGACCGTCAGGGGGTACCCGACGCTATTCAGGCGGAAGTGTTTCTGCATTTGACGGAAAGCCTGGCACAAAGCGTGACGCATATCGCCGTGAAGCGCGGTCAACGGCCGGCAAAGCCATTGCTGTTAATGCATATTACCCAGGGCGTGGCAGGTGAAGAGGTCAACACTGCCCATTACCGACATCATCTGGATCTGGCGGAAGGTGCCGAAGCAACGGTGATCGAACATTTTGTCAGCCTTAATGATGCTCGTCACTTCACCGGCGCACGGTTCACTATCAATGTCGCAGCGAACGCCCACTTGCAGCATATCAAGCTGGCGTTTGAAAACCCGGTCAGTCACCACTTTGCCCATAACGATTTGTTGCTGGCTGACGATGCCACCGCATTTAGCCATAGTTTCCTGCTGGGTGGCGCAGTGTTACGACACAACACCAGTACGCAACTCAATGGCGAAAACAGCACGCTGCGGATCAATAGCCTGGCGATGCCGGTGAAAAACGAGGTGTGTGATACCCGTACCTGGCTGGAACACAATAAAGGTTTTTGTAACAGCCGACAGTTGCACAAAACTATCGTCAGCGACAAAGGCCGCGCGGTATTTAACGGTTTGATCAACGTCGCGCAGCACGCCATCAAAACGGATGGTCAGATGACCAACAATAATCTGCTGATGGGCAAACTGGCGGAAGTGGATACAAAACCGCAGCTGGAAATCTATGCAGATGATGTGAAATGCAGCCACGGCGCGACGGTGGGGCGTATTGATGATGAACAGATGTTCTATCTGCGCTCGCGCGGGATCAATCAGCAGGATGCCCAGCAGATGATCATTTACGCCTTTGCTGCCGAACTGACGGAAGCACTGCGTGATGAGGGGCTTAAACAGCAGGTGCTGGCCCGAATCGGTCAACGGCTGCCAGGAGGTGCAAGATGACTTTTTCCGTCGACAAAGTGCGGGCCGACTTTCCGGTGCTTTCGCGTGAGGTAAACGGTTTGCCGCTGGCTTATCTCGACAGCGCCGCCAGTGCACAGAAACCGAGCCAGGTGATTGACGCCGAGGCCGAGTTTTATCGTCATGGCTACGCGGCGGTGCATCGTGGTATTCATACCTTAAGCGCCCAGGCGACCGAGAAAATGGAGAACGTGCGCAAGCGGGCATCGCTGTTTATTAATGCCCGTTCGGCGGAAGAGCTGGTGTTCGTCCGCGGCACGACGGAAGGGATCAATCTGGTCGCCAATAGCTGGGGCAACAGCAATGTGCGGGCGGGCGATAACATCATCATCAGTCAGATGGAGCACCACGCTAACATTGTCCCCTGGCAGATGCTTTGCGCACGCGTTGGCGCAGAGCTGCGTGTGATCCCTCTCAACCCCGACGGTACGCTGCAACTGGAGACGCTGCCTACGCTGTTTGATGAGAAAACTCGCCTGCTGGCAATTACTCATGTCTCCAACGTGCTGGGAACAGAAAATCCGCTGGCGGAAATAATCACGCTTGCGCACCAGCATGGCGCAAAAGTGCTGGTGGATGGCGCTCAGGCGGTGATGCATCATCCGGTGGATGTTCAGGCGCTGGATTGCGACTTTTACGTGTTCTCCGGGCATAAACTGTATGGCCCCACCGGAATTGGCATTCTTTATGTGAAAGAAGCCTTGTTGCAGGAGATGCCGCCGTGGGAAGGGGGCGGTTCTATGATCGCCACCGTCAGCCTGAGTGAAGGCACTACCTGGACCAAAGCACCATGGCGGTTTGAAGCCGGTACACCCAATACCGGGGGCATCATTGGTCTTGGCGCGGCGCTGGAGTATGTTTCGGCGCTGGGGCTTAATAACATAGCCGAGTATGAACAGAATCTGATGCATTATGCGCTATCACAGCTGGAATCTGTACCGGATCTCACTCTCTATGGCCCACAAAACAGGCTTGGCGTTATTGCTTTTAATCTCGGTAAACACCACGCCTATGATGTTGGCAGTTTTCTCGATAATTACGGCATTGCTGTGCGTACCGGACATCACTGCGCTATGCCATTAATGGCCTATTACAACGTCCCTGCGATGTGTCGGGCGTCGCTGGCCATGTATAACACCCATGAAGAAGTGGATCGTCTGGTGACCGGACTGCAACGTATTCACCGTCTGCTGGGATAACAGGGAGGCACTATGGCTTTATTGCCGGATAAAGAAAAATTGCTGCGTAATTTTTTACGCTGCGCCAATTGGGAAGAGAAATATCTCTACATTATTGAGCTGGGCCAGCGTCTGCCAGAATTACGCGACGAAGACAGAAGTCCACAAAATAGCATTCAGGGCTGTCAGAGTCAGGTGTGGATTGTCATGCGCCAGAATGCCCAGGGAATTATTGAATTACAGGGCGACAGCGATGCGGCGATTGTGAAAGGGCTTATTGCGGTCGTATTTATTCTCTACGATCAGATGACGCCGCAGGATATTGTCAATTTCGATGTGCGTCCGTGGTTTGAAAAAATGGCGCTCACCCAACATCTCACCCCATCTCGTTCACAAGGTCTGGAAGCGATGATTCGCGCAATTCGCGCCAAAGCCGCTGCACTTAGCTAAACTAAAGGGACAGCTTTCATCCGGTTGGCTCACATTGCCGGATGGTCAATGTTTACACTGACCTGCACAGGAGTGTTTTGGTTTCAGGTGAACATAAGCGCCATCCGACGTTTCAGCGTGAGTCTCCGGCAAATACAGGAGGTTTACAATGAAACGCGCGTCTTTGCTTACACTCACGCTTATCGGCGCTTTTAGCGCCATCCAGGCTGCCTGGGCGGTTGATTATCCGCTACCACCAACCGGAAGCCGACTGGTTGGGCAAAATCAAACGTATACGGTGCAAGAAGGGGATAAAAACCTTCAGGCTATTGCCCGACGTTTTGATACTGCGGCAATGTTGATCCTTGAAGCCAATAACACTATCGCCCCGGTGCCAAAACCTGGTACGACGATAACTATTCCTTCACAACTGTTATTACCTGATGCACCGCGTCAGGGGATTATCGTTAACCTTGCAGAGCTGCGCCTTTATTATTATCCGCCGGGAGAAAATATTGTGCAGGTTTATCCAATAGGTATTGGATTGCAGGGGCTGGAAACGCCGGTGATGGAAACGCGTGTTGGGCAGAAAATCCCTAACCCAACCTGGACGCCTACGGCAGGCATTCGTCAACGTTCGCTGAAGCGTGGCATTAAATTACCGCCAGTCGTTCCTGCCGGACCAAATAACCCGCTAGGACGTTACGCACTGCGCCTCGCGCATGGTAATGGCGAATACCTCATTCATGGTACCAGTGCGCCGGACAGCGTCGGTTTGCGCGTCAGTTCAGGGTGTATTCGCATGAATGCACCGGATATTAAAGCCTTGTTCTCCAGCGTGCGGACGGGAACGCCGGTGAAAGTGATCAACGAACCGGTGAAATATTCCGTGGAACCTAACGGGATGCGTTATGTTGAAGTACATCGACCACTATCAGCAGAAGAACAGCAAAACGTTCAGACAATGCCATACACACTGCCAGCAGGCTTTACGCAATTTAAAGACAATAAGGCTGTAGATCAGAAGTTAGTCGATAAAGCGTTGTATCGTCGGGCAGGGTATCCGGTTTCGGTGAGCAGTGGAGCAACTCCCGCAGCCAGCAATGCGCCTTCAGTAGAGTCAGCGCAGAATGGTGAACCAGAGCAAGGGAATATGTTACGCGCGACGCAGTAGCGGTAAACGGCAGACAAAAAAAATGGCGCACAATGTGCGCCATTTTTCACTTCACAGGTACTATTACTTGCGGTATTTAGTAGCCATGTTGTCCAGACGCTGGTTAGCACGAGCTGCGTCATCTTTAGCAGCCTGAACGTCGGAACGCATTGCGTTCACGTCGTTGCTCAGCTGGTCAACTTTAGCGTTCAGAGTCTGAACGTCAGAAGACAGCTGATCGATTTTAGCGTTGCTGGAGCAACCTGCCAGCAGAGTAGAACCCAGGATTACCGCGCCCAGTACCAGTTTAGTAGCTTTCATTATTAATACCCTCTAGATTGAGTTAATCTCCATGTAGCGTTACAAGTATTACACAAAGTTTTTTATGTTGAGAATATTTTTTTGATGGGAAGGCACTTATTTTTGATCGTTCGCTCAAAGAAGCATCGAACGCTGGGTTTTAGATAAAAAAATTGAGAGAAAACAGGATGCTTCCATCGGATTCATCTTAGATAAAGTGAGATTATATAGTGAAATCCGATTTGATTTTTTATTGCTTCTGGTTATCGATTAAATAAAAAAAGCGCCCATCAGGGCGCTTCGATATACAAATTAATTCACAAAAGCAATATTACAGGACGTGAACAGATGCGGTGTTAGTAGTGCCGCTCGGTACCAGTGCACCAGAAACCATAACTACAACGTCACCTTTGTGTGCCAGACCGCTCTGCAGAGCCAGTTCTTTACCCAGACGGTAGAAATCATCAGTAGAAGTGATCTCTTTAACCAGCTGCGGCACAACGCCTTTGCTCAGTACCAACTGATGAGCCGTTTTTTCGTTGGTGGTCAGTGCCAGGATGGTGGCATCCGGGAAGTATTTACGTACTGCGCGAGCAGATTTACCGCCCTGAGTAGCAACCACGATCAGCGGAGCATCCAGTTTTTCAGCAGTTTCAACGGCACCACGGCATACCGCTTCGGTAATGCGCAGTTTACGGTTGTCATTGTTGAACTCGAGACGGCTGTTCATCACGCGGTCGGTACGTTCGCAAATGGTCGCCATGATAGAAACCGCTTCCAGCGGGTATTTACCTTTTGCGGATTCACCAGACAGCATCACTGCATCAGTACCGTCGAGGATGGCGTTTGCAACGTCACCGGCTTCTGCGCGAGTCGGGCGTGGGTTTTTGATCATGGAATCCAGCATCTGGGTCGCAGTGATAACGACTTTACGTGCACGGATACATTTTTCGATCATCATCTTCTGGGCGAAGATAACTTCTTCTACCGGGATTTCTACACCCAGGTCGCCACGCGCAACCATGATGCCGTCAGAGGCTTCGAGGATTTCGTCGAAGTTGTTGAGGCCTTCCTGGTTTTCGATTTTGGAGATGATGTGGATGTTTTCGCCGCCGTGCGCTTTCAGGTGCTCACGGATTTCGATAACGTCAGAACGCTTACGGATAAAGGAAGCAGCAACAAAGTCTACGCCTTGTTCGCAACCAAAGATCAGGTCCTGTTTGTCTTTTTCAGCCAGTGCTGGCAGAGCAATGGAAACGCCAGGCAGGTTCACACCTTTGTTTTCGCCCAGGTCACCGTTGTTCAGCACTTTACAGATAACTTTGTTACCTTCAATGGCGGTAACTTCCATACCGATCAGACCATCGTCAACCAGTACGGTGTTGCCAACTGACAGGTCAGTAGTGAAACCTTCATACGTTACCGCAACCATTTCGCTGTTGCCGATAACAGATTTATCAGTGGTGAAAGTAAAGGTCTGACCAGCTTTCAGAGAAACGTCGTTACCGCCTTCCAGTTTCATGGTGCGGATTTCCGGACCTTTGGTATCAAGCAGGATAGCGGCGGTTTTACCAGTTTTGCTCATCACGTTGCGCAGATTCTGAATGCGCTGACCGTGTTCTGCATAGTCACCATGAGAGAAGTTCAGACGCATAACGTTCATGCCAGCGTCCAGCATTTTAGCTAACATCTCTTCAGATTCGGTTTTCGGTCCGATGGTGCAAACAATTTTGGTCTTTTTCATGACAGTCTTAGTCTTTAAGTTGAGAAGGATGGGAGAAACTTGCTTTCTGGGCGCACTGCCGGAAAGCGAATCCGGTATTACGAAAGTGGTGGTGCCTCGCTCTAAGGATAGGTGACATCGAAAAAGCGTGCAGAGGAATGTGTGCTTGTGTCTCAGCCCAACGTGAGTGCCTGTTTTTGAGTCGTTGAGTTCTACAGTCCAAAGTGCTGAAACCATTCAAGAGTCAATTGGCGCGCATTATACGCTGAA
>ERZ1031779.140-NODE-140-length-17953-cov-4.034976_pt1 | contig 17953 bp, 15 predicted proteins | sample MGYA00518170_ERZ1031779 | MGnify/ENA primary metagenome ERZ1031779 (study PRJEB33719, sample SAMN04261241) | wastewater metagenome | biome: rural village; feature: human; material: feces | host: Homo sapiens | place: El Salvador | collected 2013-01-07 ... | reverse complement strand
TTTTGTAAAACCGTCAGAATAGGTTCCGCAGTAGTTTTCGGTCGTTTTTTGAATCATGAATGTTTTTTCGTTTGATTTTGCAGGCCTGAAGTAAATTACAATAACCGCCGCGGCAATTATGAGAACAAGGTTTATGCTTGAAATAATTTTGAACCAGGTTCCGTAGTGGTCAATGACAAGTTCGCCCATAACACGCAGAAGAGCGCGCACGTTCCATATAAAGACAAAAAGTGAAAGAAAGAAAAGTCCCGCTTCGGTTACAGAAAGCCCGAATGCAGGAATATTCAGTAAAGAAACAATAAGCGCCACGGCAGGAAGAACAGAAAGTGAATCCTTTAAAACTTTTTTTACAAAGATAAAGCGTGCGCTGGAAAATGCCAGAAGTCCAAGAACCAGAAGGCGGGCAAGAAAAACATTTGTCATAAGTGACAGTATAATGGTAAAATAAATTTTGTTCTAGTAAATGTATTTCAGGACAACTCTATTTGAGTTGTCCTGAAAACTTCAGTTGTTGCACAACTGTCCTATTGACGTGTGCTTTTAGAGCCAACTTTAGTAGTTTTCTGCGCGTACTTCAAAGTAGCTCTGCGGATGTTTGCAGACCGGGCATACTTCCGGGGCTTTCTTTCCTACACAGATGTGGCCGCAGTTTGAACATTGCCAGATTACGTCTCCGTCCTTGCTGAATACGCGGTCATTGGTGACGTTGTCCAGAAGTTTTCTGTAGCGTTCTTCGTGCGTTTTTTCTATTGCGGCAACGGCTTCAAAGGCAAATGCAATTTCTGCAAAACCTTCTTCGCGGGCAGTCTTTGCAAAACCTGCATACATGTCTGTCCATTCGTAGTTTTCACCGTCGGCTGCATCCTTGAGATTTTCTGCAGTAGATTTTATTTCGCCGTTAAGAAGCTTGTACCACATTTTGGCATGTTCTTTTTCATTGGCGGCAGTTTCTTCAAAAATTCTTGCAATCTGTTCAAAACCGTCCTTTCGGGCTTTGCTTGCAAAATAAGTGTACTTGTTTCTTGCCTGTGATTCGCCGGCAAAAGCTGTCTTGAGATTTTCTTCTGTTTTTGAGCCTTTGAGTTCCATAATTTCCTCCAAAAAAATTGAATTACTCTTAAGGGCATCTCTAAAAATTGCAATTTATAGAGAGTCACTTAAACTATACTGTTATTTTGTGCATAAATCAAATGTTTTTTGCAAATACGGTGAAGATAGTACACTTTTATGCCGAAAATAAGTAAAATACTAGGCGGGGTGAATATGAAACAAATTGGAATCAAGCTGGCCGACGGAACATTTTTTCCCATTCTAGAAGAAGGAAAGGCAGGCAAAAAGTCCATCGATTTGACGACTGTCCAGGACAACCAGACCACAGTTCACGTAGATTTGTACAGAAGCGCCGACGGAACAATGAACGACGCTGAATACGTAGACACTCTGGAAATCAAGAATCTCAAACCGCACCAGAACGGTGAACCCAATCTGAACCTTGATATAGGCCTGGATGAAAACAATGAGCTTTCTGCAGAAATAACCGACCCCGAAACAGGCAAAAAAAGCGAAACGCAGGTAACACTTGTTTCACGCACGCTTTCTGAAGCAAACCGGACACCCGTAGACTTCGAAAAAGACCCGACTCTTTCAGAAACAGACGAACAGCCGGAACAGAACAGTGACGACACTCTTGCAGATTATGTTCCGCTCGGTGACAACGGTGATGAATCTGACATTACAATTTCACCGCAGGAACTTTCAAAACTCGGACTCAATGATACTTCGGAGGACAATAACGTGATAGCCCCATCTCCAAACGATGAAGACTTTTCTTTTGATACTCTCAATAATGATACAAAGAAAAAAGACACTCAGGAAGACACAGCAGCTCTTGAAGAAAAAAAAGATGATTCTTCCGAAGAAATATTTTCTGAAGACGACTTTGATCTTCCGGAATTTTCTGCAGAAGATGTAGCCGACCCCGACGAGCCTCTGGACGAAACTTCTGTTGATGAAGCCGAAGTAAAGTTCCCCGGGACAGAAGAAGAACTTGAACTTTCCGAACCTGAAAGTTCTGATGAAAAACTGATTGAAGATGATTCTCAGCCAGAAACTGAAACTGAGAGTGAACACAAGCCTGCAGAAAACGAAACAGAATCTTTTGAAGATGAACAGCCGAAAGAAGAAAATAATTCTGAAACTGCAGAAACAGAACAGCTTCCAGATTTTGATGACGAAGACGAAGATTCGCAGAACAACGGGGAAACTTCAGGCAAAGCATTTCTTGACGACGGCAACATAACTGACTGGAGCCTTGATGACACTGACGAAGTTTCAGAAAAAGAAAGTGCAGAAAATGAAAATGACAATGACTCGCTTTCGATGGAGTCTGTTCCGGATGCAGAGGAAGATAAAGAAGATAAAATAGAAGACAATTCAAGCGACGATGACTTTGATCTTCCAGACTTTGATGAGGAACCTTCGGACACTGCAGAAACAGCAGAACCTGTAGGACTCGGCGGTGTGTTTGACGGTGACTTTGGTGAACCCGACCTTGAACAGACAGAAGACAATCCGTTTGACACATCTGATCTTGATTTGGATGACAGTGACTATGACGAATCCAAAAAGTCAAAAGACCCGACCTTCCAGCCAAGCAACAATATGTTCAACGATCTTTATGACAAAGAAACACTCGACGGAACTTCTTCTGCAGAAGTCAGTGATGATATAAAAAAGAAAACGCGCGTTCCGGTTATAATCTGCGTGGTATGCGCAATAATCTGTATAATTGCCGCGCTTCTTGTTCTGTTTGTAATTCCGTCAAAAATAAATATTCTTTCAAAAATGCGTAGCGGTGAAATTGAAGATGCACCTGTCATTACGGAACTTCCTGAACAGAAACCTGTTGAACAGGAGAGCGAGAATATTCCCGAACCCGAGCCCGAACCTGCACCGGCTGCAGTCGAAGATGAAATTGTAATTGCAGAAAATCCCGAAGTTGTTGTTCCCGAGCAGCCTGAACCTCCTGCAGAAAAACCGCAGGACATCCGCTACAAAATTGTCTGGGGAGATACGCTCTGGGATATTTCAGAAGCATATTACAAAAATCCGTGGCGCTATAAGTCGCTTGCAAAATACAACGGCATCCGCAATCCTGACTATATAATTTCGGGTACGTGGATTAATATTCCGGCAGAATAAGGCGGAACAGATTGATTCCATTTAAAAAAAAGATTGCTGTTGTCATGTCGGTATGCATGTTAGCGCTCAACTGTGCGGGCTGCACCGGACGTGATACACTTCAGAAAGAATACAAAAACGATTCAAAATATTATATGGCCTTGTGCGCGCTCAGAAAAAATGATACGTCCACGGCCGAGCGTTATTTAAAGACAGCTGCAAAAAAAGCAACTCCTGTTGTTTCAAGACGTGCCCAGGAAACACTTGCGACACTGGGTTCGGTGCAGGAAAGAATTGACCGTCATGAAAAACTGTACGAAATGTTTCCTGACGAAGATTCGCTTGAACGGCTGTGTGCGGAACTTTTTTCTCATAAAGAATTTGCACGCATTATTGCACTGACAGAAAATCTTGACGTAACTTCATGCAGAAATTCAATTGCCTATTACCGCTGCTATTCACTTGAAAAAAAGAAAGACTCACGCTTTCAGAAAACATTTTACAAATGGTGTACTGAACGCATATTTTCTTCGTGGCATTACAAAATGTACTGCGAACTTTCTGATTCAACCGGAACAATAGAATTCCGCGCAGATGTCTACAACCAGAACTATGCGGCTCTTGCAGACAGGGCTAAAAAAATTCTTGACGATCCTGCAAACCATATTCCGCAGTTAATGAGCGATGCAGGAAAAGCGCTTCTTTACGGTTCTTCAAACAGTCTGTCTTCGGCATTTTATCTTGACTCAATAAAAGGCAGCATGAGCGCGTCTTCACTTTTTTATGCAGACTTTTATGCAGGACGGCTTTACGACAGGGCCGACTCTTACCGTACGCGCGCGTTAAACAGATTCCGCTCAGCAATGGAAAATGCACCTTCAGAAAACAATTATGACAACGCACTCTGGTATTATCTTAACACAAGTCTTAAAACTTCAATAACAGCCGCAATCGAAGCAGTAGAAAAATTCGGCGGAACATGGAACGATCCATATTACTTTGATGATTTTTTTGACACGCTTTCTGTACGTTTACTTTCGCAGCATTTGTGGGACGACTTTTACAAAACGGCACTTCTTATTGACGAAAAGGCAAGCGACGAAACATGTGCAAAATTCAGTTATATTTCTGCACGGCTTGCACAGACAGGATTCATAAAACTTGACCAGTCAGAAACAGAGCGACTTTTTAAAAGAGCGCTTTCTTCGGGAACAGAAATGTATTACAAACTTCTGGCAGCGTACAGGCTTAATCTTACAGATGAAGAAACGCAGAAGACCGTGGTCGAATTCGGTGCAAAGACAAATGCAGTTTTTGACAGTGACGTTGAGAGGCTTTTGTGCGGCTATGCAGATTTTGGTCTTCCCGAACTTATTTACGATGAATGGCTCAGGTTCGGTAACCGCATTGGAACTGACTGCGCAAAAAAGATTTCCCTCTTTTTGAACAGCTGCGCCGCTGAAACAAACGAATACTATTCGCAGAGTCTTCGCATTGCTGCAAAAAAAGCAAACTATCCTGAACAGCCGCTTGACGTTGAGCTTTTAAAACTCGTATATCCGCAGAACTTCAGAAACTCTGTACAAACCTGGTGCGAAACATTCAGGCTTCCGCAGTATCTGCTTTATGCACTTATACGAACAGAAAGTTTTTTTAACCCGCAGATTGTGAGTCATGCCGGTGCCGTTGGACTTACGCAGCTTATGGAATCTACAGCCGCAGATGTTGCAAGAAAACTTAAGGTTGCCCAGTTTGACCTTAACGACAGCGATACAAACATAAGGTTTGGTGCTTACTATCTAGAAGAAATGAGGCGGCGGCTTGACGGCTCTTCTATCCTTGCACTGTTTGCATATAACGGCGGAATTTCACGCGTGCGTTCATGGGTAAAAAGCGCCAACCTGGAATTTGGTGTAAACGAACTTCCCAAGGATTTGTTTCTGGAAGCCCTGCCTTTTGCAGAAACACGCGGTTACGGCCGCAAGGTTCTGTCTGCCGCAGCAATGTACGGAACACTTTACTACTCAAAACCATGCGCCTTGGTTATTACAGAAATACTGGGTGAGTAGGGAAAATTTTCTCTCATTTTGTCTTGTTCTTTCTACTTATATATACTATTCTAGTTTAACACAAAAATTCATTGGTCGGAGGAAATATGAGCGATCCTTTAGCTCAGGTTTTGCCCCAGGTGCTTCACTTTGCGCATCTTCAGGGGGCACAGTTTGTTCTTCTTATTGGTTTGATTATGTTTTTTGGCGCGGTAGGCGGACGTCTTTTCCAGAGACTCAGAATTCCGCAGGTAGTAGGTTATATCGTTATCGGAATCATTATCGGTTCTTCCGGATTCCAGATTCTGCGTCTTGATACAATTATTGCGCTTAATCCGGTTAATACGATTGCACTTTCACTGATTGGCTTTTTGATTGGAGCAGAACTTAAACTTAGTGTTCTCAGAAAGTACGGCAAGCAGTTTATCGGCATTCTTATAGGCGAGTCAGTTACACCTTTTTTTGTTGTTGGAATTCTTGTAACCGCAGTTGCATTTATTTTTACAAAAAATGCAAAAACTTCGCTTGCACTTGGTCTTGTACTCGGCGCAATCTGTTCTGCAACTGCCCCGGCTGCCACGACTGATGTTCTTAAGGAATACCGCACGCGTGGTCCTCTTACAACGACTGTTCTTGGAATTGTGGCCATGGATGATGCCGTTGCCCTTATACTTTATGCCATCGCTTCAACAATCGCGGCTCCTCTTTTGGGTGGTCAGTCGGTTCCGTTTGCAAAGCAGTTGTTGAATATTGCGCGCGATATATTCGGTTCTATTGCAGTAGGAAGTGCGTTCGGTTTTCTGATTACCCTTGTTATACGTAATCTTATGCAGAACGAGGACCGTGTACTTACATTTGCGCTCGGAGGACTTCTTCTTTCTACCGGTATCTGCAATCTTTTGAATCTGGACAATATTCTTGCGGCAATGTCCATCGGTTTTTTTATGGTGAATTTTGCACCGGCAAAGACTCGACCTGTTTTTTCACTTGTAGACAAATTTACGCCACCGATTTATGTTCTGTTCTTTGTTCTTGTAGGTGCAAAACTGAATATCTGGATTGTAACACCTGTTCTTGGACTTCTTGCGGTAGTATACGTTCTTGGCCGTTCTTTGGGAAAAACAATCGGTGCAAGACTTGGTGCAAGAATTACGAAGGCTCCCGAAGCCGTAAGAAAATATCTTCCGTGGTGTCTTTTGAGCCAGGCCGGAGTTGCAATAGGACTGAGTATTGCGGCAAGTAACGACATGGCAGATTCCATAGGGCCGCAGATTATTCTTATAATTACCGCTACAACTTTTATTGTTCAGCTTGTGGGACCTGTTTGCGTAAAGCACGGGGTTCAAAAAGCCGGAGAAGCAGGACTTGATATTACCGAAGACGATATTTTAAAGACTGCAAAGGTAAGCGATGTTACATGGGGAAAAGAAAAAATCTGTACTCCCGACAGCCATGCAATTGTTCATGACATAGACAGAATACGCAATATTCTGGATTGTTTTGAAACGCATCACAACCAGTCATTTGCGGTAAAATCTTCAGAGACAGGTAAGCTCTGCGGAATAATTACTCTGGAACACCTTAAGGAAACGCTTATGATCGGCGACTTTGCAGAAAATATGCTGGCAATCGACATAATGGACAAACCCGGCCCAACATGTTCACCGTCAGATTTGCTTCCTTCTGTTTACAAGCAGTTTTCTGAAGCAGACACGGAATATATTCCGATTGTAGATGCAGGCGGAATTCCCCAGGGAATGATGGAAAAATTTGCAGTCGACCACTATCTTCATACAAGAATAATTGAACTTCATAGAAAGATAGAAAGTCTTGGTTAACATTATTTTCTAAAATTCCTATGGTCAAAAGAAGAAAAATTTAATATCCTATTAATAGTGGGAGACTCTGAAATTGAATTTTTTAGAGATGTCCTATACTTTTTTGGAGGAAAACTATGGCAGACGAAGCGCTTATTGCAAAGGTTAAGGAAACTTTGGACGCTTTTAGACCGCAGCTTAATGCAGACGGTGGTGATATGGAATTCATTAATATTGATGAAGAAAATAAGGTACATCTTCGTCTTACGGGAGCATGTGGTTCCTGTCCAATGGCAGTTATGACTCTTAAGATGGGTATTGAGCGTTACCTTAAGGAAACCTGCCCTGAAATTTCAGAAGTAGTGCAGGAACAGTAAAATAAAATTCAGACTATTCTATTTGGAGAAAATATGACAGTAGAACAGAATAAATTTGTATCAATCAATTATACTTTAAAGGATGACGAAGGAAACATTGTAGACACTTCGATAAATTCGGCACCACTCGATTATATTCACGGAAACGGATATCTTCTTCAAAAACTCGAAGAGCAGATTACTGGAAAAAATCCCGGGGACAAATTTAACGTGGATCTTTGTGCAGCTGACGGTTACGGTGAATACAATCCTGCTTTGATTTCAGAGATTCCTGTTGAACAGTTTGACACAAGCGTTCCCATTGAAGTCGGAATGGCTTTTCAGGCACAGACTGCCGCCGGAGTTCAGATTGTGCGCGTAACAAAGGTTTCTGAAAAAACAATCACTGTAGATGCAAACAACGAAATGGCCGGAAAAAATCTTCACTTTGAGATAGAGATTCTTGATGTAAGAGATCCTACAGAAGAAGAACTTTCTGCTTCACAGGGATGCTGTTGCGGTGGAGGTTGTGGCGGAGGCTGCAGCTGTGACGGTGGTTGCGGTGAAGACGGCTGTGGCGGTTGCGGAAACTAAAATAAAATCTTTACAGGAAGATAATTGAAAAGGTGAAAGATCTTGAAAGAGGTTTTTCACCTTTTTTATTTTTTTTAATCAACTAAAAATAACTTACGGCACTGAGTTGATTAGTAATGAAGAAGGTTTGAGCAAATCCGTGTGACAAACCTTCTAATTTTCTGCCCGCAAAGCTTCTGCCGGCTGGACTTTCAATGCCACTCTTGATGGAATAAGACACGCGATAAATGCTGTTAAAAATCCTGCAAAAAAAATTGCACCCGAAGTTTCGTAGTCGATTAAGTTACGGATACTTTCGTTATTCATTCCTGCCAGAAATGCGTTGCTGCTGACCGCCCGAAAGCTGCATTGGTTTTCTGTTCTGCATTCCGCCAAGTCCGATTTTTTCACGGCGCACAAGCGTTTTCTGCATTGCATTCATTACAGAAATATCCTGTCCGTCTACAAAAATTTATTCAGGAAGTTTTGTATATGTTATGCGGGATTTGAGCTGTCGAAGGATATGTCTTTTAAAATAAGCGGGGCTGCCCAAACCTGAACAGCCCCAGCCGGTATGTTGTGTTTTACAACAGGAGGTTTACCGACTTTTACAACATTGTGACCAAATTATACATCGTACATTGATGTTCAAGTCAAAAGATTTTTTTGTTCAAAATATTTAAAATTTTGTTAATTCTTTTGGGAGATTCTGAAAATTGCAATTTTAAGAGATTCTCTTTTCTATTTGACAAATACATAAATACATATGAAAATATTCACAGTAGAAAAATTATTTTACGGGGGTCATTATAAAATGGCAAAGAAAGGAAAGGACTATTTTGGAATCGGCTGGCTGCCCAGTGTTATTCTTGCAATCATTCCGGTAACATCACTTATCTGCGGTATTCTTACACGCTTTAAGGAAAAGCATTACCTTGCCGGAATTATCCGTCTGCTCGTAGGTTGGAATCTCTGGTGGCTTCTTGACCTTATAAGCATGATTTTCACAGGAAAGATTCTGCGCGTTCTGTAGTCATTTTATAGGGCACAGGCTTTTTCCAGAATTGACGTAAGCACAGGATATTCAGCGTGAAGACCGTTGTAGTCCAGCGAAAGAATATGATTGCGCTCGTCATGAAAGAGTCTGTCTTTTGCAGAAACCGGCATGTAGTTTACTTTGTTCTGGGTGTAGTAATGTTCAATGCAGCCGTCAGGGAGAATGTAAACACGTGCAGCTTCTGCGGCGGCAAATATCAGTTTTGAAAGATTGATTACAGCCGGAATATCGCGTGCCGTTTTTTTGGGAAGTACGCGCGAAAGTTTTTTTTCACATCTTCTTATTCCCTGAAGAACAACCGTTTTGTATGTGTCAAGAAGTTCGGGGTTTTCACGCTCACTGTAAAATACATTTACTTTTTTGCGCAGTAAGTTAAGTTCTTCATCCGCCTGCGGATTCAGCTTTGATACGGCAGAGCCTATTTTTGCAAGATAAGCTTCAAGTCTTGTAATAAGTCTTCTTAATGAAATATGATCCGCTCTTTCTGTAAACAGCTTTCTGTAAAAAGGTGCCTGCTTTTCTGCCTGTTTTGAAAGCCATTGCGCGGGTCTTGCATCGGAACAGATTGCATCTTTGAGTTTTCCGCAGAAGAGCGAGTCCAGATCGGTAATAATTCTTGCATTTGTTCCCAGAAGACCGCATACCTTAAAGAAAACACCAAGTTCATCTTTGCCGCCAACGTCTGTAATTCCTGTTCCAGCCGTTCTGTACTTTGACTCAAGGCATGAAAGCAGGGCCGAAAACATCTGCTGGTCTGTGTAGCCTTCGACAAAAATCTGGTTGTCAGAAAAAAAGAACTGTTTGTGGTATGTATTGAATCTTGGCAGAAAACGCATAAACAGCGCCGCATCATCTTTTGAAAGGGATTCTATGTGGGTTAATGTGGCATACAACAACGCCAATAAGATCTTCGGGGAATTTAAGGTCAATAAAATAAGGCGAATGTGTAATCAAAAAAAACATTCTGTTTGGGTTTGCCGTGGCTTCACGTCTTATTTCATTCATAAAAAAAAGCTGGAACTGCGGGTGCAGATGAAGTTCAGGTTCATCTATAAAAAGGCAGCCGTCTCCCGAACCGTAAAGTGCAAGAAGAAGCGTGAGGATTCTTTTAAAGCCGTGGCATTCTCCTTCCTTAAGGCCGTATTCAATTCCGGCAGACTTGTTTACCACAATCGGAATATTGCTGTCTTTTTCAAAGCGGATAGACTTTCCGAACATGTTTGAAAGAACTTCTTCGATTTTTTCGCGTATTTTTTTGTCTGCCCAGAGTTCGCCAAGAATAGTATCGTCTGTGCGCTCTGAATCCAGGAAGGTGACTTTTTGTCCTGAGTCGGCAAACTGTGACGCAATTTTCTGAGCCAGAATTGACTTTCCCGAACCGTTTGGCCCTACAATAAGATTAACGCGGGACCAGTGGCTTTTCTTAAAGACTTTGCGTCCCCATAAAAACGGAATCTTTGCAACTACGCCGATTTGTTTCATAAGTTTTCCCTATAATTGTACGATTGAGCAAGTATAAATACGACCTTAAAATAGAATTTAACGAATGGAGCGCTTCTGTTCAAGCATAATCTGTTCCGCAGAATACACTTTTGTGCAGTGGGTGATTTGGTCCAGGTCAGGTTCTGTTCCGGCTACTGACGAAAGTGCAGTATAATGTTATACTATAGTAATCATTCTCTTTTTATTGGAGGTTGTATGAATAAAAATAATGTGATTATCGGAGCACTGGTTGCTCTTCTGGGACTGATTGTTCTTATTAACCCGGCAGACAGCATTCGTGTTGTTGTCGTACTTATTGGAATTGCCGCTATAATAAACGGAATTTACGAATTCGTTAAGATCCGCTCGCTTTCCAATGACAGCGCTTTCAGGACTACGGTTACGGTACGTTCTGCCTGCAGTATTGTCCTTGGGCTTGTTGCGGTTATTCTGCCGTTTGCCCTGTTCAGCGCGGTAACAAGTATTATTAGAATTCTTCTTTATATAGAAGCGGTATATCTTCTTGTTTCTGCCGTTACCCAGTTTTTTACATGGACTCGCCTTAAAAGTTCCGGGGTTTCTTTTCCTGGAATGGGAATAGAAATTGTCGTGACTGTAGTGGTCGCGGTTGTTCTTCTTATGCTTCCTGCTGACTTTGGCGGCGAGATTGTGCGTGTTCTTGGCGCCGTTATTCTTGCTGTGGGTGTGCTTTATGCATTCTATTCATGGAAGAACAAGGCTTATGTCGTTACACCAGAGAATGTTCATGATGCAGATGAAAAAACAGACGCCACTTCTTCAGGTTCAGACGATTCGGCTGCAAAATAAAACAAAATTGAATTTAAAATAAAATATAGGGGTTATTTATGGCACATTGTGTGGTTCCTGCTGCGGAAGAGATTCTGGACAAAGAGTTTCCTGTTTTGGACAAGGGATTTGTGCGTCTTGTAGATTATTACGGAAGCGATGAGCGCATTGTTCAGGCTGCACGTGTTTCTTACGGAGCGGGAACAAAATCTGTAAGCCAGGACGCGGCACTTATTGACTATTTGATCAGACACGAGCATACTTCGCCGCTTGAACATGTTGTTTTTACCTTCCATGTCAAAGTGCCCATTTTTGTTGCAAGACAGTGGGTAAGACACAGAATGGCACGCATGAATGAAGTTTCGGGTCGTTACAGTGTAATGAAAGATGAATTTTATGTTCCCGAAACTTCCTGCATTTCTGTTCAGTCAAAGGACAACAAGCAGGGAAGGGGAGAAGCTCTTGCTCCCGAAGCCGCAAAGAAAATTCAGGATGAATTTATTCAGGGTCAGGAAAATGCATACAAGTCGTATTCAGAAATGATTGACGGCGGACTTGCGCGCGAAATTGCAAGAATAAACCTACCGCTTTCACTTTACACTGAATTCTACTGGCAGATGGATCTTCACAATCTGTTCCATTTCCTTAAGCTGCGTCTTGACTCTCACGCACAGTATGAGATTCAGGAATACGGAAAAGTCATTTTTGAAATAGCAAAGAAAGTCTGTCCCATGGCATGCGCTTCTTTTGAAAACATCATGCATAACGGGGTAAGCTTTAACGGTGAAGAGATGCAGGCTTTGAGGGCTGTTCTTGCCGGTAAGGAAAATCCGCTTACAGATGAAAAGAAGCTCAAGCGCTTTAACGAAAAAATCGCTACTGGCGTTCAGCTTTAATATTCTGAATTTTAACAAACGGATTTGCTCAGCAGGAAAGGGTGAGAGGTGAAAGATAAAATGTATTAATTTTCACTTCTCACCTTTAACATTATGCATTCTGCCGGGCTGCGATGGCCTTTTTTATTGCGTCTGTAAAGAGCTGGTTCTGGTCACTTCTTTCTTCTACAGAGAACTGCGGTCCGCCGTCTTTTTCTGAAATTCTGTAAAGATTTTCGGGGTCCGTAGAATAGGCTGGGCTTGCAGGATTGTTGATCCACCAGTCCAGTACAGAAATAAGGCACAGCGTGTATTTAATGAGATTTGCGTTTGTTGCGGCAGTTTCTGCGTCACTTCTTTTTGCCCCCAAAAGAACATCAAGTCTTTTTGAAACAGAATTGGGCAGATCAAACTGGTATCTGTCCCAGGGATTCATTACGCCAAGGACTGCCTTTTTTCCTGCCGACGCTTCATCAATACGGCCTGCCATAATAGAAAGCACTGTTTTAAGAAAGTCTGTTCTTGAATAAAGCGGCTTGTACTTTGTGTCGTTTACCGGCTTTTGAATAAGCGGTGCATTGAACTTAAAGTGCGGAAGATAATAGTATTTTGCGCGCCACAGAATATTGTTAAGGTTTTCTTTGCCTGCCTGTGACGAAACGTAATCTTTCTGCGTGTAAATGCGGTTTACGTAATTGCTTAAATAATCGCCGTATTTTTTGTCAAACAGGTCTTCGTGGTATGAAGCCCAGTCATTCATTGCTTCTACAATGTCATCTCCCATAGAGGAAAGCTTCTGGTCGGCCTTTGTGTTAAAGTTAATGTTGCGGCAGCCCTGAAATAAATCTTCTATTATACGTATAAGAATAACAGTAACCTGGACAGGATTTTCGGGGTGTACTACATTGAATCCGTCGCGGAATTTGTAAATGGGCTGGAAGTACGGGTAAAGGTCGGGATGGGACTCCAGACTGCTGAATCCGGCCTGGGGGAACAGTTGTTCAAGAATCTTGAGCCCTGTATTTACAAGTTCATCGCGTTTTCCAGCAATGTGAACAGACTCTTCGGCCTTTTTGCGACGTTCCTCTTCACGTTTTTTTGCATCTTCCGCAGACTTCTTTTTCTTTTCGGGAAGAAGAAGATCAAATTTTCCTACATTAAGAAACTGCAGAATCTGCGCAATCTGTGAAGTAAAGAAACGCGGGAATTCAACATATTCAGAAGAGCACATGCGCATAAGAAGCGGGTACATGCCTTTGATTATCTGGTTGTAGATGTAAATCCATTCGGTAATGCCCTGTTTTGCAAGCATCTGAAGTTTTTTCTGGTCAGAGTCGGCAAAGGCTGTGAGGTCAGAGTAAATTTCTTTTATAAGAGCCGGAATCTGCTGTTCGCCGATGTAGTAAATTGTAATAAGTTCGTGGTAAACTGCGCGTACAAACGGAATGAGCATTGCAACAGTCAAGTTTTCTGACATATTCTGAACATCAATCGCAAGAACTTTTATATCGCGCATAGTCCAGTGGCCGATTGTCCTTAAAAACTTGAACTTAAGGTCGGGTTCCTGCGCAATTTTGCTTTTGTAAATATCCGGCGAAAGCTGAATAAAAGTCTTGATTGTGCTTATAAACGTCTGCATGTGGTCTACGTGGCGCTTTGTAAGATACTCTCCGAACGAACGTGACACGCGCTCCCTGTTTTTTGTGGACATTCTGAAAAAAACATTGAATATTCCGTAGTTTGGTTTTATGGAATACTCGTGCGACATCATTAAGTGGTCCATCAGTTTTTCATCACGTGCTGTTATAGCCGGAAGGTCTTCATCTGTTTTTCTGCGTTTGGTCTGGTTTGAAGAAGAAATAAGCTGGTTTACCGAGCCCATCTGTTTTGTATTGCTGATAGCCGTTACTGATGCACTCCGGGAAGAAATGTCAGAAGAAGAAAGGCCCGAGGCTCTGATTACTTCGGGGCGGCGCTTTTTGCCCGGAATATTGATTTCTTCTATAGGAAGCGAACGTTCCTGAAGGACTTCGCCGCCCAGTTTTTTCTGCATGAATTCAGCTTCACGTGCGTCAATGGGGCCTATGTTGCGGCGTGTTTTGTCAATTGAACCAGGTTCAAGCCTGCGTGTTCCTTTTCCTGTAGTCTTCTGTTCTTCCATATAAGCCTCCGGTTGCGGTTAAAGCCTTATCAAATAGTTTTCTGCGATGGCCGTCATAGAGCGGAATGAAATTTTTTCTCCTGCTGCGGTCATTATTGTTCCTTCCAGAGTGCCGAATATTGTGTGATAGACGGTTCTTAGAATAAAAATGCTTATTTTGCTCAGATTTTCTGAAACAGGTGTAAATGTAAGGTCAACCATATTTTCTGTATCCTGAATAATCCACTTGTTTGAAATACCGTAGGAATGTGTCATTAAAACCGGAGGCAGCGGGGTAACCGTTCCGTCACAAAAGAGCACGTTTGCGTTGTAAAGCTCGCGGTTTACAGAATTCTGCGAGCCTGACTCTATGCGGAACGATACTTTTTTTCCTGCAACAGTTCCCATTGCGGTAATTGTCTCGCCGTGTGAGCGGAACTTCATGTAGGTTCTGTGCATGTTCATGAACGCAAGTCCGTCGGCATCGCTCATTGTGCGTATGGCACCGTGTCCGGGAATAAGTGTGATTGCTCCGTGAAGGGACATGGCGGCATTGTAAATACCCGAACAGCGTCTTAAAGTTGGGGCAGGAAGAACTGTGGTAAGTTCGGCAAAACTTTTGTCAGAAAAAGCTGCCACAAGTGCAGCATTTGCAGAAGGACGGACGCTGTCTCCATGCAGGTTGAATATTACCGAAAGCTTGTCGTGCCTGCGGTCCCAGCTTATGCGTATGTAGCGTGACTTTTTGTAACTGGAAGTAGAAGCAGTTTCAAGACCGTGCGGAACAAACCGCTTTCGGGGGCCCATGACTGAACGGTAAACGAATTTCTGCTTCGTTGCGGTGTTCCAGAAAACGACTTCTGCAAAACCGAATACTTTTGCATCAACAAAACTTATGCTTCCTGCATATTCGCCAATCATAAAGTAAAACGAAAGACGGCTTTTTATGCGCAGATTTGTTATGAGAGTTGGAATAGGAACTGTTCCGTAAGGTTTGTAAACGCCCCTTATGTCGAGCCTTTTGGGATGTCCGGCGAATGTGCCGAAAACAGGCCTTTTGTTTTTTACGAAACTTCCGGGCTGTTCAAGTATTTGTCTTGTGTACAAAGAATCCTTCCTGTTTATAGGTTTTCATGAATGGAAAAGCTATCGCTGAAAACTTTCTATATTATAGCGGAAATTTTCCTTAAATGGAAGTTAAAAGCACATCATATTCAAAAACAAGATGTTTTTAAGGTTAAAAATGTATGTTTTTTTTCATATAAGTTCAATGTGTGGTATACTGTATATTAAGTTTGGCGAAGCCAAACTTAATAACTGACAGTTTGCGTTGCAAACTGTCCAGAAGACTGGGCTTTCTTTTTTGCTTCGCAAACTGTCCGGAAGAGGAGATGTATATTAAATTAGGCTTCGCCAAACTTAATAACTGAAAGTTTGCTTTGCAAATTGTCCAGAAGAAAAAGTTTAAAAAAATATTATTTATAATCAGGAGGAAAATATGAGCGTTACTTGTTATTCTTTGGGTGCGGCAGAGGAAGTTACCGGAAGCAAACACATTCTTGAAATAGACGGAAGAAGCTTTATGATTGACTGCGGGGCTTTTCAGGGAAAACGTGCCGAGGCAGACAAAAAAAACAGAAACTTTGATTTTGCAGCAGACAAAATAGAAAGCGTTGTATTGACCCACGCTCATTTTGACCACTGCGGACTTCTTCCTGTTCTTGCAAAAAACAAATATGACGGCAATATTTATGCAACACCGGCTACACGCGATCTTGCAAATATCGTAATGATGGACAGCGCAAGAATACAGGCCCGCGATGCTGAATTCCTTGCAAAACAGGCCGCCAAAAAAGGTGAAAAATTTACCTGGAAGCCGCTGTTCCGCGAAGCAGACTGTGTAAAGGCGGCCAACCAGATAATTACACTCGGTTACAACCGCGAAATGTACATTGCCCCCGACGTAAGACTTGAATTCTTTGACGCGGGCCACATCCTGGGCAGTTCTCTCGCTTATTTTACAATAACGGGACAGCGCAAAAACCACATTACCGGCCGCAAGTCAGGCGGTGTCAGCGAACAGCCAAAAAACTGGTGGCACAGGATATTCGGGCCAAAAGATGCAGTACAGACAGCAGTAACGGTAAACGAGGAGTCTGCCTTATGCGGTGCACCTTCCGACGAACTGCGCATTCTTTACACGGGAGACCTTGGCCGCCGCAACAAGCCCATAATCCGCGACCCGGCAACAGACATGAAGGCACCCGACTATATCTTTATGGAAAGTACTTACGGTAATCGCCTTCACGAAAGTCCCGGAGTGGCAATGGACGACCTTGAAAAAATAATCAGGCGTGCAATTGACCGTAAGGGAAAAATCATAATTCCGTCTTTTGCAATAGAGCGTGCCCAGGAACTTGTCTATTACCTGCACCTTCTTGTAGACAAAAAGAAAATTCCGCAGATACCTATTTATCTTGACAGTCCGATGGCAGTCAATGCAACCGGAATCTACCAGCTGCACCAGGAATGCTACGATGACGAAACAAAGAAAGCCTTTATCGAGCACCACAAAAATCCGTTCGGATTCAACTCGCTTACGACAATAACAAGTGTAGATGAGTCCAAGGAACTTAACAAAAAGCCGGGTCCGATGATTATAATAAGTGCCGACGGAATGTGTGAAGCAGGCCGTGTACTTTATCATCTTGCAAACAACATAAACAATCCCAACAATATAATTCTTCTTGTAGGATACATGTCAGAAAACACTTTGGGAAGAAAACTCAAGGACGGTGCAAAAGAAGTGCGCATACTCGGTGACTGGTACAATGTAAAAGCCAGTGTCGAGTCAATAAACGCATTCAGTGCACATGCAGACTACAGGGAATGTGTTGAATGGCTTAATTCCATAGATACAAGCCGCCTTAAAAAGATTTTCCTCGTTCACGGAGAAAAAGACGCGCAGGCAGCCTTTGTGGAATATCTGGCGAAAAACGGATATACTGACACGCAGATTGTCAAATACGGGGAAACCTATAATCTTGAATAATCTGAGGGAAATATGGAAAAAGAAGCAGAAGACCGTATAACGGGCCTGGAAATAAAACTTGCATATCTTGAAGATTATGTAAACCAACTCCAGGCCGTGTCGGTTGAACATACTGAAACAATAGAAAGGCTCATCACCGAAAACAGAATGATGAGCCGCAAAATACGCGATATGTCTGACCAGCTTGAAGGCGACATTCCCAACAGAAAGCCGCCGCACTATTAACCGGTTTTAGCGGAGGTTTATCTGGCTACCAGGTTATGCTGAATGTTTTTGGTTCGGACAACGTAAGGAATTCTGACAGCGGAATATTCAGCACGGCCTTGTTTGCCAGCGTACGCGCGCGTTCCGTACTGGAAAGTGATGTCTTTTTTATGGAAGCACCGTCGGGCGGGCAGAGTGAGATTCTTACCTGTGCGCTTTCCATTTCTGCGGCCATTTTTTCGCCGTAAACTGTAGAAACAAGTTCCCTGTATTCCTGCGCGCTCATACTTTCCTGCGTAAGAACCGGTGCCATTAGCAAATCAAGATAGCTGCGGGTTTCTTCGGGAAGTGAAGATGCAAAT
>ERZ1031779.132-NODE-132-length-18343-cov-8.739829_pt1 | contig 18343 bp, 16 predicted proteins | sample MGYA00518170_ERZ1031779 | MGnify/ENA primary metagenome ERZ1031779 (study PRJEB33719, sample SAMN04261241) | wastewater metagenome | biome: rural village; feature: human; material: feces | host: Homo sapiens | place: El Salvador | collected 2013-01-07 ... | reverse complement strand
ATAACGGTAATCTCAGACCATGACAAGCCGCAGCCGCCAGGCTGCCTACTCGGTGCGTAATTTAATAACATACTCTCTTTTTTTTAATATAAAAATTCGATATGTTTTATCTGAAAAAGTGGTTTGAAACCACTAATTGATGAAAAAACATGCAATATAACTTATTGAAATTTATGTTTTTATTGATTTAAATTGTTTGTTTTTGTTTTCATTTGCATCGTTTGTTTTGTTTTTTTAAATAGCATAAAGCATCAAATTTATTTTTCCTTACGTTTTGGTATTATTATTTTTGATGTGTTTGTTGGTTTTTGTCCTCTAATGGGTTGTATTTTTGGGTGATGATTTTGTATGTTTCTTTTTTCTTGATTGGTTGTGTTTGTGTTGCAATGTTTTTTTTTTTTGTTGCTAGAATAGGAAGAAATATATTTTGCCCCTGAGCATTCTTGGTTTTATGGGAAAAGTTGCTTTTGATTTATTAATCGAACTCTCTTCTGTGCACAGTATTAAAATTATTAATGCTCTTTATGATTATCTCGTTTTAGGTGATGACAGGGAAATTGCTTGTGAACGATATGGTGCAGCGCTGGGCCGTCTTTTTCGGACGAACCAGATAGTATCACAGCTTGCTTCATATTATGGGGAGCAGGAAAGGTTTTTCTAAAAATATTCAGGGAGGGGCAAGTAGATGCGAACTTTCTATTTCTCTCTGTTCCTTCTGATCGGGGGGGGGGCACCCGCGGTGCCGGTGATGGTATTCGCGTGGATGTGCGGGCGGTGGATACACAGGCTGATTATCGCGGACGTCTGACTCAGGACAGTCATTCGGTGAAGTACCCGGTGGAGTTTGCTGCTAAAGGACAGTTCCGTTTTCGTGCGCAGCCGGTGTTTCCGGCGAACGTGAAGGCGGGGGGAATACATGGGTGCACTGACCTTTGTGGTCACGTATCAGTAACGGAGAAAAGGATTGTGTGTGCAGGAAAGAAGGTAGTTGCAGAGCCGGTTTCGTCCGTGTTTTTCCGTCGGGTCGCACTTACGCTTGCCGTACGACGGGAGCCAGCTTCTTACCATATTTGAAATAAAGCTCAATGGCGCGGATTTTTTCTTCTTCAGTAAACATGTTTTATCTCCTGAGAGTCCGGTTCCACAATATTAATCTACGATTTAAGTGGGAATTGGGAGAGTCTTCGAGTAAAAAACTGCAAGAGTATCCTATTTTAGTTCCGTGGCTTCCTGCCACGTGGAATTCTGTTACCGGTAAAAAAGCTTCACCCGAATTTCTCACTGTGTTGTTTCCTTGCGCGAGAATGTTGCCATTTTGCATCGAAATCAAATTCTTGTTAAGTTCGGTTGTTTGTGTCTGATTTAAAGTAATGGAATTACAAAAAAGAGAATTTTCGTGGGGTGTTTTCAGATGTGAAACATCCGTGCGGTAGCTATGGCTTTTATTTTTATTGGCGCATAGATAATACATATCTATCATTGCAGTATTGACTGGTTATACTGCATTTGAAAATTATTATCATCAAAAAACGATTATCTGAAGTGATAAGCTTTTTCATTTGATGATAAAGGTTTTAAAACTGGCTCCAGGACAGAAAAAGTGAGTAATACACAACACAAGCTTGATAAAGCCCGACCTCCACGAGTACATATAACCTACGATGTTGAAACCGGAGATGCTGAAACCGCGAAAGAGCTACCTCTGGTCATCGGTGTTCTAGGGGAGTACTCGTCATCAGAAAAACCGTTGAGAGAGCGAAAATTCATTAGTATAGACAAAGACAATTTTGATGAAGTTATGGCATCAATGAGTCCGAAGGCTCATTTTATGGTGGACAGTGTTCTACCGGGCACTGAAGGTAAACTGGATGTCGAACTGAATTTTAATTGTAAAGACGATTTTTCTCCCGATAATGTGATTCAACAGGTTGATTGTCTCAGAAAATTATCGGAATTGCGCTCTCAGCTCTGTGACCTGAGAAACAGGGCCGCAAGTAATGAAAAACTGAAAGAAAAACTTCAGGAATTACTAGTGAATACTAATAGCAATCCTGAAAATGATGACAGTAAGGAATGAACATGACAATTGCATCAACATTAAGGCAGAATGAAACACAGTATGCTACAGATGATTGTCTTGAAGAAATTATAAATAATACCAGAGCTGTAAGACAGGATTCTGAAAAGAACCGATTTAAATTACAGGTTAATAATTTTCTTGCTGAAGTTGCCAGTGGTTTTTTAGTCATTAGCAGTGATTTAATCGGTAGTATTGAAAAGCGAATTGCTGATATTGATAAGTTGATGTCTGAGCAGCTTAGTCTGATTATGCATGCAACTGAGTTTCAGAAAATCGAGTCAGCATGGACGGGGCTTTATAAGCTTGTTCAGTCCAGTGTTACTGAAAATGTAAAATACACAGTGCTGCACTGTACCAAAAAAGAGTTACTCAAGGATTTTAAATCAGCCTCGGATTTCGACCAGTCTGTATTATTTAAAAATATTTATGAAAGCGAGTATGGAACGTTCGGGGGGACACCGTATTCTGCTTTTGTGGGTGACTTCTATTTCGATAATACTCCACAGGATATTGATTTACTGGAGCATATTTCCCATGTTGCTGCCAGTGCGCATGCCCCGTTTTTGAGTGCTATTGCTCCGGGGATGCTGTCCATGAATTCATTTAGCGAATTACCCTACCCGCGTGATCTGGCTAAATTGTTTGAAACGACCGATTATGCCCGTTGGCGTAGTTTCCGGCAGACCGATGACAGCCGTTATGTGGGACTGACTTTGCCACAGTCTCTGGGGCGTATCCCATATGGCATGAAAACTGTACCTGCTGAGACGTTTAATTTTGAAGAGCACATCACTGAAGACAACTCAGGCAAAGACTATCTGTGGGTAAATACCGCGTTTGAACTGGCCTGCCGGATAGTTGATGCTTTTGAGGAGTATGGCTGGTGTGCAGCCATTCGTGGCGTGGAAGGTGGTGGTCTGGTTAAATCATTACCGGCCTATAATTATACATCCCATACAGGTGAGCGACTTTTACAATGTCCGACTGAGGTTGCTATCTCAGATCGCAGGGAAAAAGAACTGTCAGACCTCGGCTTTATTCCACTTATTTACTGTAAGGGTACCGATTTTGCCGCATTTTTTGCTGTGCAGTCGGCGAACAAACCACGACTGTATAATACTGATCAGGCGAATGCGAATGCAAAATTATCCAGCCAGCTTCAGTATATATTAGCCACGTCGCGATTCGCACATTATCTGAAAGTGATTGTTCGTGACAAAGTGGGAAGCTTTATGTCGAAGACAGAATGTCAGACATATCTGCAAAACTGGATCATGCAATATGTTGTGGCATCAGACAGCGCCGGCCAGGATACAAAGGCCCGTTATCCGTTACGTGAAGCATCTGTTGAAGTTGTTGAGATTCCTGGAAGTCCAGGATCGTATCGTGCAATTGCATGGATTAAACCTCATTTTCAGCTTGAGGGCTTAAGCATGTCATTGCGTCTTGTTGCAGATTTACCATCAAGTGTAAGTTAAGAGGTTTTTATGGGTGGTCGTATATCATCTCCGTTTTCTGATGTTTCTGCAGGTACTAACAGTGAGTTTATCAAAATAAAGATAAATGGAAAGGTTGTACCGGGAAATTCGAAAGTAGATAAGTTTAGTGATTACTTTGATGGGTATAGTCCTAACGCATTTCATGCTTTTGCTGGCGTGGACGGTACTTTTTTTGATATGGTTAGTCTGAGGATTAAGGTTACGAAAGAAACACAAAGTATTCTAGAGAACTTTTTTAAACGGGGTGGAAAAAAAATCACAATAGAAATTGTGCACAGGGAATCTAATGAGGTAGAAAGTTCGTATTCATCATATACGGTTATTTATGACGATTGCCTTCTGCACGATCTGTTGTTGACTCATGGTCAAGACTCTAATCTTATGCTTGAACTTTCGTTTACTGCTCGAGAAAGTGTCTCACTTGAACTCAATATTCCATCCTCTGATCGCAAAAAGACGGATAAAATAGGACCTATTGTCTATAACTTACAGAAAGAAATACTTGTATAAAATACTGAATGCATTCGTTTCTTCAGTTTTTACGTGATGATAATCCGGGCTCGTCGGAAGATAATCTGAATTTTGTTCCGTCAGATGATTTGAAGTATGAGCTTGGAATGTTGTTATCATCCCGACCTTTATACCTTGAAACCGATGAACTGCCTTTTGTTAACAGTTCTGTTCTGAACTATGGCATAAGGTCATCAGTATATGGTGTTTCTGCGGGTGGACATAATGATGCTGTTAATGGCGAAATATCTTCAAGAATATTGATGATGCTCCGGCGTTATGAACCCCGGCTGGAGGAGCCTGTTGTTGAGCATCTTTCCAGTGATGAAGATTATTCTTTTTTTTCAGTTACTGCCCTGTTTTTCAGGAACAGGGTAAAACTCTGTATTAAATGGGATAAAAACTCAGGAGAGTTTTTACTGGATGAATAAACTATTATCTTACTATCAGAAAGAACTTGCTTTTCTTAAAAAACAAGGCGCTGAGTTTGCAAGTAAATATCCAAAAATAGCCCGTCGTCTTGGATATAATAAGGGAGTGTCTGAAGACCCCCATATTCAGAGATTAACGGAGTCTTTTGCTTTTTTAAGCTCAAGAATTCATCAAAGGTTAGATGAGGATTTACCGGAGTTAATGGAAGCATTGCTTCGTAATCTGGCCCCCCAATTTTTGTATCACTACCCCTCATCATGTATTGCTTCATTTGAACCAGACAGGAAATCCAGTGGAATAACATCCCCTCATAATGTTCCTTCAGGTACTACAATATATTCAAAACATAAATCTGAAACCATCTGCCAGTTTCGGACGGTATATCCTCTGACTATCGTTCCGGCAACGGTTAATGAAGCAAGAATTTACTATGATAATGTATCTTCCTTATGGAAAATTGAGGTGAATTTAGCCGTTTTTGAAGGCGCTAAATTTTCTCTTGATATGGTAAGGTTTTATATTAATGGTCCGGCAACAGTGACGGGTATCATATATACATTATTGTGCAATGAAGTCGATAATATCGTATTGCAAAAAAATGATGATATATTATATGGTGTAAGAACTGATATATCCGGTGCGGGATTTTATGAGGGGGAAGTAACACTACCACGAACAGGAAATGTTTCTTACATACATAATCTCACGCTGGACTATTTTTCCTTTCCGGAACGATTTAACTTTATTGATGTGAAATGTGACTCCGGAATTGAGTTATGCTCAGGGGATTCTTTCAGATTCGTCATAACATTAAAAATCAGTGCCGTGAAGTATGAGCCGGATAAAATAGAAAAGCATGTCTCTGAAGAGCTCTTCAGGGTAAACTGTTCCCCCGTTGTTAATCTCTTCGAAAAAAAAACAGAACCCTTACGGTTATCTGACGGTCAGGATGAGTATCAGGTAAATGCGGATTTATACTCCCGCGATGAAGTCTTGATCTGGGATATAAATAAAGTAACATTGCACAGATATGAAAATAATTTGGTCAGACAGTACCCGTTAAAAAATTTATTTGGACTTGAACACTCTGTTATTCAACAATCATGTAATATATTCTGGCATACTTCATGTTATCGCATGTCTTCTGAAAGAAGCAATTTTGAGGAAAGTATATATATTCGTCTGAGCGATGATGGCGGAGCACAGTCACGCATTATGTCAGGGGATGTCCTTTCAATTGATGCAATATGTACAAATGGTGATATTCCGTCATCAATGAATAATGGTGATCCTGCTGGTGATTTTGATAGTGATATAGATATTGCTCGTCTGCGAATAACCGCACTGAACAGGCCATCAAGAATGCTGCCGGCGATGACATTAAAAGGAATGAACTGGAGAATTATTTCTCAGTTATCGCTTAATTTTGTGTTGCTTGGTGGTACTGATGGGGCAATGAAACTGAGAGAAATGCTGTCCATATATAACTACAACAATAATCACTCTGTATCAATTTTTATTGAATGGATTAAAGAATTACAGATCACACCCGTTTCATCCCGTTTACCCGGCATATATCCGCCTGTAACTGCTCGTGGAATTGATATTACTGTGATGCTTTCAAAGGATGCAGGTATGCACCCTGAATGTTTCATGTTTTGTTCTTTTCTTGATCACTTTCTTGGACTTCATGCCCCTGTAAATAGCTTTACTCGTATGATTACCATCATTGAACATGAGGAGCACACTCGTCGTGTATGGCCGATGAGAGCAGGAAAGTTAACATGGCTGTGATTAATAGCAGAAGTAAATTCAGTTTTTTCAATAAAGTTCGGGTTTTATTGAAAAAAATTCTGAAGCCAGATGAACGTATTGATGACGTTGTTGATGAACATTTCAGATTCACATCAAGCCTGTCTCTGGATGCACCTGATGGTCAGATAGATGACCTGTATCAGGACGGTAAGGACGGAAAGTATCATCTCACATTATTTGATAATGGATTGACCGGGGCTGCAGGGGTTCTTCCTGTCGCGTATACAGAATGGCTGATTGAAAGAAAATTACGTTATAATGACAATGCACCTAAAGCATTCATGGATATGTTTGACCACAGAATGTATTGCCTGTCCTATCTCGCATGGCAAAAGATGCATCTGTCAGGAGATGAAAACAGACGAGATAATAATGTTCTTAACAATGTTCTTTTGTCTTTAGGCGGAATCAGTCCTCAGACAATTAGTGTGACAGGTCTGGCATATACTGCATTTTATTCACCATCAGTCAGATCCCTGGCCGGGCTTGAGCAGTTACTCTCGTCAGTCTATCAAATCACTGTGTCGATTAATCCCTTTCATGGCACTTTTGAAAATACAGAGCCCAATGAACAGGGGGTTCTGGGTCATTGCCAGTATACGCTGGGGGAAGGTCCTGTCATCGGTAATGTTCGCTGGGTGGTGGATTCGCATTTTGATGTCGTTCTGGGACCTGTTGACTATAAAAAATCACAGGAATTTATGCCGGGAAAGGATTTTCATCGTGTTATCAGACAACAAATAAAATCATATATCGGTGATGCTCTTAAATTTAAAATATATGTGAAGATTTATCCTAGTGACACTGATAATCAGCTGAATGAAAATAATATGCTGGGTTTTAATCTTGCTCTTGGGTCTGGAACAGAAAATCATAAAGAACGCTACTTTTGTATATTTTGATGAGTATATTTTATGGCTAAAGTTTCTTCTCCACCTGATTATGAACATCTTAATAAATCTTTTAAAACATATTCTCCTGTATCTGACGATTTTTATAAACACCAGGATAAACATTTTATTCGGTTACATGGTTGCAGTTTGTCTTTGTTTCCTCTTGAGATTCAGGGGGGAGAATCAATATCCGAAGTATATACTTATGAAATAAAATGTCTCAGTAAGGAAGATTATCATTCTCTGGGTAAGTTACACGGTACGCGGCTGAGTTGTGAGATCAGAGAACAATACAATAATTCGTTACCCTCACGATTCATTCATGGCGTGGTCACAAAAGTTATCTATAATTGTGATAACAGAATGCAGCATACCTGCATTATTGTGTTACAGCCAGAAATCGCTGAACTGGCAACGGGTAAAAGAATCAAAGTCTGGTCAAATATAAAACCATCAGAGATTGTAAAAACGATTTTAAAAGACAGTTCATTTGCTCCTCCAGAAGTGACATTATATAAACAAGAGTCATTACTGGAGTATAAGATCCAGTACCAGGAGTCTGATCTGGATTTTATTAACAGAGTTTTATCTGATGCAGGTATTTACTACTTTTTTGTTCATAACAAAAATAAACATATTATGAAGTTAGCAGATGCCCCTGCCTCTCATTCTGAATCATCTTATTATAAACTGGAACACTTGCCTTCTGAATATATCATGGAGTCGAATCCCGGATACATCAGTGAATGGTCTGTGACAGAAAATCTGAAATGTCCCTCTGTAACACTTTCCGGTTATAATGAGAGTAATGTCAGTGAAATTACTATAAAGTCAGAAAGTAAGATGACTGATGTTAAATCCAGTAAGGGAATTTATGAAGATATTATTCCTGATGGAAAACGTGAGTTGATCAAAAACCGTTCAGAAGCGCTGATGGCATCATGTGACACTGAACTCAAATTCTGGACTGGAAAAACAACTTCATGGTGGCTGTCATGCGGTGAACGTTTCACTCTTGCCGGACAGGACTACAGAATTACGTCGTTATCTCTCCATGCTGTCAACAATGATATCCGTGACAGGATTACGTGTGCGGGATCCTGTTATTGTGATTTGTATGCAGCAGATAATAAAAGTCCGCTTCATGTCCAGGGTGAAGCCCCCGTTATACCCGGTGTTTTACTGGCAAGAGTGGTGGGTCCTGACTCCGAAGAATATTATACAGATGAGTATGGTCGTGTAAAAATAAGATTTCTCTGGGGTGAAAAGTCAACGTCAGGTACAGATAAAACTTCCTGCTGGGTTCGTGTATCTCAGGTATGGTCCGGGGAGGGGTTCGGTAGTCAGTTTATTCCACGTATTGGCAGTGAGGTTCTTGTGAGTTTTATACAGGGCAATCCTGACTATCCAGTTATTGTGGGCTCCGTGTATAATGGTCAGAATAAACCGCCTTTTTCTCTGCCGGAGAATAATTGTCAGTCTGGATTTGTCACCCGTAGTGTTAAAAATGGTAAAAAGGGAGAAGGTCATCAGCTGGTTTTTGATGACAAAGAAAATGAGGAAAAAGCCATATTAACCTCTTCTGGTGATTTTTTCCTTACAGTAAAAAAGGATATAACCTGCAATATTAACCACTCTATGTCATTAACGGTTGGTGAAGGCCGTCAATATGAAATAAAAAAAGGGAATGATAAACTTATTATCAAAGAAGGTGACCTGAATAATGATATACATGGTAATGTTGATATAAAGGTTTCAGATGGGAATTATAACCTTAACGTGACCGGAGGAAGTGGGAGTTTTAAGATCGATAAAAGTCTTACGCTTGAGTCAACCCAATCGATAAAATTAAAAGTGGGTGCAAATGAGATAACGATATCCACAGCAGGGATAAATATAAAAGCGGCTAAAGTGTCCATAGAAGGGCAGGTATCAGCAGAGGTTAAAGCTGCCACGCTTAAGCTTGAAGGTCAGGCTACATCTGAAGTTAAAGGCACTATGTTGACGCTTCAGGGCTCTGCCATGACACAGATAAAAGGTGGAATAGTGAATATCGGATAAAGGATCCTATATGACAGCGGCAGAAAATTACACTGTTCCGGAAATGAATAAAACGGTTGAGCAAATGCTGGTACAAGGACAATGGCAGGATGCGCTTGATTTCTGGATTAATAATACCGATTCGTTAACATTAATTAAATGGCTGGCACAATTCATTTCTCAGTCCTCTTCTGAAGATGATTCGCTACTTTTACAGTCTATTGTAAAATGGAAGGGAGGCGATGAGGAACAACGCTGGGAAATATTTAAAAACTCGGAGTCTGCCGGATTTTCCTCTCAGGCAGGTGCCCTTGGGTTATCATTATTTGTATCACAGGGAAGTCTAAGTCCGCCCCCGTATGAACCAGTCCATGCACCGTCATGTTCAGAAAAAAAAATTATATATGGCGTCTTAATGACTCAGTCGTGTAAAGCTCATGATACGCTGGATGAAGGTGTGTTTTTTCTTTTTCAGCATTGGTGTAATAGTCAACCTTAGGAGGGGATATGCCTCAACCCGCTGCAAGAGTTACTGATATGCATGTATGTCCTATGGTGATGCCAGGTTTGCCACCTGTTCCTCATGTAGGAGGCCCCTTGTTACCACCTGGCTCTCCGTCTGTACTCATTGGGGGATTACCGGCAGCGACGCTGGGGAACCAGGCACTTTGTACTGGGGCAGTGGACGTCGTCATTATGGGCAGTTTTAAAGTTTTTATATGCGGCAAACCGGCCGCACGGATGGGCGATAACTGTGCTCATGGGGGGGTAATTGTCAGCGGGTATCCTCAGGTATTAGTGGGATAAAAAATGAATAAATTCGAGACGGATACATTACTGCTTCCTGTTATTGGAGAATCGCCGGCAGGTGAAGATATTGAGTATGATCAGGTGTATAGCGAAATACGGGAAGCAAGACAAAATGATCCGGACTACATGTCCCAGGGGGAATGGGCTGTCAGTGAACCCCGCAGAGCTGACTGGCGTAAGGTAAGAAAATTATGTGAGGTTACTTTACGCAATAAGAGTAAAGACCTGCAGATTAGTTGCTGGTATGTGGAGTCCCTGACGCAATTGTATTCGCTGGAAGGGCTGCACTGCGGACTGGAATATCTGGCTAAATTTATTTCTCAATACTGGACTATATGCTGGCCATCGCACGAAGAAGGCCCGGAAATACGTTACAGTAAATTAGTCCGTCTTGATATGGATTTATCCGAGTATCTGAAATCCTGTCCTCTTCTTGATGATAAAGAAATCACGCTTGCTGAATGGTATAAGGCGCTGGCGTTTGAGCATGGCGCAAGTTTATCTGAAGAGGGAAAGGAAAAATTAATAGAAAGCGAAGGCGATCACTCGGTTGAAGCGTTCAAAAAATCTGTCGGTAAATATAATACACGAAAGATTAGTGAGCAATTTCTTAAGTTTTCTGATTTGCCAGACAAAATTGATGAGATTGAATCCTTTTACTTCTTTCATACGCATGAAGACATACATCATATTTTCGCAAAAACCAGACATACCATCAGTGAAATCACTGAGTTACTGAGCCGTTTTTTACCACAAGACGTACAGGATACCAATGCAGTTTCACCGTTATCAGTTGAACCCGGGAGCAGGGAGACAGACAGGACGTTGCCGGCGGAACAGCAGGCGTTTCATGCTGCCTTAACCCCCTCAACAGATAAAGAGATGACAAGGGAGAAAGCGATAGAACAACTGGAAAAAATAGCTATTTTTTTCAGGCAATCTGAACCCACCAGTCCTGTCCCTTATCTTCTTGAGAGAGCAGTACGCTGGTCAACAATGACTATGTCAGAATGGCTTGAGGAACTACTTAAAGATAATGACTCCGTGGAACAAATAAATCGTGTTTTAAAAGGATAAAAAATTAATGACTGTTAAGAAACTGCTACTGATAACTATGGTATTACCTTTTTTTATTACTGCCTGTTCGGATAAGTATTCTGAGCAGGATAAAATACAGGCCATTAATAATGTTGATACTCCATTTGGCGCTGGTATGCTAATTTTCCGGATATCACCGGACACACAATTAAACTCACTTAACGAGATATCAAATAGTTGCGCTTTATTGTTCTTGCAGTCTTCAGGTAAAAAAACATTACAGGACTTAATGAATAATCCTGCATTGATTAAACAGTTTTTCAGCGGGTCTGGTAAAGCAGATGGTATTCTTAAAGTTGATAAGTATATCGCAATGCCGGGACAGGAGATAACACTACATATAGACAGAAGTGAAGGCGCTAAATATGTGGGGGTTATTGCCGGATATTATCCGTTTCCCGGAAAACAACATATGTTGCTTTTAGATATTCCCGTTGATGTTGTTGAGGAAGGTTGGTGGAATAAATCATTACATGCATCACTTTCACCGCTTTCAAAAAATATATCGATGGGTAAAGAAAGTATCAGTATAAAATAATTGTACAGGTATTACTGCATGCAAGAAGAAGAGCAACTTGTTTATTGGTATTCAGGGCTTTACTTACAACCTCAGCACTTTCAGTCCATTGATTTGCATCATAGTTTCATGCTGGCCAGAACCAGGCAGTTATCACAACCTCATCATCAGGGTTATTATGAATGTCGTATAAATGATGATCTTCTGAAAGAATACACTGTCAGAATCGAGAAAATAAAAGCAGTGTTATCTTCAGGACATTATATCGAGTATCCGGGTAACTGTGTGGTGCAGGATAAGTGCCTGACAAATCTCCGGGGTACAGATCCTGGCACCGTAACGTTGTGGCTTGCTCTTAAGCGATTTAATTCCGGACATAAAAATGTATCTGGCATCAATGATAAACGCGGCTCTGCCAGATGGGTAAGTTCCGATGATGAAGGCAACATGCGTAATGTGTATCATGACAGTCAGGATGCCGGTATCACAAGAATAAAATATGATATTCAGATCCTTACCGATGAGGAAAAAGAGAATACCACAGACTTTGAATACTTACCTCTGACAAGAATTATTTATGACAATAATACATTGTGTATTGATGATGAATATTCATTTCCTGCAATGAGGTTATCAGCGAACAGCAAACTCAGAGATAAGATCGCAGAGATTCATGCTGATATTCAATTCTACAAAAATAAACTTGAAGAATACCGATATACAGAACGAACAGTGTCCGATGGACATCTTTATAATTTTTTGATCCTGTGTGCTATTAACAGAATATCGCCGCTTCTGTCTTCCTTTATTAATGAAGATGCCATTCACCCATGGTTATATTATATGATATTGTGTCAGTTTACAGGGGAAATATCGACATTTAAAAACTCTGTGTTTTCAGAGGCAAGAATTGTTGATTTGACATACAATCATTATGAGCAGATTTCCTGTTTCAGTAATCTTCAGTATTATATTAAAGTAATGCTTGATAATTTATGTAGAGATAAGATTATCAGTGTTGAATTTAAAAAGATAACAACAGATACCCTGGTCTGTAATTTTGATGAGTACAGTTCCAGAAATAATTCAGATTACTATATTAAATTAACTTCAGAGACCTTTAAAAAGAATAACTTAATTGCATTGTCCGAGATTAAGATTGCTCCATCTGAACATATAGATCTGATCATTCAGCATGCGCTTCCAGGCATTACTTTTACAGTGATGGATGTCGTTACATCTGAGTTACAGGTAAGAGACAATATCATCTGGTTAAAGATCGATAAACATTCAGAGTTATGGAAGTCAGCTCAGGCCCAGAAAAGGGTTGCATTTTATTGGTCATGTAGCCCTGATGATTTACTGGTAGAGTTAGTATTATCGCAGGAAAGAAATATGCAGTAAGCCGTCTTCCGGCTAACGGGGCGAACCAGACGGCGGATGGCAGAGAAGGGTCCATTCACTGCCAGTGCCTGAAACAGCTTTTTCTCCGTCAGTGGAATCCGGATCTCAGGACAAGACCTGTCAGGCGCTACAGGGGAACCTGATGGCAGAACAGAAAATGGCAGAATGTTCGTGAACACGATGAAGGAAGCTGCATCGCGTTCATGCCTGACCATATGTAAGCTCTGCAGTGGTTCGGACATTAAGGAGAGACCTCCGCACAGTGCACGGGTATGTTGCTCACCTGGCGAATGTCAGTAGCCGTGGGCAGATTGCAGTTACAGTTTATCGTTTCCGGGGACAAAACATGTTATATAAATATTTATGTCATGGAGGTACTAGTGAATATCGTTGAATGCTATATGCCAGTATTTAAACTCATATCATCTGTTAAAGTCTTTCCTGAAGAATATGGTGATTACGACAGTACCAGAAAGCAGATAATTGATACTGTTGAAGATGTCGTGCGCAATAGTGAAAAAATATCTTTAAGTGACAGTGAACTGGATGCGGCATTTTATTCAATAGTTGTTATGCTTGATGAGGTTATTTTGTGCTCCGAAATTCCGTACAGAAAAGAATGGCGCGATAATCTTTTACAGATTAAATATTTTGGACATTCCACTGGCGGTGTTGAGTTTTTTAACATGCTTAATAAAGTCATTGAATCCGGAAGTCAGGCTGCATGGGTTTTTCTCTTATGTCTCTTACTTGGATTCAGGGGGAAATATTCTGTAAGCAATGATGATGAAATCCAGGATTATATATCAAGACTGAAAAAACAATGCGGGTTAAATATTCGTGTTGAAGTAAAAAATAAGATCGCATTTAAACAAAAAAAGAATAAATCATCATGGTTTAATTTTTATTTGTCACTTGCAGGTATCATTATTATTTATTTCGTATTGTTGTTTGTGATATATGTGAGATGATCTCTTATGCTTAAGAGGATATTTTCATTGTTTCTCTGGATTTTTGTGTCTGTTTTCGTTTTATCTGTCTGTTATGTCATTGGCGTGTTCAGAAACTGGACAGATACTACAACTGTATTTTACTGGATTTTTGTAATTCTGGTTACACTCACCCTGAAATTGATTGTGGATTGTATCCATAATTACTTTTCGTCAGGTAAATACAGAAAGCTGGTGAGGTTATTTTCCAGGAAAAAAAGAACAATAACACTTGATTCATACTTCAGGAAAGGAATGAATATTATAAGTAAAAAAGGAAGAGGCGTGGTCCCCTGGTTTTTACTTACGGGGGATTCAGGAAAAAACGCTTCCCTGCTTAAGGATATTAATCTTCCCGTCTTTCACAGTAATGAGTTAAATGGTATTTCTCAACAATTCAGAACAATTCGTTGGTGGTTTTTCAGGGGTTCAAGTGTACTGGAGTTGTCAGGTAAGATATATGACAACCCGGGGGTGCTGAACTCTGTGATAGGTTTTTTATCAGCACGTAAATCTAAAAAGCAACCACCTCATGGCATTATTCTGGTTATTCCTGTTGAAACGTTACTTGATCATGATTACTCCTGTATTCAGGTGTTATCTCAAAAAACAAGAAATTTTACAGAACAACTGTCGTCACACTTACATCATAATATCCCGGTTTTTCTGGTTATAAGTGGATGCGAGCACATCAGTGGGTATTCATTGCTGGCACAAAAAATTCATCAAAAAAATAACAATGGGTATCCGGTATTTTGGGCAACCAATAAATCAGACACAAATGCATCTGAATATGACTCATCATATATATTGTCATCATTAAAATCTAATATTACGACAGAAATATGTCATGTACTTGATGATACATTGAGTGACCAGGAAAAAAACGAGATCCTGTTGTTTCCGGATAAATTGAATGATATAAAACATTCACTGGATGTGTTTATTTCAACATTCAGTATCGATAACGTGTTTTTTTCTCAGACAGAAGTATCCGGGGTCTGTTTATCTGGTGAACTCGTTTCGGGTAAGGATAAAAATTATTCTTTTTCTGATGTTTTAGTTTCTGAGATCCTGCCACAAATACAGAACTCAGAAGTTATTCACGTTAATAAACGAAGAATAAAAATGTCATTCAGATCCGTTATGGTTATGACAGCGCTGTGCTTTATTGGATACAGTGCATATTGTTCATATCATATATATGATGTCAGGCAAGGTTCTGTGGATCTCAGCCCTGCATTCCTGACTGACCAAATATTAAAATATGAAGATAAAGTCAGATCTAATATACTTTATTTACCTTTTAAACCCGCATTGAATGATAAATATTTATTTTTCAGAGAGTCTCTTTATAACAGTAGCAGATTCGAGAGCCGTCCTGTTTCATGGCGTGTTGATGAATATAAGAAAAAATTCCTTGCGGCTTCCCCATCAGGAAAGCGTGAATTGATTCTGTCGCTTGCCTCATCGCTTATCGCTTGGGATAAGATGGTTAAGGATGAATCACTGAGTGATTTAACAACATTTCCGGGTATTCATGAGTCAATAAAAATAACCAGACCTTATGATAAAATATCATCAATAGCTTCACTGGCTTTAGAAAGAGATGAGATACAAAAAAATCATGGAAGTGAAAATATTGATGTGTTCAGAAAACTCCTTAGCGAGTTTATTCAGAGTGATCCATCTTATTCATGGTTTGTTTCTGAATATCTTGATATTCCGGCCGTAAAAGTTACGGATTTCTGGGAAGATGGAAACGCGTCTGTCAGTCTGTCTGGTATATGGACTCAGGAGGGACAGAATAAACTTCATCACTGGTATGAGAATATCAAAGAAGCATATGGACGTGATACGGTTCCGGAATCGTTTTCATATTTTGTGCAGTACCTGGAAGAAAGTCGTCAGGAGCATTTCAGACAGTTCATCATGGCTGTCGCAAGGGAGCGTAAAGATTCACATTCAGGGTTAATGAGTCCGCTACAGCTGACAGATATCATACAAAATCGTTCATCTGAGCATAAATTTTTTAAGTTTGTTGATGATGAATTACATAATATCCCGGCAAGTTCAGCGCAGGACTGGCTTTCTGATTTCAGGCTGCTTTATCGTCTGTTTTCTCTTAAAGTGGATAACGGAATGAAGCGTCAGATAGAGCAGTTTGACATAATGGTACGTATATATCTGATGTCTGTTTTTAATAACAGTCAGATTAACAGGACAACGGAACATGTAACAGCATGGAGAGACTGGCAGAATGCGCTCCGTAATGCCGTAAATTCTGAGTTACATACAGCATCATCCGTTGAACTGATCCGTAATGCTATGCGTTCAGACCCCAAAAACAAGCTGGTAATATTATTTGATGAATTTGAAAAGGTTCGTTCAGTGATTAACAGTAATAATACAGATCCAGTGATTGATTCTGTATGGGATATTTATGAACGGCAAAATTATAAACTTCTCGACCATGCAGTCACGTATACGGGGTGCAGGGTTGATGAACAATGGAGAAATTCTGTTTTAAGCCAGTTAAATTCAGATAAACACTATTCCAGTCATTCTGAAATGCAGGGTAAAATATATAAAAACATTATTAGTTTTTTAAATGGACCCGCTAACGGTGTTTTAGCACTTGATGCCGAAGGTGCCAGAGTATTGTCGTTCAGGGAAAGAAGTATACCGTTTACGCCTTCATTCATTAGTTTTCTCAATGACGTTGTTTCTCCGGATGATTTGCTTGACGTTCAGCTCAGAGAGCGAACTCAAAACAAGGATGAGCTGATAAATGTACAGGGACAATTAGACGTACTGAATCAGACCCTGCAAAAGATTGAATCACAGCCTTACAAAATGACGGTAAGTAGTGCACCTGCGACGATTTCAGGTCATCATGGCGTTAAACCAACAGGTACAACTCTGACTCTTGAGTGCAAAACAGGTAACAGCAGTATAAGAAGCATGAATTTTGCAGATTCAGGTCTTTTTACCTGGTATCCAGGAAGTTGTCATTCTGTCAGCATTGATATTTCGTTCCCTGACTTTTCCACCACCTATAAATTCACAGGTGAAACAGCCTGGATTGATTTTATCAACAAGTTTTCGGATGGAGAGGATGAGTTAATGACAAAGGACTTTTCTCCTGAATCAAGAAGTTTTCTTGAATCAATGGGTATAAAAAGTATCCTCGTCCGTTACAAACTGAGTGATACCGGCGATCTCAGTCAGGCATATATCGAATGGGAACAGTTAAAACAGGAAAAGGATAAACTTGAAAATTTGCAGATTAGTCTGAGTAATAAACTGCTTACCACTCATAGCTGGGAGAAAAGTGGCTGGATTTCCAGATTGCCTGGCAAAATAACAATATGTCCAGCAGTACAGGAGTGAGAAATGAGTACTTACCTGAAATCAATAATTAAAAAATTATCTCCAGAAAGCCGTAGTACTCTGGATTCTGCTATTAATTACGCAATATCACGATCACACCATGAAGTCGATTGTTTGCATTTTCTGTGGAAGCTATTACAGGAACATAAGTCAATAACCGAAAAGTTTTCTGAACTGTCTTTATTTAACCCTGACAGGGTCCTGCATGCCATTGAAAGTGAGCTCATCCTTATCAATACAGCGTCACAATCCTCACCTGTATTTTCTGAGTCGATGCAAACTCTGCTGGAAAAAACATGGATACATGCCAGCACTAAATGGCAGTTTAATCATATAGATATCCCTGTCTTGTTGACTACTCTGATTACTCTCAGAGATTCAATATTACCTTACAATGTGGCCGGGGCGTTATATTGTGATGTGGATGTTGCAGAGAAATTGCTGCTATCTTTGTCTGTAAAAACAGAGCATTCTTCTCATCGTGCCACGGATAATGCGCCACATGAATATATCAACAAATATACTGAAAATTTCTCTTTGCTGGCCGAAACAGGGAAACTGGATCCTGTTACTGGCAGAGAGAAGGAAATCAGGCAGCTTATCGATATTTTGCTTCGTTGCAGACAGAATAATCCGATACTGATCGGTGAACCTGGTGTCGGGAAAAGCAGTATTGTTGAAGGTTTAGCCCTGCAAGTTGCATCCGGCCGTGTGCCTGACGCACTGAAGAATGTCAGGATCCTTGCGCTTGATATGGGCGCTCTGCTTGCGGGGGCTAGTGTCAGAGGGGAATTTGAAAATCGCTTAAAATCGCTCTTAACCGAACTTAATTCTCTGGATGGTACCGCTATTTTGTTTATTGA
>ERZ1031779.125-NODE-125-length-18862-cov-9.975860_pt1 | contig 18862 bp, 30 predicted proteins | sample MGYA00518170_ERZ1031779 | MGnify/ENA primary metagenome ERZ1031779 (study PRJEB33719, sample SAMN04261241) | wastewater metagenome | biome: rural village; feature: human; material: feces | host: Homo sapiens | place: El Salvador | collected 2013-01-07 ... | reverse complement strand
AGGGGAAGTTGCGTCCATTTTACCGGAAACGGAGCAAAAAACCGCCATTCATACCCTGTATCAATCAGTGTCATCCTGTTTAATAGTCGTTTCCGCTCATATGGTGCACAAGGGGTGTTGAAGAAACATCCGTTTTGTGGTGCTTTTTTAGTCTTTTGGGGATTTAAATTCCTATCGATCAAGTTCACCATTACGGGTAATGTAATCAATACCGTTTTTGATACCTGCGGCTGTTTTCCCTGAACCAGTGATTTTAAAAGTGACTTCTTTTGTTGGCGTCCAGGTATATGCTTTCTTGTCTGCGCCATGTCTGACTTTATGATTAAAAGCCGATTTACTGGCATGTATATGTCTTCCTGATAACTTAGGAGATTTCGGATCACGCCCTGTCCCTTTAGCGCGTTTAATACGGTATTCCTGTTCTACATACACACCCATAAATCACCCAAATCGGTTAACAACACTCTTGGTTAACGTTTCAAGTTTTGAATCAATTTGCTTACACAGTTCAATCACTTCAATAACGTCTTTTCTGAAATCAGGATCGTTAACCGTACAGAATCTTTCACCTTTTATGATAAAATGAATGTTGCGACCAACACGATCTACAGCAGTTGATAGTTTTTTAAGTTCCTTAACTTCATCAGGGTAAAGACAGACTTCATTTTTTAACAAAGACTGACGCACACGAATAGCAATTTCTCTGCTCATGCTCATGCCGTGAAGGGCAGCATTACGTTTAACAAGTTCTATTTCATGAGGGTATAAACAGGTTTTAACAGCCTTTGATGATTCATTGCTGACAGGTATATTTGATGGTTGAACATCAACATTAAGCACATTATGCCTGGCAAATGTATTGATGCTGGTAAACCCACTTGATATAGCGTTATGCTCTGCAAGTTTTAACTCATCATCACTAAGTCTGAACGCTATCATCTTCATAACTCACCCCAACAGAGCCTGCGGCAGGCACAGGCAAAAACATCGTTTTTGGACAATCATGGATAAAATGTTAACATTTTGACCATGATTGTCTATCCTGCATTGATTGTACCATATGTGACACTGTGCATGGCTATAAAATCGTCTCGGCATATGTCCAGATTTCGTTGCTGAAAGGTTCTTTCGTCTTCGACCATCTGGCAAACGTATAGCTGAAAGATTTGTGAAAGAAAAAACAGGCCTGGCAGGGCTGGGAATTGTTACGGCTGAAGCCGTAACGCTTTTTAAGTCCTCGCTGCGCTGCGGGGCTTCCGGCGCAAAGCGCCTCCCATGCCCTTACAGGGCATAAAAAACAAGGGCAATTAAGCCCCTGCGCGATGATTGCTGACTTCTTTTTCCAGAGCCTTATTAACAAAGGCATTCAACGATAAATCTTCTTCCATCGCCATTTCTGCTACCCGACGATGCAGTTCTGGATCAAGCCTGACGTTAAACACGCCTTTAAACGGGGTATCAGGTTCCTTTCCATCCTCCACACAAGACTGTAAATACAGATCAACAGATGTTTTAAACTCCTGTTCCAGTTCAGCTAATGTAGAAGCCTCATAAGTTACCAGGTCCCGAATAAACGCCAGTTTTCCATACAGGACATTATTTTCAAAATCGGGTTCAACCGTGCCTAAATATCCTTTATATTTTAAATGTTTCATAATAATCCAGCCTCTTTCAGATTCTGTTTAATTGCTTTCAGCGTACCACCTTTGATATAACTTTCCGGATGTGGACGATGCATTAATATGGTGTGATTGATTTCAGCATTGAAAAACCGCACTCTTGACCCCTGCATTTCCTTTTTGACATACCCCAGAGAGGAAAACAAAACGACCAGTTCATCCCATTCAAACGTTTTTTTACTGTTTAAAAACTTTGCCAGTAGCTTATCTGTTTTCCCCATAAATCCATCCCCTATAGATATGCAACTAATTATAGTTACACATAGCATTTTTGTCAAAAAATACAAAGGGGCAGAAAGCCCCTTTTTTTATTTAAAACATTTCATACCCTTGCAAGTAGTTTAACCACCACCGGAATTGATCCCATTCACTAAATTTCATTGCCGGAATTCTGGTTTCCCAGCCTTTGACAAGGGAATCAGCAAGCTGTACGATCTGCCGCGTTGACATTTAAAAACCTCATTCAGTTTTGATTGTCGATAACGTGATCAGGTTGGTGGAACAACCTGATCACACATTGAATAGTCAGTCATTACCCTCCTTCTTTTCTATAGTTACTGTGTATCCGTAAAGAGTCAAAATGCGATAAGCATCCAACGCCTCACGCTCACTTTTAAATATCCTGACTTCGTGTAATCCATTACCTTTATCAAGGGATACACAAAACTCATAATCTTCTTCTACTTCTATCTTTTTAATTAATTTATCAAGTTCGGCTAATGTTCGTTTTGGCTCAAAAAGAAATGTGCATTGTACAATGGCGTTTAAATCTTCCCGATCAAGCTCTAACAGAGCATCATTATAAGCAGCTTTAAAACAGCGATTATTACGCAGATCAGATGCAAACTGCATTGCGGCTTGTTTTAACGTTTTCATGAATTTCCCTTGCATTGATGTTAATAGACAATTTAAGAATCAATATTGAAATTTCCAGAAAATGCAGGGTTCCCCCCCCCTGCATTTATAATGCTTAACGAAGGCACTCAATAAAATCTTTAAAACTCAAGCATTCATCACCATCTTTTAACGAATCAAAATATTTTTCATATTCGTCCCTGTAGAAAAGGACTAAATCAACATCACTCTGCTTAATTTCGCCAAACTGAGGAACAATTCCGGTTTTATAGTCACGAATTTTATTGTTATCAGTAAATATGACAACATACTGTTGTCCCGTATCCTTATGCATAAGGATAATAGTGCAAAGCGTTACTCGTTCGAATGTGAAAACATGATTAGTGGTTGAAGTAAAAACAGATGAGCATTTCATTTTAAATCTCCTGCCCTGCTGGGCTATTGTGAGAGGGGCCATTCCCCTTTCGATGAAACAATAATACGACCTTTAAGTCGTATTTGCAAGTGTTCTCCCGTTTTTTTACTCGATAAGTGATTGTTATCACGTTTTTTAATCCGCGTAAGCGGATGGAAGGGGCGAACGAAAATACCAGGGCAGCACAGGAGCCACATCGCCCCAAAGCGCGGCGCAGCCGCTGATGAACGTACCAGGGCGCACAGGACATCCCTTCACCCTGCAAAGCCCAACTGACCAGCAGGCTATGATTATGCTGATTTGCGCCGCAGAATGCCGCAGTTAGCGCGAGCGCAAGCGAGTTTACCCCGCCCTGGTGCATTGCAGCATGGCGGGGCGCTGTACTGCGCGTGTGAGCGTCAGCGAGCTACGGGCGCAACTCCAGGTACTAATATAAAACCATCACAGGTCATTTTATTTTGACTCCCTTTTGCAGAGCACGTATTCAGGATGTTCTCCTGCAAGTAACAAAAGAAACTCAAACTCAACCAGTGACAGACTTTGACTGTTTTGAGTATTAACCTCCTCTTTTTTCTGCCAGGTTCTTAGCCCAACACCATAAATATGACTGCATTCTTTCTGTGTTAATCCTGCTTTTAAACGTAATTTTTTTACATTTTCAGGTGTATTATCGGGTTTCATTTAACATAAACTCCTTAATTAAATTCTTAACTGGCGTCTCATCGTCTTCCCTTAATCCGGCACACGTAAAATCAATATGTTGTAATTCATTCTCATTCAGTACGGCATCATACAATGTAATTTTCGTAGTTTTGTTCCCGATTTTAACATTTGTTCTGGCTTTTATCCTTTTTGTAAGCCTGTAATTGTCACCTTCTTTTTCAAGAAAATAAGTCACATCACCTTTATTTTTTCTCATAACTGTTTCAAATACCCTGTAATTTTAACAAGTTGATCTATACTCAAGCCCCGAATCTGTAAATCATAACTGTCGCCCTGTTCGGTGACTTTACCGTTCAATCCGTTTTCAGCTTTAAAGCCTGTCAATGCCCCATACCAGCTTTCAAGCTGGACAAGTTGCGATAACATACCTTTCAGGATCAGAATTTCGTCCTTTTTTTCCACCTGGTGTTTCTCATACTCAATCGCCTGTAACACCTCCTGCGAAGCATTTACCAGAATTTTTCGCTCGATATCGGCTGCAATATCAACGGGATTCCGTTTTCTGGATAACGTGCAAACATGATGCGGACTACGCCAGGAGCGACTATCCACACTCCCCACAACAGAAAACCGGTCTTTTTCCATCCGAATATGCACAGAGTAATTTTTAAACTGCGGTGACGTCAGTTTTATACGAGACGAACAATCATCAAGTTTGTTCACGCGCCAGCCGTTCCCCAGGATACGGCAGACAACTTCAAAGACAGGGTGATATTGTTCAAAAAAAGAGTTCATCTGTTTCCCTTTTTGCTACGTGGCTGCTGTTCCCGTCTTTTTGGGTTCGATGCCCCAAAAGACGGGCTGGCTATAATATCGGGGGCTTCTCGCCCCCGTTCTGGTTACGCTCTGGTTTCCACGCGTTGCCACCCTGTCGCCCTGCGCTGTCCGGTTGTACCGTATTTTGCGCGGATTTCTTCTATCGTGTGTTCTTCACGATTCCAGTAACTTTTATGTTCGTCTGGACGATAAAACCATTGTTTTTTCTTTGCCGCCCATTTACACCCGATTTCTTTCAAAGTTTCCTTATGTGTAAGGGTTTCTCCACTAATCCAGACCCAGTTACCTATCACTTCAAATACCAGACCAGATAAACCAGAAAGAACATTTAATACTTTTTCCAGGTCATCACCGTAATTATATCGTGCATGTTCATCAGTGCTCTGGAACTGATTTATTTTATCAATATTTGCCATCAATACATCAAAAGCTGCATTTACCGCTTTCATCAGTTCAGCCCCTAACGGGTTACGATCTGGATGATATTTTAAAGCGGCTTTTCTGTATGCTGCTTTGATATCTTTTTCAGTTAATTCGCCGGATAATCCAAAAACGTTTAATGCTTCCTGGATATTCATTTTTTAAATCTCCTGCCCTGCTGGGCTATTGTGAGAGGGGCCATTCCCCTTTCGATGAAACAATAATACGACCTTTAAGTCGTATTTGCAAGTGTTCTCCCGTTTTTTTACTCGATAAGTGATTGTTATCACGTTTTTTAATCCGCGTAAGCGGATGGAAGGGGCGAACGAAAATACCAGGGCAGCACAGGAGCCACATCGCCCCAAAGCGCGGCGCAGCCGCTGATGAACGTACCAGGGCGCACAGGACATCCCTTCACCCTGCAAAGCCCAACTGACCAGCAGGCTATGATTATGCTGATTTGCGCCGCAGAATGCCGCAGTTAGCGCGAGCGCAAGCGAGTTTACCCCGCCCTGGTGCATTGCAGCATGGCGGGGCGCTGTACTGCGCGTGTGAGCGTCAGCGAGCTACGGGCGCAACGCGCCAGAATCTGCTCTATGTTAATGCTAATGTATGCATACATTAGCATTAACACACGCATCTATCGCATCGCCTTTGGATGTGTATTAATACACACCATTAAACTATTACCAGTACGCAATTGTACGATTTGCCGATTAAATACAGGTGAACGTCGGGCGGGATAACTGCGGTTTTGATGGCATGGAAATTCCCCCGCTTAGGGGGAACTGGAGAGATTAGTGGCTGGATTTACTGAGAGTGAACTGTAATCCGGCTACCGATGTAAGTTGTGCAAGCGTTGTGATGGTCGGGTTACCGTTGGGGGATAATGCGCGGTAAATACTCTGACGGGCAAGGCCAGATTTCCTGGCAGCTTCGGAAATCCCCCCTCGCGCCTCGATTACCTGACGTAGCGCAACAAGAAAACCACCTAAACCACCAGGCTCGTTTATTTCTTCCAGGGCATTAGCAAGATAAGCATTTGCATAATCAGGATCTGCACGTAGTTCTTCAATCATGGCGGCGTTGTGCTCAACGGCTGCCGGATAATGATTTTTCTGCGACTTCACATTTTCGTCATATGCCATTTCCACAACACTCTCTAAAAAATTCAGCGCATATCTGCGATCTGATAGACTTCGCTGCTTTCCCTTCTTCCAACGGCAATAACAAGTAAAACGACTTTCTCATCAATGACTTGATATACAAGTCTGTAGCCAGATGCACGAAGTTTGATTTTATAGCGATCAGCATGACCATGTAACCGGGCTGCGGGTACGCGTGGATTTTCCAGCCGTTCTGCCAGTTTCTTTTTGAATTGTTCACGGATGGTGTGGCCGAGTTTCTGCCATTCCTTCAGTGCTCTGCGGTCAAAAGCCAGTTCATAGGTCATCCAGGTTAACCTTCACAATTTCCGGGTTTTTCATGCGCTCATCAGCAACAGCGTTTAACTCAGCATCTTCAGCGAGTTCCCGATAGTAGGCGTAAAGTTTTGGTGGAACGCAATAGAACGCCGGTTCGTTTCGGTTCAGGATCGCAACAGCGTCCCCTTCACCTTCAGCTACGGTTCCCATAGGATTTTTTTTCAGGTCAGTAATACTGGCCGCTGTGGTTGTCAGAATTTGATAGCTCATAAGCCCTCCGCTTGTCTCATTGGCATAATAGCATCTTTAAAAGCACTCTTAAAAGTGCTTGTTAAAAAAACATCAGAACAGGTGAGATATGGCTCTTTCCGACATCGCCTTAAAACGCTCTGTAACGCGTTCTAAGTGATTTTTTTTATTTTGCATGGTTTCCCTCATGGTTGTACCGAACGAAGCGGCAGAGCGCGATTCAGGGCTTCTCTGTGTCATTTTGGGGAGGGGGCATTACTGGATCTGTTGATTTATGTATCGTTGAAATGATGTGGTCACATAAATCAATTGGCAAAATAACATATCATGTTGATATTAAAGGTATTTTATTGAAACATGAGAAGATCCTCGGTTAGCAAAATGAGGATCATAATTAAAAGAACTCTTTCATAGTATTCAATAAAATCAGTTAGTTATATTAAACCGCCCTCGGAATGAAATATTCAGGTTGTGACTAAACATGAGAACTTTCTCGGTCTTCACAGGATCAGATTCTGATGAACAGAAAGCCTCTGTAAGCGTTTTTCGCGCCTCTCATGCCTGAAGGGCATTTAAACCCCGTTTCGTGCGTCTGAGCGTGTTTTAGAGGCTATCAAGCGACTCATCACCGAAGGAACAACAACAGAATTACCAGCGATATGTGAGAAATGACTCCGCTCGCCGCAGTCGAACGACCGAGCGTAGCGAGTTAGTGAGCGAGGAAGCGGAATGTCTTCGATGCAGCATATGAATCCGTACGCTCTGGTCTGACCTCATCTTGTGATTTTGCTGATTTCAACTCAAAAAATTCACAATGCGCTCTATTCTTTTTTTCTAATTTCTTTTTTCTAAAAGATAGATCACTCCTATGTTACATATAATATTTCCTTTTTCAGGGCCGTTTTTTCTTTTGTTTTTCAATTAATTGTAATGCTAACTAGGGACAGATTTATGGTTAAAAGGGGACAGATTTATGGTTATTTGCGTTTTTATCAGGGGACAGATTTATGGTTAAAAGGGGACAGATTTATGGTCAACTAGGGACAGATTTAGTGTGGATAACTTTTTTATCCACAGGCTGTGGATAACTTTTTTAGATTCAACTCGGATTCGTTATGGATTCTCTATGAATCTGAATTGGATTAGTGACTTAGATCACATTTAAGATGTTTGGCTCGATGGGTTTTTGATGATGCATTCCCTTCTGGTTTGCTGTATTGACTGCCTCTGACTGAGGGTGAAAATGCGCCGTTCAGCCAGGTTTGACTCTTCAAACAGGGGACAGATTTATGGTTTATTAGTTATGTGGGGACAAAAAAAAATTGCGTCCCTAGTTTGGGTGTGAGAAACTTCTTTTGATTTTTAACTCACAGGAAGGGGATCTGTATGGTCTTAAAGAATAATAAAAATAGCGACTGTAATGATGTTCAAAGTTTGTTGGCACAGGGAAATCAATTGCTGGAAGGTGCATACGATATAACGCTAATTGAAATGCGTCTTCTGTATCTGGCATTGACTAAGATTGATAGCCGTAAACCGCAGCCTGCAAATGAATATACATTGTTTGCGAAGGAATACAGGGACACTTTTTCTTTAGATTCGAAAAATTGTTATGAACAGTTAAAATCTGCTGCGAGTTCTTTAGGCTCAAAGCCAATTGTTACGTATGAATGGAACGAGGCAAAAAAAAGGATCGATGCAGTCAAACGATTCTGGTTTTCTTCAATAAGATATGGTGTTGGGAATAGTGAAAGTGACATAACTTTGCGTTTTTCAGATTCGGTCAGTCAATATCTTTATGAACTGAAAAGCGAATTTACACAAATGAATCTTGAACATATGGTGAAACTGGATACACCATTTTCATTTCGACTTTATTCGTGGTTATATAAATATAAGAATCTGAACCGAAATAAGAAACATAGTGGAGTGATCTCGACAGATCCTATAACCATTGAATGGATGAAGGAGCGAACCGGCCTTACAGGGAAATATCCAGTATATAAGGATTTTAAGAAACGGGTGCTTGATCCTGCTGTTGATATTATCAATGCAAATACGAATCTGAGTGTTACCTATGAAGGTATCAAGTCCGGCAGAAAGATCGAGTCTGTTGTGTTCACATATCTTGTAGAGAATGAAACATATGATGGAAAAAAAATAGCAACTAAACCGTTACGTCCTCGATTGCCATCAAGACCAAGGGTCATTAAAGGAAGCTCTGCGGAGGTTGCCTGGGCAAAAAAATGTATCGATGTTATGAAAAATTACCTTATCTCTTTAAGGGAATATGATGATAAGTTAAAATTATCAAGGCCAGATCTTCAGAAGGTTAAGTTATGGCATGAAATAACCGGATGGGATTTCGAAGAGTCGTTCTGGTTTAGTGATTAAAGAATGCTGCTGTTTACGTTACCCGTTTTTTCTCTTTTTATAACTCACTTAAAAGAGAGGATGATATGAAAGATAACATCGTGGATTTTCAACGTATCAGGAGAGACCTGGGCGCTCATTCAACAGATGTTGCAAATGATGCCGTTTATTCTGACAAAAAGAAAACATCCAGGTTCTTTTATCTGCTGACACCTGTCAGATACCTTCTGGCTGCTTTCCTTTATCTGGTTGTTGTTATTCCATTGGGGATTCTTGCGGGATTTCGTTTCTTGTTGCAGTTTTTAGGCGGTATCGCAGTGATGGGTTTAACTATCGCCTGGTATATGGGCGCAGATGTCAGTGGTTACGTTGTTCTTGCTGCATGGATCGCCTTAACTGTTTGTGGTTGCGCAGAGCAGATTTTTGAATGGTGGATCGAAAGCCGTTTTGCGTTCCGTCTTTTTGGTATCGGGAGAACGCCGGAAGAATGAGCGCCGATCTTACAGACAGTAAAGAACAATGCAGGATAGACAATCATGGTCAAAATGTTAACATTTTATCCATGATTGTCCAAAAACGATGTTTTTGCCTGTGCCTGCCGCAGGCTCTTTTAAAAGGAATATGAAATGATATTTAACCGTAATAAAAAACGAGATGAACAACAGAATTCTTCTGTTGTTTTGCCATCAACTGAAAATGTATTCTCTGATTTTATTAAGAACAATCCAGCTTTGACAACCAATGCTTTTACAGCCATTGGGGAGGTTGATTGTTTTACTAAAGTACCCTTACTCTCAAATAAGGAATCAGAGTTTTTAGGCATTCTTTCACGTAATATTATACCTGATTATTCCGTTTTTCCCAAAATACGACTCATTGAATTTGTTCGTCCTCATGGTAGCGAGGAAGCTGTAAAAGAATTAATCCGTGAAGTGCAGAATATAACCTGTGATTTTGTCCTGAAATCATATGATGAAACAGTCCTTGCTGTTATCCAGTTTGGTGAAACTGCAACCGTCAGACAGCAAAAGAAAAAACTGATTATCCAGCGTGTGTGTGCTATGACAGAAATTTCTTTTTTCGAATTTAAAAATACTGTCGATATGATGGGGAGCGAAGACTTTTGTCAGTTCCTGCGGGATGATGAAGAGTAAAAATATTAGAAATTAAAAATAAGCCCACATATTTGCGGGCTTAACAAACGCATTGTCATAATTTATTGTCTGTTATCCTCTAAAATAATTAATAATGGTCCTAACATAGTTGTAAATACCAATGCTGCTATACCAATCATACCGTACTTGTTTGGTACACATGATAATAATAAAGAGCACGTAGATACAGTTATATAAAATATTCTGAAGTTACTTTTTTTAAATAGTGATGATATATATATTATACATAACGCTATAAGATTAAACGCGATTGAATTTATCATTGTTTAATCCTCTTTTAATTGGTCAGCACATATCGATCTTACCGCCCAGTAACATAAAAATGAAAACCGTTGTTACTGGGAGCAACATTGCCAGGATGAAAACGATTAGATTACTTTTCCTGCCAATATTGAATACTATACCAGCCAGCAATACTAAAAAGAAAAATGCAACTGGTACTGTCCATGTAATGACAGGATGATAGTTTATAATGCCTAAATCAAAGATGCAGTGTTCCATAGATTGAGTGCCCTAATGTCTGATTATAAACTGGTATTATTACGTATCGTCACTTCACAAAATCTTCTGGTTTTATACTTGATTTAAACTCTTCTTCTTTAGAACGTTCTTTTTGCCATGCTATATACCATACAAACAAAACAACAGTTCCAATGACAAAGTACGATGCTGGTTCCAGTAATGCTGAGATACTGTCACCTGAAAATTTCCATGCACCATAACCCGCAAGAACCAGTCCAATAACAGGCTGCACACAGAGCATGTAAAAATTGAATACAGATTTAATTATCTTTATGAGCATATTTTTATCCCCTTTAATAGTGTGTAATAAAACACTCTATTTATTCACGGTTGGTCTTCCTGCTTTCGGGCTGTTTTTCCTTATATCATCAAACAGCCTCCGACGTTCTTCTGCTGATACCAGACGTAACGCTGCCAGTGCTGCTCTGATTACTTCAGCACGGCTTGCACCGTACTTGTTCTGGAACTCCTGCGCTGTATCCAGATCATCATCTGTCATAGTCAGATTTATACGCGTTACTGCGGATGCCGATGCTGGTTTTTGTGCAGCAGAACTTACAAACTGGCGTAAATCCAGCGGTTTAATTTCCTGATCAATTTTCTTTGGGAGCTTTGCCATTAGATTCGGTATCCTGTTTTTAGTAAGGTGTGTAATTATACACACTATTAAGGGTGTGAGTATATCATCGCTTATAGTGTGTAATAATACACATTACAGAACATCCGTTTCTTTTAACAGTAATTCAATCTCTCCACGGGCTTTGTTTCCCCGTTTATCATCGTATTCGTGTACGCCCATACCACTGTTATAGGCTTTTTTATGCGCAGTACGCATATAGATACGCTGGCGGGGAACCGGAAGCCAGTCAGGATCATCATTGAGTTGTCGGCGCAGTTCTGACGCTTCACTGTCTGACGGATTAGTTGAACACTTATTCAGGACAATCCATGCTTTCATTGACGGATTGACTCCGGCCTGTGCTGTTTTAATGTCGAAAACCAGCCGTCCCAGCGTGTTGATCTCGATGCCTGCTCCTGGCTCAATGAATGTGAACAGAATGTCAGCACAACTCAGTGCCTTAACGAAGGCCGGAGATTTCATTCCTGGCGTATCAACAAACACATAATCAAAGCGGGCAGCCAGTTTTCGTGCCATCGCCGGAATATCTGTGTAGCACTCGAAATACGGTATTTCAGACAGCCGCTCGTTGGTTTTACGTTCCTCAATGAAGTCCTTGATGCTTCCCTGCGAGTCTGTTTCCAGGAAACAGGCTGTTTTCCCTTTCCTGATGGCACAGACACATAAGGAACAAAGCACGGTGCTTTTGCCTATGCCGCCTTTATGCCCTGCAACTGTAATGATTTTTCCCATCACAAAACCCTCCCGGTTAAATAGTGTGTATTAATACACAATCTTTTGTGGTGAAAGTATAACCGTACTATTGCGTGCTGGCAACAGTTTAATGATGTGTATTATTACTCATCATTAATGCGTTCAGGGTATCCGAGAAGCTGTTTTGCTCGCCGTGGATCGCAGGTAAAGGACAGGCCACTTCCTGTCAGGACGTCCAGCGAAAAAACGCGGGTGTAAATCTCGGTGCTTCTTGCATAACGGTGTCCCAGCAGGGATTGCAGAACGCGCGGAGGAACGCCACTCATTGTCAGGTGCATGGCGTAACTGTGGCGAAACGTGTGAGGCGTGACCGGAACCGAAAATGTTACGCCGTCACGCTCTGCCCGTGCCACTGCGGTGTTTATCCAGTTCAGCGGTGTCTGTCTCGATGTTATGTCCCACACAGGCTGATGTTTGATCCGCTTTTTCCAGGTCGCCAGGTATTCCCGCATACGCAATGCGTATCCGGCATCCAGAACAGGAACCAGCCTTACAGCAGGCTCCGGTGGTTTTCTGTATCGCGGATCAGGATGTAATGGTGGATGCCTGGTGGTCGGGCGTCCTGGTCTTCTTTCTGCTTCTTTTAGACGTTGCTTGAGTGTTTTCAGGATCACCACGGGTTGCGGGTACTGCCGTGTCGGAGTCAGTATAAAATCGGCAGGTTTCAGCGCCAGAGCTTCGTTCAGTCGTGCTCCGGTATTCCAGAGCGTCTCAAAGTACATACGGATGTTCAGATCATCGATGTAGGAGAGAAGCAGTGAGACTTCCGGTGCTATCAGATATTTTGGCATTCCTGCGCCAATCTGTGCCGCCAGATCCCGCATATTACGGGCTGCATCGGGAGAGATGGTTAAATTCCAGGCGTCGCTACGTGAAATCTGGAAAATTTTGGCGGGTAAGTGACTCAATTTTTAAATCTCCGCACCTGTTTTTTTGGGATGTGTCAGCAATTATGACCTAGAGCAGAGGTGCGTCCGACAATAAAAATTCCGATCACCAAAAAAAATTTTGGACATTTTTTCCGATAATGCATTTTTGTCCAGGCGGATATGAACGGCAGGGCAGGACGAAATCTGGAAGTTATCCTGAATTACCCAGGATATGGGCGCGTATGCCGGAGCAGAGCACCAGATAAAGGAAATGAATTCAGTGTATGTTGTAACTAATAAGGTCTGGACAGAAAATGCTGTATGTCCAGTCTGTGCTGGAATTATACTGGCAACCATGATCATCACAGGAAGAACGAGTAACAGATGGCGACTGAGTGGGTGGATGTGGCTGATAATGCCGTAAAAATAGGTTTGGGGTCGTTGCTGACTATTTTAGGGGGGTGGCTGACTCTTAAGCTAACACAAAAGCACGAATTAAAAAAAGAAGCGGCAGTACAGGGATTAAAAGATAAAGAAATAAAAACCAAACGATATGTGGAATTTCTGGCCTTGTCTCAATCTCTCATGCAAAAATATTTATATGAGCAGTGTGAAGCAAATAACGATGATTATCTTGCCTATCTTCGCATACATAATGAGATAACGATCACGTCAGGTTTAGCCATAAGGAAAGCAGCATTTAAACTCCAGTTTGATGTTTCTACTTTCATTTTCTACAACAAAATACACGACACAGAACTCATTAATGCACTGAGGGATAAGGCTAGAAATTCTGTTTCCATGTTTCAGGCCATTGTGAATGAGGAAATCTGCAACGGAAAGTTTGGCACAGCAAGCCAGTAGCGCTGGGCAGAATTCCCTGGCTGTCCAGGTGAGCCAGGGAATTAAACGAAGGTGTAAAAAAGTCGCTGGCGCGGCTAGTTTGATGTTCTTTGGAGGTAACGTTTACCTAACCCATAAACAGCAACCCACAGCAGGCATGGGATCAGGATTACCGATTCGTACCTGAGGTAATCGCTTAAGGTAAGGCTGGATTCAAACCATGAGAGCAAAATAACCGCCCATACAGCACTTACCAGAATGGCACCGTAAAACATGTTCTTGACGTTCATAAGACACCACCGCTGTTGAAATGGCTGGTTAAATTATACCAGGCCAGCTCCAGCACAGCCAGCAGAACTGGACGAAATTACCTGAATGTCCAATGTGAACGGAAGAAAGCCAGATATGGTAGAATATTAAAATTCACAGGTATTATTAGCATATAATTTGGATTGCGCTATGACGAAGAAGACCTTAGCTGAAAGATTTGAAGTGCTTGAACAAGAGTACAATTCTGTCATGTCGACAAAATATATGGGAACAAGTGCATTTAGTCACAGAAGCCAGGAATATATTGATTCGGCTAAAGGTAATAACTGGATTGCAAGAGCAAAAAAGTTACTTGAAGACAGTTATGGAAAGGAATCTGATTACTACAAAGATTTTAATGATACACAAAGGATTGCTTGGTCTAGTAATTATCAGGGATTGGTTAGACATTACAAACCTATTTTTGATGCAGCCAGAGACGATTTAACTTACTCCGGCACGGCATCGACTATAGCAACAAAACATGCCGAACTGGATTTGATTATAAATATACTCAATAAATTTCCAGCTTTTTGTCGTCAATTAAAGCAACGATACAATGACAGAACGCCGCTTGAAATTAATGACGAGTATGATGTACAGGATCTTGTTCATGCTCTTCTTCTGCTGCATTTTAATGATGTCAGACCTGAAGAAAATTCACCTAGCTTCGCAGGTTCATCATCCAGACAGGATTTTCTTCTGAAGAAAGAGAAGATTGTCATTGAAGTGAAGAAAACTCGCCGCTCTCTAGGGGCAAATAAAATTGGAGAGGAACTGCTCATTGATATGGCCCGTTACCGTGCACATCCGGACTGTGAGACGCTAGTATGCTTTGTATATGACCCTGAAGGTTGGGTGACTAACCCTAAAGGTGTGATAGACGATCTTGAGGGGAAAGATACCGAAGGAAAGACTAGAGTCGTGATAGCTCAGTTCTGATTTTCACTATGCTGAACAGAATGACCTGTATGTCTAACTGCCTGGCGAATTAAACCGGAGCGAGGGTAATCTTGTTCAAAAATACTGTAGCGATCGCAGCTGAGGATCGCGCTGGCCAGCGCGATCGATGCGTCACCGGCGCAAAGCTGATTTGTTGTTTTACAGTGAGTTAGGTTGTTTGCAGTGCGAAAAATATCGGTGAGTATTTTTGATAGAGTCATTAACGGCGGTGCGCTACGTGAAATCCGTGAAAAAGCAGGGGATATACGAGGGGTATTTTTCACGTAGCAACACCATTACAGCCTACCGTTCAGCAGACCATCCATCATTTTTCAAAACCAGTGTAATACGTTTTGTTTGTTTCTCTTTCAAATCAGACTCAAGTCCTAAAAATGCAGCCCGAACATCATCGCGTTTCGCCCATTCAGCGATACTGGTGGGACTGAATGTGTAATTCACCTGCGTGATCTTCATTCCCATAGCATCACCAGGTTCGGTAAAATCAACTATCTCATCCACCTTATAATGACCGACGCAAAAATCAGGTCGTTCCGGAGACTTCAGATATTTTTTCCCCTCATCCGTCAGAGCATATTCACGACCAGGCACTTTTTTACCCGTCTTAGTAAAACCAATAACGTCATCAACCAGGGTATCTTTTACTGTTAATAAATCGGCTTTAACCAGTACATCCAGCGCAGAAAACTGTCGAGAATTTATTTCATCTGCCCGTTCCTGAGATGTATATCGATTAGCCTGAGCCACAGCTACCTGAACCGGATAAGGCTTACTATCAAATATTCCCAGCGGACTAATGGTAATGCATTCCTTCTCTAGTCGAGTATTAATAGCTTTTTCAAAGTTTTGCTTATTAGCATCTTTTGGTGAATCACACCCTGCCAGCAAGAATGAACTCAAAGCAACAAAAATAACCACTACTTTTTTTGATTTGATCATCATTTTCCCTCTTTATCAAACGATAAAATTTCTTGCCAGCGCCGCTGGCTGTTCTGTCCCCTCCATTTGCCGTCGCAAACTTGTTTGCGACGGCATCACGATTATTTTATTCAACCTGCCCAGGTTGCAGTTTGTCAATGAGGAAATCTTCCATGAAATGGCCCTCATCAAGCAGCTTCTGTAAAGCAAGCGGACGCTTGCCATTACCAGACCATTCTCTGATCTCGCCATTTTCATCCTTAAAGCGGTATTTAGCCTTTCTTACTCCGCCTTTGGCTTTCCGCCTGGTTTTCACTGTATCAGCTGTTACAGGAGCAAGGAGTGATTCGGGATCAAGACCTAAAGATATGATGTATTCAATGGCCTGCTGACGTTTGGCTTCAAGTTCCTGGCGTTCAGCCGCTTCACGTTCAGCATCTTCACGACGTTCTTCAATAACAACGTTGAGCTTTTCCTGCATTTCGAGCAACTGCTCAAAATCAATCTCACGGGCAAAAACACGCAATGAACGAATATTCATCATAGTCCGGCTGATAATGCCGTATTCATCTTCTTTAGTCAGTTCGCTCATAATTAATCCTCTTGTTTAGTGGACGTACTTCCAGACGCCGGAAGGAACCTTATCATAAAGTTTATTCATCACCAGTTCTGCGCGGCGATGGTCTGCGGCAGAATAAAATGCCTCTGATTCTGATAAAGGCAGCTTGTAACGGTTAATCTCAATAACTTTTTCAAGAGTATCTCTTGATGTACATTTTCTTAACTGAAAAAGCCATTCCTGCTTTGTTTTCACTTCTTAGCCCTTGCCGGAAAACCCAGCTTCCCTGTTTTCTTATCCTCAAGAACAAGAACTGTATCATACGTTCCACTGTTTTTCTTTTTAAATCCCTTAATCAAATCGGTTTTCCCTGATTTAACCAGTTTTTCTGCCTGCGCCTGGGTGATTTTCTTACCAGAAAACTCACTCCAGATTTTAAATTCACATCCGGTACAGAAATAACCTTTTGGTCTGATAACAATATGTTTACCACAGGAAGGGCAGGGAGAGTCCAGGCGTTGAAACTGCCCTGCTGGCGCAGCGGGTTCAATCTTCATCTCGCCCAGGTCAACATCAGAAATCATGCCTGTCAGTTCACCGTACAGCTCATTAATAAACTCTTCAACCGTCAGGTCGCCATTTTCAATGGCTGTCTGCTTTTCAGACCATAATGCTGTCATATCAGGATTAACTGCTATACCAGGCAGGGCATCAATAAGCGCATATCCGGTATCAGTAGGAATAAGTTTCCCTTTTTCCAGCGTGATATAGTTTCTTTTCTTCAGCGTTTCCAGAATGGCTGCGCGGGTAGCTGGCGTACCAATGCCACCATGTTCATCCTTTTTATCCCGATCTTTATCCTTCAGTAATTTTTTAATCACTGGATCAGTGACAAAATCTGCGACACGAACAAGCGCGGCAAGTAAAGTGGCTTCGGTGAATAATGGCGGTGGTGTTGTTTTCTTCTCATTCACAACCACTTCTTTTGTCGTCACTGTTTCTCCTGTGCGAATTTTACAGAGCAGTTCAAAAGCGGAATCATCATTATCTTCTGATTCACCTTCGTCTGTGGTTTCCGCGCCAAGAAACGCCTCAAATCCGCTGTCAGTTGTTTTTCTGGCACGGGCACAGAACGACTCATCACCACACTGAATGGCAACCGATACTTCCTGGTATGCTTTTTCAGGCATGAACTGAACAAGATAGTGTTGTGCGATCGCCAGGTAAACATTGCGCTCGTCGGTGCTGAGTGCGTTAACATCAGGCACACTGGCGGTCGGGATTATCGCAGTATGCGCAGTCACCTTTGCACTGTTAAACGCTTTGCTTTTACGTGCAGAATCAATATCCAGCGACTGAGGAAAGACTGATTTCAGGGCATCGATAACCTGCGGTGCTTCGCTGAATTGTTCATCAGAAAGATATGAGCAATCAGAGCGGTTATAAGTAATCGCTTTATATTTTTCACGTAATTGTTGCGTAATATCCAGCGTTTTTTGTGCCGTCATTTTGAACTTTTTGTTCATGTATTGCTGGAGTCTGACCAGGTTAAACGGCAACGGCGCAGCCGTTTTTTTATCATCAGTTGCTGCCGCTTCAACTGTAGCCGGTTTTCCGGCAAGGGATGCAGCCGTTCCGTCTGCCCACGCTTTATCAAGTAATTTACGGTCTGTCAGCGGAGCAAATTCCCCTGGCTTCCAGTTCGCCCTGATAACATCAGCACCACGCTGAAAGACTCCGGTCATGGTGTAGTAAAAACTGGATTTATGGTTCTGGTTAGCACGGGTACGGTTCACAATCAGGCCAAGAACGGGAGTCTGGACGCGCCCGACAGACAGAACACCCTGATATCCTCTGGCCTGTGCCGGAATGGTGTAAGCACGCGTCATGGAGAAGCCATAGACGGCATCAGCAACTGAACGCGCCAGCGCCTTAAGGTAAAGCCCTTTGAAATCACGATTATCTTTAAGATTTGCCAGTGCCTTTTTCACTGCCGGAAGCGTGTTGTCGTTAATCAGAACGCGCTTTACGGGTTTTGTGTTTCCTGCATATTCCAGGACTTCATCAACAAGTAGCTGTCCCTCATCATCAGGATCGCCAGCGTGAACAATTTCAGTCACGTCTCCACGTCTGATAAGTTCGAGAATCGTTTTAACCTGTTTTGCTGCACTTTCAACAGGCTGATACTTCACGGGATAAAGACGTAAAGGAAGCGTTTCAACCTTCCAGGCTTTGTATTCAGGATTATAGTTTTCCGGCGGTTGTGATTCGATAATATGACCAAAACAGTTAGTCACAATGGCGTTATCACTTTCAAACCAGCCATCATGGCGGGTAAAATTGCCACCGAGTAGGCAGCCTGGCGGCTGCGGCTTGTCATGGTCTGAGATTACCGTTAT
>ERZ1031779.120-NODE-120-length-19199-cov-5.973308_pt1 | contig 19199 bp, 16 predicted proteins | sample MGYA00518170_ERZ1031779 | MGnify/ENA primary metagenome ERZ1031779 (study PRJEB33719, sample SAMN04261241) | wastewater metagenome | biome: rural village; feature: human; material: feces | host: Homo sapiens | place: El Salvador | collected 2013-01-07 ... | reverse complement strand
TTTGAGAAAGTAAGCCCATTCTTAGGACCTACCAAGATGACACTTACCGTGGTGACCACTCACCTGTGTACCAACCGTTACAGAAGTTACCGCTTCAATAGTACCGGTTGCAGTTACACTATTCTGCAATGTTTGTGTGGTTACAGCTTCCTGCTTGAAGTCTATTTGCTCTTCGTTTTTGCTTCCTGAGAACAGCCATGCTGCCACAGCTACGATGATTACCACAATCATGGCAATCCAGATTTTGCTGATTCTAAGTTTTTTCATAAAAATGTATGTATACCTATTAATGATTTGCAATATGTTTTCGGATGTTAATACCAATCTTTCTCTTTAGATTCTGCCGTTTTGGTAGAATTTCAACATGTTGATATTCAGAATGGTAAGATACTTTGCCTGAAGTTCGTTCTGCTTAGCCTTCAGAAGATTATCTTTGCCAGTTCTCAATTCTACGATGTTCTTTAATCCCAGTTTAAACTGTTCACTTAACAAATCGTAGCTGTTTTGTGCACTCTCGCTGCTCACCTTGGCTGCCTTAAACTGGCTTTGGTTTGTATTAGCTTGCAACCAATAGTTTTCGATAGTAGAGTAGAGCTTAGTTTGCTCATTCTTTATATCGAGCAGGATGCTTTCACGCTGAATGAGTGCTTTATTGACAGAAGTCTTGGTCTGTCGGTTATCAAAGAGAGGAATACTGACACCGATTCCACCACCCATGCTGAAGTTGGTTTTCATCTGACTGCCCCAACCGTTTTTGTTCATGGATGTGGTGCTGGTCGTAGCTCCTGCATTTGCGCTGATGGTTGGCAACTTTCCTGCCTTTGCAATCTTGATGTTCAGATCGTTCTGGTCGAGTTTGTTTTGATAGCTCAAAAACTCAGGGCGATTCTGAAGCGCAGCTGTAAAGACACTGTTCATTCCTGGGATAGAGGCCAGAGCCATCTGGTCAGTTGTGCTTGGAATAGCGATGTCGAAAGCTTCTTCACTGGTAATCTGCAGGAGTTCCTTCAACTGTCGTTTATAGTTTTTAACGTTACTTTCAGCTTGCACGATGTTAAACTCATCTTGTGCTCTCTGTGCTGTAAGTTGTGCTAAGTCTGCTTGGCTCATCTTGCCAATTTTTACCATTTCCTTACCACGCTCTTCGTTTTGAACACTCGACTGATAACTTTCTTTGTTTACGTTGATAGCCTCTGTAGAGTAGAGTATCTGTACATAAAGTTGAGCTATCTGTTCTTGCAGGTTGAGGGCTTGTGCTGTCGAATCGAGTTGTGCCGCTTCCTTTGCCAGCTTGTTCAGTTTCACCTGATTTCTGTTTTTGTTTCCGTTCCAAATCGTGTAATTGCCCATCACGCTATAGCTGCCATTGTAATATACCTTGTCGATGGAAGCTTTGCTGAAACCTTCTCCGCTGATTCCATTAGAAACCCAAGGCGTATAGTTTACACTTTGATTGGTGCTGGCAGAGAGCGATGGCAGAAGCGCTGACTTTGATTGCAGATAGTCCTCCTGAGCTGAAGCTTTTGTGAGTTGAGTCTTCTGCAGTTGAATGTTGTTAGCCAGTGCGTAACTGATACAATCCTGCAGTGACCATTGCTTAGCTTGTACAGCGATAGGAGCCGACATAATGAACAGCGCTACCGCCATGTTTTTAAAACTTGCGTTCATACTCTTTTTACTTTTTGTTTTCATCTTTACAGATCTCTTTGCATCTGTTCTGATTAAATGTGGATTAATGTTCTTACTTTCCATAATTGCAAATCTTAATAGGATACATCATTTTTAGCTTTGACGTAAGCGTCGCCTATAAAGTTGCAACTGATATGTGTTTTTGATTAAAAACGTAATGATAGGTTTAATATTCTCATTTATCTTTAACAATCCTTTTCATAGTGAAAGATTTCTTTTGCTTTTACACATTAATTTATTTATATTTCTCAAAAAAATGTTTCTTCTTTCGTTATCTTCGCTGAAATTGTGTAACTTTGCAGAAAAATTTTAAGAAAGGAATAAAATAAATGCCGTTAAGATTACCAGATAAGCTTCAAGCTATCGAACTGCTGAAGCATGAGAATATATTCGTGATGGACGAAAGTCGTGCGCATAAACAGGAGATTCGTCCGTTGAAAATCTGTGTGCTCAATTTGATGCCCCTCAAGATTACGACAGAGACAGATCTTGTTCGTCTTCTGTCGAATACTCCTCTTCAGTTAGAGGTTTATTTTATGAAGTTGAAAAGTCACACGCCAAAGAATACTCCAATAGAGCACATGATGATGTTCTACAAGGATTTCCAGGAACTTTCCAAACAGAAGTTTGATGGAATGATAGTTACCGGTGCTCCTATCGAAACGATGGCTTATGAGGAGGTAGAATATTGGCCTGAAATCAAAGAGATTTTTGATTGGGCCCGTACCCATGTTACTTCAACACTCTATATCTGCTGGGGTGCCCAGGCTGGTCTTTATCATTTCTATGGTGTTCCTAAGTATCCTTTAGAGAAGAAGATGTTTGGTATTTTTAAGCAGAAGCCTCTCGATTTGTCTCAGCCAATCTTCCGTGGTTTCGATGATGTCTTTAGCATGCCTCATAGTCGCCATACGGAGGTAAGACGTGAGGATATTGAAAAAGTGCCAGGACTTGACATCATTGCTGAATCGCCTGAAAGCGGTGTCAGCATTGTGATGGCCAGAAACGGCCGCGAATTCTTTGTGACGGGTCATCTTGAGTATGCACCAAACACGCTGGATAAGGAATATAAGCGTGATATGGGCAAGCGTGATGATGTAGAACTGCCAAAAAATTATTATTATCATGACGATCCGAACGAAGAGCCTCTGGTGACATGGCGTGCTCATGCCAACCTCTTCTATAGTAATTGGATCAACTATTATGTTTATCAGGAGACTCCTTACAATATTGACGAAATCAGTTAATTTGAAGGACTCGTGTGATTTCGAGATAGATTTCTTATGCAAACATTAGAATTATTGGCGCCTGCCAAGAACTTGGAATGTGGTATTGCTGCCATTGATCATGGTGCAGATGCCGTATATATTGGTGCACCTCGTTTTGGTGCACGAGCAGCAGCAGGCAATTCGCTGGAAGATATCAGACAGTTGTGTGATTATGCTCATCAGTTTGGAGCAAAGGTTCATGTTACTGTGAATACTATCATCTATCAGGATGAGATGTTGGATACGCTTAAGATGATCCAGCAACTTGATGAGATTGGTGTTGATGCACTTTTGCTGCAGGATATGGGTGTGCTTACTGAGGTGAGAGCGCAGAATTTGTGGAGTAGAGAATTGCATTCCAGTACCCAGTGTGATGTAAGAACTCCAGAAAAGGCGTTTTGGCTTACCACATTAGGTTTCAAACGTGTTGTTCTGGCTCGTGAACTTTCGCTCGATGAAATCAAGGCGATCCATCAGGCGATTCCTGATAGAGAAATAGAGGTCTTTGTACATGGAGCGCTCTGCGTAAGCTATTCGGGTGTCTGTTATGCTTCTGAGAAGTGTTTCGGGCGCTCTGCCAATCGTGGAGAATGTGCACAGTTCTGTCGTATGAAGTTTGATCTGCTCGATTCCAATGGTCAGGAGATTGAACATCAGCGTTATCTGTTGTCGCTCAAGGATCTTTGTCAGCTTGATCATCTCAAGGATCTTGCTGATGCTGGAGCTACTTCGTTCAAGATAGAAGGAAGATTAAAAGATATCAACTACGTCAAGAATGTGGTGGCTGCCTATAGCAGTCAACTCGATGCAATCGTAAAAGCTGAACCGCGTAAGTATCGCCGTGCATCGGTGGGACATGTTCAATATAATTTTACACCTAATCTGAAGAAGACTTTCAATCGTGGCTTTACCCATTATTTCCTGAATGGGCGACAGCCGGATATTGCTTCTTTCGATACACCGAAAGCTATTGGTGAGTTTGTGGGTAAGGTTAAGGAAATACGTGGCAACATTTCTTTCAACGTAGCCACAGTAGCCAGCTTTAAAAATGGCGATGGACTGTGTTTTATCAATGATGACCGTGAGTTGGAAGGCTTTCGTGTGAACAGAGTAGAGGGCAATCGCCTCTATCCGTTTGGAATGCCTGAACATTTGCGTCCGGGCATGGCTCTTTATCGTAATAACGATCGGGCTTTCGAGGCTTTGCTGGCCCGTAAGTCTGCTGAACGTAAAATCTATATTGTCATAGCAATGGAGCCTGTGATGGGTAATGAGTTCAGGGAAGAGCCACAGGGGGTAAAGGCTGTTGTTAACATCATGAAGACGAAAGAGGTTGATGGTGGCTTGATTTATCAGGTGGCTGAGGTGTTTAAAGAGTTGAAACTCGAAAAGGCGAAACGCCCGCAGGGCGAAAATATAAAGGCTCAGATGAGCAAACTGGGCGATACGATTTACGAAGCTTATCAGGTAGAACTTCTGAAGGGAATGGAGACATATTTTGTTCCGAACAGTATTCTCACTGCTATCCGGCGTGAATTGATAGATGAACTTACCAAGGCAAATCAGAAACAGCTTGATAAGTCGTTGTGGGGTGGATGGGATAGAACCCTGTTCAACAATGGTTTTGGATTCAGTCAGCCTGGTGAACACCGACTTACGAAAGAGGAATTGACTTGGCTGCCGGAATACGGAAAATGGGGATACCTCTATAATATAGCTAACTATGATGCAAGAGATTTTTATCAGATTCATGGTCTGTCGCCAGTAGTTCCGGCATTTGAGTTGGGTAAGAATATTCCTTCTGCATGGGATGCTAAGACCCAGGAAGAATATGATGAGAATATAGAAAAAGACAAGGCAAACCGAAGTATGCAGCCTAAGTATACCAACGAAAAGGGAGAATCGCTCCTGATGCAGTGCCGCCATTGTATCCGCTATTCGTTGGGCTACTGTGTGAAGCGTGGAGGCAAGAAACCATCCTGGAGAGAGCCTCTCTTCCTGCAGTTGGGCGACGGTCGCCGCTTCCGTCTGGAGTTTGCGTGCAACGAATGTCAGATGAACTTATATAGTGAGAAATAAATGAAAAAGAAATGGACGATACAGATTCTTTGTATGCTGGGCATCCTCTTGATGTTCAGCAGTTGTTATCATCGCCGTGCTCATCACCAGATGCATGCAGCTATGGTAGAGTACAGCAATAAACAACTCGATTCCATTTCGTTTTCTACTACCCATCATTATACCAACAAATTCAATTTTCTGGTATTCAAGGATTCCCTGGAATTGATAGCGCAACAGCCTGAAGAATTTTTAAGCAATTTGCCTATCGACTCCTTCGCCGTCCGAAAGAACTGCTTGCTGGTGGTTACGGATATCCGTATGGTTCCTCAGGATTCCATAGATTCAGTTTGGGTGCAGTTGGCAACAGAAGATAATCAGTTTGGCTGGACCCGTGAGTCCCGTCTGCTGCCGAAGGTTGTGCCCGATGATCCTATTTCAGAGTTCATTATGACCTTCAGCAATACTCACTTGCTCATCTTCATGGTTATCATTATTCTCATAGCCGTAGCCTATACAGTTCGTAAGATTTTTCATAGTAATGGTAAACTGGTTCACTTCAATGATATAGATTCCCCATATCCAACAGCGTTGGTGCTTATAGTTTCGATATCAGCAACCTTCTATGCAACCATTCAGTTGTTTTTGCCAGAAGTATGGCGTCATTTTTATTTTCATCCTACGCTCAATCCTTTTGCCGTACCGCCTATATTGGGCTTTTTCCTGGCTACAGTCTGGGCGATACTGATAGTAGGACTGGCTTGTGTTGATGAGGTGAAACACCGTTTGCCGGCAGGTGATGCAGTTCTGTATCTGGGTGGTTTAGTGGGTGTTTGCGCCATTGATTACATCATTTTCAGTGTTACTACCTTATATTATATAGGTTATTTGTTGCTCGTAGCCTATATATGGTTTGCCATACGGGTTTATCTGTTTCCTCATAAATAAGGATAGGGGGTGCAGGAAAAAATATGTACCTTTGCACCCGTTATGAAAAGAATAGTATTTAATAGTAAAAAGTGCGTATGCATTGGTTTGGCAGCAGTAGCGTTGCAGGCTTATGCAGTGGATAATGAAAGGGCTATTTGCTCTGACCTGTCATTGGGTACGAGTGAAAAGTTAGCAGACGCTAACGGCTTGCTGGCTGATAGCAGCCGAGTTTATGATATTGATGAAGTTGTGGTTGTTTCGCAGCCTAAGGAGAATTTCCGTCTTCGTCAACAGCCTCTCAGCAGCACTTCCTTTGGTTCTTATCAGATGCAGCGATTGGGTTCTCGCGATTTGCGCGAACTTTCCTGCTATGTTCCTAACTTCGTAATGCCCAACTATGGCTCGCGTTTTACCAACGCCATGTATGTGCGCGGTATTGGAAGTCGTATCAACAGTCCGGCTGTAGGAATTTATCTTGACGGAATTCCGGTGTTGAGCAAGGCTGCTTTCAATCTTCACCATTATCAGACCAGCCGTATAGATATTCTCCGTGGTCCACAGGGAACACTCTATGGTCAGAATTCTGAAGGTGGTTTGGTGCGCATCTATTCACGCGATGCTTATGATAGCAAGGGCACCTACGTTAATCTGGGATTGGGCTCTCATTTCTACCGTAATGTAGAAGCGGCTCATTATATGAAGCTTTCACCTCGTGTCGCATTAGGGGTAGCTGCTTTTTATGATGGACAGAAGGGATTCTTCCATCGTGCAGGAACCAGCGATTATGCCGATAATTATGATGAGGCTGGCGGTAAGTTTAATCTTAAGTTCCGTTTTGATAGAGGATGGAGCATGGATTTGCTAGCCAATTACCAATTTGTCTATCAGCATGCATTTCCTTATGGTCAGCTGGATTTAAACAGTGGCAAGGCTGCATTGCCAAATACTACATTCCCTGGGCTTTATCGCCGCAACATGCTGCTTTCGGGTGTTAATCTTCGTCATGAAGGAGCGAAATGGGATTTTGCTTCTACTACCAGCTATCAGTTCCTGGATGACAATATGAAGATGGATCAGGATTATCTTCCTGGAGATTATTTGAGCTTGCAGCAAGACCAGTTGCAGAATTCTATCACTCAGGAGTTCACATTTAAGAGCCGTCAGCCTTTCTTCGGTTTCTGGCATCTTACCCAGGGTGCATTCTTCTCCCATATGTGGTTGAAGACAAATGGTCCTGTAAAATTCGGTTCAGAATTGACGAATCCTATCAGTAACGTTATCCAGCAGCAGATGTATTCCGCCATCCATTCTATGATGGTGAAGCAGATGATGGGTAAGGGAATGCTAGAAGCTGCGGCTAATGCGATGGCTACGGTCGCGATTGAGAAGGCGGGCGGCATCAGCATGGCGGCGAGCATGGGAGCTCCGGGTTTGTTCCATACTCCTCAGAGCAATTTGGGTCTCTATCACGAGAGTACGTTTGATCTTTCTTCCCGTCTGAAAGCAACGCTTGGCTTGCGTTACGATTTCATGCATACAAGTATTCATTACGATACTTATGCTTATATGGCGATGACAGCTAATGTGATGGGCAAGGAGGCCACTTATACTTTGCGTTCAATACTCGACCGCAAAACGAGTGATGATTACAACCAGCTCCTGCCAAAATTTGGCTTAAGTTACCAGCTTGATGAGCAGGGTAGCAATGTTTATGCCACGGTGAGCAAGGGCTATCGTGCAGGCGGTTATAATATCCAGATGTTCAGTGATATCTTGCAGACCGAACTGAATGCTCACCGTCAGGATGCGATGGGAGGCAATTATGACGTTTCTCATACCGATGAAGATTATGATAGAGTGAACCAGACTATTGCCTTTAAGCCGGAAACCTCATGGAATTATGAGGTTGGAACGCATCTCAATCTTTTTGATCATCGTCTTCATTTCGATTTGAGTGCCTTCTATATGCAGGTTCGCAATCAGCAACTCTCTGTGATGGCAGGAACCTATGGCTTTGGCCGAATGATGGTTAATGCAGGTAAGAGTCACAGTTGTGGTATTGAAGCCGCGCTCAAGGGTCAGGCTTTCGACGGTGCTTTTGATTGGGGTGTAAACTATGGTTTTACACGTGCCGTATTTGATGAATATACTGATGGCGAGGGTGATAAGGCTGTGAATTATAAGGACAAGAAGGTTCCTTATGTTCCTCAGCATACGATAGCAGCCATGGCTGACTATCATTTAGGACAGTTTACCTTCGGATTGAATATGAATGCGCAGGGCAAGACTTATTGGGATAATGCCAATACCTACAGCCAGAAGATGTATTTCGTGATGGGTGCGCATTGTGATATTGATTTCAGCAAGATGAGCATCAGTATCTGGGGTAGGAACCTCACAGATACTAATTACAATACCTTTGCTGTTGATAATGCAGCAACAGGAAAGAAACTGTATTTTGCCCAGCGTGGCAATCCTTTCCAATGTGGTGTTGATCTGAAATTCCACTTTTAGGATTAAATAGAAAAGGAGTTCCGGCATTCTGAAATGCTAGAACTCCTTTTCTTTTTAATCTCATTTATTTCCTTCCTTTATTTTAATTCTCCATATCCTACCAGTCGGTCGGTGCGGTCGCTCTGAGCCCGATAGTAAACCAGTACATTGTATTTGTTCTGGGTCTGGTAGAAATTTCCTTCTGATGGGAGCAGCCTGATGCTTCCGTCCTCCATCTTCATGAGATACTGATAACTGTAATAACCTTGCTTCATGAAGAGACGTGCGTGATAGGTTTTCGTCATTTCATCATATTCCATCAGGTATTCGGGGAGGAAACGGCCGTAGGTCCAATCTGCGTTCAGATAAACATCGCCTGGCAGTTTTGGAGCTTTCAGGGTAAAGTGAATCTGTGCATATTCGCAGGTGTTGTTGTTTTCTACGTTGTCGCTGTTGCGGATATAAAACGAACCTTTGGCAGCTTCATCGTAAACGTAATTTGGGCGAGGGCTGTCAGTCATAACTTTTACTTGATAGTCGCTTCCATCCCAATCTATAGCGTCTATTCCCATGGTTGGATGGTCGGTGTCCAGAAACTCAAACTTTCTGTATTCATTGCCCGCATCGAAAATCAGAGCTCTCACATGCTGCCAACTCATTTTGCCCGCACTCAGGTAGTCGGGTTTAGGGTTGATGACAGCATTGTCCCATCTTCCGTTCTGAAGCACTACGATGTTCAGCTGGTTGGGATGAGTGATTCTCAGCTGGCTATGATCCAGTTCCATTTTCAGTTGCTGGTGGTTTTTCTGGATATCTATATCTGTTGTAGAAGTAGCTTCTAACTTCAGTTTAACCAATGGCTGAGGCTCTGTAATCATCCAGCAGGCTGTAAACATTTTGCCTTCTTCCTCGTTTTCCGCATTGTCGTCATAAACCGTCAGTCTGTAGTTGCCGCTCATGGTAAGTTGGCAGTCGGCATTGGGAATTGCCAGATGATAATGAGTGTAAGGATGATTGGTGTTGATGGATTGTTCTACATCTTCAATCATCTGATTGCCGTTGAAGCCTCTCATATAGTCGCTTTCAAAGAGCGAAGAAGATACGTTCCAGGTTGCATCACAATGTTCAATCTTGTAGCTGTACCGATGATAATCGTGCGTCATATCGTCAAAATCGATATGGATAGGTTCTCCGCCCAGTGACGATACTGGGAGCGATAACCAGTTGGTTCCGCCTACTACCTGTAGGGTTCTGATGCGCTGGTTGAATATCTCGTGCTGCTGCGCCCCGGCAGGATGGGTAAACAGAAAGAGAAGGAAGATGATTGTGTATAATTGTTTCATATGGCTTCGTACGTATATATAAAAAAATAACTTGCAGTAGCCTTTTGACAAAGAACTAAATGCAAGCTTAAACAATCTAAATTAATACATGAAAACACTTTTGTAGTCGATAGGGGAATCGAACCCCTATGCCAAGATTGAGAATCTTGTATCCTAACCATTAGATGAATCGACCAACGGTACATTTTTCGGACGATAGCTTGCGGAAGGTGGGGGATTCGAACCCCCGGTACGGTAACCCGCACGGCAGTTTAGCAAACTGCTGGTTTCAGCCACTCACCCAACCTTCCAGTCGGATTCTTAACCGAATCAACCAAGCATCGTTCTTAAATGCGAGTGCAAAGGTACTACTTTTTTCTGATTCTACCAAATCTTTTTGCAACTTTTTTTCGATAAAAATGCATTTTCTTTGTAACTCCCACATTATCAGGGGTTGTTTTCTTTCAGTATGATGAGTGCTTTCATTCCTAAAACGAGCAGAGGCGGACTTCTTTCTCAGAAATCCGCCTCTTGTAAAAGAAAGGGCCGCTCGATGATGTGATGAAACTCCGAATGTATAAACATTTGAGAGTCCTCCGCCTTTGTAATCCACCGGCTTTTCAGCTTACCTGCCTGCTGCAGTTTATGTGGCCCGCCATGAGCAAGAGAATGTCCTCTCGGTTTCAATAGTGTAATTTGATGAGTATCCCGATCGAACCGAAACGACCCTTATTCCTTCTGGCACCCATGCATCATCACGATGCAACGGTGCAAACATCTTAGTCATTATTTGATAATGCAAAGATAATGCAATATTTTGAAACTACCAAATGTTTTAGCTGTTTTCTTCGAATATTTTTTCGAAATATTTTCTCAACTCCGTTTTGTCCTCTATGATATTGCGCAGTTCGTTGAGCGCTTTCTCGTTAGGGGAGTTGGGAATCCATAACCTGATGTATCCGTTTCGTGAATATTTTTCGTCCATGTGCTGGCTGAAGCGCTCCCATTGCTGCTCCTTGTCATCATCTGGATTGTTTTCTTTGCCATACTGAATGGCGCGCAGAAATATCTCGTGAACATCAATGTCGCGATCGGCTTCTGCCACAATCTTGCCATAGATGCTGCGAGGCTGACGGCTGGATGAAGCCCGATGGTCCTCAACGGCTTCTTTCATGATTTTGATCTGTTCTTTATTGAACCAGCGCTTCAGTCTTGCATCTGCCTGCAGAATCTTACCGCTGGTAATATGATGAATGGCACGCGGACCGCTCATCCCCAGGTCGTGGTAAGCGGCTATTACATACACCATATCGATGTCGGCTCCGGTTACCGGAACCAGTTTCAGTGAGTTTCTGATGACTCGGGTAACATGTCTGAGTCCATGACTTTCGCCAAAAGCATTATATTTGGGGAGAATCTGTTTCTCCACAAAGTCCATGATTTCGAGATTTACCTGTTGCTTCATAGATATTCCTCCACTTTATTTATATAATAAGGTACGCGCGTACATTATTATAAGTTTATTATTGTTCAATTCGCCATTCCGATGATGATCAGGGATGATACAATGCCGAAACAGAAGATGTTCAGAGCTGTTTTGCCCAGAATTCTGTTCAGTTCTCTGCCTTCGCCTATCTTTTTCATCTCCATATAGGTTCTGTTGTGCAGAACGATATAGAGTGCTGCAAGCGGCAGGAAGATGCTGCTGGCTTCATGCTGAAATACTTCGTAGGTGGTTACACCTATTATGGTAATGATGCCCAGATTGCCCAATGCGCAGTATAACCGCTCGGCATTCTTCTTTCCTATGTGAACCACAAGGGTCTTCTTGCCGGCTCTCAGGTCGTTGTCATGATCGCGGTAATTGTTCAGAATGAGCAACGTATCAACTACCAGTCCGCAGGCTACAGACACGAGAACCGTTTCCATGCTTACTCCCTGCATGGTTTCGGGCATTACGAGATAGTATGTGCAACATACGGGTACAATGCCGAAGAAGAGCAGTACCAGAAGATCGCCCATGCCCAGATAGCTGAGACAGGTAGTATAGAGAAAACAGAAGACTACGCAACAGATGCCTACGATAACCATTTCCCAACCTCCGAAAAGAACCAGCGGAAGCCCTATGGCGCAGCCCAGAAGAGTAGTGAGGATGATTCCCCATTTCATGGCTCCCAATGTTATCCAGCCTTCAGCGCAGGCACGTTTCGGTCCCAGCCGGGTTTCGTCGTCATTACCATGCTTGAAGTCGAAATAATCATTCACCAGATTGCTGTCTATCTGCATCACCCATGCAAAGAGCAGGCAGAGTAGGGCTGGCAATGTCTGTATCTGCTGAGCGTCTTTATAAGCCAGCGCAATACCCAATAAAACAGGAACAGCCGCCGCCGTCAGAGTCTTCGGGCGAGCGGCTAGATACCATGCTTTTATAGAATTTGTTTCTATCATATTCTGAAAAGATTAAAATTGAATCTCCTGAAATTCTTAAGGAAAATCAGGAAGATTAATTGAAGAAGTTCCAACTTACTCCAATACGGAACACTCTTTCGTTCATCGGATAATGAGGAGCGAAGAAGTAGTTCTTGTCGCCCTGTCCTGCATTGATGTGGCTCATCATTACGAAGAAACGGGTGTGCTTGATGTGAACGTTGGCGTAAACATTGACGATAGGATAGTTGCCTATCTTTACGTTGTTCTCGCCGTTGCCCTGTACCGTATACTGTCCCATATAAGGTGAATAGTCGGGAGCTTCATAGCTTGTAATGTAGCGCATGTCAGCACCCAGGTCTACGTTCAGCACCTTTACTACCTTGAACTTGATGTAGAGGTTAGTGTAGGCATTGAAGGCTGGTACTGGCAGAACACTCTCCTTGCTTGAGTGCTGGTAGGTAAACTGGTTTTCCCAGTTCAGAATGCCCAGTCTGAAGTTCTGTTCCAATTGTGCTGTCAGCAGGTTGATTCCTCCGCTTTCCTGCATTGGTGTTACCATGACTCCTGTTCGCAAACCTTCTTTTGTAATGTCATAGCTCTGTGAGAAGTAGGTGTAGTTCTTGATTTCATCTACAGCCACTCTCAGCTTGGTGCGTGTCTTAGGAAAGGAGAGCGTACCCATGATGCGGGTATGGATGGTCTTGTCGAGATCATTCTCCCACCACAGATGGCGGGCGTGATAGTTGCGGTAATAGAACGATGGGGTTTCTCTATGGAAGAAAGCATCGCCTCTTACCTGAAGCGTGTCGCCCAGGAATGGGATGTTCACGTCTACATTACCATCTATGGCAAGGGTTCCGGCGTCAACACCCGTCAGTCCTATTTCTGCTACGGCATTGTAGTGGAGTGTCTTGCCTTCCTGCTTGCTCAGCTGTCCGCCTACGCTCAGCACATGCTCGTTGTATTTTTCGAAACCACCTTCCATGGTTGGCAGTTCATAGTGACGGAGGTCGTAGCTGGCGAAAGCCTTCAAGCCTGCCTTTGCCCATTTGTTGAAACCTTCAAGCATGGCAATGGCGAAGGTATTCTTCATGTGCCAGTGCTTGGTCTGGTCGTAGATGGAGTCGCCGGTCAGCCTGCCTGCATCGTAATATTCATTCAGATAATAGTCGGCTGGGGTCTGATAAGCTTCGTAAATACGGCGATAGTTGTCAAACTTTACCGTATGGATGAAGCTCGTTACCGGAACATATTCGCTCTTGTAGAAAAGCGAGTCTTCGGCATTTTTCTTCTGGATGGCCAGCAGACTGTCGGCTGCGGCTTTTCCGTTTACTGCGATGCGGGTACTATCGGTCTTTATATCCTTTGCGGCTGAGTCTTTAGCCGGTTCATCGCCTGCAATCTTGGCTCCGTCAGGACGGCCGCTGAATTTAGCACCCTGCTGTTTGTCGTAGGCTTTCTCATCAAATTTCTTGCCTTGTTCCTTGGCTTTCTTTCTGGCTTCTTCCTTCGCTTCCTCTTCAGCATTTTCCTTTTTCGAAGCCATGGCAAATTTCTTTGCCTTGATTTCTTCTTCGGTCATCTTTACCTTTCGGCTGAAACCTACGTTGTAGCGGTGGGTAAAGAAGATGTGCTGGTTGTCCAGTCGGTTCCAGTTCTGTTCCAGAACGGTAGGAATTTCGTTGGTGGCAAACGATTCGGTGTAGATTTCCGGATGTTTGATGTAATCATCGTTGGTAATACCGCCGTTCTCGGTCATCTTCTCATGATTGGTACTGAAGAGGAAATGTGCCTGATAGCGGTCGCCCAGGTAAGATGCCCACATGGTGTACTTAAAGTGGCTGGTACTCTGGGCGTTATAATATCCTCTGCCATACTTGTAGTCGAATCTGAAACCGGCGCCTAGCCTTTTGTTGGCATTTACTGCAAACATGGCCTTGAAGTCGTCTTCTCCAGTCACCTTGTCGCCGCAGCTGTTCAGCGTTATGTTGGTGATAGGTGAGTAGGTGTTGGTGAAGTGGAAGTCGCTTACCGGATTTACGATATAATCGTAGGGCTCTGTAAAGATGAAGTTGCCCTGCGTGTTGCGGCGGTCGATGAAGATTCGGTTCAGTCGGGCAGTACCCATGTTTCCGAGGGTATTGTATTCGCCTCTCAGTCCTTCCGTGAAGGTTGAGTTCATGTACATGTGCTGCAAGGTGTCTACTACCGCAGCCTTTGTGTCGCCGAAGCGTTCGTCTACGGTCCATACCCTGATGCCTTTCGGAATCTCCTTGTCTGAGCCCAGTGAATCGGTGTTCACCTTGCGGTTGGTTTGAGGACGGAACTGCGAATCTTCGTTATAGTTAAAATCGTTTTGTGCCGCAACCGGGAGGGTTGCAGCACAAAATAGGAGTGATGAGAATATAATTTTCTTCTTCTTCATTATTTCTTAAATAGTCGGATACATACTTCGGCAATCTTGAGCACTACACCCACGATGAGTACGATGTAGGCGATATTGCGGCTTTCTTCCAGCTGGGTCCAGAGTATTACCCCCACGATGGCGAGCAGCATGAAGGCGATGTTGAGATAGTTGCGCACCTTCAGCATGTTGTTCTGGTCGCTGTAGGCCAATGGGCGAAGCCGGCGGTGCTGTGGTCTTACGGCGTAGCTGGTAGGCTGCTTCTGCTCTGTCTGTTCTGCTCCCTGCTCAGCTGTAGGCTGGGCTGTAGCGTTTGCAGGCTGCTGTCCCTCGTTCTGTTGTATCTTGTTGTCTGTATTCTGATTATCCATTTTTCTTCAACTTATTGTTTTACTAATGCAGCTAACTCTGCGAATATCTGGTCCTTGCGGTCGATGGTGCACTTGCGGAACTTTCCGAAGATCTTAGCCAGGTCGTTCTGCTTCTTGTTGAGCGCAATCTTGTCGCTGATTACCTCTTCGGCAGGTTCCTTGAAACCGGTGCTTCTTCCTTCCTCGTAGTTGTAGATGATGCGGCAGAGCGAGAGATTCAGATGATTGTCTGAAATCCTGGCTATCAGCTGGTATTTGAATTCCGTGCGGTCGAGCGAGATGAATGACTGGCTGAAGACGAGCCATTCGTCCATCGTGTTGGCGATGACGTGTTCAGCATCGTTTACCAGTGCTACCCGGCTTGCTATGTTCTGCTCGTTCTGTGTCAGTTCACTCATGTATTTTAATACGATGTCGTAAATCTGTTTGGCAGTTTTCCCGTTAGCATCCGTATCAAGTGTGAATTCTATCTTGTTTTCATCATTATATGTGATGGCGCCTGCCAGATATTTCATGTCCACTTTGGCTGTTGTGCCATTTGCCAGCTTGTTGGCAGGCTTGGCAGCCTCCTTTGGCTTAGCGGCTACGGCAACAGGAATCGCCCATCCCGTGGTTGATGTAGTTGGCTCCTTTACAACTACTGGTTCTGGCTCAGTAGCATGGGCCTTCTTTGCTTCCGCCTTGGCGCTTGCAGCGTTGATGCTGTCGGCCTGAGCCTTCAGTTTGGCAGCCTGTGCTTTTATCTTAGCCACTTCCAGTGCCTTCTTGGCAGCTTCCAACTGTTTCTGTGCCTGTTCCAGCTGCTGCTGTTCTTCAGTCAGCATGGTTTGGGCCTGTGCAGTCATCAGCGGGAGGAGCATAAATATGGGGAGGATGATTTTTTTCATGTCGAGTTGTTTTTATGAAACTATAAAATGACGGTTCCTGATTGCGGAACTTAGCGGAAGATGAGGGATTCAAACCCCCGATACCCGGAAGAGGGTATACCGGATTTCGAGTCCAGCGCATTCGGTCACTCTGCCAATCTTCCTTTTTATTTTATCAGATGCAAAAGTAATACATTTTTTGCATCTGACAAAATATTGCTGTTATTTTTTAACTATATTAACCCCGCTTTATAGGATTTTATACTATAGTTTTTACTGTTGCTGCAGGAATCTGTCGGCTTCGATGGCAGCCTTGGCTCCCGAGCCTGCGGCAACAACACCCTGGCGGTAGATTGGGTCGGCCACATCGCCTGCTGCGAAAACACCCGGAATGTTGGTGGTGGCAGTACCTGGCACTACTTTGATGAAGCCCTGCTCGTCGAGATCTATCTGCCCCTTGAAGAGGTCGGTGTTAGGCTTATGTCCGATAGCCAGGAAGAATCCGTCAATACTGATGTCAAACTTCTCTTCGTTGGCTTCGCCCTTGTGGCGCACGAGATGAGCACCTTCTACACCGTTGTCGCCAAAGAGCCCCAGCGTATTGGTTTCGAACAGAATCTCGATGTTCTCCTTGTTCTTTACACGCTGCTGCATGATTTCTGAAGCACGGAGATAAGGCTTGCGCACAATCATGTAAACCTTCTTGGCAAGTCCGGATAGATACATAGCCTCTTCGCAGGCAGTATCGCCACCGCCCACCACGGCTACGGTGCGCTTGCGGTAGAAGAATCCGTCACAGGTAGCGCAGGCTGAAACGCCCTGTCCGCGATATTTCTCTTCATCGGCAAGACCCAGATATTTGGCTGATGCACCTGTGGCGATGATCACGGTTTCTGCCTCAATCTCGTTGTCGCGCTCATCTGTAAGATGAAATGGGCGTGAGCTGAAATCTGCCTTCACGATGCTTCCGTCTCTCATTTCGGCTCCGAATCGGGCTGCCTGTTCCTTCATGTCCATCATCATCTGTGTTCCGTCTACGCCGTTAGGATAGCCCGGAAAGTTTTCTACCTCTGTGGTGATGGTGAGCTGGCCGCCCGGCTGCATACCTGAATAGAGTACTGGCTGCAGGTTGGCTCTGCCGGCATAAATGGCAGCCGTATATCCTGCAGGACCGCTACCTATAATTAATGTCTTTATCTTTTCCATTTTTTATCTTATAGTTATATTTTTGTTTCTGATGGCTCGAAATGAGCCATTTCCTTTGCAAAGGTACATCAAAACAATGAGAAATCAAAATAAAAATACAATATTTTTCTTTTCTTGCATAAATTATTGCTTTCGTTTGAAGAATTATTGTTATCTTTGCACCCGAAAATAAGATGCTCCGGAATGAACATCAATTAGAAGAAACGAAAAATATTTACTTGATATATGAATCAGATTAAGAAGATTGTACTGACGGGTGGACCTTGTGCAGGCAAGACTACCGCTATGGTTAAGGTGATTGAACATTTCTCCAGTCTCGGCTATAAGGTTTTTACCATTCCCGAGGTTCCAACCATGTTCACCCAGGCGGGCATGAATTATCTCACCTCCAACAAGGATTTTTTCTTCGAGGGCGAGAAGGCTACTTTCCAGACTCAGATCAACCTGGAAGACAGTTTCCTGCGTATGGCTGAAACATTGCAGCAGCCGGTCATCATCGTCTGCGATCGTGGTACGATGGATATTTCTACCTATCTCACTCCCGATTTCTGGCACCGCATCATCTCTGAAGAGGGGTATACAGATGCCCAGCTTCGCGACCGCTATGATGCTGTGCTGCATCTGGTGAGTGCTGCTGATGGTGCCGAGCAGTTTTATACTACAGCCAACAATGCGCAGCGCCTGGAGAAGGCCGATGAAGAAGGACTGAAGATAGCGCGAGAGTTGGACAAGAAGATTGTTTCTGCATGGAAGGGGCATCCTCATCTCAGGGTAATCAATAACCACGAAGATTTCAACAACAAGCTGAACCGTGTGCTCAAGGAGATAAGCAATGTGCTTGCCATTCCGCAGCCGATAGAGGAGGAGCGAAAATATATCGTGAAGCTGACGGGCGAGGTTCCTAATGCGATAGACAGCGATATTGTTCAGACTTATCTTACGGGTGAGCCGGGCAGTGAGATTCGTCTTCGCCGTCGTGGTTTCGAGGGAGGCAAGTATGTGTATGTTCACACCACCAAGAAGCGCCTTTCAGACAATGAGCAGATTGAGACCGAGCGACAGATCAATGCCAAACTTTACGAGAGTATGCTTCAGCAGGCTGATCCTTACCGCCAGCGCATTCATAAGCATCGCAAGAGTTTTATCTGGAAGGGCCAGTATTTCGAGCTCGACGAGTTTCTTGAACCGGTTTCCGACCTGATGATTCTTGAAACCCGCGGCATTTCTGCCAACGAGAGTGTGAAGTTTCCTCCTTTCATCCAGGTGCTGGAGGATATTACGGGCAACAGCAAATATTATAATTATAACATAGCGCTGAAGCGGTAAAAACAGCCGAAAATGTAAAAAGTTACGGAGATAATTCATATTCTCCGTAACTTTTTACATAAACCACTCACTTTTGGTGTTATTGAGTTTCATCATTCTATTTTCTCCTTTATCCGTTGTACTTGAACACCTTGACCATTTCCTTGTCGCCACCCACAAGCTGGCTACATCTGTTCAGCATACCAGTATCGACGAAACCGCATTTCTCCATGACTCTTCCTGATGCAGGATTGCCTGTGAAATGGTCTGCCCAGATGTTTTCGAAATGCTTCTCGTTGATGCAGTAGTCGAGCATCAGCTTCAAGGCTTCGGTGCAGATTCCCTTGTTCCAATAAGGCTTTCCTACCCAGTAGCCCACCTCGCAGTCGTTTTCTCCGATAGGGATGTTGCTGGTTTCATGGGTGTAGTAGCCGATGCAGCCGATAGCCTCGCCAGTCTCTTTCAACACAATCGCCCATGTCGTTTCATTATGGAAGAATGTCCGGATTATCTCCCGACTCTCCTCAACAGACTTATGCGCCGGCCATCCAGCACGTGGTCCTACGTCAGGGTCGGAGGCGTACTTGAAGAGTGCCTTTGCATCTGATTCCTGCCAATATCGAAGTAAAATTCTTTCTGTTTCCATCAGATTATTTCAATGAAATTCTTTGTTCTTTATTTTGTTATCTACTGAACTTTCGCAAGTTTTGCCCACACGCCCTGAACCAACGGTCACCGGCCGAAGGGAATTGAAAATCGCTGACCGAAGGGTAAAGCAAAGGTAAAGGGCAGAAGCCCCTAGCCACACGCCCTGAAAGGGCAGAAGCTCCTAGCCCAGGGCATCGCCCTGGGTAATT
>ERZ1031779.103-NODE-103-length-21109-cov-3.859457_pt1 | contig 21109 bp, 27 predicted proteins | sample MGYA00518170_ERZ1031779 | MGnify/ENA primary metagenome ERZ1031779 (study PRJEB33719, sample SAMN04261241) | wastewater metagenome | biome: rural village; feature: human; material: feces | host: Homo sapiens | place: El Salvador | collected 2013-01-07 ... | reverse complement strand
GGAAGAATTATAAAATGAAGATAAAACACATATCAAATCATTCCCGGCGCACTCTATGAATAATAGAATGTAACTGGGTGATATGATATGCCGAATGTAAAAGATTGTCCCGGTTTTGAAAATTTCGGGTCGGACGTGCAGCAGGCACGGGAAGCCGTAGGAATGTCCCGCAGGGAATTGGCGGAACGGGTGGGAATTGACCCGCGCTATCTTGCCAACATTGAACTATGCGGCACTATACCGAGTGTGCCGGTTGTTATGCAGCTTATCCGGCTGTGCAAGCTGCCAGCGGAACGCTATGATAGCTATGATTGAACTATATAACTTACCTTTACGCTTTTCTAAACCGTTAAGTTGAGTAGTTCAAGGGGGCTGCAAATTGAACCCCACCCCCGTCCACTGAAATAAAATGGGTAAAGTCCGCCGCTGCAAGGAGAGATGTTTCAGCTTGCGGACTTTGCTTTTATATGCCGGACAAATGCTATTTTTTGCATATTGTGCCTGAACATTTACCTGTAATTCACGATGCGGCAGCTCTGCGTCCTCGCTTTTTGGTTGCGGTTTTTCCGATTCCATAGGGGTATCCACCATTTCACCAGCAGGGAAAACCGCTGTTTCTTTCTCCGGCTGCTCCGCTTTCAAAGTCTCAAAAGTCAAACGTTCCACAGTACACTCCGCTTTATCCTCCTGCTTCGGCTCAATGTCTGATACCTTGCTTTCCAGCGGTTCAGGTGCATTTTCCTGTGGCACAAGGGTATAAAGATTTGAGGTCTGCCCACGGTTCTTGTCACGGAAACGGGAGTCTTTCTTGATGAAACCAGCCTGCACCAACTCATGGAGCGCACGTTTCACAGTCGATACCGAAATGTGAAGCTGCTCTGCCATGGTGGGAATGGCGGGGAAACAGGTCAAGTCCTTATTGGAGCGGTCGATCAGATAGATCAGGACTGACAGCGCACGGCTTTTCAGATCACTGGCATAGGCTTGTTTCTTCAACTCGGCTTGTTTTGTCATCATCAAAATTCCTCCTAACGCCGGGGCTTATGCCCCGGCAATATATCAAAAGGCGCAGAATGCGCCGTCAATCTGATTACAGGGTTCGCGCAGCGGTTCCTGTAATATACTTCGTTATCATCATCTTAAACTGCTTTGCATTGGCCGCACCGTCTGTCGGCTCTGGCTGGTAGTCCAGAAACAGCACCTTGTGGTAATCGTCCTGCAAGGCGTCTGCCACATCCTCTCTGGCTTCTTCTGCGACAAACGGACACAGGAGATAGGCGTGATTGCCCTCCTGTGTCCGTTTCAGCTTGGCGGTATAGGGCAGCTCCCACGCCTTTGTCCCACAGACAAGGATAAGTACGTCTGCCGCTGGTAAGGTCTTGTCCGCAAATCCAATATCCATCACGATAAAGTTTACCGGCGTTTCCGGCTTCTGCCTGTAATACTGCACTCCCTCAAACATCCAGCCGTTATCAGCCTGCTCCATTCCATAGCTGCGGGCAAGGACAGGCAGGATGCCGCTGTTGTTTTCCACATAGGCAACCGTTGCACCCACGCTCTGGAGCCAATGGCACAAGCTGACCGCCGCCGTAGTAACGCCGATCCTCGGCTGGGAGCCGGTCAGAACAATTTGGATATTCTCACAGTCAAAGCGGTACTTCACGCCGCTCTTTTGCGGACGCTCCTTGGGATTGTACCGTGTCATGCCGGTTTCGCTCAGGCACTCGGTAATTTCCTGCTGAATGGCTGCGATTTCCGTATCACAGACGATATTGCCAACACCGCTTTCAAGCAGCGCCTGAAACAGCGGATCGGCAGGGGTAAGCCCCTCGCAGATCACCGTCACTCTGGCATGGTACATAGTCAAAAATTCTTCAATGGCGTTTGCAAAGCCGGTATCGTCGTCCCCAAAGGCGGGGCGGTCAAGCACCACGTCCGTGAAGTGGCTGAAATTGCGCATATCGTGTACGACAAACTGTTGCAGGACAAAGCTGCCCACCATCTTCTTGATGGGGGTATCGCTGTCCGGGGCATACCACCCGGTAAAGTCCAGCAGATTGGTATGCTGGGTTGATGCAAGATATAAAATCATGCGGTTTCTCTCCTTTCGCCGTCACTTGCCGATTGCCCAATAGGGGCCACCGGCGGCGCCGGCCTTGTTCGATTCATTCAGAATAATAGACAGATCCCATTCCTGTTCGCTTCTGCGGTAGCTGGCCGGATCGGCTACAAGGATTTTCCCCTCGCTGGTCACGCCCCGCAGGACAATAAAGTGACCGCCGTTTGTAAAATGCCCCTTGCTCATAATGACCACCACCAGCTTGCCAGAAGATAAAGCGTCCACAATGCCCTGCGCGTCCAAATTCTTCTGAACCGTCAGTCCGTAGGCTTCCGCTGCGGCCGGTATCAGACTGTGATAGGAGCCGTTGCCCTCGCAGCGGTGTCCATTTGCCACTGACCAGTTAGACAGCTCCACCGGATCATGTGCTTCTCCGGTCAGGGTGGAAATCACGATTGCCATGGAAGTGGGGCCGCACCCCGCCTGTCCGATGGTGCTGGACGTGCCATACATGGTATCTGCCCAGCGTTCATCCAACTGATTATAGTAGGCCACTTCCATGCCGCCATCGGTAAATGTCACGCCCTCATAGGACTGTCCGCTGCCATCCACATAGTCCTGCTCAAAAACGCCGAGGTTCTGATTGTAGCCATACCCCTGTTGGAAGGACTCAATGGCGGTCAGTTCATCACTGCCCAACGCCCAATCCGCAAAGATAGACAGGGGGCTGGTGAGCAGATAGACGATAAAGGCAATCAATAACAGCAGGGAAATCACGGGAGCCAAAATCAGGATGAGCAGGCGTTTCCGCGCCTGCTCATCCGCTACAGCCTGTGCCGCCAACTGTGCCAGTATCTTTGCTGTAATCGGGTCAACCGCCATCAGCGTCCACCCGCTTTCCCCATATAGAACATCTTATAATCCGGGATCTCAAAGCTGATATGGAGCCGTTTTGCCCCCACCATGAACAGGGCATGGCCGCGCTTTCTGGCAAGCAAAAGTTCCTGTTCCGCTTCGGTCAGGTCGTAGAGCTTGGCTGTTTCTTTCAAATTCGGGCCGTCCGTACCCATGAGCAGCTTATAGCAGGGAATGTCAAGGAGCGCCTGCCCATACTGCTTAATGCTCTCGGACAAGAAATCAATGACACTGTGGCTGATGATCCCCAGCGCACCCTCGTATTTTCTCGCCCGCTTCATCACGTTTCTGAGATAGACAAGGGACTGCGGCACTTTCTGGTCAATCATCAGGTACGCCTCGTCACAGATCAGCAGCACCCGTTCCTCCCGGTTCCGGCTCATCTGCTCCCAGCAGTAGGTCAGCAGATTGAAATACTGTGTCCGCTTGATGCTGTCGCTGGTTTCCTGCAAGGCATTGGTATCAAGGCAGATAAAAGGGCTGTCCGTGGCGATGGTGCTGTGGCCGTTCCAGATAAAGCTGTCGGAACCCTCCGCAATATCATAAAGCAGCAGCGACAAATCGGCGTAAGCCTGCCTGTCCTTTTCCGTATCCGCCTTTTCTTTTACCAGCTTGTAGAGGTCTGAAAAGATGGGGAAATCCGTGGGCTTCAATTTTGCCACATCGGTATCCCATGTAATCCCAAACTGCTGGTACAGCTCCACAAGGCATTTCTTCAGCACCGCTTTCTGCATATCCGTCAGAGACGGGATATACAGACTGAAAAAGATTTCAAGGTTTTTCATGTGCAGCGCAAGGTCGTTCATGCCATAGCCCTCGTCACGGTAAAGCCGGTCGGCTTCCTTTTCACTTTCATCGTCACGGGGCGATGGACGCACCTGAAGGGGATTGAACCGGCCGCCCGTGCCGCCCACAGCGTTGATCCAGTCGCCGCCGAGGTTGTAGCAGAGGTCTTTATATTCTGATTCTGGATCTACTACAAGGATTTTTGTGCCTTTCATGTACTCGCTCATCAGGATATGCTTGATAGCCGTGGACTTGCCCACGCCGGAATTGCCCATGACCACAAAATTGCTGTTGGTGCGGTCGCCGCCACGTTTCCATACATCCACAATCACAAGCCCGCCGCTGGCGTCCTGTGCGAAATAATATCCCACGCCGTCATTGAAACCGCTGCTGGCAAAGGGAAAGCCACCCACGAAAGTAGACAGCGGCACGATCTTCTGCAAAATGCTCTCTATCTTCCCGTTTGCCGGAAAGGAGGGGGAGAGGTGCTGAAAGCACTCCTTTTGCAGATTGGGGATCACCCGCATTTTGCACTTCATCACGCTGACAATACTCTCCGCACGGCGGCAGACCTTTTTGAATGTCTTATCGTCCTTGGCAATAGGGCAGACCTGTACACTCATCAGCCCCACGGTTTCCCCCTCCCGGTCAATCTGCATGATGATTTTCTCGCCGTCCTCGGCAGCTTTTTCCGCTCTCTGTCTGGAAAGGGGATCTTTGGCTCCCTCTGCAAAGCCCCGCTGCTGTACTACACTGCGGGAGATGGCGCTGATCAGCGTGGCATTGTCCACCGGCTTAAAGCCAATGGAAACAATGGTAGCCGGGATATTGGTGATTTTGGAGAGCCACTCCACATCCACCTTTTGCGGGTAGCGGATCAGGCCATAGATTTTCCCGATGTTCTCCCCGATGGACAGACTGCTTTTCTGAAATTCCAGTCCAACCGGGGTAATCACGTTCAGCAGGGCGCTGTTTGTTACATCCTGCTCCTGCACGATTGATTGTTTACGCATAAATGTCCTCCTTCAGCGTGGGTACGCTGGCACTGTATTCGGTATCCTCCAGATGGGTGTAAGAGGGGTTGTTGACAAGGTTTAAGAGCCTGATAATTTCCTTTTCCGTCAGCACATCGCAGCCGATCCCATTTCCGCTGAATTTCTCCGCAAGCAGGGTTGCACGCTTGAACAGGTCTTTCTCGACTCCTTCTTCGTACTTCTCCCACAGAGAGATATAAAACTGCCGCTCCACAATCTCGCCGGACAGGGCATATCCGCTCATCTGCAAAATTTCCTGCCGGAGCAGCTCCTTCTGCTTGTCGCCTGCGTCTTTGAGCATGGACTGCATATCCGCAATCAGCGGCGAAATATCCACCGGGCGGCTGACCGCCATAAACTTGAACGGATACTGAATGTCGGACAGCTCGGCGGTGAGCTGCCTTATCAAGCTGTGCTTTTCCGATTTGCTGTAAAGGTCAATGCTGATGGAATGTACCCGCAGGAAAGTCAGCACCATCCCGTCCTTTGTGTAAAGGTACTTGTCCTTGACATCCCGGACATTGATAAACTCCTGTGCCGTGCGGATCGCCGCGCTTTCCCCGCTGGCTCGGTTCTTAGGCTTCTGGTGCTTGAGCGCCAAAAGAAAAATGCCGCCACCCACAAGGGTGACGGCAAGCATGATAATTGGGAATAAAAGTCCCTCCATATGTTATTGTTCCTCCATTTCTTCGTCTGCATCGCTGCGGCTGTCTACCATAGCCCGGTAGCGGCGGCGATCTTCTTCTGCCTGCGGGGAATCCATATACTCCTCAACCCGCATAGCGCTACGGGCAGACTCCAGCTTCTCCGTAATGCCGGTGCTGTTCTGGTAAATCGTCACCAGCCTGCCAAAGTCAGTAATATTGTATTGCTTTGCATGGGCAAGCAGCGTCCGCACATTTTCAAGGCCAACATCAAGATCGATGGAAAAGCATCCCATGGTGCGATACCACGGGCAGTTGGGGTTGTATTCCATCTGAAGCCCATTCTTATCAAGTTCAAAAAGCACACGCATTTCATACAGACTGCCTTTTTTGTACGCCTCGTTATAGGAAGAAAGCTCGCTGTCCGGGATGCGTCTGCAAAACATATCCTCGTCTGCAAGTCTTGGATTTTGGTAGTTGCCCTCATAGTCCAAATGCTCAAAAAGATGGGTGATCGACAGGTGCGGACCCAATTCAAATTGAAGCTGCTGTGCTTCCAACATACGCCAGAGCGGTGACAGCGCGTTTGCCCCATAATGAGCGGCAAAGCCGGTTGTTTTCCCTTTTTCATGGATTAAATAAATCGCTTGATTTCCCATTGTTCACCTCATTTCACGGAAACACGCCTGCCGGTATCTCTGCCGACAGGCGTGTGGTTTCATATCACTTCAAGGGCCGGATATGCCAATCGTCAAACAACGACCCGCGCAGATTGATGTCACTTGTCAGGTTGATTTGCAGCATACCGGCAGGCGTCCATGCGTCAATACATTCGGCATAGGTGGTGTATCTGCCGTCAGGGAACCAAACCGGCGTGAAATGCACAGATTGGCCGTAGGTGCTGTACTTGTTCTTCTGAAATTCAAAGCTGCTGGAAAGCCCTGTGTTCAGGCGTTTCAGCAGCCGCCAATAGGTCGTATAGTTAAATTCGGGGAAGTAGGCCACCACATTCTGGAGTCCTGTAATATGGCTGCTGGGGGCGGTAGAGCGCACCTGTGCTGATACGCTGGCATTCAGCCCGTAGCCGCTTTTCATCTGTGTGCCGGATGCGGTGGGCGATTTTTCGTCAGGCTGGGTCTTGAATGTGGCTGTCAGGCTTGCAGAATAGGAAATCCATTCATATTCCCACCAACCATGATCGCAATAATACCCGCCGCCGTCTCCGTCCGAGTGCCATACCCAATACTCATGCCACCAGCAGTCCCACTCGCCCCATGTCAGGCTGGTCACATTCGGTTTGGACGGTTTTGCCGGAATGGAATAGCCGTCATTGCGGTCATTGGCCTGCGGATCGGGCGGCGGGTTCTTGTCAAGGTCAACAACCTGTGCCGTGATATGGTTGGTGCTGGTGGAGCAGTTGCTTCGGATCGTGATGGTAATGGTACCCGGTTCCTTTGGCGTCCGCCACTTCACCCATGCAAGCTGACTTCCGCCCTCCGGGATATAAATATCCGTGTGGGAATATGTCCTGCCATTGATGGAGAAAGTCGCATAAGCCGGGTTGTCTGGCGTTTTCTGTGAGCCGGTGGACAGCAGCACAGAAGTAACCACCTCTGTGTCACAGCGATACGTCACATCACTTTCTTTGGGCGGTTCCGGGTCAGGTTCAGAAAAGCGGACAATGCCTAAACCCAGTTGGGCAATGATCGTATCGTCGTTCTGCTTATCCGTGGTGGAGCCGCCCCACGCCGGAAATCCTAAATCCGGGGTTTGCAGGAACATGGACAGCGGCAGATTTTTATGCGTTAGCGATACCATCTTGCTTCTAAGGCCACCCGCCACCTGTTTATTATAGAGCGCCGCTTCTGTGGCGGTCATGGCGAACATCACGCCGCTGTATTTGAAATAGGCGATAGGCTCCAAAAGAATCTTATAGCTGCCGCTGATTAAGTCATCATAGTTAAACCCAGTGGCCGCCGCTATGTCCCGCATAGTTCCCTCACGGCAAAAGTAGCTGCGGATCGCTTCAATGTTGGCGTTCCCACTTCCGCTGCTGATAATGCGGGGCATGGTATTGGCTGGTTTAATGGAATGGTAATTTCCGTTATGCGGAGTCAGTCCAGCGCTTTGATACGAAATTTTGCTTACACTGCCAAAGTGCATGACAATATCCCCATTCCCCTGATTGGAGAAATCAATGGAGGTAGAAACAGGGGTATTGTCACTGTCCCGAATAATCGTTACACGCACCCCGTCACGTCCCGGCGTCCACGAGTTCTGGCTGGTTCCCTGTCCCATACCGCCACCGCCGCCGTCTATATTCGGATCACCGGCCGCAAGAGCCGGTACGGACAAAGAAAAAAGCATTGCCAGACACAGCAATGCTGAAAGGATTTTTTTCAATTTGCACCTCCAAAAATTGAGGGTACAGCCAATACGACTGTACCCTCATAAATATTTTATTCACTTTTACATTTCGCCAACAGGCTTACCCGTTCCGGCATTGGGTGCGGTTTCGGTTGAGTTTTCACCCTCATACGGAACCCATCCAAATCCCGGCACATATACCGCACCGTCTGAACGGGTTTCTCCGCCCTGCGGCTGCTCTGGTTCTGGTTGGGATGTATGCTCCGGCTGGCATTGACCGCTTGCGTCCGGGTTCTCCACCGGCGCACTGCTTTCCGCAGACTCCTTCGGCGGTTCTGCCGGTGGCGTTGCTTCAGCCGGTGACTTCGGTTTTCCCTCTGACGGCTTTGCCTGCACATCCCCAGTCACGGTTCCTGTCTGGCTGTTTCCCGTCTCCGGCTCTGAGGTAGTTTCCGGTTCAGAAGTATCTGGCTTTGTAGTGCCTTGCTCTGCAACGGTTGGCTGTTTAGTGCTTTCCGGTTTGATTTCCGGTACGGTAACGCTCGGCTCCGGTTCCGGCTGGCTCTCCGTCTGCGCCGCAGGCGGCTGGGTATTCCCCAGCGTCCCCATGTACCAGAACAGGCCGGCCGCAAGGCAGACCGCCAAAGCGGAAAGAGCGATAATGGTAATGCGTTTCTTTTTGTTATATTCGTTTTTCATAGTGGACCTCACTTTCATTGATTGGATGAACAGTTCAGCCCTATTTACCCAAATGCTGTCTTTACCCAATTCCATTATAAAGGGAATCTTCCTGTGCGTCCAGACATTTCCCAAAAACTTAGAATGTCCTTAGAATTGGGATTTTAGAATTTGGGCATATAGGCCGCTTTTGTCCTAATTTCCATTTGAAGCGGCGGCACCATATCCCACCCAAAGGACAACGGGATTTCAATGGTGATCCGGGCGTCCGCTTCAAAATTCTCGTTCGTGTTCCCCGGCGTCAGGGGCGTGTTGACGATTTCCACATCAAGCCCCGACAGCCGGTATTCATACCCCGACCGCTGCCACTTGGTCAGCGTGCCGCCTTCCATGTCGGCGCCCAAAAGAGTACCCATCCGGGCCAGCACATCATCATAGTCGAGGTTTTCCTGCCAGCGGTCGCCGGACAGCACATAGCCCCCGGAATACCCCTCCCGCAGACCGTTATAGGTTTCATCATAATTGGTGGTTGCCACCGTGATGACCGATGACGTAAGCCCGTCACGGACACCCTGTACGATAATCGCCAGCCGGAAAAACTCCGCCATGGCGCACATCAGCAGAAGCAGCCCCAAAATCAGGGCAACCGTCAATACCGTGGCTTCGCCTTCTTTACTTCGCAGGACTTTTCCGATTCTCATAGGCTCCACCTCACTTATAGTAGACTTCGGATTTTCCCGTTGCCTTGGCTCTAATTTCAATCGGGAAAGAGCCAAAGACGAAAAAGCCGATGTCCACGGTTTCGGTCAGCGTCACTTCAATGTCCCCGTTGAGTTGTACCTTTTTCCCACTGTAATAGTCACAGTCCCAGCGGATCTCCGGGTCAAGACCGGTTTCCGCTTTCAAATCGTTGATACGGGAGGACACATCGGTGCCGCCCACAATTTCAGCCTGCCGGACAATCTCCGTGGCAAAAATATCAAGCTGCTGTTTGGCGGTAAAAACCGGCAGAAAATTGACGGCAAGGGCAACCACCAGCATCAGGCAGAAAAGCCCGATTGCCACATCAATATAACCCTCGCCACGCTTGGATTTCAGTATCTTACAATACATAAGCCTCCCTCCTTAGAAGATCCCCGACATCGTGCCGAGGATTTGATAGCCCATCACGCCCATAAACAGGAGCAACATACAGGCAAGGAGCATAAATGAGTATTTTCGGATTTTAGGTGGCCTCTCCAGCGCCAGCTTTTTCAGGCGTTGCAGTTCCAACTGTTTCATGTCATGGGACAGCATACGGAAAAACGCCACGCCGTCATCGCCTCGCAATACGCCGATCAGCCCCCGCACTACATCGGAAAGCTGTGCGCTGGACACTCTGGCCTCAAACCGGGTCAGCGCCCCCTCAAAGTTGCCGGTACGCATATCCGCAACCGTGATCGCCAGTTCATTTTTCAGGGCTTTCCCGGCGCTCCGCTGATAGGTTTCCAGCATGGAAAGCACATCGCGGCTGGCCTGAAGCTCCTGCGTGATGGTCGCCACGAACCGGGACAGCTCGTATTCAATTTCCTCCCGTCTGGCTGTGATCTTCTTGTCAGCCTTCGTGCTTTCGTTGAAGTAGACCGCAATCCCGATAATCACAAACGCCGGGGCAATGATGGGAACCGCCAGCAGGCAGGGAACCGCACACAGGAATACCAGCCCTGCCTTAACCATGGCTTCGGCTGCGTATTGTTCAGCGGTCATGGGGATTTCAGCGGACTTTAGCGTGGCGGTCAGCTTGCGCCGTTTGTAATCATCCATAGGAAGAATCTTTGCCAGCTTTGCCGCCAGCTCCGTGATGATGGCATCTGAATTTTTCGCCGCTTTCTTATTCTTTTTGACTGCCCCCAGCACCGCTTTGGTGGCCTTGTAGGTGGGAACCTTGAACACCTGTGCCAGTATCAGATACAGCCCCAGCGAAAAAAACACGGCAAAGAGAAGTAAAATCATATTCTGCATTTTTGTTCCGCCTCCTTACCGCTTGTACTCAATCGGCCGGGTATGCTTGGCAACGGCGGCAATGGAGATAAACAGCACCACGCCGCAGATTGCCAGCAGCACCTTGCCGAACTGTGTAAACATCAGTGTCTTATACCACTCCGCATTGAGAAAATACATGAGCGGGATACTGCCCAGCAGCAGCACGATCATGGTGATGTACTCTTTTACCGGTTCAAAGAGCAGCAAATCCAGCTCCGCAGACACCACACGCATATCGCTGAGTTTCGCCACGATGGGCGGCAGGGTGGATTTTAAGTTGTAATCGTCCTGACACGCCACCACCGCGTCCACCCACTCATGGAACACCGCATTGTCAGTACAGGGCTTCATCTGCTCCAGTGCTTCTTTCAGGTTGGAGTTGATGAGTTTGGCCTGCAGCAAAAAGTTTCGGAACACCTCGGCCACGGGCGGGTTCAGATAAGGGGTGTTTTCCTCGATGGCACGGATGATGGTGTTCTTTCCCCGCAGATAGCTGGTCGTGATGATGGAGAGCGCCGTTTCCAGTTCCGTATTGATCTGTTTTTTATGCCGCCCCGCCGTGAATTTCACATAATAGAATGGGAGCAGGGCAAACCCCACCGCCAGCACTGGCACAAGAAAACCGTTCTTCATGGTAAGGGCAATCATCACGCCCAGCACAAACAGCAGCATGGACAGGATGCACAGCACCGTGAACATCCCGGATTTCCCCGTGACACGCAGGGTTTCCTTGGTTTCCAGAAACAGCAGCTTCAAGCCCCTCGGCTGCCTGTTCTTCCGGCTTCTCTCAATCCTGCTTTTCATGGATGGGTTTTTCGGCTGCACATAGGCGGCCAGCCCCTCCAAAAAAGAAAATGGCGATAACGAGAGCATTAAAAAGCTGCCCGTTACCGCCAGTAAAAACGCAATCGTTACAAGTATTGTCAATTCTTCTATTCCTCCATTTCCTCTAACTCCTCCATGAAGTCCTCATAGCCCTTTTCACGGGTGACAGTATCGGACACTTCATGGAAATGCTCCACCATATCCCGGTGGCTCTCCGGCAGCGCCTCCCCGACAATCTCTTTCAGCACGTCCTGAAAGGCACCCAAAAAGCCCCAGCAGCTATCCGTTTCCTCACCGTTTTCGTAAAGCCGGAAGCCGTAGCACTGACCGGAAAGGTAATAGTTATAGGTTTCCACCTCGGACTTTAACAGCGCCCTTGCCTTTTCCACACTTTCCGCAGAACAGTCTCCATACTCGGTGCGAATGTTATCGGCGGTGGCATAGATCCATCCCACCTGACCGGAATCCCATTCGGCGTGATGGGCGCGGCCAACAAAAGAGGATACGGACATAGCAAGCCCGGAATGATCGTAGAGGTTCAGCGGCAGTATGACGTTTTTTTCGCTGGCAAGCGCATAAAGCACTTGGTTTGGCAGCACGTCCAAAATATCCTCGAAAATATCCTGCTTGTTGTCCGCCATGTTTCCCTTGAAAAAGTTGGCGTACCATTTCTTAAAATAATGATCGTACTCGCTGACCGCCCAGCCTCCGTCAGATTGGTTGTATTCCAGCTTTACACCCTCAACCTTGCCTGAGCGTACAAGGCCAATCAGCGCGTCCGGCTCCACACTGTCCCGCGCCAGCGATTTCAGGAGTTCGTTGGTGTCCTTAAAATCATGTTCATCCCCTAAATTATATCGGCTGTGCCAGCACACCATTTTCCCGAAGTTATCGTAATCGGTGCGGGGATTCAGCGGTTCATCATCGTACATGACCTGTAAAAGATAGGGCTGTTTCATTGCGACAAGGCTCATTCTTGGCACCTCCTTTATACACAGAAAAGCCTCTGTTGCGCCGTGTAGGACATTCCATTTTCCCGCAGGCGTTTGAGCAGGCTTTCCGATGGCGGCTCCACCTTTTCATAGTGGCCGATGATCTTCGGCTTGCCGTCCACAATTCTGTTATCTGTGATATTGAACCGGAACAGGGTACGCATACGCTGCTTTCCATCCGGCAGATACTCATACTCGCAAATCTCCATCAGGCGGCGGCTGTTGTCCTCCAGCTTCTTAGCAAAAGCCACAATGGGAAACGCCTTGGTCGCAAGCCCCATCAGGGTGGCGTCATCCATGGAATAGCTCTGCTTGCACAGCGTTACCATGCGGTAATATGTATCAGCGCAGGAATTAGCGTGGATGGTGGTAATGACCGCATGACCGGTGTTGGCCGCATTGATGGCCTGCATACTCTCGGCGCCTTTCATCTCCGCCACGGCTACACAGTCCGGGTTGATAGTCAGCGTGGTTTCCAGCAGTTTTACAAGGGTAATGTTCTGCTTGGGATCGTCAGAAAAGCGGGTAACAAGATGCACCACGTTGTTCAGCACATTCCCCGCTTCGTCTGTCACAGTCAGGTCAAATTCCCGGCAGCCCTGTTCCAGCGTGACAATGCGTTTGTTATAGGGGACCTGCCCCAAAATCCATGACATGAGGGTGGTCTTTCCGCTGGAAGTCGCCCCGGTAATGCACATGGAAACGCCATGACAGTAACAGGCCGCCAGCAAGTCCAGCATTTCAGCCGTCGCCGTGCCGAAACCCACAAACTGCTCCTTGGTCAGCTTGCGTGGATTGACAATACGGATCGAAGCGGAAAGCCCCTTGTCCTTGTCAATCACGCCGTCCCCCATGACGGTGATACGGATTTTGTTGGAGAGATGCCCCACCACGATGGTCTGTGCGCTGTCAAAAATCATGCCGGACTTGTGGAGCATACGCCGGATCACGTCAACGGCGTGCTGGGGAGAATTGAAATGCTCCTTGCTCGGCAGAATGTCGCCGTTGGAATAGGTGATTTTGACATCTTTCCACTGGTTGATGTTGATTTCCTCCACATCGTCCCGGTAGAGATATTTTGTCAGGAACGAAAAGCCGGTCATTTCGCCGTAAATCAGTTCGCACAGTTCGTCCGGCTCGGTATCCGCCACGCCGATCCGGTTGGCTTCAAGATATTTCTGGATATAGCTTTTAATTAACTCCCGGCTCTCGTCCGGGTCGTCTTTCAGGGTGGCCGCATAGTGCTTAGTGATATGCTCCTGCACTTCCTTTAAGACTTCGGGAAATGGCCGCAGGCGGGTTTCCCCGCCCATCAGACCAATGTTATGAATATTGATTGCTTCCTGCAATTTCGCCTTCCTCCTTTCGGTTGAGGATGATTTCGTACAAATGCTTTGGGCAGATGGGCGCCTGAACCGTCCTCGGCCTGCCCGGTTGGTTCCAGCTCCCGCCCCTGTTGGTATAGCAGTAGGAAAACCCGCTTGCCCGCAGGCTTGCGCCGTCCTCATTCTCTAAAATGTAGGTAATGAGCCGGTCATATCCCAACGCCTTTGCCGCCCGGCGACAGGCTCCGTACAGCTTGGAGCAGGTGTTCCTCGTGCCGTCCGTACACAGCCGCAGCACTTCGACCGTGGTGTGCTGGTCGATCCGGCGTGACCGGGGCCGTCCCACGTTGGCAACGCCGCACCGACGACCGTCCGCATAACAGGCAAGGGAGAAACGGTGCCCCCGCACAGCCTTATGGTGGCGGTGGTGTTCGGTCACATAGGCGTTTGCTTCGGAAAGTTCTATGTGCCGGATTGTAAGCATTAAAACTCACCCCGTTTGTTCGCAAAGGGCAGTTTGAACCCGCCTTTTGTCTTAGCTGGTTTCACCGTCTGCTCCGGAGCCGGCCGCATGGACGCTTTTCCTTTCTTTACCCCCTTGCCATTGAAAGCGGCCGCCGTCTGAAGTCCAAACAAATCAGCAATAATCCTGCCGATTTCCGTATTGTAAGGAAAGCTCTCCTGCGCTTTCAGCGGCTGGAACAGCGTCCTTTCATTGTCCTGCTGTTCCAGCTCCGCCGCATAGGGCAGCACATGATCCACACCGCCGAATTGCCCGGAAACAGCCTCCCAGTCCTGCCCGACCTTCAGGCAGCCGATGGCGGTCTGGAACCGTCCCTTGTCAAAGCGGCTGTCCTCCAGCATGGGGTTATGGGTCTGGAAGTAGGAGATCCCTTTGAGGTTCGCCGTCCCCAGCCGCAGCACCCGATCCGCAATCTCAATCCCCACAAAGGATGCGGGGTCGGCCTCAAACACAGCGGCACAGTCCAAAATGATGGTATCCGCCAGATAGCGCAGGGAAACGAACAGTTCCACCGCCTTGTCCCTCGTAATCTTCGGGTACTGCATCAGGCTTTCCCCGCTTTTATATCCCAGCAGGCTGATATAGTCGCTGTCCGGTACGGGGACACAGGCATTTAAGATGTTTGCCTGTGTCAGCCCCGGCGCGGTCAGCAGTTCTCCGAGGGAAGTGTCGTGTACCGCCTCCGGGGAAAGCAGGGCCGGAATGGCCGGTGTAAAGGGATCGCAGAACACCACAATGACATTCTTCTTCTGCCTTGCAAGGGCAGCCGCCAGTTTCACAGCGGTGGTGGTCTTTCCGCTGCCGGGGCTGCCCATGACCGCTAAAATTTTATCCTGTTCCATCGTTTCGCCCCTCCTTTAGTCCTGTTCACCGGTTTCCGTATCAGCGTTACCGCCTTCACCGGGAGCCGGTGCCGATGGGCTGTCTGTATTCTGGCTTTCATCAGCAGTTTCCTCCGTTTCCGCAGGATAGAGTTCTTCCAGCACGGCAGCCTGTTCCTCAAGGAATTTCTGCGCGTTCTCGCTGCCGCCACGGTAGACCAAGGCGGCGTGGAGCTTCCCGGCCTGTTCCAGCTCCGCAAGAAGCCTTGCCTGTTCCGGGGTCGCAAGGACAGTGATGGTGGACGCAAGCTCCGCGTCCTCGCCGTCCGGCCGATCCTCCTGCACGTTATTGTCTGTGCCGCTGCTGGCGGTGGTTACGATGATTTCAACATATTGCAGTTCAGCCGGGATAAGCGTCTGTCTAGCCTCGCCCACATCACTGGCAATCAGGGAAACAATATCGCCGCGCTCCAGCTTGCCGGACAGACCGGCTGCAAAGGATTTGATGGTAACGGAAATCGCCCGGTTCGTGCCGTCCAATCCTGTCAGATACTCGTTTTTAAGCTGGGGCGTGTCGGACAGCTTGCTTTCCAACACATAATCGCCTTTGTACAGGTCGGTGTTTGCATACTTGCCAACCACATCCTCGGCCTTATACACGACGTTGCCGGGGAGATTGTAGCCGCCCACCTCCACAGTCGTCAGCATTTTCGGCGTGATTTCATCGCCTTTTTTGATTTCCGTGCTGACACGCACGATTTCCACCTTGGATTTCAAGGCATCGTTAAACATGGGCGTCAGCCCAAAGCAGATAATCAGGGCGGTGACAATGCAGACCAGCCCCACCACAATTCGGTTTTGCAGTAATTTCTTCATGTTCGTTTTCCTCCAAATTTCGTTAAGTTGGCATCAGCGCCATAAAACAGCCAAATGCCAGAAAGGGAGCAAGAGGGATGCTCGGTTTTTCACGCCGGAAAGCGGCGTTCCATAAAAGCCCCATGGCAAGTCCCCATACCATCATCCAGACACCGCCTGTCACACCGAGGGCAAAGCCGCTGGCCGCCATCAGCTTTACATCGCCGCCGCCAATTTTGTCCGTTTTGACGGCGGCGATCAGGAAAGGCAGGGGAGCCAGAACAAATCCCAAAAGGGCCGGCAGGGTTTGAAACCCTGCCAGCCCCACCATGGCGATCAACAGATGCAAAAAGTCCGGTATCTCGTAAGTGGCTGCGTCACACACTCCCGCCAATATCAGGATTTGGCACAACAGGATAGAACGCAGGGTTTCCACAGAAAACCCGTGCAGGCACAAAAAGACTGCCGCCACCGCCATCGTGATGTGGGCGGTATGCGGCAGATCGTCCCGCTTCAGATACCGGCGCAGCGCCATGTCACAGAGCAGTCCTGCAAACAGGACAAAGAGCAGCGCCGCAATAAACAGGTCAATGTCATCAAACCATAGCATTTCCGTCCTCCATTTCCTTTAAGATTTGAATCGCCTCCCGAATGTCCAGCCCGTCGATCTCATCGCCTAAACAAGTCCAGCCGTCATACTTCTGCCTTGCGAACAGTTCCACACGGGGAACCTCGCCCATGAGCAGTCCAATACGGCGGCGCACCTCGTCCGGCTTCTTGCTGTGGCGCTCCACCGGGGTATCCACAATACAGTGAACCGCCTTGGACGCGCGTTTCGGTCTGCCTTTGGTCGCAATCAGACAAAGTTCCGGGTTTGCCCTCGTCCAAAAGCCCAGCCCCCAAAACCATTTTTCTGTCTGCTTTCTGCACCGTTTCACCCAGCAGAAGCCGAGTGTCTTATAAGTAAATCCCCAGCGCCGTATCGCTTCCAGTCCCTCAAGGAGACAGGGGAACGTCACCCACAGAAACAGCACACAGTCCTCTGCCGCAATCCCAGCCACGTCAAGACCATAGATGTCCTCTTTGCTCATGGTGTGGTAGTGGTTTTCGGCGCTGCGTCCCTGTCCTTTTTTAGAATAGACCTGATATGCCCACGGCGGGTCGGCATAAATCACCTGAAACTTCATGTATCACCGCCAATCTCTGCCAGCCGCAGCCCGATCTCATAGACCACATTGACCGTGACGGCATTTCCCGCCTGCTTGTAAAGCTGGGCATCGCTGATTCCAGCCGCCCTCGCCCGGTCAAACAAAAAGTCATCAAAGGCTTGGAGCCGCCAGCACTCCCTCGGCGTCAGCCTGCGGATTCGGCAACACAGAAGAACTCCCATGCTCCCGCCTGTCAGCAAAGTTTGGGCGCACTGTTTTCCCACACGCCCCCTGCTGACCGTGCTGTTTGGATAGGCAAGGTTAATGCCGTCTCCATGGTAGGCTGTGGTGCAGCCGTCCTTTTTTGCTTCCCGGATGGGAAGTCCGTCCTCATGGCAGCAAATCAAAATGCCGTGCTGATCCTGACAGGTGAGGGTAAAGCTGGGTTCGCCCGGTTCCTTGAACCGCCGCCCGTTCTGCCGTTTGTTCAGACGGTCGGGGGTAATGACCGCCCTGACACAATCCGGGTGTCCCTGACAAAGAAAAATGCCGGAGGTTTCCCCCTTGAAATTGCCGATACCGGAATACTGCCTTGCCCGCAGGCATCTGGCCTCGTCTGTAAATTTAGGCTCTTTTGACAGGTCAATAAAGGCGGCGCAGGGTGGTATCTGCGCATCAACGGCATACAGCCCGGTTCTTCCGGCAAACCCGCCGCCGCTTGCCGTCAGGGTAATGGACGTGCCGGATGGGTCGTAAACCCGTTTGCCCTGCTTTCCGTCTACGAGTCTTTTAACAGGCGCAGGGTTTGTTCCGCAGAAAGGAAATACTTTTCCGGCACATCCGCCTCTAAGATGTCCAACAAGGTACACTCTTTCCCGGTGCTGGGGGACTCCAAAGTCTTTGGAATTGACAACACACCATTCACAGTCATACCCTGCTTCCCATAGTTCAAAGAGAACGGTGGTAAAAGCTGTGCCTCTTTCGCTTGACACAAGATGTTTAACATTCTCAACGATAAGGTATCGGGGCTTATCTTCGGGAGCCGTGCCTTTGAGCAGACCAGCGACCGTAAAAAAGAGTCCACTTCGCTCTCCATGAAGTCCTGCCATTCGGCCGCTGATACTAATGTCGGTACAAGGAAATCCAAAAGTCCAGATTTCAGCTTTTGGAATTTCTCCTGCTCTGATTTGTTTAATGTCCTTGGCGTACCATTCGCCTTTACACGTTTTTCCGTCACAGTCTTTTCTCACCTCCGGGCTGCACATTTTATAAAAATTTGAGCCGGAATCCGCTCCATAGGGGCAGGCTTCCAGCTCATACATTGCCATATAGCTTTTATTTGCGTATTTATCAATTTCGACATGACCAATACAGGTATGCCCGCTTCTTTCGAGACCTCTACGGAACCCGCCGATTCCTGCAAAAAGGTCAAGAAATTTCAAATTCGTCCTCCTTTACGTTACATCCCATTCATCCATCATACGGTAGGGATAAATCTGCTGGCTTTTCCAGAAACGGACCATGTTGCCGATCTGGTCAACCACGCTTTGGTTATTCTGGTCTTTGGTACACATCATCACGCTGCCGAAGATGCCGGACAGCACCGCCACAACGGTCAGCGCCACGTTCCCGGCCAGCAGCCACAAAAGAGCCGCCACCGCACCGCCGAACAGGGAGCCGACAACGCTTTGCAGCAGCTCCCGTCTGCCAAAACCATTGAACAGTTCATTTTCCGCTTTCACCCCGGTAGGGATATACAGGTTGATTTCGTTCATTTCCGCCTCCTATGCCCCATAATAGTAGAACACAATATCTTTGATCTGCCAGATACACTCTGCCAGCACATAAAACAGCACCGTGTTCTTGGCGCGTTTCTTATACTGCGTCTGTTCTTCCTCCGCCCCTTGGAGCCGCACCATGCAGTAGATAAACCGGAACACGGCTCCCGCCCGGATCAGGACAATGACGGCCGTGGAAATATCGTCAAGGGTAATCAAATGCCGCCACCTCCTACTTCATCAGATTTTTTGCCATGCCGACCAGACGGACAGAGTGGTAAATGTTGTTGACCATACCGCCGCCCCCACCGGTGGGAACCATGAATTCACTGAGGAACCTCGGCGTCTTGATGGCAAGCACCAGACAGGCGATGCCCCAAAAGACGTTTAAGTTGATCCCCACATTCATCATCATGCCAACCCCCAGCTTGCAAAGGCTGATCTGCACCATGACCGCCACCGTGGACTGAAAAAACTTGGTCAGGTAGGTCTTGAATACACCCTTATCATTGTCCAAAAGGCCGGTACAGGCGATGGGAAGGCCGATCCGCAGAATCATAATCTCCACGCCCCGCATGAGGAACTGGAAATAGAGGATAAAGTAGCAGATGACAAACACCAGCCCGAAAATAGCGGTTACAAGCCCCGCCGAGGACAGGCCGTTTACCCATGCCTGCCAGTCATAATTAGTGGATGCCCCGATTGCCGTGATAAGCTGGTTCGTCACGCTCTCCGTAATGTCCGCCAGCCAGCCATACATGACTGGAAAGCAGACGGCAACGGCGATTGCCTGCACAAACCGGATGATAAGCTGGGTCGGCTCACTGTCCGGGTCGCCGTCCGTCCACATGACATAGCACTCAAACCCTTTCTTCAAGAACTTCAGGATAATCAGGGACACTCCAAACCCCAGCAGGATTTGAAACAGAACGTCCACCATACTGCCGCCGCTGGCCGCTGTCATGTACTGATCGGCATGGAGCGTCATGGGAACAAGGTCGGCAAGCATACTGTCAATGAACGCCACCGCACCGTTTAACACCGCCACAATCAGCAGCACAAGGATCACTTCCAAATAATCACCTCCCTGCCCGGCGAGATATGCTTTTCCCACCGGGCGCTGTATTCCTTGTGCCTTATTCCTGCGGCTCTGTTTCCGGTTCCTGCGCCGGGAGCGGCGCTTCTTCCTCCGGCTGTTTTGCCTGTTCATAAGCGGAAAGGACCGTGTCCTTGATCTGCTTGTGAAACTCCGGTGTGATGGGGAAACAGATGTCTTTGTATTCCCCCGTTTTCAGCTTCCGGCTGGGCATGAACACCGCCAGCCCCTTTTCGCAGTCCGCCACACGGACGCCGGTGATCAGGAATTTCCCGTCAAGGCATACCGTGGCAATGGCTTTCAGCCTGCCCTCGTTTTCAAACTGTGCCGTGATTTTTGCACTTACTTTCATGTTCGCTGCCTCCTGTAAAAGAATGGGCCGCCCTGCGCCATGCAGAGCGGCCATGCCGGGTGGAATTAACCCTTATAGTCGAAAAGATCCTTGATACGCTGGGTCAGGGTGGGGAGGATCGTGTCATTAAAGAGCAGATACAGACCAGCCAGCAGCAGAGCGCCGACCACAACACTGATAAGGATCTTCAAAGCGGTATCAACGAAGCCTTCACCGCTCTGACTCGTTAAAGTCTCCCTGATTTTGCCCTTGGCCTGCAAGCCCTTGGCATAGCCTCTGACTGCCAGATCGTTGACCTTTGCGGATACCTTGTTCATCATGTTTTTCATAGTGTTTGTTCTCCTTTTTGATTTGAATTTTGTTGGGATATAGAAAAACCGCAGGCTTTCCCTGCGGATTCTCACGGAATGGATGTCCCGGCTTACTTGTAGTAGCCGATGATAATATTTAGGGTGGCGCTGCCCAATACTGCGCCAATGCAGGACACTACCGCCACCACAATGCGGTTGTTCCACTTCTTCTGATCCATTTCATCAGCAGCGGAACGCCTGATACAGAAATAGATGATCAGCAGCCCCGCCACTACCGGGGCAAGCACCATCAGCCATGTGGTGGCGTCCTGAATGAGTTTTTCCGTGCCTTTGGCAATCTGGCTGTCGGAAATACCCGCCGCATACGCCGTTGTACTGTTCGCCAGCATGAAAAGGGCGGCTGACCCGGTTACGGCCGCCGCTTTTAATTTTTTGATTCCATTTTTAATCGTCATCTTCACTCTTGTCTGAGCCTCCTTTTTTGTATCCCTTCAGGGATGAAAACATTGCGCCCGCCTGAGAAGCAAACGCCTGTGATTTTTGCTGGGCTTCTTTCAGCTGCAAGTCCTTGGTGTAAT
>ERZ1031779.88-NODE-88-length-23055-cov-6.085304_pt1 | contig 23055 bp, 26 predicted proteins | sample MGYA00518170_ERZ1031779 | MGnify/ENA primary metagenome ERZ1031779 (study PRJEB33719, sample SAMN04261241) | wastewater metagenome | biome: rural village; feature: human; material: feces | host: Homo sapiens | place: El Salvador | collected 2013-01-07 ... | reverse complement strand
TCTAAGATCTGTTTCCTGAGTAACCGGCAGTTCTCGCGATATGGAAATCTGATAACCATTAGCCAGTGCCTTCGACAGAATTACATTGCCGCCGTTATACCCTCCCGCACCAGTGACTGTGTAATCAGTATCAAGAGCCAGCACAGTGATATTCTCGTCAGGGTCAATCACCTGCACTACTAGATCAGATTTATTGAAAACCCTAAAGGTATAAGGGAATGATGTCGTAACGCCGTTACCGGTGTATTCGTTGTGGTCAACTTCGGTTGAGACCGTCATGTTAAATCTCCAGATAGTCGCAGCACCCGTTGCGCCGCATATCCGGTCATTCTATTACCTAAAAACCATATATGGATAGAAAGCCCATAAATACGAACAGATATTACCTTTCAGGTGATTTGCAAAACGTGCTGGATAGCAAACAAATTATTTGCTACTGTATAAATATACAGTTATTACATGGAGAAGATAAGATGCAGCAGTATCACTATCCACTGGAAGACGGATTTACCGAAAGGATTCACACGCCGGGAGGCGTCAGGTCACTGGTGGAGGGATCGCACTTGATGAAATTACTCCGGGATCTCGATAAGGATGGATTTAATGTCGATGGCCCACTTGCCGAACTGACTGCATTGATTAACTACGTCACCAGCTCACAGATGTCTATGCAGGATCTGCAAACACATCTCGACTATTGTGCCGAACAATTACGAAAACAAACCCGGTAAATTTAAAGGCCGCGAAAGCGGCCTGTGACATGTCACGCTCACGTTATGACAAGCCTATGTACCCTGCTACACCAGATAATATCAAAATAACTGCAACAGCAAATTCGCCATCGTCAATGATACATTTACGGTTCATAACGCCAAGTGCAACAAGCGCAAACACAACAAGAATAAAAGCAATCATTTCTCATCCTTATTGCGGAGTGACATCCTGTGGTCGCCACCAGTATGTCTGGTTAAACTCTTTCTTCGAACGTTGCTCCATTTTACGCAAATAACCTGGTGAAAAATACTCCTGCATCTGGTTAAAGATCATGTGATCGAGAGACGCCTTTAAGTACCAGAGATTCGCACCTGGCATCAGACCTTTCCCCAGCTTAACCAGATCACCACCAGTCTGCTCATTCTTCCCTTCCACAGCATTTAACGGTATGCCCTGAGCAATCTTCACTACGTCATCAACCAGACCAGCTACCGGGCCAAGCATCGACGCCAGCGCGCCGCTTCCGTACCTAGTGTGATCTGACAATAAAAAGTCACCGTAAAGGCCAAGACCACCACCTTTCAGTAGAGCACCAAGCCAAAATTTAGCAGTATCTTCTCCTGTCATCTCGCGAGGATTACGACCAGACGCAAGGTCGTTAAGTTGCTGCGACAAAGCGCCAAGAATGGTCGTACTGGCAATAAACGTCGCAATATATGCCGCACGCCCACCAGCAGACGGCATACCCATAGCGCGTGACCAGTGACGCATAACCACCGAGATAGGGAACGATTTAAACAGGAAAACACTTCTCGTTAATTCACCTTTCCATGTTCCACGCTGAATACCAGAACCGGTTATCAGTTGCTCACGTGCTCCCGGTGTAATAACAGCCATATCAACTTCTTCAGTTACGGCACCGAGCAGTTTACGCATTGCCTCAAATTTCACGCGTTCAGGCTCACCAAGATGTTTAACTGCTGAATCAGGGATACGCATAATGCTTTCCGGTGTCAGCATCGTATTATTACCGTTCCCCCAGTCCTCCTGTTGCGCCAGCTTCCATACACTCCAGTCTGTGTCAGTAATCCCTTTGCTTTTCAGGATACGAAAATCAGAGTCATCGAGGCTACGAAGGTCTGGCGTCCGTGACACTACTTCTCCCAGGCTTCCCATCATGGTTACGCCATAGGCGCGCTTGTGCGCATCTGACCATGCTGTAAGCCCACTGGCACGCATTACGGCCGTTGCCGCCCAACGAGACACTGACGGCCCCATATTATCCATCGCCCAGCGGTTAACGCTGCCAAGTAGAGATTCCATCGCCAGACCAGCGCGGCGCGCCCGCACAAGTTCTGTACGGTTCGTTGGGTCCATAGCTTCAAGCTGGTTGCGGAATAACTGGTTCATTGGAAGGTTGGTAACCTTCGCCGACAGATACATGGTTCCAAGATCAGAGAACGATGACAGCAACGCGGATCCGAGTCTGCTGGCAACCAGCCAGTTGCGGATATTGTCAGACCATCGCGCGATGTGCGGATTCGCTACAGGCTGTGTCTTTCCGGAAATAAAGTTGTACAGATTCTCTGTGTTGTTCGCCAGCCGCTCGACTTTACCGGTTTTACTCGGGTTAGCTGTTGCCGTTTCTGCCTTCACCTGATCAAGAAGAGAGCGGAAAACATGATCGGGGTTTGGGCCATATGTTTCCACCAGTGCAATATCTTTACTGATACCTTCCAGGTGACCGACCATGATTTCCCATAGAGAGCGATCGCCATAAAGTTGCTGATATTGCAGATAGGAATCTGCATCTTTGAAATGTATCTGTCGTGATGCATTACCACGGTTAGCACGTGCGCCGGAAATTCGCATTCCGGTATCAGTAAGCTTATTCAGCCCACCAGTAGCGATCGTGTTATAAGCCTCTCCAAGAAATGCAGACAACTCAGCATCGTTCATCAGTTGTCCATCGGCTCGGGTATAATATTTGCGATCCAACTTACCTATAACATCGCTAACCCACTTATCCTTTGATACCGCCCCAACCTTTTCCATAGAATGATGTTGAGGGATCCCCCAGTTTTCGAGATAGCCAATGTCCCCACCAGCATCATTAAACCGGCGGCGCAGTAGCTCTGTCACTTCTCTCCACGCCTTAGCACCTTTTCTTGCTTTAGCATTGCCAGTATTTTGCCCCCGCATTTCATATACCAGGTCACGTACGCCCGCTTCATCTTCAAACAGACCAAAAAAGCGAGGATCAACTGCTTCGAATGCCTCCTGCAATTGACTCAATGCATAATCACGGGTGGCTTTTGTTCTGGATTCAACAGAGAGGAAATTCGATTTACCGTCTGCATTAAAAGCAATAGTACGGTTAAGAGCACCGAGTTTCCCATCAGCCCCTTGATAGCTATTGATAAATTTATCCAATCTCTGACGTGCGGCTATAGTGAGGGCCACACGACGTTTATTTAATGCCGCTTCTCGCTGTAATTCTTCAGATGCCAATTGTGCTGCTCGATATAGCCGCTCTGATTCGGAAAGTTGTCGCCACGACATCGGGTCATCACGAGCAATGGAGCGCATATTTCGATAAATGCGGTCTTCAATGTTCTGTATTTCTCGCGCCGTTAACGTGCGCTGCGCCGCCTGCTGGACCGCTTGTATACATTCCTGTCTCATTTAATTTAACCTCTCAAGAAACACGCCACAGCGACATCAAACAGGCTGGAATCCTGTATTGCCTGCTCACTTTCCCTGTTCGCTTCATCCAGTACTTCACGCGCACTGCGCGATTGTGGATTACCATCATCATCCAGCACGGTGATTATCATGTCAGGTGATTCAAGCAGCGAGTCTTCAGCTATGCGCAGATCAATATCTCCTGCCTGATCTGACATCATTTTTTGTTCTGCCTGTTGCAATATTTTATCAGGCTCAAAAGGAGCTACTTCGTCTGGCGTCCTGACCTCTGCTGTTTTATAGAATGAAACAGCCTGAGCATTAAGTTCACTTTCTGCCTGCTGTCTCCGAGCCAGTTCTGCTCGAGCTTCAAAAAACTGACCGCCAGGCTCGTGCGGTGCCAACGCGTTACGGGAAAATTCCAGGCGTTCTTGTGCCTGCCGGATTCGTTGATCAATATCGCGAAGTCTGGCCTGTTTATCTGATCGAGCACGAGACAAAGCTTTACCGCTACCGGTTGGCTCTTCTGCAAGAATTTGTGCACGCTGTTCAGTGAGATTTTCAATAATTCGTTGGCTATTAGCGATTTCAGACTGGTAAACCTGTCTATCTCCACGCGGCAAAAGCTGCGCGGCCTGTTCTTCAAGCAACCGATTTTCTATAGCGCGCGCCGTTACTCCATCATCTACAGATGACAGAGCCTCATTAACTTCCTGAGACAGCAGACTCTTGCGCCCAGGAATTTCACTGAAAGATGCAGACTCAACAATGCTCGCAACGTCTACAGGTCTCCCCTGGCTAACATCAGACATGGCTTTTCGCAGAGCCTGAATGTGCGAATTACGCGAAAGCACGTTGATCGGAACGCCGGGAGCAATATCAATTTCAGCATGATGAGCGGCATTCGCCGCCAGTGCAGCATCGATATCAACTGGTGAAAAATTTGGTGCGCTTGTAGGCTCGCCGCGAGAGTTAATAAATCTGCCGACACCACCAAACGCCACCCCAAGAACAGCATCAATAGCAATTGCCTGTCGATCCAACACATCATACTGGTTAGCCATTTCGCTATAGCCACCATCACGAAGCGTTTTTGCAGTAAGCCCACGCTGTGCCATACCGAACGCAATATTTGTACCTGCGGCATAGGCAATATCTGGCGTTGCACGTACTGCTGTTGCTGCGGCGCGTCGCACTGAACTTTCCCCCGTCCGCGCAAGCTGAGCCGCCACACCTTCCGCCAGCGCACCGCCAGCACGTAACCCGAGGCTCATTGGGATCAGTGTTCCGGCACCAGCAGTAATACCATGCACTAATCCCGCTTCCTGCGCCGTCCTGAAATCAACACCCTGTGCTGTCAGCCGTTCAAACTCAGAAAAACCCTGTAGAGAAGTTACTGCCGCAGCACCTCCGACCGGACCACCGAGCGTTGTACCGACAACAGCCTGCCCGCCCATATCGAACAACCCATAAAGGACCTGCCCGGCGGTTCCGGTTGTCGCGGCATCAGGCGTCAGCCGCTTAACCTGCTGCTCTGCTAGTTTTCTCTGCTCAGCAATGTATGAAACTGAAGTGTCATTGAGCGAGGTGTTTTCGTTAACAAACTGAGCAATCGGGGATACGATTTTATCCATCCCTGCCCATAGCAACTGATCTGGCTTTGCCACCAGCCCGGAGTACAAACCAGACAATGCCGCTCCTACAGCATTGTCGAAAAAACCAACATCGCTGTTAAAGCCAGCTGGATTTGATGCTGCTTCGTCAAGCTGCTGATTCTGGTTTACTGGATTAAGGCCAAAGTAACTCATTCGGAATATCTCCGGAGAATCTCTGACGCTTCTGTGTCAGATTAAGAACAACGGGAGAACCATCATCTTTCAGCAGATAACCAGTACCAAGTTTCACCAGGTACTGACTATCGCCGTAACTTTGCAAACCATACTGACCAGGCGGTGTTTTTATCCCGGAGCCGACAACTTGTTCATTCCAAGCCTGATTAACCTGCTTATCGAATTGCTCCGCAGACATTCCCCACGGCAAAAGGACATTCCCCATTCCGTTATAGTCATGCACGCCACCTGTAGCTACGTTAACAGCCTGTTTCCAGACATCATTGTCAATTTCGCCTGATACCACGCCTTTTTTCGCCATCACACCAGCGTAATAATCCTTTGCGATCTCGTATGCCATTGATGCCCCCTGAGCGTCACCAGCAAATGCATCCTTCACCATGTCAGAAAACTCAAGGCGAAGATCAGCATCTTTAGGCATCGGAATACCTTTCGCATCATCAGTACCTTTACGAGCCGCCGCGCCAGCAAGAATTGTCTGCGCAGCGGTTTCAGGAGACACGGAAACATCCGGATTAAACCATTTTTTTCTGCCAAAATACCACCTGGCTTATCCATCAGTATCCCGGCAACGGCAGCAGATGGAGCGTTGGCACTGATCTGCTGTAGTGCTGACATATACACCTGCCCACCACCAGTGCTCTGCCTGATGGTATCGAGATATGCTGCCTGTTGGGAAACTGGAGCATCACGAAAGAAAACACCGATCTGATTGGCCTCATCTTTGGAAAAGAACGTCAGTGGAGTGCCATATGACTTAGCAAGGTCACTGACCTGAGCGGCACGCAAGGCAACGCTCTGTCCAAAGTTATCCTTATTGCTCATGTCGATAGGCTTTGCCTGTCCGGCGGCAAGAGAGAACTGCACAGGATCCGATTGCCGCTGCTTTATCACCTGATTTGCAGCCGAAACAACGTTGTCATAAAGAGCTGCGCGTGCCGCATACCCCTCCCCTGTCTCACCAGTATCCGGGCGTAATTGCTCAACATATGCTGTAATGCTGCTTGTCGGCATGTTGCGGAAAGAGCCTATATACTGTCCGGCGATTTGCGTATTTCTGAACTCGGTATATCGCAGGTTTCCTTCTCTGACTCCATAAGCTGCAATAAAATCAGCCTCACCAGGTGGGTTAGGAAATTCAACGCCACGCATATACGCAGATGTCGCATCGCGAACTTGGCTGTCAATCATCGTTTTATATTCAGCCTGCTGCTGCCGACGCAGTTGATCCGCCTGTCGCATAAAACTTGCCTGCGCCTCAGGAGATGCCGCATCGAATGCTGCATTACCGGTATAGCGTTTGGTGTTGGTTGGAATTGTTGATAAACCAAGTGCTGCACTGACACCAGCAGTTAACTGCTGATCACTGTATGGCTGGCTACCGTTCTCATGATGGATAATGGCTGCACAAAGCGCCTTCAGGGTATCAGGATTAGATGCATCGAGAGGCTCATCAGCAGAAACGCCAAGTTGTTCGCACACTGCTTTGATATACGACATAGTGTCATTTTTATCAGTAGGCGGTGCCCAGCGATTAATTATCTCGCTGACGGTATCGATACCCTGCCGCTGATACGACATCAGGTTACGCCCTAATGCACGAATCCCGTGCTCAGGTGTTTCGAATTTAGCAAATCGACCATCATCACCGGTCTGGCCTACCCACGGATTAGTTTTGCTGTATTCGAGATTTCCTGGGTTATTGTTGCGTATGCCACGGGCACGCTCGGAAGAGTCATTATCTGCTACAGCACGGCGAGCTCCAGCAGCAGTATCACTTAACTCGCCATTACTTTGGATGAATGCGGTCGCATTGTTTGCCGACCACTGGGACAATGCGGCATCAGCAACCTTCTCTTTAAACTCGATTTTCTTGGCCTGTATTTGCTCGTCGCTCCAGCCATGCGCAACGCCGTAATCCTCAATTTGCTGGAAAGTTTGCTTATTAGCCAATACGTATGCGGCGTTGTCGCCATACAATGCTGCGGCATTTTTACCATTGTTCAGCAGCGTCGCCTGAAACTGGCCTTCTTCGTAGGAATTTATTTGCCCTATCTCGTGCCGCCCGGCCTGCGTAGTGAACTGAATGCGCTGCTGCTGCGCCTGCTGCATGAAAGCATTACGAGCCTGTTCATCCGGCAGCGACATAGCCAGTTGCTCGACCTGGGCATCAAACTGCTGCGTATACTCCTGACCTTTTCCAATAGCATTTTTCCCTTTCAGGTTAAGCAATCCTGTTTCAGGATTATTCAGCAGATCACTGCTTATCTGACTGAGGTTAAGAGATGCCTCCTGAGCCAGAGCGATATTGGCACGCTGTTTTGCCTGCCCCAAAACATCAATTGCCTCTGTCCCTGCCCGAACAAAAGCATCACTAATACCTAGCTGAGAAAACGTCTGCAAGCCTGCTGACTGAACTCCACGACTCTCAACCTGACGTCCGGATACTGTTGGTACGACTGGCATTATAATCCTCCGGGTAATCTGGTTCCTGCTGCCGCCCCGATTGGCGCAGGGGTGCTTTGAGTAAACGGACTCCACGTCCCACCAAACATCTGGTACGCACCGTATGCCTTCAGAGGCGCAGTGAGCAATGTTGTTGCTGCTCCCACATTCCCCTGTTTACGGGCTGAACTGGCTTCTGCTTTATAGTTGGCAGCCTGAACCTGATAACCGTAAGCCTCGCGTTGCGCGTTATTCACCGTCGTTAGCGAATCAAGAGCGCCAAACTGAGCAGTGTCACCAAATATATCCAGCGCGTTACCTGTAGATAAATCAGCGCCGGTCGCCCCCATTGTCGCCGCCTGTGTACCAAGCCGCTGTCGGGTCTCTCTGCGCCGTTGCTCAGCTTCAGCGTTACCTCTGTTTATTGCATCATTTGCCTGAGCTGTGGCTATATCTGCGTTCGCTTCTGCAACCTTCGAGGCATACTTTCCCTGTTGGTACTGGGTGTATGCCTGAATGCCACTCATGGCGAGCATTGCGCCACCAGCAATAACCGGATCGCACATTATTTTCTCTCCATGTGAAATCTGTGGAAATTAAGACCAAGAGCACCATAAGGCGCGGCTTCTTCAAGCCTGAATCCAAGCCAGTGCAGCCATGCTTTGGCAACATGGTTTCGCTCGTCGACGTAGTTTTCCAGGCGCGGATAAACTGCCAGCATCTGCTGCAATACAGGGCGGCAGTGGCGCAGAAATGTCTTCTGATATTTTTCAATACGGCTGGTTCCGACCAGCCAGGGCGTACCATTGCCACCGATCATTGACGCCGGAGATACACCAAACATGGTTACCAGTTCTCCGTTCGCGAACCCTGACCAAGCCATAGTCGCAGTGCGAAGACCAACACGCAGCGCATCTTCGGTAGTCATCAGCGATACCGCATACAGTTCGTCAATATCAGCCTGACGAACATCCGGCAAAATCATCTGAAGATGCTCTTCGGTAGCGGGAATAATTTGAACATCAATCATCAGAATCCCCCAACAGTAAGGCGAGGAATAACGGCAAGAACAGACAGCGGCAACGGGTCAAGCTGAAGGATTCTTACACGTCCGTTTTTGCCCCAGTTACTGTCCAGTTTCACTTCTACTTTTCCGGTAGCGTCATCAACAGGATCATCGTAGAACTCGAATTCACGCTGTGGATATTCGTACCATTTACCGCCGGGCGTAGTCGCCCAGATGCCGCGGCTGGCATTCACAACCAGAGTAACGGATGGGATCACCTGTTTTTTGTCCAGCAGCGTTTCCTGTCCGTTAATGTTGATATCCAGTGTTTCGAATTCAGCAGTTATTGGCAGGCCGATGTGCACTACAGCCCCCGGTGATTCCAGCGTGACGGCACCTCCGGAAACTACTTTCTGTGGTTCCACGTTCGCATCAGAGAGGATGTTTACGGTCTGACCTTCAAGATGAGACAAGCCGCCAAATGCCCGGCGCGCCATCTGCCAGTTCGTGGTGGCCACATTCCTGAGGGATGGCGGGACGTTCCTGTTAGCACGAACCACTACAGCGGTGTTGCTGGTTACAGAAATAATGTCGCAACGTAATTCTTTTGCGCCAGTATCAGGATCAGTTCCGGTATAAGGGAACTGTAGTTGCGCACCGACATCACTACTGGTGAAGTACGCACCACCAGAAATACTGATTGTATATTCCGCGCGGTAATCCCATTCGCCAGAACCACCAGTGATGGTCATCGTTCTGTCAGACGTATTTCTTCCATCATAGCTAAGGCCAGAATCAACAAAGAAAGCATCTTCATCGCTGGTAAATAAACGGCTGGACAGTCGCTCGATGTATCTCACTTTTTGCCCGTTAACGGTTCGGTTAACGACGAAATACACCGCATCTTCATTGCCTTCGCTGATACTGCATGTGCTTTCATATTTTCCGGTACTGGATTGTGGTGCCCATGCAAAAACCTGCTGATCACGCAAATAGGTCATCACCAGTAATTTACCGTCATCACGAATGCAGAAGGCGCTGGAGTAAGGGACAATCGAGAAGCACCAGTCAACAATGCTGTGCTTCTGAAAAAGATGATTGGCAAGGATAGTCAGGTCGTTCCCCTGATAGCCGTCAACATCGAATGAATAGGCCAGATCACGGACAACACTGCCTTTCTCCTGGACGAACAGAGCAATATTCGCCACGGCAATTGGTGGGACGTTGCTTGAGCCATTTGATCCCTGAGAGCTGAATGCAAATGATGATGGGGTTAACACTTTGTTCTGGTCGCCGGTGATGACGTACTCACCTCCGGAAGTCAGTGCCACCAGCGAACCGACATCAATCAGGTGGCGGATCTCATTAACCTGACGCCCGGCATAGGTGTAGATAATTCTGTCGTCATCCTGCGTAGGATTGCTTTTGCCAAAATCCTTATAATCCCCAGTACGGCTGGCCCAGATAGTCTGAGGGAACGCAGTCGATGCGGCGAAGTAAAGACGTTGTTGATAATAAACAACAGTGCCAGGATAACCATTAACACTGTTCCAGGCATATTTAGCCCATTTATAGCTGGCATTATCCTCGCCAACTATCTGCGAAGGGATATAGGAAATCACCTCGGCAGTTGCAGTAGTTCCATTTGCAGCAGTGATACGGGCAATGCCAAAACCACTGTGCAGATATTCCCACTCAATGCCAGTGTCATCATCACCGGATCCGCCCCAGCCATCCCATGATGTGCCTTCTGTATGCGAAGGGCGCAAAGTGCCTGTTTTGCCTGCTGTAACGGCGCGATAGTAGTTACTGTCTGCACGGCGAATATCGCCAATCGACGTACTCTTACTGGTTTCCCATACCGGTACTGAATCCACTGCTGGCTGTTCCAGATAGAACAATTTTCCTACCTGCTCCGCGCCAAAAATAGAGGCGCTTGCCGTTAACGTAATTGTCCCGGTGCTGGCGCTGGCATAAACCGTCACTGACTCGTCAATATTGATATCTTCAAATGGCCCGTTCTTCGTTACTACATCAACCAGTTGCCAGTTGTCATGCGCATAGCGGCGCAACTCTTTCGGCGGGTATGCCGGATGAACCAGCGTAAGCACGTCTGCGCTTTGCGTGAATTTAATTCGGAACAGATCGGCTTCAGTATATGGCGTGGCAATTTCATAAATAACATTGCTGCTGTTCAGCACCAACGCACCATCTTTGATAACGCGCATGTACTGGTGTCCGAACTCCAGAGCATAGGTCTGAACCGTCGAGAACTGGAACGGGATCAGGCGGCATTTCCGATTTGGGTATTTGGCGGCACCGACAAAACGCGTACCAGGTCGATTCTCAACGCCGCCATACTGCCGCACGATAAAGTTATCGCACTTGCGCAATGCCACCTGGTACTTCGCCATGTCGATACGACCGTACAACGACGGTCCAATCTCACCACCGGCAAAGCTGGGCTGTATCCAACTGATAGCCATCAGGACAACCTCGCAATGGTAAACTCGTCAACCGGTGGCTGTGGTTCCTGTGATTCATTCTGGCTATGCGAGCCAGCACTAAGAATCACGCGATTGTACATATTGAGGGCAAACGTACCGAGGTCTGCATTCCCAGTCAGCGCCATGTTAATAGCTGCCGCAAGACGCCAGGCCAACGCCTCCATAAAAATGGCATCAAACATGTTCACATCTGTAACGCGAGAGACATACTTGAGCCATGCCTGAGGCTGGTCTGTGTAGATCAACTTTCCTGTTCCGTTGGTGTCTGCACCAACTTCGTACTGAACGCGCATTGCTGCTGTTGGATTGCGTACACCAGGAAGCATAATTTCAGTAATGCGCAGACAATCGGACGGGTACTGGTATGCGTATTCCCAGTCTGGCGGCGGATTGTTCGTATCTGCAAGCGTCACGCGTTTGGTAGCAAAGTTCCAGTCAAAATCAGAAAGCACAGCATCACGGCAGGCCTCAAAGTGCAGCGAACATTCCCCCGCTTCCTTGCTGGCTTCCGTCAGGCTGTTAATGCTGCGGCTGTTGCCAATATTGGACAGCGCACGATTACAGATCTCTACTACAGAGGCCATCACTCACCTCCGTTACCGTACAGAGTTTCAGCCGCTGATTTTTCTACATCCCCGGAAACAGGAGCGATCGCCATATCAGTGATCTGCAGATCGGCGCTGCGATTAACGCCATCGTCAGTTTCTCTGGCAGACAGGCCTCGAATAACAGCCTTTGCAGTTATCATCACTTCTGTTCCGACGCCCTGAGGTTGCGCCTTCAACTTATTCAATGTGTCGTTATTAAGAGTGATGCACAGCCCCCACGGGTATTCATCGCGAGTTCTGGTTTCTCCGCTCTCATCCTGGTAGCTGTCAGTGCCGGTTTTGAGGTTTACGAGTTCCATATACACTCCTGCAATAAAGGGGCCGAAGCCCCTTGTCTGATCCGCGAGGCTTACACGCCCAGTTCTTTACGCTTATCTGCGATCTTCTCGCGGAGCGTTTCGGCTTTGGCGTTATGGTGTGGCTTCTCGTTAAAGAGCAATTCGTACTCTTCACGGAGCTTATCCAGTTCACCATCATCTGACACATCGTTGATGATTTTGGTGCTGGTTGCTGCCATTGACACCTTTCCTGCAACTTTTGCTTTTGCCTGTCTGGCTGCATCGTTAACAGGTTCCAGTGCGCTACCAGGCTCACCTTCGTATTCGATTTCTGCCCCCTCCGGCCACAGAGTGTTATGGATATGAGAGAGGCGCAGAACGCGGTATCTTGGTTTCTCACCTGACATCGATATCACCTTAACCAGTTACTTTTGAGCGGATCGGATACGGCGTATTGGCATCAACATCAAGACTGATACCAGCAGTGAATTCGCCAGCCGTTAGTGGGCCAGTTGCGACGGAGTAGTTAACACGCAGATATCGCTGAACACCGGCAGGCACCTTTGCAGAAACAACTCGTTTACCTGCTGTCAGGGCGGTCTTTGCCAGTGCGCCACTATCATAAATAGTGGTCCATGAGCTGTTATTCTCACTCGTCTGCAACTGGATGTTTACAGTTGCATCACCGCTTGCCGCGGCGGCTGTGTTAACCAGCGCCCAAAACTCAAGCGGGTAACCCACGCCGATATCACGACGTTTTCCGTCAATTGGACCGAGATCGATTACGTCAGTAGAAGCCGCGGTATTCGTAACCGCCTGAGCTTCGGAGAACATCAACAGTTTGTCGGTGATCATCTTCTTTCTCCATTAGTGGGTCTGTTACGACCCACAGGTTAATAACAGGCGTTACACCACGCGGGCTTCTGTTTCCAGAAGCGCATCAGTCTCACGGATTGGTACACCACGGAATGAAGTCCACCACTCGCCTTCTGTCTCTTTTACGCTGATCGCCAGAGATGTTTTCTCCAGAGATTGCAGATCAAGAGCCTGGCCTACAGTGCGGTTCATGTAGAACACCGGGCGGCCCATGCCACGGTTTGGAATGCGATGCAGTGCTTTAACCATCAACTTCGCAATATTTGCTGCAGAGGAAGGTTCTGAAAGATTGCTGACATCGATGTTTGCAATGCGAACAACATAACGCCAGTCACGCAGAGCAAGCCCGTTGTCCCATTTGTAATGGGTACGGTAGCCTTCGTACTTGCCGCCATTCGCATCTTCCAGTGTCACCTGGCCTTTATCTTCCATCTGGATGCCAGCCTTCTGCCCTTTCGGGAAGATGCCATGCACGGTGTTTTCGCCCCACACCACTAACCAGATTGAGGTGTTATCTGTACCCGTGCCACCAGCATCAATGATGTTCTGAGCATTACCCGCAGACAGGCTGGAATAGCGGGAGGACAGTCCCATAAACTGCTGAGGGTTAACGCTGGAATCACCATAAAACAGTGTCTGCGCCATCTGCTGATTCATCGCTTCAATAAATGCGCGGTCTTCAGACAGGCGGAACTCGGCGGTATTGCCGTTCAGATCAGCCAGTGACTTATCGACTTCAGCATAGGTTTCCAGCATGCCAACGGAATCGGTTACCTGCACTGTGGTTGATTTGCTTGGCTGTACGCCATAGTTCAGCAAACGCCAGGTAGCTGAAGGTAAACCAGAACGAATGGTGGTTCGGTGTCCGGTAGGAAGGTTCCCTTCGACAAAAGGCATATCCTGAAGGATCGGGTTAGTTTGACCGAGAAGCTCGATAATCTTATCGACTTTCCCGTTTGGATCGACGCGCTTACCCCAGTCAGCCAGCGTTAGCGCAGTTAAGCCTTTAACAGCCATTGTCATTTCCTCTCTTATTTGCCATAGAGCACTTCGGCCGCACTACGCTGGCCTTCATTACCACCGGTGACCATGCCATCTTCAGACATCGCCTTTCCGATTTTCACGAACGTTTTGACCAGATCAGGGTGATTACCCAGCCCGGTGGTGTTCAGATATTCTTTGAGTTCAGGTGTCCCGAACTGGTCAAGCGCACGCTGTGCGGCGCTAAGGTTAGAAATCAACTTGTCGCCACCGATTTCTTTGTCAGCTTTTACATCAGCAGCCCACTGCTCGGTTGTTTTCTGCCAGGCTTCTGCCTGGCGCTGCTGCACACCTGCCAGAATCTTCGGATAAGCATCAACCAGCTTTTGCGCTTGCTCGTTGGTCAGGTTAAGTTCTCGCGCCACCGGCTCGAATTCCTTCAACGCTTCTGTATCCAGCTCTACGCCTTCGGCAGCCTGAAACTCGTACTTCTCAGGCGCACCCTCTGGTTTATCGCCGTCCTTTTTTTCATCCTGCTTATCGTTTTCAGACTTTTTGTCATCAGCAGGTTTATCGCCATCAGCAACAGGTTGTGGCTTATCACCTTCCTGTTGTGATGGATCACCAACTGGAGCAGGGTTATCACCTGCAGGCGCTGACGGTTCTGACGCAGCCGGAGCTGCTCCACCATCGACTGGTTGCTCATTGCAAAGACGGCGATACAGCAAACGCTCAAATAAACTCATGATCACTCCTGTTCACTGGCCTCTTTGGCCATCTTCAAATACTGTTCAGGGCAATGCGCCATAACGCGCTGAAACAGTTCCAGCGCCAGATTGCGTTGCCCCTCATTAAATGCCATTGCCATAGCGTCCATCGGTGAGATAGCGGAAAACACACGGCCTTTCTCCAGCACCGACCAGACAACGCGACGCCCCTGTTCACTGCTCATGACAAAGCGAATGTCATCAATTTCACGCTGCGCCATGTCACGTTGCTTACGGGCGTTTTCTTCTTTCAGTTGATCGTCTTCGTAATCTGTCATTGTGATTGCCCACCCTGACCACTAACTGCATTCGCCATAGCTGACAACACACTCGGATCCGAAGTTTTAGCTTCGCTTAGCGTCTTGGCCCCCTGTGCCGCCGCCATCCCCATCGCCATCATTTGTTGCTGCTGTTGTTGCTGTGCCCGTTGCTGGCGAGCCTGCTCAACCTGTTCCTGCGGAACAATGACGGTTGGAGACACTCCGGACATATCAGCGAATGCATCGATCGCCTGATCAACGTTGAGTTTGTCGAGAGCTTCTGGTTTCGCTTGCGCAAGTTGACCAATGAAGTTAACCGTGGACGCCAGACTGGACAGGCCGATAGACTTCTGCGCCTGAGCCATGACGGAAATGTATTCGACCTTCAGGGGCATGCCTTCCATCGCGTCAGGCGGTGGCGGCAGCATGTTTTTACGCACCATCATCGAGAAAGCGCGGTCAATGAGAGGATTAAGACATTCGTCGTTCAGACGCTCCAGAACCGGCCCCAACATCAGAAGTTTTTCTTCTTTCATTTCGATCACCGCTTCAACAGGCATCGAGCGGGTATTGATGTTCTGCAACATCATGAACAGATCGACAAAGTAGGCGCTGTTAATGATTTGACGAGTGTCCTGAATGTCTGCCACCAAATCTGCTGTACTGGGGTTAACCAGATAAGCAGGCCTGAAGCCATCCTGACCAGTAATCTGATCGATATACGTGATGTCGCCAGGAAGAAGGGAGGCGCGCTGATTCTTGAGGGAAGTCGGAGCAACCATCGGCGGATTGGTGGCTTTATCAATCAACTGCGACTTGCGCTTCTGGAGAAGCTGCAATGCCTTAACAGGTCCAAGCGCCAGCATACCCGGGCATGATGATCCATAAACATCTTCGCCGTTAACTTCCCAGCGCGGAGCCATAATTGGAAACTCATCGAATCCGGACTCACGCAACAACTTGTCGTTATCGCCACCAACCTCGTAATAAACCGATTTGAATGGCTTGTTCTTGCTATCCAGCTTCGATGTATCGCGGTCAATGTTCGGGTAAACCGAATGCATCACTTCAATCCACTTCTCGTAGGTACCGCTTTCCCACATGCTTTTTACGGATTCGCTGACGTTATTTAGCCCGAACTCCTGAACAAGCTGACGAACAGTCATAGAGAACTTGCGAAAACAGGTGTCCACACTGCCACGAGGTGAGTTAGCCAGGTAGTAACTGCCTATCGGGAATGGCATTGTGCGAATGATGTCCTCGTCATCCTCCAGCACTGCCATTGCACCAGTGCTGTATGTGCCGAGGCTTCCGTATAACTGCGGCAGCGACTGATAGAGATTCGACTTATTGAACATATCGTTCATGCGGTTCTGCACCGCCTCAAGCCACAACTTAACAGGGCCATAATCCATCATTTCAGGATCTGGCGTAGCCAGGCGAAACCACGGACGCGCGGGGCTTGTGATGCCTGACATCATGCCACTAGCGAGAGTGCGCGCCGCCATAGTCCCGGTCGAATCAATAATGCGTGTATTGCGTCGATCGTTACGGTTGACCTCAGAAGTCAGAAAGCGGGAACCACGCGGGTTGATGTAATCACTCAACTCGCGCCAGTGCGGCTCGAACGACTGACGCTCGCTTTCAAGTTGTGCGAACTGTTTGTTCAATCGCTCTTTAGTTGTTTCCGCCATTTCAATGACTCCGGTTACTGACCAAGTAGCGTTTTACCGCTGGTATTAGCGGTTGATGTGTCGCCATGAGAACCGGTAAGCAGCGTAGAACTACGACCAGCAGCAGCGCGACGGCGACGTGTTTCTTCGTCGCGGGCATCAACAACGGCGGCATCCTGCTCCTGTGGTGCTGCCTGAACTTCTGGTGTTGCAGGCACTGATGGTGAGCTACCCATGCACATATCAATGACTCCGTACGCAATTAAATTATTACCAATTTAACCACATATGATTTATTTATCGTAGATAGTTGACATTTACCGCACAAATTATTACCTTTTGGGTAACCAAAGAGTTCATTCCGGTTACTAACCTGACTGGCTTGTCGTTAAATTGAACAGGTGGAGTGAGCTTTTATTTTGAGCAGTACGGCGTATGGCACATGCGCCGATAGCGGTCTGGATACGTTTAAGGGGCACCCTCCCTTGCTCGGGAAAACGAACCAGGTAGCCGGAATGTGCAAGTCGAGCGGTTTTATTCCGCGCACGGGGATTCACCATCCCGGCGATTCGGTGTGACGCCTCGGAAGAGACGAGGGTACAACGATGAGAGCATTTATGGAGCCGCGACAAAGTGTGGCGCCTTAACAGGCTAAGTGCTCTCAGCGTTGTGGCATTAGCTCAGCTGGACAGAGCAACTGCCTTCTAAGCGGTTGGTCGCAGGTTCGAATCCTGCATGCCACGCCAGAATCACGCCTAAGGACCGTGATGCCAGAAGTTCCAGGTGCTTGGCGGTGATGGTTTCCCTTGAAGGACTATCACCGCCCTTTTTACAGCAGGACGCCATTGCGATGACTTCATGCTGTAAACCCGTACAGCCACGGAAGGCATAACTCATTGCTTCCAGTTCGCCCGGTTCGCCGGGCATTTTTTTAAGGTGAGATTATGAACGACCAGCAAATCGAAAAAGAAATCGTTGAGAAAGGTAAAACCGCTCCGCGAATCACCCCGCAGCACATCGAAGACGTGATTAAAAGCGAGCATTACTTTACTGCTTATGATGGACGAAATGGTGCCATTTCCAGCAACGAATATTGTGGCAGGGAAAAACCAGAAGAAGGCGATCGTGATTTATCACCATTGAAGTTGCTCACTTTCTGCGTACTGGTGCTGAAGAATGGCTTCACCGTCACCGGAGAGAGTTCCTGTGCAAGCCCGGAAAACTTTGATGCAGAAATTGGTCGGAAGATTGCCCGGCAGAATGCTGTAAACAAAATCTGGATGCTTGAAGGTTACTTGCTGAAGCAGAAGTTAAGCGAGCAATAACACCGTGACATGTCACAAACAGCCAGCCTATGAGCTGGCTTTGTTTTATCCTCACCAGAGGATATCAACGACATTATCCCCACCAGAGGATTAAGCATAGGGATCGTAATCTGTGATGGCCTTGCCTTGCTGGTTCTGCTGCCCGGGAATTCGCAGACGCTTCGACACAGGGAACGCAAACGTCAGCAGTAGCGCATCGCCTTTACCCGGCGAACGCCCAAGCCGCTCCTTGATATCTTCCTTCGGTTCAATAACGATTTTACCGTCCACTCGAACTTTGTACTCTGCCGCCGACAGGTCGTCTGCTGTTTCCTGGTCATCAAGCATGCCGCCCAGCCTCAGCCATGTCTTACATGAGTTGAACATCTCCCCACGCTTGTTGAGCATCTGCGGGTCAGTAGACGCGCCACCGAATGGAACAAGTTGCCATGTACGTCCCCAGCCATCACCGATTGACTTCAAACCGGTTCCGTAACCGAAGTCGATGAACACCGCGTCAGCCTGGTACTGGTCTTCAAAGTCAGCGATACGCTTCGCCATAATCAGATCGTCGGTGGTCTTGTTGCCGGTCCACAGCACCTTACTGTGCAGCCCCTGCCGCAGGTATATCACCGCTTCATCAACACCGGAGTATGCAGGGTCAACGCCGATTATCACCGGAGCATGTGCCACCTGCGCAGCAGTTACCACCCGTTTCATTGCCTCGTCAGTAAGACCGGTAGGGATAAACTGCAATTCAGATGCATCAGGGAATATGCCGCGCACACGGATTTTAACGAAGTCGCTGTCTTCCCCGTAGTCATCAACCCATTTCTGCAACTGCTGTTTGTTAGTGCCTTCCACCGTCCGGCTGTCAATCTGCGCAGTTTTCCAGCGGTGTTTATATTTGCGGAAACATTCGCGGAAACGACCGGTATTACGCGTCGGGTTTCCGAACGCCACCCAGATGATTTCGGTGTCTTCGTCCGTCAGCGCACCCTCTGCTACCTCCCACACCAGATCGGCAATGTTGGATGCTTCGTCGAATACCACGATGATGCGTTTGCGCTCGTTGTGTAGTCCAGCGAATGCCTCAGTGTTGTGCTCAGACCAAGGGATTGCGTCAGCTCGCCACCGCTTGTCGTGCCCAGGATCATTGCTGTACATCGCGGTAGCGGTACAGGTAAACCAGTCTTTCGTGATAGCAAGGTTCGACCACTTGATAATTTCCGGCCAGGTCTTCGTTCGTAGCTGGTTGTCGGTGTTGGCGGTCACCACGACCTTACAATCCTCGCAAGTGGACATGCCCCAGTTGATCAACATTGAGATGAATGCTGATTTACCAATACCGTGACCCGAAGCACGTGCCAGCATAAGCGGCTGATAGCGCGTCTCGGGATTCTGCAGGTGATCACGTATCTCTCGGAACGCATCGGCCTGCCACTGACGTGGGCCGGTAGCATGTGCCAGTTCAGTCCCCTCTTCCCCCCAAGGGAACGCATAGAGGGCATAGCCAAGCGGATCGTGAGTGAACCCTGCAATATCCTCGATCAACTGCTCTTCAGGAGATAACGCTGTATTTGTCACTGATTACCATCCTGACGTTCTTTGAGTCGCTTCCTGGCTGCTGCTATGCGATCAGCAATTGTCACATTCACATTAACATCCAGACGTTCTTTGAACGCGTTGACATCAACATGCTTACCAATCAGCTCAAGGTTCTTCACCTTGTCAGGCCATTTAATTTTTTTGAGGATTGTCTCTATCGAATCCTCGTTCATGTTCATGATGGTCGATGACAGATCAAAGCCACTAAGCGTAGTGCGCCAGATTTTCGGCCACTCACGGATTGGTTTAAGGCTCCCATCGTCGTTGAGGATGTCGATCACGTCCATCTGGTCGATCTCCACCAGGCGCATGAGAACGTAATCAGCACTGACGCGCATTCGTTTGTTGCGCTCCTCCATCAACTCGGCAATCCGTTTTTGAATGCGTTCATCGCGCATCATGACACTGGCTTTAACTGCCGCTGTATTTGGGGAGAATCCTGCGTTAATCGCTGCCTGAGTCTGGTTCTCAGGCGTTTTGATGTATGACTGGCAATAAGCCTCCTGCATTGCTGTGAGCGGCTTAAATTGCGTTGATTTGCGTTTATAGGTTTTAGGTTCAGCAGGCATCATAACCACCGTGGTAATAGTTACCGTTGTGGTGATAGTACCATGCAAAATAAAGCCGCCATAGTTGGCGGCAGTATTCAAAGTCCATCAAATTCATCGTAAAAACTCTCGTCAAGATACCCTTCCCATTTACCGCGAATGAAAATTACATCCTCGCCGCAAGGGTGCTGACTGTCGATAACTATATCCCTCCTGGCGCAACCATACTTATGCATGAGAAATTTAACCTCTTTCGGAAAATTTGCTGAGTTATCTCTCATATCTTCAAGGTCGTAGCGTATTTTTGGCATAACACATCCGTGACATGTCACACTATTAATTTCGTTTCATGCCAGCCTTTGGTCACCCAGCATTGCGAGTCACCATTACACGGGCATGAATTCACAGGAACTCTCTCGCCGCACTTACCGCAACGTTTTCTGCTGATCGATTTTATACGCCCGCGCACGCGTGCATCATCCTGGCGGATCAGTAACGCTATATACTCACCAAATTCGTAAGGCGCACGCCCGGGGCGACGTGTGGCACAGTTACGCTCCAGCATTTCAATTTCCTGAGCATCAAGCACAATCTCCAGCTTACGTACACCGGATTCAGCTTGTCTGGCTCTCTGAGCGGCTTTGCGCTCTGCTGCTGATTTAGCCATCAATATTTACCTTTATCGCGAACACCTTTACCGGTTTATCGCCGAAGTGCGGATGTGTGATTGTCTTGATTTCATATCCGTCATACGGAACATCAATTCTGCGACTGAAATCGTCGCGCTTCGGATATCCCTTTGTGATAACCAGGCGGCCATACTCGCGGAACATAATTCGCTTATTCCAGTAGTCATTACACAGGCGATACTCTTCCGTTTTCTGCCCGCGAATCATGGCATCGAAGTATTCACCTTTGACGGCAAGTTGCAGGTTAGCCACGGTTAACCTCCTGCGGCGGTTCCGGTAGCGGCATCCAGTGAGTTGCTTGCTCAATACCATTACCCGGCTTAATCGTTGCATCTCCGCGCCGAAAGGTGCTTCCGGTATAGCGTGCGGAGCATATTAGCGGTTCAACCAGAGAGCTATCGAAATTCACCGAAATAAGCACGTTCTGGCCCTTTTCCGGCATTCGCTCACTACAGCTTATCCAACCATCCGGAGTTACCGGATAGTTGCCGGGTTCTTTAATGTGCAAGCGAGGCTCACCATCTTTTGGCTCAGGCCACTGGCGCTCCATGTTGATCTTCAATTTATCTTCCATAGCAGCGGTAATTTCAGCATCGCTGATGCCAGCACGGCGCTGTGCATCCCACAACAGAAACTGCATATCAGCCCACTCGCTAAGATCGTCTGGTTCGGCTGCGGCTTCCAGTGCCTCTTTTGAGAGATGTTTCAGCGGACCAATGGGGCCAACGCAGCCAAATGTGGAGTCAGACCATTTGGCATGCTCGTGGCGAATCAGTTCGCGTTCCAGTGATGCCAGTGCAATTCGTGCCAGTTCCATTTGTTCGCCACGAGTAAGCCCGTTTTCAAGCGGATTTTTAATGAACAATTCAATACGTTCTTTGGTAATAGTGGTCATTTGTTAGTCCTTAAACTGCTAGTTGCAATTGCATTTCAAAGCGGTCGCGTTGTTCACAATACGCAAGAGAACCAGGGCTATTGTGTGCCTCAATCCGTTCTACCATTAATGCTGCGCGTGTCTCTTTACTTGCAGGTGCATAAGCCCCAGACCAGGCTTTATCAATACCGATGTTTCGAGCGACGTTCGTACTATCTGCGCTGGCTAAGGGTAATTTTGTGAATATCAGCGGATTTAACATGCGCAATCCATGTAGTTTCGTAACCGGCTGACCATGCCCATCAACAATGTGACGAATCAGGTCTTTCATTCTGGCTACCGCAAGAGTTGGGCGCTTTACGTCATAGTCGCCACAACTACCGATAGCCACTCGCGGAAACTCATTGCACAAATGAATAAATCGCGCGTCACTTTCATTCATGTGCCACACTGGAACGCCAGCTAGTTTTCCGTGAGGCCACTCATTCAGAAGCGCATCATTTTCCTCCTCTCCGCCATCAATAATATCCGGGATAATGGCAAAATCGAATCCTGGGTGATTCTTCCAGCGAGCAACAAACTCGTAGTAATCGCTCCAGTCGATTTTGTTTTTGCCAGCTGCTTTCCAGGCGGTGAATGCACCGTTGTCCAGCGCGAACGACTGACAGTATTCAGCCGCGAGATTGATCTGGCCTGAATGCGCAAAACTGATAAACGCATGTCGCCCTTTCCATGCTCTCATTGCGCACGTATCAGGAGTAATAGGCCCACCGTGGTAGTGAATCATCTCACTCTCCTTTGATGCGAATGCCTGTTGCAATGCTGTTTATGATGCTGTCAGTGCATGGGGTAGAAAGCTGGGCATCTCCAGCAATTCTCATGACCTCAACATCTGCATATCGAATACCGAGGTGTATCAGACCGGCTATACCTGACTTAAGCCGAGCATTTTCCATAAACAGATCCTTTGCACGCTGTTTTTCTGCCTCAAGCTCAACGCGCAACTTCCCTACCGTTAACGCAATATCCTCGTTCTCTTGGTCGCGGCGTTTGATGTATTGCTGGTTTCTTTCCCGTTCATCCAGCAGTGCCAGCACGGTAGCCGGATTGGCTGCGGCGATGAATTCAGCATTGGCCTGCTGTTCTATTTGGAAATCTTCATCGAAACCGCTTTCAGGATGCGCTCCTTCAATTCTGCAAATGGGAATATATCCAGCAGCCTCGCGATGAATTAGCGCATCATCACCATCAAATCGGCCCTCTCCATATTCGAGCGACCACTCGCCACACGTTGCTTTTTCTGCCTTAGCACGCAGTGCCTGATAATCAATCTTGCTCACTGGATGACTCCTTTACGAAGCTGTTCAGCGATATCTTCGAGA
>ERZ1031779.84-NODE-84-length-23615-cov-7.768039_pt1 | contig 23615 bp, 8 predicted proteins | sample MGYA00518170_ERZ1031779 | MGnify/ENA primary metagenome ERZ1031779 (study PRJEB33719, sample SAMN04261241) | wastewater metagenome | biome: rural village; feature: human; material: feces | host: Homo sapiens | place: El Salvador | collected 2013-01-07 ... | reverse complement strand
CAAGGAGTATTTATCTCTACTCCCGTCAATGATTGCATCTCTTTTCTCTGCTAACGGTGTCGCGGCGGCCATTGATTTATGCCAGGGATATGATATCAAAGCGAGTTGTCACGCCAGCAGGCAAAGCCTTTCAGGCATTACGCAGGACTGGAGTGTCGCCGATGGGCAATGGCTGGTTTTTTCGGATATGACCAATAATGCCAGCGGAGGAGCCGTATTTTTGCAACAAGGAGCGGAATTTTCACTATTACCAGAAAATGAAACTGGAATGACTCTGTTTGCCAATAACACCGTTACAGGAGAATATAATAACGGCGGGGCCATATTTGCTAAAGAAAACTCAACGCTGAATCTTACTGATGTTATTTTTTCCGGTAACGTCGCAGGCGGCTATGGTGGCGCAATCTATTCTTCTGGTACTAACGATACTGGTGCCGTCGATTTACGTGTCACTAACGCCATGTTTCGCAATAACATCGCTAATGATGGCAAAGGTGGCGCAATTTATACCATTAATAATGACGTTTATTTAAGTGATGTTATTTTTGATAACAACCAGGCATATACATCAACAAGTTACAGTGATGGCGATGGCGGGGCAATCGATGTTACCGATAATAATAGCGACAGCAAGCATCCTTCAGGTTATACGATAATAAATAACACCGCCTTTACAAATAACACTGCCGAAGGTTATGGCGGGGCGATATATACCAATAGCGCGACGGCTCCCTATCTTATTGATATTTCTGTTGATGACAGCTACAGCCAGAACGGCGGCGTGTTAGTGGATGAGAACAACAGCGCAGCAGGCTATGGAGATGGTCCTTCCACTGCGGCGGGTGGCTTTATGTATCTCGGCTTAAGTGAAGTTACCTTTGATATTGCCGACGGAAAAACGCTGGTTATTGGCAATACAGAGAATGACGGAGCTGTTGACTCTATTGCTGGTACCGGGTTGATCACCAAAACAGGTTCCGGCGATCTGGTACTTAATGCAGATAACAATGACTTTACTGGTGAGATGCAGATTGAAAACGGTGAAGTTACCCTGGGCCGCAGCAACTCCCTGATGAATGTCGGCGATACGCATTGCCAGGACGATCCGCAAGACTGCTACGGTCTGACGATAGGGAGTATTGATCAGTATCAGAATCAGGCTGAGCTAAACGTTGGCTCGACCCAACAAACTTTTGTGCACGCATTGACGGGCTTTCAGAATGGCACTTTAAATATCGATGCTGGTGGCAACGTTACTGTTAATCAGGGCAGTTTTGCTGGCATCATCGAAGGTGCTGGTCAGCTCACCATTGCGCAAAACGGCAGCTACGTGCTGGCAGGGGCGCAGTCGATGGCGCTAACCGGCGATATAGTCGTTGATGATGGTGCGGTGCTTTCGCTGGAAGGCGACGCGGCAGATCTTACCGCTCTCCAGGACGATCCGCAGTCGATCGTGTTAAACGGCGGTGTGCTCGATCTCTCTGATTTCTCCACCTGGCAGAGCGGCACATCATACAACGATGGCCTTGAAGTCAGTGGCAGCAGCGGAACGGTTATCGGCAGTCAGGATGTGGTAGATCTTGCAGGTGGCGACAATTTGCATATCGGCGGCGACGGGAAAGATGGCGTCTACGTGGTGGTCGATGCGAGCGACGGGCAGGTAAGTCTGGCAAACAATAATAGTTATTTGGGCACAACACAAATCGCCTCCGGTACGCTGATGGTGAGCGACAACTCGCAGCTTGGAGATACCCACTATAACCGCCAGGTTATCTTTACCGATAAGCAACAAGAAAGCGTGATGGAGATTACCTCCGACGTTGACACGCGTTCAGATGCGGCAGGCCACGGACGTGATATTGAAATGCGCGCCGACGGTGAAGTGGCAGTTGATGCGGGGGTAGACACGCAGTGGGGCGCACTGATGGCTGACAGCAGCGGGCAGCATCAGGATGAGGGTAGCACATTGACTAAAACGGGGGCTGGTACACTGGAGCTGACCGCCAGCGGTACAACGCAGTCGGCGGTACGTGTCGAAGAAGGCACCCTGAAAGGTGATGTTGCTGATATCCTTCCTTATGCTTCGTCACTGTGGGTTGGTGATGGGGCAACGTTCGTTACTGGCGCGGATCAGGATATTCAGTCAATTGATGCTATTTCCAGCGGCACTATCGACATCAGCGATGGTACGGTTTTGCGCCTGACCGGGCAGGATACTTCCGTCGCCCTTAATGCCTCACTATTTAACGGCGATGGGACGCTGGTGAATGCCACCGATGGTGTGACGTTGACAGGTGAGCTTAATACCAACCTTGAAACTGACAGCCTGACTTATCTTTCCAACGTGACGGTTAATGGCAATCTGACCAATACGTCCGGTGCGGTTAGCCTGCAAAATGGCGTCGCTGGCGATACGCTGACGGTAAACGGTGATTATACCGGCGGCGGTACGCTACTGCTCGATAGCGAATTAAACGGCGATGACTCGGTAAGCGATCAATTGGTGATGAACGGTAATACTGCTGGCAACACAACTGTGGTGGTTAACTCCATTACAGGGATTGGTGAGCCGACATCGACAGGCATTAAAGTGGTTGATTTCGCAGCTGATCCCACGCAGTTTCAAAACAATGCGCAGTTCAGTCTGGCAGGCAGCGGCTACGTCAATATGGGAGCGTATGACTACACGCTGGTGGAAGATAACAACGACTGGTATCTGCGATCGCAAGAAGTAACGCCGCCATCGCCACCTGATCCAGACCCTGACCCAACACCCGATCCTGACCCAACACCCGATCCAATCCCCGCTTACCAGCCGGTGCTGAATGCCAAAGTTGGCGGTTATCGCAATAATCTGCGGGCGGCAAATCAGGCGTTTATGATGGAGCGACGCGATCATGCAGGTGGCAATGGTCAGACGCTGAATTTACGTGTTATCGGCGGACGTTATCATTACACGGCGGCAGGGCAACTGGCTCAGCATGAAGACACTTCTACGGTGCAGCTTAGCGGTGACCTGTTTAGCGGGCGCTGGGGCGATGATGGCGAGTGGATGCTTGGGGCGGTTGGTGGCTACAGTGATAATCAGGGCGAGAGCCGCTCGAATATGACCGGAACTCGCGCCGATAACCAGAACCACGGTTATGCCGTTGGGCTGACCTCAAGCTGGTATCAGCACGGTAATCAGAAGCAGGGGGCCTGGCTGGATAGCTGGCTGCAATACGCGTGGTTTAGCAATGATGTTTCCGAACAAGAAGATGGCACAGATCATTACCACTCGTCGGGGATTATCGCCTCGCTGGAGGCGGGGTATCAGTGGTTACCGGGGCGTGGTGTGGTGATTGAACCGCAGGCGCAGGTGATTTATCAGGGCGTGCAGCAGGATGATTTTACCGCCGCTAACCGTGCGCGCGTGTCACAATCGCAGGGTGATGATATTCAGACGCGGCTGGGTTTACACAGCGAATGGCGTACCGCTGTTCATGTCATACCAACATTAGATCTGAATTATTATCACGATCCCCATTCGACGGAAATTGAAGAGGATGGCAGCACTATCAGTGACGATGCGGTGAAGCAACGGGGTGAAATAAAAGTGGGAGTCACGGGCAATATCAGTCAGCGAGTGTCCCTGCGCGGCAGCGTGGCGTGGCAGAAAGGGAGTGATGATTTTGCCCAGACGGCAGGGTTTTTGTCGATGACGGTGAAATGGTAATCACTGTCTAGTCGGCACGGTTGCCGGATGCGGCGTAAACGCCTTATCCGGCCTACGGGGAGCATTTGTAGGCCTGATAAGACGCGGCAAGCGTCGCATCAGGCATTGGCTCGGCCAAACAACAACCTCACTTATTCTGCGTGTGCAGCATATAGTTCACATCCACGCCGGGGCCGAGTTTAAAAGTATTAGTGAGCGGGTTGTAATGTAGCCCGGTTATATGTCGCTCTTTAAGGCTTGTCTGATCTACCCAGCCAAGCAGTTCTGCCGGTTTAATAAACTTCTTCACATCATGCGTGCCTTTGGGCACCATGCGCAAAATATATTCCGCGCCAACCACCGCCATCAGCCATGACTTGCCGTTGCGGTTAAGCGTCGAGAAAAAGACATCGCCGCCTGGTTTCACCAGTTGCGCACAGGCTCTGACCACTGACTGCGGATCGGGGACGTGCTCCAGCATCTCCATGCAGGTCACCACATCATACTGCCCGGCATGTTTTGCCGCGTGCTCTTCCACGGTTTCCTGCACATAATCCACCTGAATGCCGCTTTCCAGCGCGTGCAGTTTTGCCACCTGCAATGGCTCAAAGCCCATATCCAGACCGGTCACCGTCGCGCCTTCGCGCGCCATACTCTCGGCCAGAATGCCGCCGCCACAACCGACATCGAGCACCTTTTTGCCAAATAAACCGCCAGCACGCTCGGCAATATAGCCCAGACGCAGCGGGTTAATGCGGTGCAACGGTTTGAACTCACCTTCAAGATCCCACCAGCGGGAGGCGACGGCTTCAAATTTAGCGATCTCTTCGTGGTCTACGTTATGGTTTTCCGGCGATTTTTCGGCATTCATTGGCACTTCTACTCCGTAATTGGCAAGACAAACGAGTATATCAGGCATTGGATGTGAATAAAGCGTATAGGTTTACCTCAAACTGCGCGGCTGTGTTATAATTTGCGACCTTTGAATCCGGGATACAGTAGAGGGATAGCGGTTAGATGAGCGACCTTGCGAGAGAAATTACACCGGTCAACATTGAGGAAGAGCTGAAGAGCTCCTATCTGGATTATGCGATGTCGGTCATTGTTGGCCGTGCGCTGCCAGATGTCCGAGATGGCCTGAAGCCGGTACACCGTCGCGTACTTTACGCCATGAACGTACTAGGCAATGACTGGAACAAAGCCTATAAAAAATCTGCCCGTGTCGTTGGTGACGTAATCGGTAAATACCATCCCCATGGTGACTCGGCGGTTTATGGCACGATCGTCCGTATGGCGCAGCCATTCTCGCTGCGTTACATGCTGGTAGACGGTCAGGGTAACTTCGGTTCCATCGACGGCGACTCTGCGGCGGCAATGCGTTATACGGAAATCCGTCTGGCGAAAATTGCCCATGAACTGATGGCCGATCTCGAAAAAGAGACGGTCGATTTCGTTGATAACTATGACGGCACGGAAAAAATTCCCGACGTCATGCCAACCAAAATTCCTAACCTGCTGGTGAACGGTTCTTCCGGTATCGCCGTAGGTATGGCAACCAACATCCCGCCGCACAACCTGACGGAAGTCATCAACGGTTGTCTGGCGTATATCGATGATGAAGACATCAGCATTGAAGGGCTGATGGAACACATCCCGGGGCCGGACTTCCCGACGGCGGCAATCATTAACGGTCGTCGCGGTATTGAAGAAGCTTACCGTACCGGTCGCGGCAAGGTGTATATCCGCGCTCGCGCAGAAGTGGAAGTTGACGCCAAAACCGGTCGTGAAACCATTATCGTCCACGAAATTCCGTATCAGGTAAACAAAGCGCGCCTGATCGAGAAGATTGCGGAACTGGTAAAAGAAAAACGCGTGGAAGGCATCAGCGCGCTGCGTGACGAGTCTGACAAAGACGGTATGCGCATCGTGATTGAAGTGAAACGCGATGCGGTCGGTGAAGTTGTGCTCAACAACCTCTACTCCCAGACCCAGTTGCAGGTTTCTTTCGGTATCAACATGGTGGCATTGCACCATGGTCAGCCGAAGATCATGAACCTGAAAGACATCATCGCGGCGTTTGTTCGTCACCGCCGTGAAGTGGTGACCCGTCGTACTATTTTCGAACTGCGTAAAGCTCGCGATCGTGCTCATATCCTTGAAGCATTAGCCGTGGCGCTGGCGAACATCGACCCGATCATCGAACTGATCCGTCATGCGCCGACGCCTGCAGAAGCGAAAACTGCGCTGGTGGCTAATCCGTGGCAGCTGGGCAACGTTGCCGCGATGCTCGAACGTGCTGGCGACGATGCTGCGCGTCCGGAATGGCTGGAGCCAGAGTTCGGCGTGCGTGATGGTCTGTACTACCTGACCGAACAGCAAGCTCAGGCGATTCTGGATCTGCGTTTGCAGAAACTGACCGGCCTTGAGCACGAAAAACTGCTCGACGAATACAAAGAGCTGCTGGATCAGATCGCGGAACTGTTGCGTATTCTTGGTAGCGCCGATCGTTTGATGGAAGTGATCCGTGAAGAGCTGGAGCTGGTTCGTGAACAGTTCGGTGACAAACGTCGTACTGAAATCACCGCCAACAGCGCAGACATCAACCTGGAAGATCTGATCACTCAGGAAGATGTGGTAGTGACGCTCTCTCACCAGGGCTACGTTAAGTATCAGCCGCTTTCTGAATACGAAGCGCAGCGTCGTGGCGGGAAAGGTAAATCTGCCGCACGTATTAAAGAAGAAGACTTTATCGACCGACTGCTGGTGGCGAACACTCACGACCATATTCTGTGCTTCTCCAGCCGTGGTCGCGTCTATTCGATGAAAGTTTATCAGTTGCCGGAAGCCACTCGTGGCGCGCGCGGTCGTCCGATCGTCAACCTGCTGCCGCTGGAGCAGGACGAACGTATCACTGCGATCCTGCCAGTGACCGAGTTTGAAGAAGGCGTGAAAGTCTTCATGGCGACCGCTAACGGTACCGTGAAGAAAACTGTCCTCACCGAGTTCAACCGTCTGCGTACCGCCGGTAAAGTGGCGATCAAACTGGTTGACGGCGATGAGCTGATCGGCGTTGACCTGACCAGCGGCGAAGACGAAGTAATGCTGTTCTCCGCTGAAGGTAAAGTGGTGCGCTTTAAAGAGTCTTCTGTCCGTGCGATGGGCTGCAACACCACCGGTGTTCGCGGTATTCGCTTAGGTGAAGGCGATAAAGTCGTCTCTCTGATCGTGCCTCGTGGCGATGGCGCAATCCTCACCGCAACGCAAAACGGTTACGGTAAACGTACCGCAGTGGCGGAATACCCAACCAAGTCGCGTGCGACGAAAGGGGTTATCTCCATTAAGGTTACTGAACGTAATGGTTTAGTGGTTGGCGCGGTACAGGTAGATGACTGCGACCAGATCATGATGATCACCGATGCCGGTACGCTGGTACGTACTCGCGTTTCGGAAATCAGCATCGTAGGCCGTAACACCCAGGGCGTGATCCTCATCCGTACTGCGGAAGATGAAAACGTAGTGGGTCTGCAACGTGTTGCTGAACCGGTTGACGAGGAAGATCTGGATACCATCGATGGCAGTGCCGCGGAAGGGGACGATGAAATCGCTCCGGAAGTGGACGTTGACGACGAGCCAGAAGAAGAATAATTTTACTTCTTCATGCCAAAAGGGAGCTATCTCCCTTGTTTGAATTGAAAAGTCCAGGCTGCAAAGTCTGGGCTTTTGTCGTATTAGGGCACGGTAAAGTTTGGCTGTGCCCGTAAAAAATGGCTGGCTATACACAAGGAATGTGGCAATGAGTGGTGAAAAAAAGGCGAAAGGCTGGCGGTTCTATGGTCTTGTAGGTTTTGGCGCAATAGCACTGCTTTCCGCTGGCGTCTGGGCGTTGCAATATGCTGGCAGTGGGCCAGAAAAAACGTTGTCGCCGCTGGTGGTGCACAACAATCTGCAAATCGATCTCAATGAGCCGGACCTCTTTCTCGACAGCGACTCTCTGAGCCAGCTTCCCAAAGATCTCCTCACCATTCCGTTTCTCCACGATGTTCTGAGCGAAGATTTCGTTTTCTATTATCAGAATCATGCCGATCGTCTGGGCATTGAAGGCAGCATTCGTCGTATTGTCTATGAACACGATCTCACGCTGAAAGATAAGCTCTTTTCGTCACTCTTAGATCAGCCCGCGCAGGCAGCGCTGTGGCACGATAAACAAGGCCATCTTTCACATTATATGGTGCTGATCCAGCGCAGTGGTTTAAGCAAACTGCTGGAGCCATTGTTGTTTGCCGCTACCAGCGACAGCCAGTTAAGCAAAACGGAAATCAGTAGCATCAAGATAAATAGTGAAACTGTTCCTGTTTATCAGTTGCGCTATAACGGCAATAACGCTCTGATGTTCGCGACTTATCAGGACAAGATGCTGGTGTTTTCCAGCACGGATATGTTGTTTAAAGATGATCAGCAGGATACCGAAGCCACGGCGATCGCAGGTGATTTGTTGAGCGGCAAAAAACGCTGGCAAGCAAGCTTTGGCCTGGAAGAGCGTGCTGCTGAAAAAACGCCAGTACGCCAGCGCATCGTGGTCAGCGCCAGGTTGCTGGGTTTTGGCTACCAGCGGTTAATGCCTTCTTTTGCTGGCGTACGCTTCGAAATGGGTAACGACGGCTGGCACAGTTTTGTGGCGTTAAATGATGAATCCGCCAGCGTAGATACCAGTTTCGATTTTACGCCGGTCTGGAACAGTATGCCTGCCGGGGCCAGCTTCTGTGTGGTGGTGCCGTATTCACACGGTATTGCCGAAGAGATGCTTTCGCACATCAGTCAGGAAAACGACAAGTTGAATGGGGCGTTAGACGGTGCCGCGGGGCTGTGCTGGTATGCAGACTCAAAATTGCAAACCCCGCTGTTTGTCGGTCAGTTTGATGGCACTGCCGAACAGGCGCAATTGCCAGGGAAACTGTTTACGCAAAATATTGGTGCGCACGAAAGCAAAGCGCCAGAAGGTGTTTTGCCGATAAGCCAGACTCAGCAGGGCGAAGCGCAAATCTGGCGTCGCGAAGTGAGTTCCCGATACGGTCAGTATCCGAAAGCGCAGGCGGCGCAACCCGATCAATTAATGTCGGATTATTTTTTCCGCGTGTCGCTGGCGATGCAAAACAAAACGCTGCTTTTCTCCCTCGATGAAACGCTGGTTAATAACGCCCTGCAAACACTGAATAAAAACCGCCCGGCAATGGTGGATGTAATACCCACTGATGGCATCGTTCCGCTCTATATCAATCCACAAGGCGTGGCGAAACTGCTGCGTAACGAAACGTTGACCAGTCTGCCGAAGAATCTCGAACCGGTTTTTTATAACGCCGCACAAACTTTATTAATGCCGAAGCTGGACGCTTTATCTCAACAACCGCGTTATGTCATGAAGCTGGCCCAGATGGAACCCGGTGCCGCCTGGCAGTGGCTACCCATAACCTGGCAGCCGCTATGAGGCACGGGCTGCTGGCGCTGATTTGCTGGCTGTGTTGTGTTGTTGCCCATAGCGAAATGCTGAATGTCGAACAATCCGGGCTGTTTCGCGCCTGGTTTGTACGCATTGCACAAGAACAGCTCCGCCAGGGGCCAAGTCCACGCTGGTATCAGCAGGATTGTGCGGGCCTGGTGCGATTTGCGGCGAACGAGACGCTGAAAGTTCACGATAGTAAATGGCTAAAAAGTAACGGTTTCTCTAGCCAGTATTTGCCGCCAGAGATGACGCTAACACCTGGACAGCGTCAACTGGCGCAAAACTGGAATCAGGGGAACGGGAAAACCGGCCCCTACGTGACCGCGATTAATTTGATTCAGTACAACAGCCAGTTTATTGGCCAGGACATAAACCAGGCGCTGCCTGGCGATATGATTTTTTTCGATCAGGGCGATGCCCAGCACTTAATGGTCTGGATGGGGCGTTACGTCATCTACCACACCGGAAGCGCCACGAAAACTGACAACGGAATGCGCGCAGTCAGTCTGCAACAACTTATGACATGGAAGGACACCCGATGGATACCCAACGATTCCAATCCCAATTTCATTGGCATTTATCGTTTAAATTTTCTGGCGCGATAGCAGCGTGCTTGTCCCTGTCTCTTGTGGGAACAGGGCTTGCTAATGCTGATGATTCGCTTCCTTCCAGTAACTATGCGCCGCCCGCCGGGGGAACATTCTTTTTGCTTGCTGACAGCAGTTTTAGCAGCAGTGAAGAGGCGAAAGTGCGACTGGAAGCGCCGGGGCGTGATTATCGGCGCTATCAGATGGAAGAGTACGGCGGCGTGGACGTTCGCCTGTATCGTATTCCTGACCCGATGGCATTTTTGCGCCAGCAGAAAAACCTGCATCGCATTGTGGTGCAACCGCAATATCTGGGCGACGGGCTGAACAATACGCTGACCTGGCTGTGGGATAACTGGTACGGCAAATCTCGCCGCGTAATGCAGCGTACTTTCTCTTCTCAGTCACGGCAGAATGTGACTCAGGCATTACCCGAATTACATCTCGGCAATGCCATTATTAAACCTTCCCGTTATGTACAGAACAACCAGTTTTCCCCGCTGAAAAAATATCCCTTGGTGGAACAGTTCCGTTATCCACTATGGCAGGCTAAACCGGTCGAGCCGCAGCAAGGGGTAAAACTGGAAGGCGCATCCAGCAATTTCATCTCGCCGCAGCCGGGTAACATTTATATTCCTCTCGGCCAACAAGAGCCGGGACTGTACCTCGTCGAGGCGATGGTTGGTGGGTATCGGGCGACGACGGTGGTGTTTGTTTCCGATACCGTGGCGCTTAGCAAAGTGTCAGGCAACGAGCTTCTGGTGTGGACCGCGGGTAAAAAACAGGGTGAAGCGAAGCCCGGCTCAGAGATCTTGTGGACTGACGGTCTTGGCGTGATGACCCGCGGTGTGACCGATGACAGCGGTACCTTGCAGTTACAACATATATCGCCAGAACGCTCATACATTCTGGGTAAGGATGCTGAAGGCGGCGTTTTTGTCTCCGAGAACTTCTTTTACGAAAGTGAAATCTACAACACCCGCTTGTATATCTTTACCGATCGCCCGCTATATCGCGCAGGCGATCGTGTCGATGTTAAAGTGATGGGCCGCGAGTTCCACGATCCGTTGCATTCATCCCCCATCGTCAGCGCCCCGGCGAAGCTTTCGGTGCTGGACGCCAACGGCAGTCTGTTGCAAACCGTCAATGTCACGCTGGATGCGCGCAATGGCGGGCAGGGAAGTTTCCGCCTGCCAGAAAATGCCGTTGCCGGAGGTTATGAGTTACGTCTTGCTTACCGCAATCAGGTCTATAGCAGCAGTTTTCGCGTGGCAAACTACATCAAGCCACATTTCGAGATTGGTTTAGCTCTCGACAAAAAAGAGTTCAAAACTGGCGAAGCGGTCAGCGGCAAACTGCAACTGCTCTACCCGGATGGCGAGCCGGTAAAAAATGCCCGCGTGCAGTTAAGTTTGCGCGCTCAGCAATTATCAATGGTCGGTAACGATTTGCGTTATGCCGGACGTTTCCCCGTGTCGCTGGAAGGCAGCGAAACGGTGTCCGACGCCAGCGGTCATGTGGCGTTAAATCTCCCCGCCGCCGATAAACCGAGCCGTTATTTGTTAACCGTCTCCGCCAGTGACGGCGCGGCGTATCGTGTCACCACCACCAAAGAGATCCTCATTGAACGCGGTCTGGCGCATTACTCATTAAGTACTGCCGCACAATACAGTAATAGCGGCGAGTCGGTTGTGTTCCGTTATGCCGCGCTGGAATCTTCAAAACAGGTTCCTGTTACGTATGAATGGTTGCGTCTCGAAGACCGCACGAGCCATAGCGGAGAGCTACCGTCAGGCGGCAAATCCTTTACCGTCAATTTCGCTAAACCTGGCAACTACAATCTGACATTACGCGATAAAGACGGCTTAATTCTCGCTGGGTTAAGTTATGCCGTCAGCGGTAAGGGCAGCACGGCGCATACGGGTACGGTAGATATCGTGGCGGATAAAACGCTGTACCAGCCAGGCGAAACCGCGAAGATGCTGATTACCTTTCCGGAGCCAATTGATGAAGCATTATTGACGCTGGAACGCGATCGCGTGGAACAGCAGTCGCTGCTTTCGCATCCGGCAAACTGGCTAACGCTACAACGTTTAAACGATACCCAGTATGAAGCCCGGGTTCCAGTGAGCAATTCCTTTGCGCCTAACATCACTTTTTCGGTGCTGTATACCCGTAATGGTCAGTACAGTTTTCAGAACGCCGGGATCAAAGTTGCCGTTCCTCAGCTTGATATCCGGGTGAAAACGGACAAAACCCATTACCAGCCTGGTGAACTGGTCAATGTCGAATTAACCTCGTCGCTGAAAGGTAAACCTGTTTCTGCGCAGCTAACGGTAGGCGTGGTCGATGAAATGATCTACGCGCTGCAACCAGAAATCGCGCCGAATATCGGCAAATTTTTCTATCCGCTGGGGCGTAACAATGTGCGTACCAGCTCCAGTCTGTCGTTTATCAGCTACGACCAGGCGCTCTCCAGCGAGCCGGTTGCGCCTGGCGCAACTAACCGCAGCGAGCGGCGAGTAAAAATGCTTGAACGTCCACGGCGTGAAGAGGTGGATACCGCGGCATGGATGCCGTCACTCACAACCGATAAACAAGGCAAAGCGTATTTCACGTTCATGATGCCTGATTCGTTAACCCGCTGGCGTATCACCGCGCGTTGGATGAACGGCGACGGGCTGGTCGGGCAGGGGCGTGCTTATCTGCGTTCGGAAAAAAATCTCTACATGAAGTGGAGTATGCCAACGGTGTATCGCGTGGGCGACAAACCGGCGGCAGGACTGTTTATCTTCAGTCAGCAGGATAACGAACCGGTGGCGCTGGTGACTAAATTTGCAGGCGCTGAGATGCGCCAGACGCTGACGCTGCACAAAGGGGCGAATTATATTTCGCTGGCGCAGAACATTCAGCAATCTGGCTTGTTAAGCGCAGAACTGCAACAAAATGGGCAAGTGCAGGACAGCATTAGCACAAAACTGTCTTTTGTGGATAACAGCTGGCCCGTTGAACAGCAGAAAAATGTCATGCTCGGCGGTGGCGAGAACGCGCTGATGTTGCCCGAGCAGGCTAGCAATATCCGGCTACAAAGTAGCGAAACGCCGCAGGAGATTTTCCGCAACAATCTTGATGCGTTAGTCGATGGACCATGGGGTGGCGTGATCAACACCGGTAGCCGTCTGATCCCGCTCAGTCTCGCCTGGCGTTCGCTTGCCGATCATCAAAGTGCCGCCGCTAACGACATTCGTCAGATGATTCAGGATAACCGTCTGCGGCTGATGCAACTGGCGGGGCCCGGAGCGCGCTTTACCTGGTGGGGTGAAGATGGCAATGGTGACGCCTTCCTTACGGCATGGGCATGGTACGCCGACTGGCAGGCCAGCCAGGCGCTCGGCGTAACGCAACAACCGGAATACTGGCAGCATATGCTCGACAGTTATGCCGAGCAGGCGGATAACATGCCGTTATTGCATCGGGCGCTGGTGCTGGCGTGGGCACAGGAGATGAATCTGCCGTGCAAAACGTTGTTGAAAGGGTTGGATGAAGCTATCGCCCGGCGCGGAACTAAAGATGAAGATTTCTCTGAGGAAGACATCCGCGATATCAATGACAGCCTGATCCTCGATACACCGGAATCTCCACTGGCAGATGCGGTGGCAAACGTCTTAACCATGACGTTGCTGAAAAAAGCGCAGTTGAAGTCCACGGTGATGCCACAGGTTCAGCAATATGCGTGGGATAAAGCGGCAAACAGCAATCAGCCGCTGGCGCACACGGTTGTGCTGCTCAATAGCGGTGGTGACGCTACCCAGACGGCCGCTATTTTAAGTGGTTTGACCGCTGAGCAATCCACTATTGAGCGCGCGCTGGCCATGAACTGGCTGGCGAAATATATGGCGACAATGCCTCCAGTTGTTTTGCCTGCGCCTGCGGGCGCATGGGCTAAACATAAGTTAACTGGAGGGGGCGAAGACTGGCGTTGGGTTGGTCAGGGTGTGCCGGACATTCTCTCTTTTGGTGACGAATTATCGCCGCAAAATGTGCAGGTCCGCTGGCGTGAACCGGCAAAAACGGCTCAACAAAGTAACATTCCGGTGACCGTTGAACGCCAGTTGTATCGGCTTATCCCCGGTGAAGACGAGATGAGCTTTACTCTGCAGCCGGTGACCAGCAATGAGATTGACAGCGATGCGCTGTATCTCGATGAAATTACGCTTACCAGCGAGCAGGATGCAGTTCTGCGCTATGGTCAGGTGGAAGTACCGCTCCCGCCGGGAGCCGACGTTGAGCGCACAACATGGGGCATTTCAGTCAATAAACCCAACGCCGCGAAACAGCAGGGGCAATTGCTGGAAAAAGCGCGTAATGAAATGGGCGAACTGGCCTATATGGTGCCGGTGAAAGAACTGACGGGAACGGTCACTTTCCGCCATTTGCTGCGCTTCTCGCAAAAAGGGCAATTCGTTCTGCCTCCTGCTCGTTATGTGCGTTCCTATGCACCTGCGCAGCAAAGTGTTGCGGCAGGGAGTGAATGGACCGGGATGCAGGTGAAATAAGTGAACTGGCGCAGAATCGTCTGGCTATTGGCGTTGGTTACTCTGCCAACGCTTGCGGAGGAGACGCCGTTACAACTGGTGCTGCGCGGTGCGCAGCACGATCAACTGTATCAGCTGTCGTCATCAGGCGTGACCAAAGTCTCAGCATTACCTGACTCGCTCACCACGCCGTTAGGGAGTTTGTGGAAACTGTATGTTTACGCCTGGCTGGAGGATACCCATCAACCGGAGCAGCCCTACCAGTGTCGCGGAAACTCCCCGGAAGAGGTTTATTGTTGTCAGGCTGGGGAGAGCATAACGCGCGATACCGCGCTGGTACGTTCCTGTGGGCTCTATTTTGCGCCGCAGCGGTTGCATATTGGCGCAGATGTGTGGGGGCAATACTGGCAACAGCGTCAGGCACCTGCGTGGTTAGCGTCTCTTACTACGCTGAAGCCAGAAACCTCGGTAACGGTTAAATCGCTGCTTGATTCATTAGCGACGTTACCTGCGCAAAACAAAGCTCAGGAAGTCTTACTGGATGTGGTGCTGGACGAGGCGAAAATCGGAGTCGCATCCATGCTCGGTAGTCGGGTACGGGTGAAAACCTGGAGCTGGTTTGCCGATGATAAACAGGAAATCCGTCAGGGTGGTTTTGCCGGCTGGTTAACCGATGGTACACCGCTGTGGGCTACTGGCAGTGGCACCAGCAAAACGGTACTAACCCGTTATGCGACGGTGCTTAATCGGGTTTTGCCAGTGCCGACGCAGGTTGCCAGTGGGCAATGTGTAGAGGTGGAGCTGTTTGCCCGCTATCCGCTGAAGAAAATCACAGCGGAAAAGAGTACGACGGCAGTAAAACCCGGCGTACTTAATGGGCGCTATCGTGTGACGTTTACCAATGGTAACCACATTACGTTTGTCAGCCACGGTGAGACGACCTTACTGAGCGAAAAGGGCAAACTGAAATTGCAGTCGCATCTCGATCGTGAAGAGTACGTTGCCAGAGTTCTGGATCGCGAGGCGAAAAGTACGCCCCCTGAGGCAGCGAAAGCCATGACCGTGGCGATTCGCACTTTTTTACAGCAAAACGCCAATCGGGAAGGCGATTGCCTGACCATCCCCGACAGCAGCGCCACGCAGCGTGTTTCTGCTTCGCCAGCGACCACGGGGGCGCGAACGATGACCGCCTGGACGCAGGATCTCATCTATGCAGGCGATCCGGTTCATTATCATGGCAGTCGCGCTACCGAAGGGACACTTTCCTGGCGGCAAGCCACGGCCCAGGCGGGGCAGGGGGAGCGTTACGACCAGATACTCGCGTTTGCTTATCCCGACAACAGCCTTAGCCGCTGGGGAGCTCCACGCTCAACCTGCCAGTTATTACCCAAAGCGAAAGCCTGGCTGGCGAAAAAAATGCCGCAGTGGCGGCGTATATTACAAGGCGAGACGGGGTACAACGAACCAGACGTGTTTGCGGTCTGTCGTTTAGTCTCAGGTTTCCCCTATACCGATCGGCAGCAGAAACGGCTGTTTATTCGTAACTTCTTTACGCTTCAGGATCGGCTGGATTTAACCCATGAGTATCTGCACCTGGCCTTTGATGGTTATCCCACCGGGCTTGATGAGAACTATATCGAAACGCTGACCCGACAATTATTAATGGACTAATGCTATGCGAAAGATTTTTCTTCCGTTGTTACTGGTGGCACTTTCGCCTGTCGCTCACAGTGAAGGTGTGCAGGAAGTCGAGATTGACGCACCGCTCTCTGGCTGGCATCCGGCAGAGGGCGAAGATGCCAGTTTTTCACAATCGATCAATTACCCGGCGTCGTCCGTCAACATGGCAGATGATCAAAATATCTCAGCGCAGATCCGCGGCAAAATAAAGAATTATGCTGCGGCGGGTAAAGTTCAGCAGGGCCGGCTGGTGGTCAACGGTGCCAGTATGCCGCAGAGAGTTGAATCCGATGGTTCATTTGCACGCCCTTATATTTTCACTGAAGGCAGCAACAGCGTGCAGGTCATCAGCCCGGATGGGCAAAGCCGACAAAAAATGCAGTTTTACTCAACGCCGGGTACAGGAACGATTCGTGCACGTTTACGGCTGGTTCTCTCGTGGGATACGGACAATACCGATCTCGATCTCCATGTTGTCACGCCCGATGGCGAACACGCCTGGTACGGTAACACCGTGCTGAAAAACAGTGGTGCACTGGATATGGATGTCACGACGGGGTACGGACCCGAGATTTTCGCCATGCCCGCGCCAATTCACGGGCGCTATCAGGTGTATATCAACTACTATGGTGGGCGCAGCGAAACGGAATTGACGACCGCCCAACTGACGCTGATCACCGATGAAGGATCGGTCAATGAGAAACAGGAAACATTTATTGTACCGATGCGTAATGCTGGCGAGCTGACGCTGGTGAAAAGTTTTGACTGGTGATCCATCCCTTCACACAACCTGGCTCTCTCTTTTTTCAGATAAGACTGCTGGGCGATCTGCCGACGCCAGGATATAACCATTAACAAGCGTCGGCAGATTGGTCATTTCTTATTTTTCGTACTGAGAACTGTCCATCTACTCCGGCTTTCCTGGTTAAGGCAATGGTTTCTAAGCGATACGCATTATTGCAATGGTGACAGAACATTGCGGTAACACGCTTTTACCGCTACCTTAACCACACTCCATCGGTCACCTGAGGCGGAGCTTCGCCCCTTTGAAATACCTTGCTTCTTTTCGTACAACCCTGAAAGCCTCGCGCTACATGTTCAGAGCATTGGCGTTAGTGCTCTGGCTGTTGATTGCTTTTTCATCCGTTTTTTACATCGTTAATGCGTTACATCAGCGAGAATCGGAAATTCGTCAGGAATTTAATCTGAGTTCCGATCAGGCTCAGCGCTTTATTCAACGCACCTCTGATGTGATGAAAGAGCTGAAGTACATCGCCGAAAATCGCTTATCGGCAGAAAACGGTGTGCTTTCCCCGCGTGGACGAGAAACGCAGGCGGATGTGCCTGCGTTTGAACCGCTGTTTGCCGACTCCGATTGTTCCGCAATGAGTAACACCTGGCGAGGTTCTCTGGAGTCATTGGCGTGGTTTATGCGCTACTGGCGCGATAATTTTTCTGCGGCTTACGATCTCAACCGGGTATTTTTAATCGGCAGTGATAACCTCTGCATGGCCAATTTCGGTCTGCGTGATATGCCAGTGGAACGCGATACCGCGTTGAAAGCTTTGCATGAACGCATCAATAAATATCGAAATGCACCACAAGATGATAGCGGCAGTAACCTCTACTGGATCAGCGAAGGTCCGCGCCCTGGCGTCGGGTATTTTTACGCGTTGACGCCAGTTTATCTGGCGAACCGGTTGCAGGCGCTTTTGGGTGTCGAGCAGACCATCCGGATGGAGAACTTTTTCTTACCGGGTACGTTGCCGATGGGGGTTACCATTCTTGATGAAAATGGTCATACCCTGATTTCGCTTACCGGACCAGAAAGTAAAATTAAGGGCGATCCTCGCTGGATGCAGGAACGCTCCTGGTTTGGCTATACGGAAGGGTTCCGGGAGCTGGTGCTGAAGAAAAATCTGCCACCCTCATCGCTAAGCATCGTGTATTCGGTGCCGGTTGATAAGGTGCTGGAACGCATTCGCATGTTGATCCTTAACGCAATTTTGCTGAATGTGCTTGCCGGAGCTGCATTGTTTACTCTCGCGCGGATGTACGAGCGACGTATTTTCATTCCGGCGGAAAGCGACGCCCTGCGACTGGAAGAACATGAGCAGTTCAATCGCAAGATTGTCGCCTCCGCGCCAGTGGGTATCTGCATTTTGCGTACCGCTGATGGCGTCAATATTTTAAGTAACGAACTGGCGCATACCTATCTCAATATGCTTACGCATGAGGACCGCCAACGACTGACGCAAATTATCTGTGGGCAGCAGGTCAATTTTGTTGATGTCCTGACCAGCAACAATACCAATCTGCAAATCAGCTTCGTCCATTCGCGCTATCGTAATGAAAACGTGGCCATTTGTGTGCTGGTGGATGTTTCTTCGCGCGTGAAGATGGAAGAGTCGTTGCAGGAGATGGCACAAGCAGCGGAACAGGCGAGCCAGTCAAAATCGATGTTCCTTGCCACCGTCAGTCATGAGCTGCGAACGCCGCTGTATGGCATTATCGGTAACCTGGATCTGTTGCAAACCAAAGAGTTACCGAAAGGCGTCGATCGGCTGGTGACGGCAATGAACAACTCTTCCAGCCTGTTGTTGAAAATTATCAGCGATATTCTCGATTTCTCGAAGATTGAATCGGAACAGTTGAAGATCGAACCGCGTGAGTTTTCACCGCGTGAAGTGATGAACCACATCACCGCCAACTATTTACCGCTGGTGGTACGCAAGCAGTTAGGCTTGTACTGCTTTATTGAACCGGATGTGCCAGTGGCCTTAAATGGCGACCCGATGCGTTTACAGCAGGTCATCTCCAACCTGTTGAGTAACGCCATAAAATTCACCGATACCGGCTGTATAGTTTTGCATGTCCGCGCTGATGGCGATTATCTCTCTATCCGTGTTCGCGATACCGGCGTGGGGATTCCGGCGAAAGAAGTGGTGCGCTTGTTTGATCCCTTCTTCCAGGTCGGAACGGGCGTACAGCGAAACTTCCAGGGGACCGGTCTGGGTCTGGCGATTTGTGAAAAACTGATCAGCATGATGGACGGCGATATCTCGGTAGATTCAGAACCGGGAATGGGCAGCCAGTTTACCGTGCGTATTCCGTTGTACGGCGCTCAGTACCCGCAGAAAAAAGGCGTGGAAGGGTTGAGTGGTAAACGCTGCTGGCTGGCGGTCCGCAATGCGTCGCTCTGTCAGTTCCTGGAAACCAGTTTGCAGCGCAGCGGCATCGTCGTTACAACATACGAAGGGCAGGAACCGACTCCCGAAGATGTGTTAATTACTGACGAGGTAGTGAGTAAAAAATGGCAGGGTAGAGCGGTAGTGACCTTCTGTCGTCGCCATATTGGTATTCCGCTGGAGAAAGCGCCAGGGGAGTGGGTACACAGTGTGGCTGCCCCGCATGAGCTACCGGCATTGTTGGCGCGTATTTATTTGATCGAGATGGAGAGCGACGATCCTGCTAACGCTCTGCCGTCAACGGACAAAGCGGTCAGCGATAATGACGATATGATGATTCTGGTCGTGGATGATCATCCGATTAACCGACGTCTGCTGGCAGATCAGTTGGGATCGTTGGGCTATCAATGTAAAACCGCGAATGATGGTGTCGATGCGCTTAATGTACTTAGCAAGAATCATATTGATATCGTGCTTAGCGACGTCAACATGCCAAATATGGATGGTTACCGCTTGACGCAACGCATTCGTCAGTTGGGACTGACGTTGCCGGTAATCGGAGTAACTGCTAATGCGTTGGCTGAAGAGAAGCAGCGGTGTCTGGAGTCCGGTATGGACAGCTGCCTGTCGAAGCCGGTAACGCTGGATGTGATAAAACAGACGCTGACGGTATATGCCGAGAGGGTCAGGAAATCGCGGGAATCGTAGGACGGATAAGGTGTTTATGCCGCATCTGGCATTCAGTGCAAATGCCAGATGCGACGCTGACGCGTCTTATCTGGCCTACTTTAATGTAATCTGTTGAAATAATGGGAATCGTAGGCCGGATAAGGCGTTTACGCTGCATCCGGCAATCGGTGCAAATGCCAGATAAGACACTAACGCGTCTTATCTGGCCTACAGATGATTAGTCTTTATCTGCCGGACTTAAGGTCACAGAAGAGAGATAATTCAGCAGGGCGATATCGTTCTCGACACCCAGCTTCATCATCGCAGATTTCTTCTGGCTACTGATGGTTTTAATACTGCGGTTCAGCTTTTTAGCGATCTCGGTCACCAGGAAGCCTTCCGCAAACAGGCGCAGAACTTCACTCTCTTTTGGCGAGAGACGCTTGTCACCGTAACCACCAGCACTGATTTTTTCCAACAGGCGAGAAACGCTTTCCGGGGTAAATTTCTTCCCTTTCTGCAGCGCGGCGAGAGCTTTCGGCAGATCGGTCGGTGCACCTTGTTTCAGCACGATCCCTTCGATATCCAGATCCAATACCGCACTAAGAATCGCCGGGTTGTTGTTCATGGTCAGAACAATGATCGACAGGCTTGGGAAATGGCGCTTGATGTACTTGATTAAGGTAATGCCATCGCCGTACTTATCGCCAGGCATGGAGAGATCGGTAATCAACACATGCGCATCCAGTTTCGGCAGGTTGTTGATCAGTGCTGTAGAGTCTTCAAATTCGCCGACAACATTCACCCACTCAATTTGCTCAAGTGATTTGCGAATACCGAACAAGACTATCGGATGGTCATCGGCAATAATTACGTTCATATTGTTCATGTAATAGGCTACCTTGCTACAGCAAGCTCTTGACATAACTGTCAATGTCGCTGATGTATTTTTCTATTCCTGGAACATCCTTCTCACGAATCAGATGTTCCAGCGTTTCACATAACTGCTTGCCGGGTACCAGATTTAGCATGGCAAATACGCCTTTAAGACGATGAGCCGTTTGGGCTAACGCAGCAAAGTCACTGGTTGCTGCTTCAGTATACAGCCTCTTAACATCATCCGGTACTGTGTCTACAAAGAGCGCATAATAGCCGCTGGCATGGAGTTGCGCATTTTCATCTCCGCCCAGAGGCGATTCTGTCACCTCTTCCTGCGCCAGTTGCACTTCAATTAATTGTAAGACCGCTTCCTGCATAGCGTTGCTCATATTGAAGTTGACGCACAATTGACCAGGCCCAATTTCCCGTACGCCAGACTCATCATCGCTTAAAAGCAAGCCAGAGGCAGTAAGATTAGACGGATTATCCGTTAAAAAGATATCATAATCTTGACTAATTAATCTTTCATCGGGTGTGATACAGGTTGCACCCCAATTTTCTAACTGGCGAGTGACAATATTCCGAATTTCTGCCGAAGTAACATCCACCATTACGCAGACATCATCCAGTAAACGCTCTTCTTCCTCTTCAACTTCCGGGTCAGCTGCGAGCATTTTGATATGCACAGAGTAGCGTGTACCAAGCCCATCCCGCGTTTTGATGTTTAAATGACCGCCCAGTTTACGTGCCAGTTGATCGCTCAGCCAGAATGCCAGCGGGTCCGCCTTGCCATAGCGATCGTTTTGGGTCTGGTTGATAAACGGGAAGTGCAAATTATCCATTTCATGAATACTTACGCCTTCTCCCGTGTCCAGAATGCGGAACGTCAGGCGGTCTTCGGAGGACTCATCCTGATCAACCTCAAGGGTGATTTTTCCCAATTGCGTTGAGGTCACGGCATATTGCATCAGTAGCAGCAAAATACGTCGTAAGGCATCGCGATCGCCGCGGCGCATATCGTGTGCTTTCAGATGATTGTTAATCAGCAGTTGCAGACCTTTACGCTTGATGGCAGGCAACACTGAAGGCACAACTTCATCAATTAAATCCTGCACGGAGAACAGCACCGTCTCACTTTTCCAGCTATCATCCGCAAGCATGTTCGCTAACTGTATTTCATCGACCAGCCGCACCAGCACATCTGCCTGATTCGCCAGTTGTTTGCTTTCCGGGGCGTTGAGTTTAGCCGCGCTCTCCGCCAGGGACTGTGCAGGTTCTTTCAGCGCATCGCCAATGTTTTTCATAAAGGTCATCCGGCCCTGCTGGTTTTTCTCATACAGACGCTGCGCCTGCTTGAGTTTCTTGTTTACCAGCACTTCGCGATCCTGATCGCGAATAATGAAAATTTGTGTGCGCGGCGCGACCTGGCTGCGGAACATGCGGATCTCATACAGCTCGTTATTGATCGTCGCCTGAATAATCCCCTGATGCTGTTCCGCCATGGTGGTGATGTTTTGCAGATTCAAATGCGGCAGCAAATGATCGGCAATTTTGTTACTTATGACAGTGCGGTTCGATTCCTGATCGTGAACCAGCAGGCCGAGCGGCAGCAGTGAGACTATCTCTTCATTGATTGCCCGTAAAATGCGCAATTCGTTATTGACCGCCGTGTTGGGTAGACTTTCTGTACTGCGACTGGAGAAATGGCGGAATGTGGTATAGCCAAATAACGCCAGCGCCAGCAAACCGATGTTCAGCAGCAGTGGCAGCAGAATGTTTTGCAACGTATCCAGCAATAAGGTGCCATAAGGAACCTGCCAGACCAGGCGCATATCGGTAGAGTTGAGTGCCGAGGAGATTTCAATCTTCGTACTGTTAAAGTGGATACTGACGCTATCCGTTCCTTCTTTCTCATTATCATTGTCTCCCGTTGCCGTCGTGTCTGGCTCAAGGCGGAAACTGTCCAGCGGCATACCCGGTGGGATCAAATCATTAATCGGCAGATCAAAAGCCACGACCGTTGCCAGATGTCCTGGCTGGTTAAAGGTAGTACGCAATGTAAAGTAATGACCGTTCTGCCAGGCCAGGCGGCGCATGTTAGAAAAGCTTTCGCGTTCATCGAGGGCATTGGCCTGTTGCAACATCTCTGCACGACGTGAATCAACAATGTCGCTGACGGTCGATTCTTTAAATCCGGAGGTGAGATCTTTAAGGGGTAGGGTTGAGATCAGCACCAGACTGTTATCCTGACCATTCAGGTAATACATCGACCACGGTACATTTTCTGCGCCCCACAATGTATCCAGATAAGTGGACATCCGCTGAGTCATCTCAAGCGTTGAGTTGTCGTGAGAGCCAAAGATTAACGCTTCCGTTTTGCGGCGTGGTTTCTCCAGATAGTAGACATCCTGTTTCAGGCGCGTCTCTTGTAAACCTTCGCCGGAGGAGGGGGAGGTCGTCGCGGCAATGTTGTCGTAGATCTGCCAGGTCACGTAACGCCAGTTATCGACGCGCTTTTGGATAGCATGGGTAATGTCGACAATCTGGTAACTTTTATCTTTCAGCCAGGCGTTAACGGCGCTTTGTACCATTACACCCATCGTCACCAGTAACACAATGATCAACAGTAAAAAGAAGCGGGTAATGCTCCCCGGTAGGAGTGAAAAGCGGGTCGTGGCCGTTGTCTCTTTCTGACGCATTCGTGTTTATGACCTGTTAAAACTTCGCGAAGTGATAGGGCAGTATAAAGGGTACAGTGTGAAATTCCAGACTCTTACCTGATTGATGATTCTCTATTCTCCCGTGATATTTATCATGCCGACCGCGCGGTGCTGCAGCAGCTGACCGGCTACACGCTGACCCGCGGCGTGCTGTGCGCCATGCGCC
>ERZ1031779.69-NODE-69-length-26027-cov-8.901047_pt1 | contig 26027 bp, 19 predicted proteins | sample MGYA00518170_ERZ1031779 | MGnify/ENA primary metagenome ERZ1031779 (study PRJEB33719, sample SAMN04261241) | wastewater metagenome | biome: rural village; feature: human; material: feces | host: Homo sapiens | place: El Salvador | collected 2013-01-07 ... | reverse complement strand
AACCAAAGCGTACAGTTACGCCTTTATGTATATATGTCCATCCCACCTTCGCCCAGTTGGAGCTTCCAGTAAGGATAAGACAATGTAAAAGTAAAAAATATTATTGAAACTGCAAAACTTTTTGCAGAAAAAGTTACGAAAAAAGTTGTGAAAGGGGATATAAAGGGAGAAACATAGTCTCCTCGTGCCCCACGAAATAAAAAACACGAAGCATTGCCACAAAATAAAACGGCACAAGAAATCAAGATTGTTGTAGAAGGTGGTGTCGATGCCGCAGAAAAGCAGATAAAAGCCAACCAATATACCGAGCCTTTCAAGGCTTACAAAGGAAGAGTCATTGCCCTCGCCGTGGAGCTGGACGACAAATGAAAAGGACTCGTCGATTGGAAAGAAGTGCAATGAAAAGATTCGGCTCACCACGATAGATAATGGATGCGTTCTTTCTCTTTACAATTATGGTTCGTGCTCACACGTACGTATAATTTATTTTTTATAAAAATGTATCAAAGTATCATTTTTGATGTTCAGCATCGTTATATCTAATTGATATATTAGCAGTTGCCGGTAATGAGACTTTTCGTGAAATATGATGAGAAGTATCATAGAAGTATCATAAATGTATCATAAAAGTCGCATTTTTGGCGAAAAAATATCATTTTCGATGCAACATTTTGCCATTTTCCACGTTATTAAGATAATCAATTATTAACTTAATACCCAATAACACATGGACGAAAAAGAACTGCTGAGAAAAGCTTTTGAGTATGGCGAGGTGCCAGGCATCATCACCTACTGCTTCACCGAACTTTGTCCGATGAAAAACAACTGTATCCACTATCTCGCCTCGCTCTACAAGAACGACGACACCAAGCGGGGCCATGCCATCTTCCCCAATGCCTTGAAAGACGGAAAATGCGAGTTCTTCGCCCCACTGCGTATCGTGAAAATGGCCTGGGGATTCGACAAGCTCTTTGCCGAGGTGAAGTTGAAGGACGCTCCCCTGCTCCGCTCCGAGATGAGAAGCTACCTCGGCAGCAAGGGACAGTACTACCGATATAAACTGGGACAACTGAAACTCGTGCCCGAACAGCAGGAACACATCAAGCAACTCTTCGCTCGCTTCGGTTACAAGGATGTGGATTTCGAATACTTCGCCGAGGAAATCGACTTCACGAGTATATGATGAAGAATCCTGCCACCCATGGTTTCTCCGTGCCCACCACATGTTCCCTTACGGACCGACGGACGGGCATCGACTGAACAAGCCTCGGGCATCGATTGAACAAGCCTCGGGCACACACTGCCAACACAGTGGGCAACAAGTGCCCAGACTGGGAGCCAACTTTTGGGCACTATACTTTCATTTTCCAACAAGCTTTCAAAAAAAACATCATGAAGATTACAATCGTACACAACGACAATAAGAAACAACTCCTCGTCAGCACAAAGACGATGGAGAAACTACTGGAGCGCATCGCTAAGGACGACAGCAAGCAGAGCGTAACCCGATTCAGAGACTACGCCGCCTACATCGACGAAGACTACCGTTTCTACAAGGACATGCCTACATGGATGCACATCTATCCTGCCGCCGAGTTTGCGAAGGACGAGAACAGCAACCTGAAGATGAAGGTTTGTAATGGCATCCTGCTCCTCAAGTTCAACAACATCACCGACCCCGACGGCACGGAAGGCGTAAAGCGTTCGGTCGCCATCCTGCCCTCCACCTTTGCCGCACTGGAAAGTGCCGACGGAAAGAGCGTCATCGTGCTGGTAAAATTCACCAACCAGAACGACAAGCTGCCTACTTCCGAGCCTGAGGCGGAGCAGCTCTATCGCATCGCCTACCAACAGATCCACCCCATCTACCAAGCCGTGGTCAAGGCATCGCTCACCATCGGCGCCCAGGTTGCTTCCGTCGAGGCTTCCTCTGCCATGTCGAACGAGCCTTCGCTGCACAACAGTTTCATGATGACGCTGGATGCCCACCCTTATTACAATGCCAAGGCGGTGGCGATGAGGATAGACTGTCATTACCGCACGGAAGACACCGACCAGCAAGCCGATTCCGAAGCGAAAGGAAAGGCAAGAAACGAGGACATGGACTGCAAGGACGAGAAAAACGACATAGCAAGCATGATGCTGCTGTTGAGAAACCAATACAATTTCAGATACAACTCGGTAATGAAATACGTGGAATACCAGCCAAAGGAGAAAGGATGGTACGGATACCGACCCGTGGAGCCGAGGGTGATGAAAAGAATGACGCTCGAAGTACAGTTGGCTGGATTAAGGGTGAGCATCAAGGACGTGAGGAATTTTCTGGAGTCGGACTACATCAAGAATTACAATCCGATAGAAGAGTATCTCTATCTGTGCCACAACAAGTGGGACGGCAAGGACCACATCCGTGCCTTGGCCCGCACCGTGCCCACCAACAATCCATACTGGGCAGACTGGTTTTACACGTGGTTTCTCGGCATGGTGGACCAATGGCGTGGATACACGCATCGCCAGTACGGCAACTCGGTGGCTCCGCTCCTCATCTCCAAACAGGGCTTCAACAAGAGCACATTCTGCCGCCGCCTCTTGCCGCCCGAACTGCAATGGGGTTACAGTGACAACCTGATTCTCTCGGAGAAACGACAGGTGTACCAGGCGATGGCACAGTTCATGCTCATCAATCTTGACGAGTTCAACCAGATTTCACCACAGGTGCAACAGGGTTTTCTGAAGAATCTTATCCAGTTACCTACGCTGAAATACAAGCCGCCGTACGGAAGTCACGTCATGGAGTTTCCACGCCTCGCCTCCTTCATCGCCACGAGCAACATGAACGACATCCTCACCGACCCATCCGGCAACCGCCGTTTCATCGGCATCGAGTTGACGGGCCCCATCGACGTGAGTGTCCGCCCCAACCACCAGCAGCTTTTCGCCCAGGCACTTGTGGCGTTGGGCAATGGCGAGAAGTGTTATTTCGACGCCGAGCAGGTGAAGCTCATCATGCAGAGCAACTGCCAGTTTGAGGTGGTTCAGCCGATAGACCAGTATTTCCGTCTCTACTTCGAACCTGCCGACGACGAGAAGGAAGGTGAGTACATGACGGCCGCCGAGATTTTCGACTTTCTGAAAAAGCAGATAGGTTCGTCGCTGAAAGTAAACAGCTTGATGGGATTCGGACGAAAATTGGCTAACATGACACAACTGAACCACAAGCGTTTCGCCGATGGAATGAAATATCTGGTAAAGAAAAGATAAATCAGCCTAAAATGAGACTTCCATGATACTTTTATGAGACTTTTCGGAACAAAATCCGAAAAGTCTCATTTATTATATATGTCTATCTATCAATGTATTACAAAAAGTTTCAAAGCCAAGAATGATACTTTGACACTTTTCTTTCAAAAAAACATTTACGGGCAAGAGATCAGCATCCTAAGTAAACCATAAGTCCACCCAGTACGATATACAACAAGGCGTATGGGATGGCGGAACGGAGGATCTCGCCGTCCTTACCCTCCATGTCGCATGAGGCAGTGGCGATGGCGATGCTCTGCGGACTGATCATCTTTCCACCCGTGGCACCTGTGGTATTGGCGGCAACAAGCCAGTTGCTTTGACTTCCCTCCACCCCGAAGAAAGTATCAGTGCCCGTCATGCCGAGCTGGTTGGCAACATGAGCCTGGAGCTTGGCGAAGAGAATATTGGATGAAGTATCAGAACCCGTTACGAAGGTACCGATGGCACCAATCATCGGAGCTACCAATGGATAGAAATCACCCGTCACAGCCACCAAGCCCGAGGCGATGGAAGTTATCATACCCGAATAGTTCATCACACTCGCCAAGGCTATCAGCGAACAGATGGTAACCACCGTCTTGCGCAAGTTCACCGTGGTTCGGGCCAAGATGACCATCAGTCGCTTGAAACTCAACCCCTGTACCAATCCACCGATCGTAGCACCCAGGAAGAGCATCAACCCCGCATTCGAAATCCAACCGAACTTAAAGGTACTGCCCAGCACCGGCAGATGAACAGCACTCACCAAATGCGTCTTCAGGAAGGCGTTGACTGGAGGACAGAGCGCACCCGACACCAAGATAAACACCAATATAAAGAGGTAAACGCTCCACGCCTTGAAGCTCTCGGAGAAAGTGAAGGTATCCTGTTTCTGCACCTTGCTCTTTCTCGCAAACACCTTGGCATAAACGATGATGGCAGCGATGGCGGCGATAGAGCCAATGATGGCTGGAGTCTCCGAACCGAGATAATAGCCGCAGACGAACTGCACCGCCACGGAAATCATTCCCACCCAAAGGGATATGACAAGGTTCTTGACGAGATTATGCCTGTCGGTAAGGGTAAGGATGATGAAAGGCAGGATGATGAAGAGCGGAGACAACTGTATGATGGCGAACGCCGATGTCTCGCAAATCTGCGCCACCGATGCCGAGCCGCTTTCCGCCACCTCATTGCAGAGCGTGGTGACAGGCACACCGACGGCACCAAATCCCGTTGCCACCGTGTTGCCGACCAAGGACACCAGAGCCGAGAACATAGGTTTGAATCCCAGTCCGATGAGGATGGCGGCAGGAATCGCCACAGCCGTTCCGAAGCCAGCCATGCCTTCGAGCAATCCGCCGAATCCCCAGACGAGCAACAGCACGAGCAATCCCTTGTCGTCGGTAATCGAAGTGAATTGTTTCTTGATAACCTCAATCTGCTTGCTTTCCACCAATATATTATAGCTATAGATAGCCATCAGGATGATGATGAGGATCGGGAACACCGCCTTCAGCAGACCTTCCACCACAGCCCATCCCGTCAGGGCGAGGATGCTGTCCCCCGCATGTTCCGGGGCTATCATCCCCAGTGGAGAAGCGGCGAAAAGAGCCAGCAATACAGTTACTACGAGTGTCAACAAGGCGCTCTTATGTCCTGCCATCTTGAAGCCGAGCATCAAGACGAAGAGCAACACAATGGGTACAATAGAAATAATAGATGCCATAAGTTATTCAGATTTTATGTTTTTGCCTGCAAATATAACAATTTTCTTTGAGAATAGTATAAAGAAATAAGTATTTTTAAGGCAACAATTATACCCCAACATATGAAGTCTGATGAAAGAAAACATGCAGAAAAAACGAAGCCGGCTTCATGTGGCAACGCAAGTACTTTCGTTGTTGATTGAAAGTACTTGCGATTGCCATAGAAGCCGGCTTCGTTTTAGGGGTTATCCCTCTCCTATTTATTCATCCCATGCTGTCCAGGGGTTGTAGGGCTTTGCCATATCGGCAACACTGCCGTTGCCGTTGTTTACATTTCCGCTTTCTGATGAAGTTCCACCCACATTAGTGCCAGTTCCACTCCCGTCTGTACGAACTTGATTCTGGTCATAAACGCCAGGCGAAGCGGCTATGAAATGTTCTGTTTCCATCTTCACCAATATCATAGTTGGCTTGTTGTATATCTTTTTCATTTTCTTTTCTCCTTTTACTATTATTTTTACATCATTTTTTCTTCATGTGCATTCTCGGCACACTCTTACTTACGGAGATATTTTCTGCCGTTGCGCACCACGATGCCCTTGTAAGAAGCATCCACACGCTGTCCGCTCAGGTTGTAAACCTCGGCTTGCTTAATAGAAATAAGCACGCATGCCGTTGAACTGAAGAGTAGAACCAGAAGGCAGATATTTCAGATAGTTGCCAACAGCTGTGCTGATGTACTGATACTTCTGGCTGCCGCCGTCGGAAATAGGAGTCGTTGTAAGCTTACCATCTGCATCTTCTGTATATTTCTTGCGACCATACAGTCCACGGAAATAGAAACCACCATTCACAATGTTGTCGTTATACGAAGCCTCCACCTCATAAGGAGACTTTACAGTGATTGTTTTCTTTCCGACATATGCATAATAGTTACCATCTGCGGTTTTGAGATCTTCTGGAGTCTTGTTCTCAGAACCATTGATAGTCTGTGTACAATATTCCTGTGTACCCGATGCCTGCATCAGATAAGGAACACCAGCCTTAATAGTTAGCTCTGTATCTGGCAGTTTGGTAAAGGCAAGCACACCTTTATCATTTACCTGTCCTTCCCATTTCTGAGCAGTTTCACTACTTGTTGCAGGTTTGGCAAGAGCAGTAAGTTCACAGCCGAAAGCCGTCTTAAATTCTTCTTTTGTCAGGTCGAAAGGCAGACAGATTGTATTCCATGCATCGGTGTTGACCAGTTTCGTACGATGCACATAGACATCCACCTCATCGTCAAAAGCGCCCTGCGAAGCCAAGTATTCAACACGACCCTCAGCATCATTCTCATCAAGATAAATCTTGTTTACCTTAAAGAAATCGCCTTTCAGTACAATGAGTTTAGACTCACTATCATTTCGCTTCACCAAGATGCCTTCAAATGTTCCGCTGGTACCTACATAGTCATCAAGATTAATACCTTCCAACTGCGAACTATTGAAATAAATACGGTTATTCATATCAGCTTTACTTGTACCAGTCTTTTCATCCTGTACCAAATAAAACTCCGTATTATTTTCATTATCACTTGCCTTCTTGATGGTTCCTGGAACTTTGATAATTGTATTCAAATACTTGCCATACGAAGCTGTTGCCGTATTTCCATCGGCAGGATTATTATTTGCAATTGTATACACATCTTTGACTTCATTAAAAGGATAATCTGCCGGCTTTGTTCCATCTGCACTTGCCACACCAGTATTATCTATATGGAAAGTCGTAGAATAATTCGTTCCATCAATATTCTTCGTTTTATGTATAGATCCAAAATAAGGTATTCCGCTTGTACCCTCACTATAGTCACCAATGATAGCACCTGTAAACTTGCTACCAATTGCCAAATCAGTAGGCAACTTATAGCCATCTTTTATATCATTAGGTGAAACCCATAGTCCATAATAATAACCATCACTGCTTTTATTATCGACAATAAAGAATGAATTGATAAATTTTTTATCTTCAATGTCTGGGTCGTGTTTGGTCATTACTGCCACTACAGTTGCAGGATTAGTTGCTTCAAACTTGATAACAACATCACTCAATGAGTTACCGTTTGCACCATCGCGCAATTCTTTAATCGAGGTAAAAACCTTCTGCGTTGTTGCCGTTTGAGCCCAAGCCTGTCCTGTGGTGAGGATGATGATACCGATCAGCATCCATAATCGAGATAGAATTAAACTTTTCATTTTACTTACAGTTTTAGTGGATTATTTTGAGTATATTTTTTGTTCTTGTGAATTATCTTTTCCCAGATGAACGTTTTAAACGTATATCTTCTTTCACAGGGGGCAAAATTAGTAAAAATTTAAAAATGTCGCCTTTTTGTATTTTATTTTTTCGCAATTAATTACGAAAACGTTTACGATAACTTCCCTTTCCTTACGTTTTATCTCTCAATCACAATCTTTCGCTTACTTTTTACTGCAAACTTCGTCATTTACACATAAAAAAAGACAGAAAGCAAATCTCCCCATTCCCTATATATAATAAGGTATAAAGGGAGAAAAAGAGGGCAAAAACAGTCATATACCACAAACGTGGTAGTAAGAATGCCACTATTATGCGATTTTATAACTCGTTTTTTCGCCGTACCTTTGCATCGTCAATCAGAAATAATAAACAATTTAAAGAAAGGACATAGATCATGAGTACAGAAAAGAAACTTCGCTTTGAGACACTTCAGTTGCATGTAGGTCAGGAAAATCCAGATCCAGCTACCGACGCTCGTGCGGTGCCTATCTACCAGACCACAAGTTACGTGTTCCGCAACTCTCAGCACGCTGCCGATAGATTCGGACTCCGTGACGCAGGTAACATCTATGGTCGCTTGACCAACTCTACTCAGGGTGTATTCGAAGACCGTGTAGCTGCCCTCGAGGGTGGTGTAGCAGGTTTGGCTGTCGCTTCTGGTGCTGCCGCCGTTACCTACGCTCTGCAGAACATCCTTCAGAATGGCGACCACATCGTAGCTGCCGACAACATCTACGGTGGTACTTATAACCTCATCACTCATACATTATCCACACAGGGTGTCAGCTACACCATCGTGGATCCTCGCAACTTCGAGCAGGTAGAGGCTGCCATCCAGGACAATACCAAGGCTCTCTATGCAGAGACCTTCGGAAATCCTAACTCAGATGTAACCGATATCGATAAGTTGGCAGAGATTGCTCATCGCCACAACATCCCATTGATTATCGACAACACCTTCGGCACTCCATACCTCATCCGTCCTATCGAGCACGGAGCAGACATCGTGGTTCACTCTGCTACCAAGTTCATCGGCGGTCACGGTTCATCTCTCGGTGGTGTCATCGTAGATGGCGGTAAGTTCGACTGGAAGGCAAATGCCGACAAGTTCCCTACTCTCGCTAAGCCAGACCCATCTTATCATGGTGCCGTATTCGCAGATGTAGCCGGAGCAGCAGCCTTCGTAACCCGAATCCGTGCGGTCATCCTTCGTGATACCGGTGCAACCATCTCTCCATTCAATGCCTGGATTCTTCTTCAGGGCTTGGAGACATTGAGCCTCCGTGTAGAGCGTCACGTTCAGAATGCATTGAAGGTGGTAGAGTATCTGGAGAACAATCCTAAGGTGGCTAAGGTTAATCACCCAGCCGTTCCTTCTCATCCAGACCACGAGCTTTACAAGAAGCTCTTCCCTAACGGCGGTGGTTCTATCTTCACCTTCGATATCAAGGGCGGCGAGAAAGAGGCATGGGAGTTCATCGACCACCTGCGCATCTTCTCTTTGCTGGCTAACGTAGCCGATGTGAAGTCACTGGTTATCCACCCAGCAACAACCACCCACTCTCAGTTGAGCCCAGAGGAGTTGGAGGAGCAGCACATCTATCCTTCTACCGTTCGCCTGAGCATCGGTATCGAGAACATCGACGACCTGATTGAGGCACTCGATGAGGCATTTACCTACGTAAAGTAAAAATATTAATGATTTAAATTAGAGTACAGTTATGGCAAAGATATATAAGCAGATTACTGATTTAATCGGTAAGACCCCATTGGTAGAATTGGGTAAGTATTCAGCATCCAAGGGTTTGGAGACTCCTGTGATTGCTAAGGTAGAATTCTTCAATCCTGGCGGCAGCGTAAAAGACCGCGTAGCCCTCGCCATGATAGAGGATGCCGAGAAGAAAGGCATATTGAAACCGGGAGCTACCATCATCGAACCTACCAGTGGCAATACAGGTGTAGGACTGGCATTGGTATCTGCCGTGAAGGGTTACCACCTCATCCTCACCATGCCCGAGACGATGAGTATTGAGCGACGCAACCTGGTAAAGGCTTATGGTGCAGAGGTAAGACTGACCAGTGGTAAAGACGGAATGACAGGTGCCATCAAGGCAGCCGAGGAACTCCGCGACTCCATCCCTGGCGCTGTCATCTTAGGACAGTTTGTCAATCCTGCCAATCCAGCCAAGCATTACGCCACTACAGGTCCTGAGATTTGGGAAGACACCGATGGCAAGGTAGACATCTTCGTGGCAGGTGTAGGAACAGGCGGCACCATATCGGGTATTGCCAAATACCTGAAGGAGCAGAATCCTGACGTGAAGGTCATCGCCGTAGAGCCAGCCACATCGGCAGTTCTCAATGGTAAGCAGAGTGGTCCTCACAAGATTCAGGGCATCGGTGCCGGCTTCGTGCCAAAGACCTATTCTTCGGAATATATCGACGAAGTGTTCGACGTACAGAACGATGATGCCATCAAGGCTGGCCGCGACTTGGCTCAGACCGAAGGCATCCTGGTGGGAATCTCTTCTGGTGCTGCAGCCTTTGCTGCCACCGAGATTGCGAAGCGTCCTGAGAACAAGGGCAAGAAGATTGTGGCGCTGCTCCCCGATACAGGCGAGCGATATCTAAGCACTGTACTCTATGCTTTCGAGGAATATCCTCTGTAAAGCAGGTTCATTTATAAGTTAGCTGAATAGCGAAAAGGGAGATAAAGGCTTGATAGAAAGTCTTTGTCTCCCAATTTTTTACACACCGAACTTTCCTATGTACGGAAGTTCCATATACATTGTACCCCTTATCTAAAAACATAACAACGTTTTAATATAGCACGTGCCTTGGCTACTTGCTTGGAGAAGTCAATGGAGCCTCGCTTTTCCAATGCCTCATCAGCCGCTTCAACGAAACGAGCTGCTGCCTCACCATGAAGGACAGGTATTGTTTTAATTTCTATTGCCATAATCTTCTTATTTTTAATGTTATGTACTTATTTAATCTGCAAAAATATGCTTTTATTTCCACATTACCAAGCTTTTTGTTAACTTTCAGTTGAATTTTACCAAAAATTCCAATTTCACACCTATCTATCATTTCATCCTCTCCAATTCTTCATCCCGTCTCATCTTATCATTCAACTTTTCCTACAACTGGTTCTGCTCCATCTTGCCACCAAGGTCGTTGATAAGTTAGCACATAAAAACAGGTACTCTATACCATTATTAAAAATCTCTTTTAATTTGCTTGGTTGTCTCGAGGAAAAACATACTAAGTTTTAGGATTATAATCCCAAAATTCACACTGTTTTTTAGGATTAGGGCAATTTTCAACGTTTTCATCTATCTTCATCCCCTATCTCATAGAGGCTGTATCAGTCATGAAAAACGACATTAAAATGCATCTTTCCTCCTACCCTGCATCACAGGGCTGATTCATGTTCTAAATCACGAAGGTGACGCAGCGGGAAATCGAACTGTAATCGTAATCAGTATCCCTTGCATTCCTCCCAGCCCATTATACACATACTTTAGACTCTACTCATCACCTATATATAATAAGGTGTAACCTATTTTTATATAGTTAGGGCGGAGTTATCGCAACTTATTCCATTCTTCACCCCCTTGCACCATAGAGGAAGGACACCTTTACGCAACGGGCTACATGGAAGGAAAAAACAGCTGAGGAGGTGCGGACGACAGTACTTTTTATGCACATAAAAGCATAAAAAAACTTTCATCATGCTCTTTTCTGCTGCAAATTCTGTATTTTTGCAGCCAGAATAAGTTTATTACAGACATGCAGACAAGCAAATATCTATTGGCCAACGAACGCGACAAAGAATGGGGACTCACCGTGAGCACCATAGGGTACGAGATAATCGAGCCGGGAGAATCCTATCCCACAAAAGGACATGCCGACGGCTATTACTTCGACCTGAAGAAGGGACGCGAGCTCGATGAATACCAGTTGCTCTACCAACCCGAGGGAGAAGGCGTGTTCCAGTCGGCACATATCGCAGAGACACCTATCAAGGCCGGTGACATATTCCTGCTCTTTCCTGGCGAATGGCACACTTACCACCCCTGTCCTGAGAAGGGATGGCACAGCTATTGGATAGGCTTCAAAGGCAAGAACATCGACGACAGAGTGAAGGCAGGCTTCCTTTCACCCGAGAAACCTATTTACCATGTTGGGTTCAGCAACGACATACTAAGCCTCTACAAAGAGGCTTACCGCATAGCACAAGAGGAGGCCGCCTACTCGCAGCAAACATTGGCAGGAATCGTCAACCACCTCATCGGCATGATGTACTCTCTGGAACGCAACATCATCCTGAACAAGAACACAGCCCATGTGGATATGATCAACAAGGCCCGACTGCGCATACGCGAATCCTTGGAGAGCGACCTCACCATACAGAAGATAGCCGAAGACCTGGGGGTAAGCTACTCGTCGTTCCGCAAACTCTTCAAGGAGTTTACAGGCATCGCTCCTGCCATGTATCAGCAAGATCTCCGACTGCAAAGAGCTAAGGAACTGCTCTCCACCACCGACGAGAGTATCAAGGAAATAGCCTACAGACTCAACTTCGAGTCACCCGACTATTTCTCATCGAAGTTTAAGAACCAGACCGGTCTCAAGCCCTCTGAGTTTCGCAACAAAATGAGATAACAGCACCTGCGAACCCCGGAAGAGCATTCTTCGCAAGAAAAGAAGCAAGGAGAAAACAAAGAGCTGAAGAAAGGAGAAAACAAAGAAAAGGCAACCTGTCACTACGACAAGTTGCCTTTTTTTTATTTCATCGACTCAAAAGAGTCAGTTTACACTGCATAGAGGAAAGTGCGGATCAACCAGTAGCTTACGATACCAGCCAAATAACCTACGAAGGCAATCCAGGAAATGTGCTTCATGTACCAGCCGAAGGTAATCTTCTCCAAGCCCATGACAACCACACCGGCAGCACTACCGATGATCAGCATAGAACCACCGACACCAGCACAGTAAGCCAACAACTGCCAGAAAATTCCGTCAACAGCCATATCGCCTACAGCAGCCACAGGATACATACCCATACAGCCTGCTACCAAAGGCACATTGTCCACAATACTTGAAAGCACACCAATGATACCTGTTACGAGGTAGTGATTGCCGTCGAAGGCAACATTCAATCCCTGACCCAAAGCTGTCAGCACACCGATTTCTGCCAGACAAGACACAGCCATCAAGATACCGAGGAAGAAGAGAATGGTGCTCATATCCACACGAGAGAGCAACTTGGTTACTCGCTTCTGTGTACCCTCAGCATCCTGTCCGCGATGCAAACTGCGATAGAACACCTCGGTAGCAGTCCACAGCACACCCAATACCAAGAGGATGCCTACGAATGGAGGCAGGTGGGTAATGCTCTTGAAGATAGGAACGAAGATCAAACCGCCAACACCCAACCAGAACACAGCCTTGCGCTGTCCTTCTGTGAAGTCGCTTACCGAAGCATTCTGCTGGGCAGAAACCTCAGGCATCACGAGTTCGCCCTTCAGCATGGTCTGAAGAATCAAGGCAGGAAGAACCATGGAAACAACAGATGGGATAAAGATCTCGGCGATCACACCAGCTGCGGTTATCAGTCCCTTGTTCCAAAGCATGATGGTGGTAACGTCGCCGATGGGCGAGAAAGCACCACCCGAGTTGGCTGCAATGATGACAAGCGAGGCATATACCATACGGTCCTTGTGGTCGGTAACGAGCTTACGCAGAATCATAATCATCACGATACTGGTAGTCAGGTTGTCGAGGATGGCAGAAAGGAAGAAGGTAAGGAAGGCTATGCGCCACAGCAGAGCACGCTTCGACTTTGTCTTCATCACCTTGCGAACCCAGTTGAATCCGCCATTCTGGTCTACTATCTCTACGATTGTCATGGCTCCCATCAGGAAGAAGAGGGTCGTTGCAGTATCGCCCAGGTGTTCCTGGATAATACCCGTTACCTTTTCTACCATTCCTGCAGCACCACCTGTATAGTCAGGGTGCATCATCTGCAGATACTGCATAGGGTCAACCATGTAGAGTGTCCAGCACCCCACGAGCATGAGCAAGGCTATCGCAGCCTTGTTTACCTTCGTCAGGCTTTCTGTGGCTATGAGAGCATAGCCAAGCACAAAGACGACGATAATAGAAATTGTTAATGTTGTCATTTTTAATTGTTTGTGTTAGATATTTTTTTATATTTGTTTGTATTGGATCGTATTTTTGCCAAACGGGTGCAAAGTTACGAAAAGAAACGCAATATCTGTCCTTTTCCTTATTATATTTATATGTAATCGTTTACTTACTTTTATTTTTGTTCGAAACAGCAGGTGTTTTCTTCTATCTGTTACTGTTTCACGTAGCCTTCCTGACGACAGAAAAATCAGCGGGTCAAAAAATAAGGATGAAAAATCAAATAATCGTGGTCGGCAGCTTCTTTTAGTACTATCTTTGCAACCGTAAACAACATAGGAAATCTAACGACCTAATCGAATGAACAACAAAAAATACTATTTTGCGGTAGACCTCGGTGCTACCAGCGGACGAACCATCATCGGTTCTTTGTCGGAAGGTAAGTTCTGTCTCGAAGAACTGACACGCTTCGACAACAACCTGATACAGACAGGCGGACACTTCTACTGGGACATCTATGCCCTGTATCAGGAAATCATCAAAGGTCTGAAACTGGTGGCGCAACGCGGCATCAACATACAGAGCATCGGTATCGACACCTGGGGATGCGACTTCGTATACGTGGCCAAGGACGGAGCCATACTGCGCAATCCGCTGGCTTACCGCGACCCACACACCGTGGGCATGATGGAGAAATACTTCGACGAGAAGATAAGCAAGGAAAAGGTATACGAGAAGACGGGCATACAGTTTATGAACTTCAACTCGCTTTTCCAGCTGTATGCCATGCGCAAGGCTGGCAACGTGGCGCTCGAGAATGCCGACAAGATACTCTTCATCCCCGACGCGCTGAGCTATATGCTTACAGGCAATGCCATCTGTGAATACACCGTGGCTTCCACCTCGCAGATCCTCAACCCTATGACAGGCGACCTCGACAACGATCTCGTAGAAAGCCTTGGACTGAAGAGAGAGCAATTTGGAAAGATGACCCATCCTGCAACCATCATAGGCACCCTGACCGAAGAGGTTCAGCAGATGACCGGTCTGAAGGCTGTGCCCGTTATTGCCGTGGCAGGACATGACACAGCCAGTGCAGTAGCTGCCGTGCCTGCCAAGAACGAGGAGTTTGCCTACCTGAGCTCTGGCACATGGAGCCTGATGGGCATTGAGACCAAAAACGCCATCATCAACGAGAAGAGCTACGAACTCAACTTCACCAACGAGGGAGGAATAGAGGGTACGACCCGATTCCTCAAGAATATCTGCGGCATGTGGATTTACGAACGTTGCCGCAAGGAATGGAAAGACGAGGCTGCAGCCCATCAGAAAGACATGACAGCCTTGGGACATGGCGAACTGATAGCAGAAGCGATGAAGCAACCAGCCTTCCAGAGCATCATCAACCCCGACGATGACTGCTTCGCCAATCCTTCGAGCATGACAGAGGCCATCCAGCAATATTGCGAAAAGACCGGACAGCATGTGCCACAATCGAATGGCGAGTTCTGCCGTTGTATCTTCGAGAGTCTGGCTCTCCGTTATCGTCAGGTATTTGGCTGGCTGAAGGAGTTTGCCGACATCGACCTCAATGTTCTTCATATAATAGGTGGAGGCTCGCTCAACAAACATCTCAACCAGTTCACCGCCAACAGTTGTGGTGTCAGCATATTGGCAGGTCCTCAGGAAGGAACAGCCATAGGCAACATCATGTTGCAGGCAAAGGCATCGGGCGATGTGAAGGATATATGGGAAATGCGACAGATCATCGCCAACTCTATCGAGTTGCAGCAATTTGAGCCTCAGGACAAGGAGGCATGGGATGCGGCATACGAGAAGTTTTTAAAGGTAAAAAAGTAAAAAGGTAAAAAGGTAAAAACTTCTGAACTTGCTAAAATTCAAAAAATAATAACAACAATAATAAAAAGCTTAAAAACAATGAAAGCAGATTTGATTTTAAAGAATTACGAGATTGCCAAGGAGCGCTATGCGGCTCTTGGTGTGGATACAGACAAGGCTATTGCCACATTAGAGAAGACTCCTATCTCCCTGCACTGCTGGCAGGCTGACGATGTGGTAGGTTTTGAACGTGGCGAAGCTGCATCGGGTGGCATACAGAGTACAGGCAACTATCCCGGCAAGGCTCGCAATATCGACGAGCTGCGTCAGGACATCGAGAAGGTGAACTCTCTTCTGGCTGGTACCTTCCGTCTTAACCTGCATGAGATTTACGGTGAGTTCGGTGGCAAGCAGATTGACCGCAACGAGGTAACCGTAGATCAGTTCACAGGCTGGATGCAGTGGGCTAAGGAGCAGAACATGAAGCTCGACTTCAACTCCACTTCTTTCTCTCACCCTAAGAGTGGAAGTCTCTCATTGTCAAATCCCGATCCTGCTATCCGCGAGTTCTGGATAGAGCACACCAAGCGTTGCCGTCGCATTGCCGATGCTATGGGTAAGTTCCAGAACGATCCATGTATCATGAACATCTGGGTACACGATGGCAGCAAGGACATCACCGTAGAGAAAGGCCGCTATCGTGAGATTCTGAAGAACTCGCTCGATGAAATCCTGGCAGAGGAGTTGCCAAATATGAAGTCATGCCTCGAAGCTAAACTCTTCGGTATCGGACTGGAGGCTTACACCGTAGGTTCTCACGACTTCTACGCAGGCTATTGCGCCAAGAACAATGTGATGTACACCCTCGACACAGGTCACTATGAGCCTACAGAGAATGTTTCGGATGCAGTTTCCGCACTCCTTCTCTTCGTGCCCGAACTGATGCTCCACGTATCTCGTCCTATGCACTGGGATTCTGACCACGTGACCCTCTTCGACGACAACACCCGCAACCTCTTCTCAGAGTTGGTTCGTGCCAATGCGCTCGACCGTGCACACATCGGTCTCGACTATTTCGATGGTTCCATCAATCGTATCGGAGCTTATATCATCGGCGTACGTGCTGCCCAGAAGTCTTTGCTGCAGGCATTCCTTGAGCCTCTCGATACTCTCCGCAAGTATGAGGACGAGGGCAAGCTCTTCCAGCGCTTGGCTCTCTTGGAGGAAGAGAAGACATTGCCTTTCGGTGCTGTATACGACTACTTCAACCTGAAGAACAATATCCCTGTAGGCGAGGAATACATTGCCGACATCGAGAAATACGAGGCAGAAGTTCTCGCTAAGAGAAACTAAGATATTGAACATTTGTATGTTCAGGAGTTAAAGAAGTTAAAGGAGTTAAGACAACAGTCTTTGCACGTAGTTTTTAAGCAACAAGACATACGTCTTAACTCCTTAACTCCCTTAACTCCTTTAACTTCTTTATATACTAAAGTTCAGTAACCTAAAAACCAAACTATTAACAATATGGAAATATTAATAGGACTTTTAATCATAGCAGTGGGCGCCTTCTGCCAGTCGAGCTGCTATGTTCCAATCAATAAGATAAAGGACTGGAGCTGGGAATCCTACTGGATTGTACAGGGAGTCTTTGCGTGGCTTATCCTTCCTTTCATAGGTGCCATGCTCGCCGTGCCAAGCGGCCATTCGTTCTTCGAACTCTTCGACGGCTATGGCTTCGAGGTGATGATGACCATGCTCTTCGGTATGCTCTGGGGAGTGGGAGGTCTTACCTTCGGACTCTCCATGCGCTACTTGGGAGTGGCATTAGGACAGAGCATTGCCTTAGGTACATGTGCTGGCTTGGGCACCATCATGGGTCCCGTGTTGCTCAACATCTTCTTCCCCGAGATGGATGCCTTGTCTTCGCTCACCTTCAGCGTAATCCTCGGAGTGGTGGTCACCTTGTTGGGTATCGCCATCATCGGTGTGGCAGGAAGCATGAAGGCCTCATCGCTCTCAGAAGAAGAGAAGAAGGCTGCAGTCAAGGATTTCAACTTCCCCAAGGGTTTGACTATCGCACTGCTGGCAGGTTTCATGAGCGGATGCTTCAACGTAGGTCTGGCTTTCGGAAGCGACATACACTTCGGCACCTTCACTCCCGATATGTACAAGACGCTTCCTGCTACCTTCCTGGTAACAGTGGGTGGATTCATCACCAATGCCATCTATTGCTTCTACCAGAACTCCAAGAACCACACTTGGGGTGATTATCTGAAGCGCGAGGTATGGAACAACAACATCTTGTTCTGTGCTTTGGCAGGTGCCTTGTGGTACAGTCAGTTCTTCGGACTGTCATTGGGCAAGGGCTTCCTCAACGAGTCGCCTACCCTCATGACACTCTCCTTCTGCATCCTCATGGCACTCAATGTTGTATTCTCCAACGTATGGGGAATCATCCTGAAGGAATGGAAGGGCTGTTCACCCAAAACCATTGCCGTGCTCATCCTCGGCATCGTGGTGCTCATCATCTCGAGCTTCCTGCCACAATGGGTATAAGAAGAATACTACCGACATTTCACTTTTATTGATGATTTAGATTAGATAGGGGGCACTCCTTGTGAGTGCTCCTTTTTTTGTAACATCTTTGTCTCATTTTCGTCAATACCATTCAATCTCATCGCAACCACCCTGTAACAATACCATCGTATCTTTGCATCCGAAAAGAAGAGGGTCATCATAACCCAATTCCCGACAAAGAGAGAGGGAGCTGAAACAAGCAGTCCTCTCAGACAAAAGAAGATGTAACAAGAAAAAAGAAAAAGGTATGAAACTAAAAAGGGGAATCATTGCTTTGGGATTGCTTTCGGCTGTAAGCTTGCAGTCGTGGGCGCAACAACTCAAGGGAGTCGTTATCGACAAAAACTCGAAAGAAACACTCATCGGAGCCGTTATCAGCATCGAAGGAACCGATGTGAAAGCAGTAACCGACGTGAACGGAAACTTTTCGTTCGAAGGATTGAAAGATGGTACTTATACATTATATATTAAATATGTAGGGTATAAAACTCTAAAAATTGACGGGGTTCAGATGAAGGATGCAAACTTGACGATTGCTTTGCAGCCTGATGAACAGCAACTGAAAGGCGTGACCGTTACCGCAGTGGAAAGGCGTAATACGGATGCGGCAATGATACAGGTAGCCAAAAGCAGTCCCGTCATCGTGAGCAATGTTTCAGCACAAGAAATAAGTCGTACGCAAGACACCAATGCGGGTGAGGTGATACGCCGTGTGCCAGGCGTGAGCCTCATCGACGACAAGTTCGTCATGGTACGTGGACTGTCTCAGCGTTACAACAATGTTTGGGTCAACGGAGGAGCGGTGCCCAGTTCGGAGGCCGACTCAAGGGCATTCTCCTTCGACATCATCCCAAGTTCGCAAATTGACAATCTTACTATCGTGAAAAGCCCAACCGCAGAATATCCTGCCGACTATTCGGGCGGTTTTATCATCGTCAACACCAAAGAGATTCCGGCAGAAAACAGTTTTTCTTTATCTGTAGGTGGAAACTGGAACACAGCTTCAGCCTTCCAGGACTTTGCTTACTCTAAAGGTTCGGCAACCGACTTCTTAGCTTTCGACAACGGGTTGCGGAGCATTCACGGAGGTATCAATGCCTCCTTGGCTCCTCAGCTCGATGCCAACGGCAGCCCGATAGACAACTATGCCACATCCCTCTTGGGCAACCACCTGAACAACGACTGGATGGTAAAGAGCAAGAAGCCCCTGGGCGACCTGAAGTTGGCAGCCAGCCTGAACCACCGATGGATGTTGGGAGGCAGAACACTCGGCATGCTTGCCGCACTGAACTACACCAATGAATATCGCACCTACGAAAAGATGGAGAACAACCTCTTTGGTATCTACGATGCAGCTAACGACAAGCCCAACTACCTGCGTCATTCTGTCGACGACCAATATAATAATAATGTCAGACTCGGAGCCATGCTCAACTTCACCCTCCTCTCCAAGGACGGCAACCACAAGTACCAGTTCAAGAACATCTTCAACTAGTTGGCTACAAGCCGATATACCTGGCGTGACGGTGTGAGCGCACAGTCGAACCTGGAGCGAAGTGCTGAGTATTACTACCGCAGTCGAACTACATATAACGGTCAGCTTACCGGCAAGCACACCTTCACCAGCGATGCCCTTGACTGGAGTATCGGGTATGCGTATGCCAACCGTCATTTGCCTGACCGTCGTAGATATCTCATCGACGATGCTCTCGAATCGGGCGTATACGCCCTGAGCACCGGAAACGACATATCTCGCGAGTGGACACAACTCGACGAGCACATTCTCTCTCTTGGCATCAACGACAAGCACCACTTCAAGTTTGGCAACTTTGAGCCAGACTTGCAGGTGGGTGCCTATGGAGAGTATCGAAGCCGCAAGTACCAGACTCGCGAATTTATCTACAACTGGAATGTTTCTGACAATAATATGCCATCCGACTTCCGCCACAGCGACATCCCTACCCTTCTTTCCAATGAGGAGAATATGGGCTACGACAAGCTGTACTTGCTTGAGCAGAAGCAGATGCGCAACAACTATCGCGGACACAACACATTAGGCGCAGGATACCTTACCTTGTCTCTCCCCTTTGGGCAGTTTGGCATCCACGCTGGTGTCCGCTTTGAACACAACGACATGGAGCTGATCTCCAATACCCGCGACTACGAGAAGAGCGAGACAAGCCGCCACTACAGAACCAGCGACTTCTTCCCTTCACTCAATACCACCTACAAGTTGAACGACCAGCAGCAGATTCGTCTGTCGTATGGCCGCAGCATCAACCGACCTGAGTTCCGCGAGGTTTCATCATCGGTTTACTACGACTTCGACCTGGCAAGCAACGTGCAGGGAAATACAGAGTTGAAGAACTGCTATGTCGACAATCTCGACATACGCTACGAATGGTATCCATCAAGAGGCGAACTCATCTCATTAGCTGTCTTCTACAAGCACTTCGACTCGCCCATAGAATGGACCTACACCGTGGCTGGCGGTACCGACCTCATCTATTCATACAAGAATGCGAAGAGTGCCAACAACTACGGCATAGAGTTGGATATCCGCAAGAGTCTCGACTTCATAGGTCTTCGCGACTTCAGCTGGTCGTTCAATGGAGCCCTGATCAAGAGCAAGGTGCAGTTTGAGAAAGGAGCCAAAGAGGAGAACAGACCCATGCAGGGACAGTCGCCCTACCTCATCAACACCGGACTCTTCTATAAGAACGAGCCACTCAAGATGGACATTGCCCTGCTCTACAACCGCATCGGAAAACGAATCATCGGTGTGGGAAGAAGCGAAGGAAGCTCTGGCGACGACTCCAATGCACGAGTGCCCCACAGCTACGAGATGCCTCGCAACACCATTGACCTCTCGTTTGCCAAGAAGTTTGGCAGCCACCTGGAACTGAAACTCAACATCAGAGACCTGCTGGCAGAAAAGGTTTACTACAAGCAGTTTGCCGACGTGACCTACAGCGATGGACGAACCAAAGAGGTTGAGGAGATTACAAGATGCTACAAACCTGGCAGAAACATAGGTTTGCAGGCGATATATAAATTTTAGAAAGAAGTTTAGCAAAGGTAACAACTCAGCCCCCTATAGCCATAATGTAGTTACTTTAATACGATACAAATTGTTTTCAGTTCGTTATGATTTGTTCTGTCTCTATGATTAAATTTCCGTTCCATTGTTTGGAAATGTCTGTTCAAAGGCTTTGAACCGACATTCAAAGGCTCTGAACGTACATTCAAAGGCTTGGAACGGACATTCAAAGGCTTTGAACAGAGATTTTATAAGGAAAAGAAAACATTTATATAGTATAAGAGTAAGATTTCTGTGGGTTAAAAAGAAAATTTTAGATGTTTGTTAAATAAAAAATTTAAAACAAGAAACAATGATGAACAAGATGTATTTAATGGGATGCATAGGCATTCTCGCAGCATCTGCCATGTTGAGCAGTTGCAGCAGTGACGACGAGGGTAATGGAGGTAGCACTACCGAGTACAAGTGGACTACCAATGGCGGTCTTAAGGCTTGCGACCACATCCTCTTCGGAACTGACAACAAGGAGAACGCCAACGGAACACAAATCGGAAACGGCGACCAGGAATTCGTTTTCACAGGAAAGCAGACTTTGAAGAAAGGCACTTATCTCCTCAAGGGATGGGTATATATCGCAGATGGCGCTGAGCTCACCATCGAACCGGGAACGATTATCAAGGGCGACAAGCAGAGCAAGGCAGCCCTCATCGCAGAGCGTGGCGGTAAACTGATCGCCAAAGGTACAGCCACAGAGCCTATCGTCTTCACATCTGAAGAAGCTGCAGGCAACCGAAAACCTGGCGACTGGGGTGGTGTCATCCTCTGCGGTAAGGCTAAAAACAACCAGACACAGCAACAGATAGAGGGTGGTCCTCGTACACAACATGGCGGCAACGACGATGCCGACAATTCTGGAGCATTAAGCTATGTCCGCATCGAGTTTGCAGGTTATCCTTTCCAGAAGGATAAGGAGATCAACGGTCTTACCTTAGGTTCTGTAGGTTCTGGCACACAGATCGACCACGTTCAGGTATCTTACTCCAATGATGATTCCTTCGAGTGGTTTGGTGGTGCTGTGAACTGCAAATATCTCGTAGCCTACAAGGGATGGGATGACGACTTCGATACCGACAACGGTTTCTCAGGAAAGGTACAGTATGGCCTCTCTATCCGCGACAGCAAGATTGCCGACACCTCTCAGAGCAACGGCTTCGAGAGCGACAACTGTTCTGACGGTGCTACCGTGGATCCTCGTACCACAGCCACCTTCTCCAACATCACCTTCGTAGGTCCTAAGGTTTTGGATGACAAGTTCCAGAACAATACAAACTATATCAATGCCGGTGCATACAATCCCAACAACGGTTCTGCCCTCGGCAAGTTCCAGGCAGCCATGCAGATTCGCCGTTCTTCCAATCTCAACTGCATCAACTCTGTAGCATTAGGCTGGCCTATCGGCTTGATTATCGACGGTGAGAAGGGTGAAACAGTTCAGAATGCCAAGGACAAGAAGTTCAAACTCCAGAATGTTTATTTCGCAGGTATGGACGCGATAGGAACCGATGCCAACAAAAAGTATGAGGATTACCTCTACGATGCAGCCAACAAGACGGATCTCGACAAGAATAAGGATTCATACAGCCACACCTTCTTCCTCTTACCCGAGTTGAACAACAAGTACTTCGACAGTTGGACCTCACTGGTAGGTGCCGACGGTTACACTCCTATCCCTGGCAGCCCTCTGCTCAGTGCAGCATCATTCTCTGGCTGGACAGGCTTTGATGTAGTAAGCTTCATCGGTGCATTCGATGGCAGCAACAACTGGCTGAAAGGCTGGACCAACTTCGACCCTCAGAATACTCAATACTAACTAATCGATTCTTTTTTTGACTATAAGTAGTTCTATGTATCGGGCATGGCGCAGCGATTTGCGCCATGCCTTTTTTGGAACTGTAACTCGAAGATGATTGTATTAACCATAGTGGCAACAAAGTTATGGATGTCCAACACAACAACTTAGTGACGGGAAAAAATAACTTGGTACGATTTGAGTGAAATTAGTCGAATATAGCAGATACAGAATATAAAGGATAATTAGCAAGCCAATCCTGCTCTCTATAAGGTGACATGGATAGGCGCATACCTTTCAATCCCTGATTGCGCTCCACAAACACCCTCAGACTCTTAGCCTGCAAATTCTCCTCAGCCTTTACTCCTATTGGAATGATTCTTTCCTCATCCTGCACCAGAAAATCAATTTCACCACGTGAATTTTCTGCCGACCAATAAAAGTCGTCCTTAAAAGTGTGGAAAATCGCACAAAGTCGTCCTTAAAAATGTATTTACAGCAGCCATTTCCAGACAGACAGCCCCAAAATGAAGGATGAAGAGATTTGATGGAATAACCTATACATAGACTATTACTACTCGATTAATTATATATAAAAAAGGCAGACAAATGACCAGTGCTGTTGTTCATTCCAACAGAATTGAAGGTGCCAAGGAAGGTAAATCTGTAGAATTAGAGGTGAAAAAGTTTCTGATAACGTTTAATATAACCTAAATTAATTTGGTGACGCGGCGTTTTCTTCGTATCTTTGCCGCAGAATATGCGGCGTTTTTGGATAAATAATGCCGCAAGAGTATAAAAACTTCTTTATTAAGATTATTGCATGAAAAAACAACATAACAGAAAAAAACGCATGGCACAATATGCCATGTATGCATACTGTTTTTTTGCGATTCTTTCACTCGTAAACACGGTTTGTAGAAGTCTTGGTGTTGCAGTCAACATTCCATCCATCTTACTCACCATCAAACAATGGGTATTAATGCTTGCCCCCATAGCATTATGGGGAATGTTCCGATTAATACAACCAAGAAACGAAAAGTTGCTGCAACGTTGCTGCGAGGTGATGGTATTTTACTATGTGTTTTCATTCGTCCTGTCAATATGTTTTAAGTTCAACCTAATACCCATGACACAAAATGGCTTGATAACCAGGACTGCAACTATCCTCACTTGGACAGAAAGCAGCATCGGCTTGCTCTCTGTCATCGCATCACTGATTGCCGGTTGCCATTTAGGAAGAAAACACAAAGGAAGCATGCACCAACTGGGCACAGCACTTATCCTGGTTTTCATCGTATGGCTGATATGTGTAAACATCCTCCCAACCACTATATTTTATCTATTGGGAATCAGTCATCCAACAGCCTTCACCTGTGTCAATATGTTCTCTGCTTTTTCCAACACACTCGTTTATATATACGCATACTATAGAATGTATTGTGCTATAAACAACTGATTACGATTTAAGAAGTAGGGTTTATTCAGCCTTCTATTAAGCCACAGGTTGGTCATCTGTCATGACCCCAAAAGGAAATAAGAAGTGAAAAGAATAGCAAAAATCTATAAAATATCAGTTTCTTTTGGTAGAGTCTTTAAATAGCCGTATCTTTGCACCATAAAAACAGCAACAAGATGGCAAAGATATTGATTATAGAAGACGATTTGGCATTTGGAACCATGATTCAGACATGGCTCAGAAAGAAAGGTTTCGAAGTAGAGAAAGCCACATCGGTTGGTGCTGCCTTGAGGTTGTTGCAGGAAGACAGCCAGCGCGATCTGATTCTCTCTGACCTCAGACTTCCCGACCACGACGGACTCACCACACTGAGATGGCTCCACAAACAGGGCCTTCACATTCCCTTTATCGTCATGACAAGCTATGCAGAGGTGCAGAATGCTGTGCTCGCCATGAAATCAGGAGCCAATGACTATGTGGCTAAACCGTTTCATCCCGATATCCTGTTAGAGAAAATCAACGAAGCTATCAAGCTGTCAGCCTCATCGACACCTGTTCCGGCAAACTCTCCTGCCACACCGACTCAACAAGAAACCCCTCAGCAAACTACCACACAGCCCGACGAAGACGAGGCACCCAAATACATAGAAGGCAAGAGCGAAGCCTCGCAACAGCTATATAAATATGTGTCACTCGTAGCACCTACCCCTATGTCGGTACTGATACTCGGAGCAAGCGGCACAGGCAAGGAATATGTGGCGCATCGCATACACGAATTGAGCAGCCGTGCCGACAAGCCCTTCTTCGCCATAGACTGTGGAGCCATACCAAGAGATGTGGCTGCATCCGAATTCTTCGGTCATGTGAAAGGCGCCTTTACTGGAGCCGAACAAGACAAGAAGGGAGCTTTCGAAGTAGCCAACGGAGGAACACTCTTCCTCGACGAGATGGGAAACCTGAGCTATGATGTGCAGGTGCAACTGCTTCGTGCCCTACAGGAGAGAAAGATAAGACCCGTGGGAGGAACTAAGGAAATCGACATCGATATCCGACTGGTGTGCGCCACCAACGAAAACCTGGCACAGAGAGTGGCTGAGGGACAGTTCCGCGAAGACCTCTTCCACCGCATCAACGAGTTCACCATCTATATGCCCGAACTGAAAGACCGCGGCACAGACCTCTTCCTCTTCGCCAACCTCTTCGTCAAGCATGCCAACAAGGAGTTGGGACGGCACGTGCTCGGTTTCGACGACAAGGCTTCAGAGATGATTGCCTCGTACAGCTGGCCCGGCAACCTGCGCGAACTCAACAACGTGATGAAGCGTGCCACCCTGCTGACCAAGGGAAACTATATCGGCAGGACTGAACTTCAGCAAAGCATGAGTCATCTGCAACAACCCACAGAGACCTTGACTTTGCGGGATGAGCAAACCGAGTTGCAACGCATAGAGGCAGCCCTGAAAACCGCCAATGGCAACAAGAGTAAGGCTGCCCAACTGTTGGGAGTGGACAGAAAAACCCTCTACAACAAAATCAAGAAATATAATCTGTAGACCTCTGCAACTTCCTATAACACATAGCAAGGACGGACTGTAAACTCAATGGGGTTCATAGTCCGTCCTTGCTGTATGATAGCTTTTCTTGAGATTCCAGTGCCACGCCGCCCTTAAATAGGATTCCCGCTTTGGAGCCCCGACCGATGCCGCAGAAGAATGCCAGGGGCACACTGAGCACCAGCGCACAAGGGCAGGAAATGACCAAGAAAGTCAGTGCGGTGTAAACCCAATAACTCCAGTTGCCGGTGACCACAGAGGGCACAAT
>ERZ1031779.63-NODE-63-length-26906-cov-6.219545_pt1 | contig 26906 bp, 21 predicted proteins | sample MGYA00518170_ERZ1031779 | MGnify/ENA primary metagenome ERZ1031779 (study PRJEB33719, sample SAMN04261241) | wastewater metagenome | biome: rural village; feature: human; material: feces | host: Homo sapiens | place: El Salvador | collected 2013-01-07 ... | reverse complement strand
TTATATAAACTTAAATATCAGAGAGTTATAAATTATTCAGTAAACACTAATTAATTTAGGTTTTAAGCTCCACTTTTCCTTATACACCTTTTAAATATATTTACTCTCACATATCTTATTACAATATAAATATAAAAAAGGGAAGCAGTTAATAAAATAGGTTATTACTTTCGACTGCAAAAATAAGTAAAAATCAATCAACGGGAGTGAACCTCAGTTTTTTGTTGTGAACCTCAGTTTTTTAACGTGAACGTGCGGTGGATTCAGTATTTTTTAACTAAATCCACCGCACGTTCACGTTGATTTTGCTTCTTTCAAGCTGTTTTTGTACCTATGTTGTGCTTTTTATATCAATTTTTCCTCCATACGGATAAGGTTGTTGAATATCCCTATTTGCGGAAGTTGAGTAAAGCGAAAGTTGAGTAAAAAAGGTAAAAAGTTCAGTTCACATACTTCTCTATCAGGTCGTAGTCGAAGTCTTTGAGTCGCTTTCTGGCATTGGTGAGTCCCCATCTGTTCTTGAAACCGCACAGCTCGGCAGCGGCTTCCTGTCCTATGTTGGCAGAAGAGTCGGATGCCATCAGCCTTTCGTAATGACGGATGCGGAAAGCGTTGACCAGTCTGTAAAATCCCACTTGTGTGATGAAGGTGCCTGCCAGAGTGTGGTTCATCGAACTGACATCGCGCACCACTTCTATTCGCTTCAGGCTGGGTTCCAGATATCTGCGGCTTACGATGGTCAGCACCTCGTTCTTTACCGACTCCCAGCTTTCCTGTTTTATCTGCAACCTGCTGTTTCCCCTGTTGCGCTCCTGTAGTTCCGGTTCGTCGTCGGCATTTTCTATATCTTTGATATTTGTTTCCTCCATTGTTTGGTTGTCTGCCGACTGCACTATTTGTTCGAAGAATTCAGTTTCTTTAAGAACTCGTTCCATGTTGTCCTGCGCTATCGTGTCCATGCCTTCCTGTCCCTGTGCAGAATGAATCAGTTTGTTGGGATGCAGAATTCTGCAGAGGAATCGTATTTGCCATGCTGCAAGGAGCAGGTCGATGAAGGCTTTCAGCAGTTGGCTGTCAACGAGGAATTGGATCCACATCACCAAGAGCCACATCACGGGCAGGTAAAGTATCTTCTTGGCGAAGGCAAAAGGAAAGTCGGAATCACTCGAGAAGTTCTGTGTGTGGTATTCGTCAACCTTCCTGATGAGCCATCTGCCTACTCTTGTCATACGTATGGACAGCAGGATGCTCATGCCTCCTACGACACATTCCCATTGCAGTTTGTAGGGCAGAAGAATCTCCTCCGCATGGAAAACCACAATGGTGAACAAACCGCCGAGCAGCAGGAAAGGAGTGAGAAAATAGAAGACGGACGACACTTTTCGCCACATCTTTCCCATTTGGAAATAGCGGTGGTAGAGCATGGCAAAGCATACGGGATAGTAAAGAATGCCAAAGCTTCTGGCGAAAAACCATGTTCCGGGATCTGCCGGGCACAGTACGTATGGCAACTGCAAGGCGGTGGCAGCATAGAAGAAAGTCATCTGCCGGCGGGCGGGATAAAAGTAATCGCCCTGCTTGTCGAAAGGATGGCACATGTGACACCATCTCACTATGGCACAGAATGTGCCAGACAGGATGACAGTATAGCATGCCAATGAGTAGAAAAACTCTACCTGGGTAAAAATAGTTGGTATATTCATCTGTGATATCATCTTTTTGGGTTAGTAATTCTGGCTTCACAAGTTGGGAAGTAATTGTAACAGAACTTGCTAAAGTTCTTTGAGGTATAGATTCGCGCCATTATCTCAGTTTGCAAAAATAGTAATAAAATTGCGAAAAAGCAAGCAACTTCCAAGTTTTTTGTCTTTTTCTTCTTCTAATTGAAATATAAGTTGTATCTTTGCACTCGCAAATGCGCTTGTGGCGAAATTGGTAGACGCGCTAGACTTAGGATCTAGTGGTTCAGGCCGTGTAGGTTCGAGTCCTATCAGGCGCACATGATAAAATCCTGACTGCTTGCTAAGTAGTTAGGATTTTTATTTTAATATTTTTGGCAACGTTTTGGCAACGTATTTCGATGCTAATCTATAGAGGTTGCCAAAAGCAAGGTATCATTTTACATACTTTCACACGATTTCATACCATTGCCCAACGCAACTACTCAACCTTTCTTTGTTATATCTTGTTAAAGATTAATCTGTAGATACATATTTATAAATAGAAATCACTATATTTGCATTCAAAGCAACAAATTGAATGTTATGGAAGATTTAAACCAACTAAAATTGGTCTTAGTAAAAAAGAAAAAGACCAACAAATGGCTTGCAGAACAGTTGGGAGTAAACCAAACAACTGTTTCTAAATGGTGTACAAACACCACACAGCCAGATTTAATGACTTTAAAAAAGATTTCAGAGTTGTTAGATGTCAGCGTAAGTGAAATTATCAACTTCGATTAAACAAAGAAGAAGCTATGAGTAAATTTAACGAAGCAACAAGAGTTCAAATGCCAGCAATGGTTCACTTAACTCGATTAGGCTATTCTTATTTCGGAAAGATAAGCGAGGATATGGCAGGGACAGTTTATGACCCTGACACAAATATTTTGGCGGAGGTTTTCAAAACACAGTTCTTCAAATTGAATCCATCTGCAAAGCAAGATGGATTCAAAAATATCTTGCGCTCCATTAGACAAGAATTAAAGAACGACGACCTTGGTAAGTCTTTCTATAAAAGGTTACAAGCTGTATCTCCCATTAAATTAATAGACTTCGAAAATCCTCAAAACAACACTTTCCATTTTACAGCTGAGTTCACTTGCAAGAATGGTCAAGATGAATTCCGCCCAGACATCACTTTGTTTGTCAATGGTTTACCTCTTTGCTTCGTGGAGGTAAAAAAGCCAAACAACCATGGGGGAATGGTGGCTGAAAGTAAGCGAATGAATCAAGAGCGTTTCCCTAACAAAAAGTTTCGTAGCTTCATCAACATCACACAGTTGATGATATTTTCCAATAATATGGAATATGATTCAATGGGAGGAATTGTTCCTATCCAAGGAGCTTTCTATTGCACTGCTGCAAGAGAAAACGCACCCTTCAATTGCTTCCGTGAAGAGAATCCTTCTAATCTTTCAGTAGCACCTTATCATGCCAATTATCCATATAAGGAAATCAACCAAGAGGAAGAGAAACAAATCTTGGCAGACTTCAATTGTCAAGTAATTCATCATACTCCTGAGTATCAAACCAATCTTGGCATCAACACTCCTACGAATCGTATACTTACCTCCATGTGTAGTCCTGAGCGGTTGCTCTTTATCATCAAGTATGGCATCGCATACGTTAAAATGGAGAAAGAGGTAGATGGGAAAATTGAAAGTACAGACCAAAAGCACATCATGCGCTATCAGCAGATGTTTGCTGCACTCGCCATTCGCCAGCAACTCTCTGATGGAGCTACTTCTGGTGTAGTTTGGCACACGCAAGGTAGTGGTAAGACGGCCCTGTCCTTTTATCTTACCTATGTCCTGTCCGACTATTACGCCAAGAAAAATATGGTGGCGAAATTCTACTTCATCGTAGATAGAATAGACCTGTTGGAACAAGCCACCCAAGAGTTTGAGGCTCGTGGGCTCGTTGTCTCAACAGCCAATACTCGTGCTGAACTGATGGCTCAGTTCCGCAATAACCATGCGCAAGAAGGAACCAGTGGACAGCAGGAGATAACAGTTGTGAATATCCAACGCTTTGCCGAAGATAAGCAAAAGGTGGAGCTTCCTGCTTACGCTACCAATCTACAGCGTATATTCATCATGGACGAGGCACACCGTGGCTACAAACCAGGTGGCTGTTTTCTTGCCAATCTTTTTGATGCAGATCCAAGTTCCATCAAGATAGCTTTGACAGGAACACCTTTGCTTAAGAAAGATTGTGCTTCGAGTGTGGTCTTCCAACGCTACTTCCATACCTATTATTATGACCGTTCCATTGCTGACGGATATACATTAAAGATAATCCGTGAGGATATAGAGACATCGTACAAGGAACGTCTGTCTGAGGTTTACGATAAGTTGGAAACTCTTGTACATAAAAAAGACATCAAGCGTTCACAAATCATAGAGCACGATAGTTATGTCGGGGAGTTAGCTCGTTACATTGCTGACGACTTAACCAAATTCCGCAAGATACAAGGTGATGATACACTTGGAGGCATGGTTATTTGCGAGACAAGCGAACAAGCAAGGAAGTTATATGAGGCTTTTCAAAACTTCTCGGATGGCGGTTTTGCTAATACTATAGACACAGGATATACCAAGCCTATCCAAATCAAAATGGATGGTCAAGAGTGGATGGTAGCCAATGCCATACCGATGCCAGGTTATAAGAAGCATCCATTGAAAGTAGGACTCATCTTGCACGATAGCGATGACAAGGAAACTCGCAAGCAAATTATCAAGGACTTCAAGAAGAACATGAGCATCGACTTGCTTATTGTCTTCAATATGCTCTTGACCGGTTTCGATGCGCCACGCTTAAAGAGACTTTATTTTGGTCGCAAGCTCCGTGACCATAACCTTTTGCAGGCACTCACACGTGTCAATCGACCATACAAGAACAATCGTTATGGGTATGTCATCGACTTTGCTAACATCAAGCAAAATTTTGAAGAGACCAACGAGGCTTACCTCAAAGAGTTGAACCGATTCAACAATCCAGACGAAGTGGATGGCAATCATACCACCGATACTTTCTCACAGGTTATAGAAGACCCTGAGGAATTGATTCGACAGATGAAAGATGTACGCCAAACATTGTTTGATTACACGACAAACAATGTAGAGGAGTTTTCGTCTGAGATTTCTTCTATCGAAGACAAGCAAGTGCTGATCGACTTGAAGAAAGCGCTGGTTTCAGCCAAGGATTGTGCCAATATAGTACGTACATTCGGTGATGACAGCTTGAAGGATGCTTTCAGTAAGGTTGAGCTAACAAAGCTCCCTGACATGCTAAAGGAAGTGCAACACCACATCGACATCATCAACCAAAAGGAAGCCTTTGCGGTTTCTGACGAGACCAAACAACTCGTCAATGAAGCAATGGAAGACATCCGCTTCAATTTCTCAAAAATTGGAGAGGAAGAAATGAAAATGATAGCTGGTGGTCAAGAGTTGCAAGACAAATGGGCTTTAGCTATTCATAAATTCACTGAGAATACAGACCCTGACGATCCTGAATATATCACTCTGCGTGATGCCTTCTTACAAAGGTTCAAGGAGCATGGATTTGTCGTTGACAGTATTGCTAAGTTCAACCAAGAAAGCAAGGAACTGGATGAAATCATTGAGCGATTGGTAAAATTGCAGGAAAGCAACAACCGCTTGCTGAAGAAATACAATGGCGACACCAAGTTTGCCAATGTCCACAAGCGAATCCACGAAGAAAACCAACGAAGATTGAAAGAGCATAAGCCATTCATCTTTAGTTATTATGACAATGACATCGTGGCGATACTTTCTGACATAAAATCAGAAATCGACCAGAAGGTTTACGACCGTGCAGACATTCTGAAGAAAGACGATTATTTCGAAATGACCGTGATGACTGAGATTGCTCAGTCGCTCTATCATTATCCAAACATAGAGCCACAGATGGAAGATTTTACTTTCATCCAGTCAAGGATAGCTCGCCAGTACATCAATCAATATAACAGAACATATCCAAGTAATAAAATATGAACATGACAATAAGAGAAAAGACCGTAGCCCTCATCGATGCCCTGAAAGCTACTTGCAAGACATACGGCATGGGCAATGACGGCAATGAGTATAAGATCATCACACAGGTATTCCTATATAAGTTCTTGAATGATAAGTTTGGCTACGCCATCAAACACTCGGAAAACCGCTATGCTGAGAAAATTCGCACAGCAGAGAAATGGGAAACAGCTTACAGCGAACTGAGTGACATGGAGCGCATGATGTTGTTAGCATCCTTGTCCCCAGACCTGCCACGCTTGAAGCCAGAGCACTTGATAGCCAACCTTTGGAACCAACAGGCAAAGGGTGATTTTGACTTCATCTTCGACAATACAATGAGCGACATTGCAGAGCAGAATCTTGCCATTTTCTCCACACAAACCACTCAAAACACGAAGATACCTCTCTTTGAGCCATTGACCCAATATGTGACTGATGTGGCTCAGCGAGCACCATTTGCACGTGCCATGGTGGATAAACTTGCTAATTTCTCTTTCGAGGAAGCATTTTCCGAGCATTACGACTTCTTTGCCAACATCTTTGAGTACCTAATCAAAGACTACAATACAGCTGGCGGCGGAAAATATGCAGAATATTATACTCCTCATGCCATCGCCACCATTATGGCTCGATTGTTAGTGGGCGATCACGCCGACCTTCATAATGTTGAGTGCTACGACCCATCGGCAGGTACAGGAACTTTGCTTATGGCTCTGTCACATCAAATCGGTGAAGATCGCTGTACGATCTTTGCCCAGGATATTTCCCAACGAAGCAACAAGATGCTCAAACTCAACTTGTTGCTCAACGGTTTGGTATCTTCACTCGACCATGCTATTCAGGGCGATACACTTGTTTCACCTTATCACAAGAGCGATGACGGTCAAAGCCTTCGCCAATTCGACTTTGTGGTGAGTAACCCACCTTTCAAGATGGACTTTAGTGATACTCGTGAGAAGATTGCAGCTTATCCTGCTCGCTTTTGGGCAGGAGTGCCAAAGGTGCCAGCAAAGAAAAAAGATAGTATGGCTATCTATACATGCTTCATTCAGCATGTCATCAATTCATTGAAGAAAGGATCTGGCAAGGGAGCTATTGTCATCCCGACAGGATTCATCACTGCTAAGAGCGGTATCGAAAACAAAATTTTGAAGCATATTGTTGACAAAAAGATAGTTTATGGCTGCGTATCCATGCCAAGCAATGTATTTGCCAACACTGGAACCAATGTTTCTGTGCTCTTCTTTGATGACTCGAAAAAGAGTAATAAGGTAGTCTTGATTGATGCCAGCAAACTGGGCGAGGAATACAAGGATAGCAATGGCTTGAAAAAAGTTCGTCTTCGTGATGAGGAAATTGACAAGATTGTCAACACTTTCCAAAACAAGGAAGCTGTGGATGACTTCTCCGTTACTGTGACCTACGATGAAATCAAGGAGAAAGGTTATAGTCTTTCTGCTGGTCAGTACTTCGACATCAAGATAGACTACGTGGATATTACGGAAGAGGAGTTCAACAAGCGAATGAATGATTATAAAACAACACTTACACAACAATTCGCAGAGAGTCATCGTTTAGAAGATGAGATAATGAAACAACTTGGAAGTCTCAGTTTTAATAGTAATGTGGGAAATAAATAAAGGTATGAACAAGCCGATAAGTATATTGGATAAGGATTACTTGCAGTGGGTTAAGGGTCTCTGCAAGTGTTATCGCCAGAGCCAGATTAAGGCTGCGGTAAAGGTCAATACGGAGATGCTTAAATTCTATTGGAGTTTGGGTAGAGACATTGTAGAACTACAGATAGAACAAAAATGGGGAGAGAAAGTTATAAGTTGCCTCGCACAAGATTTGCGTGAAGCATTACCTAATGTTTCAGGATTAACCAAACGCAATATATATTATTGCAAGCAATTCTATGCACTTTACGCCCCTGTAATCAAAATGTTGCCCCAAACTGGGGCAATAAATGAAACTGAAACTTTGCCCCAAGTTGGGGCAACATTTGAGTCAGATATATTCTGCGTACCATGGGGACATCACAAGGTGTTGATTGACAAGTGCTTTGGCTATCCAGAGAAAGCAATATTCTATATTCATGAGATTGTTTCAAATGGTTGGAGTCGTTCTATGTTACTTAACTTTATTAGCACAGATTTATATGAACGACAAGGCAAAGCCTTGAACAATTTCAAAACCACATTGCCTGACATAGACAGCGACTTGGCACAGGAACTCACCAAAGACCCATACAACTTTGCATTTACTGGCATTACCAAACCATATAATGAGCGCATCCTCAAAGATGCCTTGCTCAATAATATCACCAAGTTCTTGACCGAACTCGGCACAGGCTTTGCATACGTTGGCAAGGAATTTCGTTTGCAAATTGGAGAAAAGGAGAACTTCATCGACTTGCTTTTTTACAACTTGAACTTGTCTTGCTATATAGTTTTGGAAGTCAAGATTGGAAGTTTCACCTTTGCAGATGTCGGTCAACTTGGCGGCTACGTAGTAGCTTGCAATCATCTTCTTCGCAAAGAAGGAAGAGACAACCCTACAATCGGTCTTCTTATTTGCAAGGAGAAAGACCGCATCCAAGCTCAGTATGCGCTGGAATCAAGCAGCCAACCTATCGCTATCTCAGAGTATGACCTCGAAAAATTCTACCCAGAGAAGCTGGAAGGAACCATGCCAACTATAGAGGAATGGGAAGCCAAATTGGGTGGAAGTATTGAACATGAGTAAAATTGATTTTATGAAACTAAAGAAATATAAATTAGGCGACATTGCCAAAATCGAAATTAGTGGTGTTGACAAAAAAACAATAGAGGGCGAAACACCTGTGCGTCTGTGCAACTTTGTTGATGTTTATTACAACTGGGCTATCACCAAAGAAAAGGCTAAGTCGTTTATGGTTGCATCAGCCAAGCAAACAGAGATTGACAAATGCTCAATAGGCAAAGGCATGGTTGCCATCACAAAAGATAGCGAAACCAGAGACGATATAGGTGTTGCCACTTATATTGCTGACGATTTCGAGGATGTACTTCTTGGCTATCATTGCGCATTGATTACTCCTAATCCAGCTGTTGTTGACGGAAAATATCTGAATGCCTTCATGCACACTCGATACATTCAGAAGTATTTTGAAAACAATGCTTCTGGTAGTGGTCAGCGATACACACTTTCCAATGATACGATTAGCAATATACCAGTATTGTTACCGTCAATAGAGGAGCAACATACCATCGGAAAGGTGTTGGCAGACATTGATCGCAAAATTGAACTCAATAAGCAGATAAATGATAATTTAGAGGAGATGGCAAAGCAACTCTACGACTATTGGTTTGTGCAGTTTGACTTCCCGAACGAGGAAGGCAAACCATACAAATCAAGTGGTGGGGCTATGGTTTGGAATGATAAGCTGAAGCGTGAAATTCCTAATGGATGGACTGTGAAAACTGTAGGAACATATGCTAATTGTAAATCAGGATATGCAATTAACTCTTCAGATTTTAAAGCGAAAGGTATTCCTGTTATCAAAATTGGAAATATTCAAGAAGATTACACATTGAATATGAATGGTTGTCAATATATCGATAATAATGCCAATAAACAATTTTATGCATATCAAAATGATGTAGTAATAGCTATGACAGGAGCAACTATTGGAAAATTTGCGATTGTACCTTATAGTGAAAAAGGTTACTTTGTAAATCAGCGAGTCGGGAAATTTGAATTAGGAAACAATCCGATTGAAAAAATGCCATACTTGATAAACTCACTAAAGATTGATTATTTTAGAAATCAAATATTTCAGTTAGCAAGTGGATGTGCCCAACCCAATATTAGTGCAGAACAGATTAATAATATTTCATTGTTATATCCTTTAACTAAATATTTAAGTGAATATAATATGAAATGTAAATGGATGTATGAGCAAATGGTTAATTGCCGCTATCAAATAGACATGTTGACTAAATTGCGAGACGAACTTCTGCCCCTCTTAATGAACGGTCAAGCCACGGTAAATTATCATTTATCTGACGATTAAGAGTAATCTTTTCGTCAATATCAGTCAAAATACGTCCTATCCTCTTCTGTTCTTCAAATTCTGGAACCCAAACGGTACACTCCTTGATTTTATCAGGAGAAGTATGGCGTATTTTTGTTTGTTGAGCACCGGCACTTAGCTGCTGGCGAACAATAGAAGAAGAGATGAGATAATAGCAAAAATTAGGGTCAAGAAGTCCCTCCTTGCATTTTACAAGGGCTACGTCTTGACTTTGAATATACTTACCATTTTCAGGAATACGTGCTGTTGTACCCAACAATCCTAAGGATTGCTCTGTAAGCGGAGTGATAATATCACCTTTGTTTAGTATAAACTCGTCTTTGACAGTACCTGTATAATACAAGTCCGTCTTGGAAGTGTTCTCTTTAAAACCACCTCCATTCATATTGAAGTTACCCAAAGTTAAGCGAATCAGCTCGCCTTCCTCGGCATAGAATTGACCAGATAGGCTTGCCCCACGAGTCACTTCTATAAGTTCTCCTAATTTATGTTTGCTCAATTTCATAATCTGCACACTTTTTGCTTACAAAGGTAACTAAAGTTAAGCAGACTTGATAATCTTTAAACCTTAATTAAGGAATTTGCGGTGTGCAATCTTTACATTTGCTTGATTTACCATAGCATAATGCAAGGTCGTGTCGATTTTCACATGCCCCAACATCTTTTGCACTTGCTCTATTGGCATTCCCTTGTCAATCGCCATTGTTGCCAAAGTTCTGCGGAACTTGTGAGGATGCACCTTATGTATGTTCACATTTTTTCCTAACTGGCGCAAGCGGACTTCAACACCACTAATAGTTAAACGTGTATGAGGTTCTTTGAGACTGACGAACAACGCAGGATTTGAATCCGTTCGTTGTTCCAAGTATTTCTTGAGGTGTATCTTGGTGCGAGCGTTGAAATATACCTCACGCTCTTTATTTCCTTTACCGAACACCACACACTGGCGTTCTTGGAAATCGATGTCCTCACGATTGATTTTTACCAACTCTCCAATACGCATACCAGTGCTAAGCAGCAAATCTATCATTGCCACATCACGAATTTCTTGGCAACTGTCACGCAACACTTCAATATTTTCATCTGTCAACACCTCTTTCACCAAAGCATCCGTGCGCACCTTATGGATCCTGCGGACAGGACTTTTAGTGATATAATCCTCATCTTCAAGCCAAGAGAAAAAACTGGAATAAATACGACGCAAGTTGTCAATAGTAACCTTGCTAAGTCCTCGTTGTTCCTGTTGCTCAGCGAGATAGCAACGAATGTCATTAGTGGAAATGTCACACACATTCTTCTTCACAATCGCTATCAGTTTCTCAATAGAAGATTTATAATAGTGGATGGTCTTGTCCGAACAGCCCTCCACTTTCTTAGAGGATATAAAAGCCCCAAGAAGTTCAGCGTTTTCCTTGTTGCGCTGTTCTTCCTCTGTCGCCTTTGGCGTAATCTCACACTCAGATAGTGCCTCTCGGGCCACATCTGTTAGCAATTCCAACTGATTTTCAGTCAAAACCGCTCTCATACCGTCTAAAACGGTTTGTATAATAGCTTCTTTCATGTCTTATTATTTGTATAGGTCTCTATATATAATATAATAAGGTGAAACAAACACCGATAAATGATAATTTATCGATGCTTGACCATTCATTAAGAGGAGCAATAACTCGTCTCGCTGCTTAGTGAGATTCTCCATTTCTTTTTGATTGGCAATTATCTTACTTATTAGAGGAGCGACTGCATCAGAAAACTCCTTCAATATTTTTCCTTGAGGGATTGGAAGGATTGTATTCTTTATGGTATCTTGCGATATGTTATCACGAGCAGAACCACTACTTAAAGTTATGAAATGCTCATATAAAGAAGACAAATAGTATCTTATGTAGGTAGTCATTATTTTGTTTTGGGGAATTACACCACATACAGCTTGATTTGAACAAGCCTCTAACGATAACAGACTAACCTTTCCAGCTGTCGCACCATACAATGCGACTAAGACTGTATCTTGTGGGTATAACTTAGCACTGGAGTTATTGAGTCCCTCTTCTGTTATATAGTTGGTTGTGCTTGTTATTATAGGATTATTTAATTCCCCACTATTTATCCAAGGGATATCTCCACCATCATAGTACTCACTGTTTGTAGAAGTTGGTGTGCCACCCGAATATGTTTGTGCGACATCCTTAATTTTTGCTGCTGTCCATCCCTGCGGTATCTCACGCTTCAGTTTCTCATTCCACACCATAGCTCCACCGCTTGATTTATACGGTTTGCCCTCCTCATTCGGGAAGTCAAACTGCACAAACCAATAGTCGTAGAGCTGTTTTGCCATTGCCTCTAAATTATCATTTATCATTGCACTTATCCAATACCGTGCTTTACACACTACACTACTTGGGAACAGTGCAAAACCATGTAGTAAGAGTGTTAAAAATAATATGAACACATATTGCTATTTCCCAATCGGCATGAGCGCAGCGGTAACAGCCCCATTGCTTTCATGCCGATTACTATTAGATGGTACGATTCAATTTGATGGCTAAAAAAATAATAATCGAAAAATAATTTTTTGTTAATAGACTTATATTATGCTGATTATCAGACAGAAGTCTTTTTCTTATTATTATATTCTTAGCTAAAATACAGAAAATAAAATAATAAGAAAAAGACATCTTACTTTAGGCGACAAAGGCTTTATATACGCAAATTACGAGACAGCCTGTCACAACGAAAACTCCAATCCATAAATAACTAAACCTGCTTCAATCGTTAGCGAAGCTATATTTTGAGCAATCTATGCTTTCTGGCAAATGTCAATATGATTACTACCAAATATTTATCTTTAATAGCCCGTGTTGTCGTTATATAACATAGTATCTGAACATTATATTCGAGGGCTTATTAAATAAATATTCAGTTTTTCCTCTTTCGTATTAATAAATTTATTATATTTGCACCATCGTTATACACCAACGAGCAAATGGAATTATTACTAACCAACAAATATAGCATTATGAACAGCATTCCATTAGTATTTTGGCTCATTCCAATAGCCAGCGTTGTGGCATTGGGAATGGCATGGTACTTCTTCCGCACCATGATGAAAGAGGATGAAGGTACCGACAGAATGAAAGAAATTGCAGAGCATGTAAGAAAGGGTGCCATGGCTTACCTCAAGCAGCAGTACAAGGTGGTGACGGCCGTCTTCGTCGTTCTCGCCATTGTTTTCGCCTTCATGGCTTATGTACTGAAGGTGCAGAATCCATGGGTGCCTTTTGCCTTCCTCACCGGCGGACTCTTCTCTGGTTTGGCAGGATTCTTCGGCATGAAGACCGCTACTTATGCTTCTGCCCGTACAGCCCATGGTGCACGCACCGGACTGGACAAAGGTCTGAAGATAGCCTTCCGGAGCGGTGCCGTGATGGGACTCGTGGTGGTGGGACTCGGTTTGCTCGATATTGCCATCTGGTTTATTGTTCTTAATGCGGTGTACGAAGGAGAGGCCACAGCCCTTGTCACCATTACCACCACCATGCTGACCTTTGGCATGGGTGCCTCCACCCAGGCACTCTTTGCCCGTGTGGGAGGAGGAATTTATACCAAGGCTGCCGATGTGGGAGCCGACCTCGTGGGCAAGGTAGAGGCGAATATTCCTGAAGACGATCCTCGCAATCCAGCTACCATAGCCGACAATGTGGGCGACAATGTGGGCGATGTGGCAGGAATGGGAGCCGACCTCTACGAAAGCTATTGCGGTTCGATATTGTCGACAGCCGCCTTGGGAGCCACGGCTTTTGCCATGAATGGCGATATGCAGCTGCGTGCCGTCATCGCACCGATGATTATCGCAGCCATCGGCATCTTCCAGTCTCTCATCGGCATCTTCTTGGTTCGTACCAAGGAGGGAGCTACCATGAAGGAGCTTCTTCACTCGTTGGGACTTGGCACCAATGTCAGCGCAGCACTTATCGCAGTAGCCACATTCGCCATCCTCTATCTGTTGGGCATAGAGAACTGGCTCGGCCTTTCGTTCTCTGTCATCAGCGGTCTTGTGGCAGGTGTCATCATCGGACAGGCAACAGAATATTACACCTCTCAGAGTTATAAGCCAACACAGAAGATAGCTGAGGCTTCGCAGACAGGTCCTGCCACTGTTATTATAAAAGGTATAGGCACAGGAATGATTTCCACCATGATTCCCGTTGTCACCATCTCTGTCGCCATCATGCTGAGTTATCTTTGTGCCAATGGCTTCGATATGTCGCTGTCGGCAAAATCTATCAGCACCGGCCTTTATGGCATCGGCATCGCGGCAGTGGGCATGCTGTCGACTCTCGGCATTACACTTGCCACAGACGCCTATGGACCTATAGCCGACAATGCTGGTGGAAATGCCGAGATGGGCGGATTGGGCAAGGAGGTTCGTGAGCGTACTGATGCGCTCGATGCCCTGGGCAATACGACAGCTGCCACAGGCAAGGGCTTTGCCATCGGTTCGGCAGCTCTGACGGCTCTTGCCCTTCTTGCATCCTACATCGAGGAGATCAAGATAGCCATGATACGTGCCGTAGAGAACGGAAAACAGTATGTAGACGCAGCTGGCAATGTCTTCGATCCTTCGAATGCAACAACAATAGATTTCATCAACTTCTTCCAGGTCAATCTCATCAATCCCAAGGTGCTTGTGGGAGCATTCCTCGGAGCCATGGCAGCATTCCTGTTCTGTGGCTTGACCATGGGAGCAGTAGGCCGTGCTGCAGAATCGATGGTTCAGGAGGTTCGCCGGCAGTTCCGTGAGATCAAGGGAATACTCGAAGGCAAAGCTACGCCTGACTATGGTCGATGTGTGGAGATAAGTACCCGTAGCGCACAACGCGAGATGATCATCCCTTCTTTGCTCGCCATCATTATTCCTATCGTTGTGGGTCTTGTGTTGGGTGTGGCTGGAGTTCTCGGACTTCTCACCGGCGGTCTGGCAGCAGGCTTTACCCTTGCTGTGTTCATGTCCAATTCGGGAGGCGCATGGGACAATGCCAAGAAGATGATAGAAGAGGGAAGCTTTGAAGGAAAGGGCAGCGAGAACCACAAGGCGACTATTGTGGGCGATACCGTAGGCGACCCGTTCAAGGACACTTCCGGTCCATCGCTCAACATTCTTATCAAACTCATGTCAATGGTCAGCATCGTGATGGCTGGTCTGACCATTGCTTTCCTATAATTCGAAGAATACGTAATAGAAATATGTTGAATAAACACTACTCCTTGGCTGATGGCTGCTCCCTGACAGTGATATGCTCGCTGGTCGTGTGGATGTTAGTAGCCGTCTGCCAAGCTGCTTATGGCAAAGATGTCTATCCGAAACAAGCTGTAGAGATAGCCAAGAAGTACATCACCCTGTCTCGCGACGTGAAGGCTCAAGCACGGGCAAAGGGACTTCGCCCTGCAGCCTTGGCACCTTATTATATTTATAACGATGCACAGGGCAAAGGTTTTGTCGTTGTTGCTGGTGACGATGATATGGGCGATGTGTTGGCCTATAACACCGAGGAAACCCTCGATACACTACAGGCTAATCCTGGTGTAAAGCTACTCCTGGAGGCTTATCGCCAAACGTATGATGTGCTGAAAGAAGGGCGGGTGATGGTGCAGAGAAAAGCCCGTTCGGGGTTGTTCTCGAAGACCGTATCTCCCTTGTTGAAAAGCAAGTGGGGACAGTCGCATCCGTTTAATGCTCAGACGGGTTATCCCTATAGTGGGTGTGTGGCAACAGCGGTGGCCCAGATGATGTATTACTATCAATGGCCTGCTCAGGGGAGTGGTAAAAATGAATATCGCGTCACCTATTATAATACGATGAAGAGTGCAGACTTTAGTCAGTCGCACTACGATTGGGCGAATATGCTGCCCGATTATAATTATCCTGTATCTGCGACAAAGGAGCAAGAGGATGCTGTAGCCTTATTGATGAACGATGTGGGGGTAGCTTCCTTCATGCAGTACACCCCAGCTTCAAGTGGTACACAAGGTATTTTTGCGTATCAGGCTCTTCAGAAAAATTTCGACTATACTGCGGCTTATGCCACCAAGGCTGTCGAAGGTCCGACTCGTTTTGCGCAGATCTTGCGGCAGGAATTACTTAATGGTTGTCCTGTTTATCTGGAAGGTCGTCCTGCAGGTAATGCTTCAGGTCATGCTTGGGTAACTGATGGGTTTGATGAGAATGGTCTTTTCCACATGAATTTTGGATGGGATGGACAGGGCGATGCCTACTATTCGCTCACCAATCTTAGCCTCTCACAGACGGGAAGCGAGTTCCAAGGCAAGCCCTTGGCCTTCAATCGTGCTATTATGGCCATCTTGGCACATCCCAATAATGGCAAATATCCCGCAATAGAGCGTGGACTTTTGGAGTCATCTCCTCAGTTGATGTTTAATGAGGGTGGGGCTGTTCTTCTAAAGGATGCAGAAGATAAAAGCTTCCTTGCTTCTCAGTCGTTGACCATCGAGATGAACTCTTTTGTCAATAAGGGTAAGCCTTTCAAGGGTGATGTGGGCATAGCTGTTTATGATGCTAAGGGTACATGCCGACAGGTGGCTTATACCGACGATCACGCTATAGGCGGTTTTACTCAACGACTCTATGGTGGAAGCGATGCAGGGTTTATGGGAAGCGATTATCTTGTCAATCAAGTTCAGTCTGTAAAAATGAAACTTACAGGTTTGGAAAATGGTTATTATCGGTTGGTTCCTGTATGTGTAGCTCAACGAGAGGATGGTTCGTGGGATGAATTCTTCGCGATGAAGAAGGCTCCCATCATAGAGGTGGAACTATCTGATGGACGAGGTCGCATCTCTGAAATATGTTCTACTGATGTTGTTTTTCAGTTGATGTCGCAGCCCAGGCTCTCAGGTCAAGCAGAGCAGGGTGGAAAGGTATTGACCTTTTTTACGTTGAAAAACCTGAATGGTGTGCCTCGCGACTGTTATCTGAGGGTGCGGTTGCTCGACGATAGGAAGGCGGTAGTGCTCAATACTCGTGTGGATGAGTTGACCGAGATAGAGGGCTTTACCGAAGCTGAGATTCCCATCGTTCTTTCTTTGCCAAGCAGCATGACTCCAGGACGTTATGAAGTGCAACTTTCTTTGTCGGCTGATGCGGAAGAGACGGTGGTTTATCCCGTCAACCTTATTCACGATAAGGATGCTGCCTATATCGAAGTGCTCAAGGCACAGGAAAAGCCTCTCATGGATCAGGTAGAAGTCTTTTTTGCTGATGACTCGCATGAAAAAATAGAATCAGGCAGCGTTGATGTGTCGAAAATATCTCTCTTCAAAATGGCAGTCTTGCTGCGTACGTCTGAAGGTCGTAACTATGAAGGAAATGTATCAATGTTCTGCGAAGACATGATGACCCACGAAAAGACGCAGGTTAAGGGCATTGATGACTGGGTGTCTATCTCGTCGTCCATGTCTGTGCCTCTCTTTAGTTATTGGCTGCGTAAGGGCGACCTGTCATGGGAAGATGGGCATACCTATCGTGTGATGGTGATGGGTGAGATAGGCGGGCAGCAGGTGGAACTTGCTGATCCGCAGTCCACCACCTATTACCTGCATCGTAAGGGGGATATCCTAACACTCTCACAAGGTACTCCAACGTCCATAGGGACTGTAGCTATAATAGCACCTTCTTTCACCATCAAGCGAGAGGGTGGTAGAATCATCGTTTCGGGGACAGAACTAAAGTCGTTGCGACTATATGATGTGGCTGGTCGACTGCTTCAGCAGACCACTTCAGCCGACGGAAAACATGCCGTCCTTACCCTACAAGGATCAGCATCAGGCATCTCTGTGTTGCGCATAGATGCTGGTAGGCAATGTTTTACCTATCGTCTTCTGTGAGAGATGTATGAAATAAGAAGAATGAAATAAGAAATCCCCGACAGTTAGGATATTGCTTCCTACTGTCGGGGATTTCTTATTTCTTTATAGAGCTGCCATCATGCGTAGTATTTGTCATGAGGGCAAACAACATCTTACTTATTCTGCATTGGCAAGCGCCTCGCGTACCTTGGCTTCTATTTCTTCGAGAAGCTCAGGGTTGTCCTTCAGTATCAGCTTGGTCGGGTCGGCACCCTGTCCCAGGTTGGAGCCATTATAGCTGTACCAGCTTCCGCTCTTCTTGATGATGCCATGCTCCACGCCCAGATTGAAAACTTCGCCTGCGTGGCTGATGCCTTCGCCAAACATGATGTCGAACTCAGCCTTGCGGAAAGGAGGAGCCACCTTGTTCTTGACCACCTTTACGCGCACCAGGTTTCCTATAACATTATCGCCATCCTTGATGGCTGTAGCCTTACGGATGTCGAGGCGTACAGAAGCGTAGAACTTCAGGGCGTTGCCACCCGTTGTTGTCTCAGGATTTCCGAACATGATACCTATCTTCTCGCGCAACTGGTTGATGAAGATACAGGTGGTATTGGTCTTGCTGATGGTAGAAGTGAGCTTGCGCAGAGCCTGACTCATCAGTCGGGCCTGGAGTCCTACAACATTGTCACCCATGTCGCCCTCAATTTCCTTCTTAGGAGTCAGGGCAGCCACAGAGTCGATGACGACGATGTCTACCGCAGCCGAACTGATCAGCTGGTCGGCTATCTGAAGCGCCTGCTCACCATTGTCGGGCTGCGAAATCCACAGGTTGTCAACATCTACGCCCAACTTGGCAGCATAGAAACGGTCGAAGGCATGCTCGGCATCGATGAATGCGGCAATACCTCCAGCTTTCTGAGCCTCTGCGATGGCATGGATGGCAAGTGTGGTCTTACCAGAAGATTCCGGACCATAGATTTCAATGATTCGTCCCTTGGGGTAGCCGCCTACGCCCAAGGCCATATCGAGGGCGATACTTCCAGTAGGAATCACCTCTATATTCTCAATGTGCTCGTCGCCAAGCTTCATGATAGATCCCTTACCGAAGTCTTTCTCTATCTTGGCCATGGCAGCCTGAAGGGCCTTCAGCTTACCCTCGTTGGGGTTCAGGGATCCTTCCTTTATTTCGTCTTTCTTTGCCATATCTTTCTAATGTTTTATGAATTAGTAACGATAAAAACGGCTTGGTATGAATAGTACCTTTCTGTCTTCGCCGTCACTAAGGGGTATTTTGATAATGATTAGTCAATCTCCAAGTCGCCGTCGAACACCTCGTGCCAAGGCAATCCCTGCTTGTTGAGCTGCTCCATGAATGGATCTGGGTCGAACTCCTCAACGTTCCATACACCTGGTTTCTTCCAAATGCCCTTGAGGAACATCATGGCGCCGATCATGGCTGGCACACCCGTGGTATAGCTTACGCCCTGCATGCCGGTCTCGTTGTATGCTTCCTGATGCTTGCAGTTGTTGTAAACATAATAAGTGTGCTCCTTGCCGTCCTTCTTTCCGCGGATGCGGCAACCGATAGAGGTCTCTCCGTCGTAGTTCTCTCCGAGGTCCTGAGGGTTAGGCAATACGGCCTTGAGGAATTGCAGTGGTACGATCTTCACCTTGGCAGTCTTGCCGGAGCCGTCGGCCAATGGAGCCTCGTATTCTATCTCGTCGATGCGGCTCATGCCGAGGTTCTCTATACAGTCGAGATAGGTGAGATACTGCTGACCGAATGTCATCCAGAAGCGAGCCTCCTTGATGGTAGGATAGTTCTTTACCAGGCTCTCCAGTTCCTCGTGGTGCATCAGATAGCTCTCGCGAGGACCGATGTTAGGATAGGTGAGAGGCTTGTGGATAGACAGAGGGTCGGTCTCAATCCATTCACCATTCTTGTACCACAGACCTTTCTGGGTAATCTCACGGATGTTGATTTCTGGGTTGAAGTTGGTTGCGAAAGCCTTGTGGTGATTGCCGGCATTGCAGTCTACGATGTCGAGAACCTCGATCTCGTCGAAGTGATGCTTGGCAGCGTATGCAGTAAAAATGCCCGAAACACCAGGGTCGAAGCCGCAGCCAAGGATAGCGCAAAGACCAGCTTTTTCAAACTTGTCCTTGTAAGCCCATTGCCATGAATACTCAAAGTGAGCCTCGTCCTTGGGCTCGTAGTTGGCCGTGTCCATATAGTTGCAACCGCAGGCTAAGCAGGCGTCCATGATGGTGAGGTCCTGATAGGGCAGAGCGAGATTGATGACCAACTCTGGTTTGTAGCTGTTGAAGAGGGCTTTCAACTGCTCCACATCGTCGGCATCCACCTCGGCTGTCTGGATGTCCATCTTGTAGCCTTTATCGTGGATAGACTTCACCAACTTGTCGCATTTTTCCTTGCGGCGGCTGGCAATCATGAACTCTGTAAAAACGTCCTGGTTCTGGACAATTTTAAAGGCTGCCACGGTAGCGACGCCACCTGCGCCAATCATAAGTACTCTACTCATTTAAGTATAAATGTTTAATGTTATTATTTCTTGTTTTAGATCATTTCATTTGCTGACGTTCATCAGTTCATTTTATTTGCTGATATTCATCAGTTTATTTTATTTCATTTGCTGATATGCCTAAGGCATTCATCAGCGAATAACCCAGTATTTCTTGTCGGAAGTTGCCGCCGGGAAGAGGCTGCATGGCAAAGAGAGTGACGCGTTTCTCGTCGTCTACCTTGCGAAGCATATCGCGCAACTGGTCGTAGGCATCGCCTTCCTCCGAGTTGGGAATGATCATCACTCGTTTCACCTCCTTGGCATTGCAAACCGTGCGGGCTACGTCTACGAGGAAATCGTCTTTGCCCACCATCTTTTCTTCCGTAGGATATGAAGAAATGACGAACTCGCCCAGACGTGGATCCTTGAAGGCCTGGGCATTCAGATCCTTCTCGTAGTCGGAAGGGCGGAAGTTCTGCATCGCCTTCGATTGCTGGCTGTGTATGAGCACCAGTTGCGTCTCGTGCTCACCTTCTCTTAGTCCACCGTCGAGGGCAATACATACAGCCCACTGAGCCATGTCGGCAGGCTGGATGCGGCGGTTGATCATACGCTCAAAGTTTACGATAAGGTCGAATGCCACCTTGTCGATATAGTCTGCATCAGCGATGATTACATTCTCGCTCCATTTGATGTTGTTGGTGTTCAATGAATTCATACGTGCAAAGATACAAATTATTTTTGTAACTTGTCAAAAGTCTTGGCTAAAATATCAAAACTTTAGGTCGATAGTCATATTTTCGTGTTAATTTTGCAACCAGTAATACAAACAATCAAGAAATGAAAAGTGTTTTAGAGGGTCGTCCTGCCTTAAAGAAGGAAGTGGATAAGATTGCCGAGGTAGCTGGCTATCTTTGGCAGAATGGTTGGGCTGAGCGTAATGGTGGCAATATTACGGTTAATGTGACCGACCTTGTTGATGACGAGATGAAGGCGCTGCCTGCCATCAGCGAAGTGAAGCAGATAGGTACTGTCCTGCCTGCGCTGAAGGGCTGTTACTTCTTCTGCAAGGGAACAGGCAAGCGAATGCGCGACTTGGCTCGTTGGCCTATGGACAATGGTTCTGTCATTCGTATTCTGGACGATTGTGCCAGCTACGAAATCATTGCCGACAATGCCGTGATGCCTACATCTGAGTTGCCAAGCCATCTGTCGGTTCATGCCCGTCTTATCGAGAAAGGTTCCAACTATAAGGCCACTGTTCATACTCATCCCATCGAGCTTATTGCCATGAGCCACAACAAGAAGTTTATGGGCAAGGACGTGCTGAGCAATCTGCTCTGGAGCATGATTCCTGAGACCAAGGCTTTCTGTCCGCTCGGACTGGGTATAGTGCCATATAAGTTGCCAGGCAGTCTGGAACTTGCCGAGGGAACTCTGAAGGAGTTGGAAGACTACGACGTAGTGATGTGGGAGAAGCATGGCGTATTCGCCAAGGGTCTTGACGTGATGGACGCCTTCGACCAGATAGACGTACTCTCCAAGAGTGCAAAGATATATATCGATGCCAAATGTATGGGTTTTGAACCTGATGGTATGAGCCAGGAGGAAATGGCCGAAATGACTAAGGCTTTCAACCTGCCAAGATAATTGTTTTTAGTAGTTTTGAAGTAGAAATTGTTTGTTAAAGCCTCTTTCTTTTGAGAAAGGGGTTTTTTTATGCCATTTTTCTCCCTTGCTTAATTTTTGGTTCGTTATTTTCTTATAATAGATAAAGGAAGAAGACAACGGCCGTAGTTCTGAATCCATCGAAAGTAGGATTATTTTAAAAATTAGGAGAAAACAAGTTATGAAACGAGTATTCAATCTTTTAGTAGTAGACGAGAGTGGAAGCATGAGTATTATCCGCCGTCAGGCTTTGGTGGGAATCAACGAGACGCTTGCCACCATTCAGAAAATGCAGAAGGCGCATGCCGACTTAGAGCAGCGTGTCACCCTGATCACTTTTGACAGCACGCATACCAATGTGTTCTATGATAACGTGCGTGCCTCTAATGCCAATCCTTTGAAGGCAAAGGATTATAATCCTTGTGGTGCCACTCCTCTTTACGATGCCATCGGAATGGGTATCGCCAAGATCAATGCCTTGACCACCGAGGATGACAGTGTGTTGGTAACTATTATCACGGATGGTGAGGAGAACTGCAGCGAGGAGTATAGTCTGAAGATGACCAAGAATCTTATCGAGAAATTGAAGAAGCAGAATTGGACCTTCACTTTCATTGGTACTGACGATCTGGATGTGGAGAATATCGCTCTTGATATGGGCATCGACAATCATCTCCAGTTCTCGGAAGATGAGGCAGGTACCAAGAAGATGTTTGCAAGAGAGAATAGGGCGAGAGAGCGCTACAATAAGTTCCGTTCTATGGATTGCGTGATGGAAGCGGGTAGTTATTTCGAGGAGGAATAAAGAACGTACCATCTCATAAATGTCCTGGTTTTATAATTGATGGCAATAATTACTGTGCGAATTGCGCTAAACAAAATGTTAAGTGTCATGCAGTTTATCACTAGGCAATACATTTGTTATATGTGTATAGTTACGAATTAATATTATTTGTATGTATAAGGATGTTTATATTGGTCTTGCACATGACAAGGCATTTGATTTTGACAAAGAAGGCAATTGGAATGGCTATATGCCTACGTTGCTTTATGGAAAGAACGTTCCGTATGAATATTTGGAGGGAGGCGATGTAATCTACTGGGACTTGGAGGGCAATCCGTTGTGTAAGCAACTTGATTGGGGCAGTTGGGGTTTGAAACGAACAGCCAAAGATATGGTTCTTTTCCTTGAACAGTATAAGGATAATAAATATGCCAAATACCTAATCGGGAATATAAAGGTGGATTTCATAGATAATGGATTAGAAGATGTTGAACTGGTGCTTGAAGCAGTGGAAACATAGCTTTTTGTTTTCTGGCGATAGATAATGAAGAATAGGAATTTTGGACGCACCAGTAAATTCCTGTGTCTAGCATGTGGAAATATGGAGAAAATTTCGTATCTTTGCACATAGAGTTGAGAAGACTGGATAGAAGATTTAGACGGCGGTGGATAAAGCTACTTTCAAAAACGCCCTTCATGTCATAAATGTCAAGTTCTTCCAGTTTAGAATAACATCTATGCTTGACACAGGATTATGCTGGTGCTCCATAATAATTATTTTTTAATATTCCAAGTTATACAATTCAAGGCTCCGCCTTGTTTAATGATCTCTTCACTATCCAACTGGTAGATATTACATGATGGATAGTATGTTTTTATTTGCTCCATAGCTTGCTCATCCTCTTCTGTGTTGATAGCTGGCAAAACGATGTTGTTGCCAACTTGCAGGAAGTTGATGTATGCCCAATTTCGCTTATCTGCTCGCTGAACATGATAATGTAGCTTCTCTATCCGAAAACGGGTGCCAAGCCGTCGCTCGAATTCTTCTGCAAGTTCCTGGTCGTAATCAGCATAGTTGGTCATTAGAAGACGTGACTCGTCTATTGGTTTCACTATACCATCAGCATGCCCATATTTCTCATATTTATCCCATGGAAGCATGATGACCTCACAATGAAATAGATGCTCCAACTCATTCAATACTTCTGCTTGCGGATATTGAGCGTTTTCATGAAAAACTTTCTCTGTCATGATGATGCAATCATGGGCTTTTACCACATTCCCGCCATCTATTATCAAATCGGTGGCTTGGATATTGGGTAGCTTCAAAGCATTGCACACGCTCTTTGTATCCGTGATATATTGCTTGTCTGATTCTTTCTTTGTGAGATAATCGGGATAATACCGATATTGCAGGAAATCCTCTTCGGTTAGTTGAATCGGCATGTAGTCACGACACCAGATATCGGCTGTGTTTGATAACAGAGCCATATTGATGTGGACATTCTTCAGTAACTCCGAAAAACGGCTGAAGAATGCGGGATGAACCTTTGGAAGCCATTCTGAAACGAATACCTGATTCGTATCTCTATCTGCTATCATACCTGTATCTTTTTAAATTGCCATGGCCGTGGGTCTTGGATATGCTTCTTGTCTTTTGTTAAGGTGAACCCTTTGTCGAGAAGTTCCTGATGCTCTTTTGCTTGCATCTTTTGACCGTTTTCATCATATTTCGCCACGTTCTTGCGTACATCGGCTTTTACCTCTGCCTTTTCTCCTCCATCAACCCATTTGATGGAGAAGCCATCGAAGATGGAGGCTTGCGAATAAAGCATATCATATAATAAGGTGGAACGACTGTCGGGTGGATTTCCATCTACAGAAAACTCACGTATCAGCAGGGATGCCCTGATGGCTTCTTCTGGATGGGTGCCCTTCTCGAACGTGATGTCGATTCCGGAAACATGGTTGTGCAGAATGCCCAACTTGAAGATGCTCTTGGGAGAACTATTCTTGGGGTTGCGATGATATACGATGGGGTCTTTGATGCCACCCTCGGCCTCTTCGTGATAGTAGAACTCCACACACGTGGGTTGTACTGTTACCTGTTGGATACCAGTACTTACCAGGAAGTGACCGGCTAAAGCTATCTGAGCGATTTCCTTGAATTCAGAAGGGATGAATGGGTTGCCCTGATTTCCGAATGGATGGTCTTCGATTAGAATTTTTCTCCGTGTATCCTCACTCAATGAAAATGATTCTAAAGTTCCTTTCAAGTTCAGCATGATCTTTTCCTTTTTCTTTCAAAACCTATATTCCACTCTTTCTTCAGAAAATTACTCTATCACCTCCCAGAAACTCTCCGGCAAGCTGATGTTCTTCATCTCCTTTGCCTTCTTGAACAATGGGGCGATGTCTTCGGCTTCGAAACCGGCGATGCCGCAACCTATTGGGGTTACCAGGAAATGAAGCTCGGGATGCTGATGGGCAAAGATAATGAATTCCTCCACGTATGGACGAATGGTTTCCACGCCGCCCTGCATCGTAGGGATGGCATAACTCTGGCCCTGCAAGCCTACACCCTTGCCCATGACGGCACCGAAATGTAATCGGGCTATGCGGGCAGCACCACCACCATGCATGCCAGCCAGATTGCTGCCAAATACAAATATCTCGTTCTCCTTCAAAGAATCAATCCAGCGAGGAGTAATTCTTCCCTTCTTCATATCTTCCATATTCTTCTTATTATTAAATATGTTATTGCTAATATCAGCTGCTTCCTCGCAGCACATTCTCGAATCCATCATGCCCGGCATCGACATCTTAGGAGCACTTGAAACGGATGCGTCTTCGTCGCCGAACGACAGATAGCTTCTGTATTCCGAAGCATCGAAGTATTTCTTGAAATAAGGAATCACCACATCATGCATCATCTTCTGGCATCGCTGAGTGACGGCGGAGGCGGTCATGCCCAACTGCATGGCTACGTCCTTGCCCTTGAATCCCTCGATATAGAGCATCTTCAGGATGATGCTGTTCTTGCTGTCCCTGCCATAATAAAGATTGCCGATCTCTTCTATCGTCTGGTAAAGATCGTGCTCAAACTGGTTGTCGCTTACGTCAAACTTCATCTTGCGGTTTTCCTGTCGCGCCTCAAAACTCTCGAAACGGTGCTCCTTCACCACCTCCTTCAACTTATCCAGCAGCAGGAATCGGAAACCATTCACCATCCAGGTCTTGAGCGACATGCTCGGCTTCCTGTCCTCCAAAGGCTTGAAGTCATGCTCGCAGAGATAGAGATAATATTCATGGGCCAGCGAATAAAAGTCCATGCCCGGTTTCGATTGCAGGTCGTAACGCTTGTCGTAGATGCAATAAGCCACCCGGCAGTATCCGTAGTAATACTCCCTTACTATTCTTGCATCAGCATCCTTGAAGCCTTGAAGAATCTCGTCATCAGACAGTTGTGAGAGATTAGACTTCCTTGAAAAATCCTTTTCTTTCCCCATATCGTTTCGATATTCTAATTTGTTTGCAAATATATACCTTTTCTTTGAGAAATAGGAGTTTTTGCTCCAGTTTTCGTTTTTACATAGTATTAAAAGAAAAAAGTAGGGAGAAAATTAAGCTGATATCGAAAAAAGGAATTTTAAAGTAGATATTGGGATTTGAAAAATAACATTTGATAAGTTCTTGCATACATTTCAAGTATTACCTATGTCCTTCGAGGGTGCGTCACAGACTTATGACACACCCTCTTTTATTGCCATTTTTCTCCCTTGCTTAATTTTTGGTTCGTTATTTTCTTATAATATTGAACTTTAGCAAGTTCAGAAGTTATTGAAGTTAAAGAAGTTATCACTCCCTACGGTCGTTCGGGAAGTTAAGACAACAGTCTTTTCGGCGTATTTTTTTAAGCAGCAAGACATACGTCTTAACTCCTTAACTCCCTTAACTCCTTTAACTTCCTGATATGCGAAAGTTCAGTCAGATACTTTTTGGATTTACCGTTGAGCATGTGCTCGTACGAAAAAAGTTTTTTATGAAAAAAGTATCAAAGTATCATTTTTTTTGCTGAACGTAAAGATAAATAACTGACATATAATAAGATAGAAGAATGATACATTTTGTATTACCTAACAAGAAGTATCATAGAAGTATCATTAATCTGTAAGCGGCTCCGCATTTATACCATTGTAGCATTCTCGTTTATTCGTACCTTTG
>ERZ1031779.44-NODE-44-length-30958-cov-7.341067_pt1 | contig 30958 bp, 20 predicted proteins | sample MGYA00518170_ERZ1031779 | MGnify/ENA primary metagenome ERZ1031779 (study PRJEB33719, sample SAMN04261241) | wastewater metagenome | biome: rural village; feature: human; material: feces | host: Homo sapiens | place: El Salvador | collected 2013-01-07 ... | reverse complement strand
TTATATAAACTTAAATATCAGAGAGTTATAAATTATTCAGTAAACACTAATTAATCTTTTAAATCTTACGTTTATGAATAAAATTTTACGCATTTCAATGATCGCTGTGTTGGCATTTATTGCTAATTTCAGCTTTGCTGGTGTATCAACCATTGATTTTACAAAACTTTCTGTTAATACTGTTAGTGATGTAGATAATAAGGAAAACAACGGCTATACTTTCACATCAGGCGACTTCACATTTACAGCAAAGAAAAATAAGGGTCAAGTTGCACCAACCCAAAATGCCAACACCAAAGACCTACGCCACTATGCCAAGAACACCATTACCATAAGCGGTGCCAAAATGACAAAAATGGTCTTTACAATGTCTGATGCGGGTAAAAAACAATGGGCAACAGTGACTGCATCAGAAGGCACAATGACTGTGGATAAAACAAATGGTACAACAACATGGGAGAACACCAATGGTTCTTCATCTGTAACATTAACGGTTGGTGATAAAAACGATTTCGGAACAAATAAAAATAAGACTGCAGGACAATTTAATGTAGACAAAGTTGACATTACTTCTGATGGTCAAGGTGGCGGAGAAACTCCAACACCTCCTGCAGAAGAAACTAAAGCTGAAAATATTGCAGCATTCAAGGCTTTGGCAAGTGGAACAACTGCTACTTTAACTCTCAAGAATGCGCAAGTAGTTTACAAGAACGTTTACACAACAAAATCAGGTGCAACAAACACAGAGTACTATGTTCGCGATGCATCAGGTGCTATTCAGTTCTTCAATACAGATTTGGAATTAAATGTAAATCAAATTATCAATGGTACTGTAGAGGTTAAGTACACTCTTTACAACGAGATGACTGAGGCTACAAAGACCGCAAATACATCTGCTGAAAAATTAACTATTACTGATGGTGAAGCCGCAATTCCTACAAAGGTTACTGTAGCAGACCTCACATCAGACAAATATCTTTGTGATCTTGTAACTGTAGAGAATGCAAATATTATATCAGAAACTTCTGGTACTTATACCAATCAATATCTTACAAATGGTACTGAGAAAGTTATGATTTACGACAAATTTAAAACCAAAACAACCATCACAGATGGTGAAGGTCTTGACGTAACAGGTATCTTAGTCACGGGTAAGTTGAGCGGTAAAGTTATTAAAGAACTTGCTCCTATCTCTGCTCCTATACCAACTGGCATCAACAACATCACAACCGATGCAACACTGGAGAATGCTCCTGCATTCAACCTCGCTGGCCAGAAGGTAGGTAAGGCATACAAGGGTGTTGTCATTAAGGCTGGCAAGAAGTTAATACAGAAGTAATCTTCCTCTCAAGAGGCTCGTTACTCTTAAGCAGCTAAGCCTCCTTGTTGGTAAGTCTATCCTACCAGCAAGGAGGCTTTTTTTCTCCCATTACAAAAGCAACGGAGTGAATGACGCAAGATTTAAACGCGGAGCCGATTACTTTGAGTCGATTAAAAAGACTAAAAAAGAAGTGTCTACTATTCCAGTTTTACAAAAACTTAAGCACCTACTCTTCCAGTATGTAAAGATCTGTCTTGCCCGTCAAGTGGGCACTCAGGGACCAAGCGATGGGCACTCAGGGACCAAGCGGTGGGCATCGACAGAACAAGGGACGGGCACTCATTGCCCATGCGGTGTGCACAGAATGCCCAAACGTTGGGCGATTTTTGGGCATTGATAAAAGTAGTCTTATCGCTTTACGCCTCCTGAATCAACATGACACCGAACCGAGATAAAAAAAGGTCTTCTGCCGAAACAGAAGACCTTATTATTTTTTGCGACTTGCAGGAATGAAGTCCTGCAAGAGAAAACGAAATTACTTGTTGATGAACTTTTTGCCGTTCTTGATAACAAGACCCTTAGCATTGCTTGCCACTTTCTGACCCATGAGGTTGAATGTAGCACCCTCGTTTGCTGCCTCAGAAGCATTGATGTTTGAAATGCCAGAAGTGCCAGAAGTAACCTTGATGGTATAGATATTCAAGCCACCATTAGGATACAAGAAAATCTTACCGGCACCACCAGTATAGCGAACAGTCTCACCCTTAATTTCATTAGCAGCCAATGAGATTTTACCTACATTAGTTTTTTCAGAAGCACCTGTTGCCAAAGCATCTACGTACAATTCCTTAGCATCAGTCTTGTTTGAAGTTGTACAAGCTACATAAACATCACAAGCACCTGTTACATCGAAAGCCAACACGCGGTAGTTAGGAGTAGCATTGTCAACGAAGTCACCCTTGCCACCAAACTTCAAACGCTGTGTATACTTTACGCCATCAATAGTTTTGTTGTTGGCATCAACGGTAACAGCACAAGGATTTCCCTTAGAATCCTTACCAGCATAAACTGTCAAGCCATCCTGTGTAGTTGTTTCATTGAATGTAGCAGCATTCCATTTACTAAAGTTCCATTCCTGAGTCTGTGCATTAACACTTGCTGCCATAGCGACAGCGGCAATAAGAGTAAAGAATTTCTTCATAATCGTTTGTTTTTAGTTTGTTTTGTTTGTTTTATGTTTTAGAAATTAGTCTTTGATATGACTACGATGCAAAAGTACAACTTAATCGTAAAAAATGCAAGACAAAAATGCAAGAATTCATCGTAAACGTTTACGTGAGTTTAATTAGATTAAGGAGGAACAACTATCAAGATTTTGCATTACCTTTGTACCCAAGTCTAAGCTGCACTCGACATAACATTCAAGCAAGTTTGATGTTCTGCGCTCGTTTGCAAAGACTTTGTACCCAAAAGCAGTACCCTTAACTCCTAATCTTATTTACTGGAAACAATATAAAGTATATATAACCTAAAAAAGTAACAAACAAATGAACAGAAATCTACTAAGATTCGGACTACTATGCTTAGTCCTACTCGTTTCAGTCGTTACAAAGGCTGGTGATTTCCGAGACATTAAGCTCGACTTGGCAGGCGGCAGTTTATTTACTGCTGATGAAATGTCAACTCAGTCGGCTACATCTTTCGGAGTCTCAATAGCCACCGACGGAAGCGCGACTCGTGTTGCAGCAGATGCAACGGATGCTAATGTTGCGATTTCATGCAAGTATCATGACAATCAACATGGAGTGACCAACTTCAAGGCAACAGTCCCTGTAACAGGTCCCGTAAAAATCACAATGGGTAATTGTTTCTATGGTAGTCCTGCCACTGTAAAAGACGCACAAGGAACCACCATCGGAACAATTAATGTAAAAGAAGCAGGAAATTGCTGGCATGGTAACAAAACCGCCAATGTAACCTCTTGCGTTTACAAAGGCACAGAAGCCACTACCCTTACTATAGAAGGTGGAGGCTATGTTCCTTATTTGGCTGTTGAGGCTGTAAACGCTGCTGACTTGGCAAGTGACATTACCCTCACTTACTCTTTGGGAACAACGACAGCAGAAGGAACACTCCCTGCAAGCGCAAAGGTAGAAGTAGGAAGCAGTTATACGCTTCCTACGAACACCACGCTTTACGTTGCTGGCAGCACTTTGACAGGCTGGACAGATGGCACCAACACCTATAAACCAGGTGAAACCATCACTGCTCCAAGCGCAAGTGCTACACTGATCCCAGTGTTCACTGCCAACACCAAGTCGCTTGCCGACCGCACAGAGGCAACCACCCTCACCTATTACTTCGGACACAAGAATGGTGCGCAGGATATCAACTATCAAGGGAAAAAAGGAATCCTGGTTACACAAGCCATTGTCGATGGTGAAACCATTGATGTAAAGATTGACCTCGACGGAACACCAAGCGGAGCTAAGTTCAACAATGCAGGTCGTGCAGACGAATGGGCACAGATGAATGCAAACGGCATCATCACCGTTCCTTCTTGCAAAGGTGCAACCATCGAAATGGCTGCATACGGCAATATCACTACTACAACAATTGACGGACAGGCTGAATATACTCCAGGTAAAGTGATCAGCCAGACCATTGCATCAAGTGCTGAAACAGTGAACATCGTCATTGGCGATGGTTCATATTACAGCTATTTGAAGATTACCCTTCCTGTCGTTGCAAGCAAACCTGCTGGCAAGACTTTCAACAATGAGGCTGCCAGCGTCGTATTTACGATGAACGACCTCAGCAATGCAAGTGCCAACACAACCTCTCCTACTGATGCTTTCAGCACCATTGCATTTGATTACGGAGCAAACTTATCTTTGAAAGGAATTCTCGAAATTACCAAGGCGGATGGTACAGCATCAGGTATCAAAGGTCTCAAAATAAATAATGACTCAGGAACTAAGCAAACTGAACTCAACTGGTTGGTTCGTCCTGCTGCAGGACTTACTTTCACCCCTACCAAGGTGAGCGGTTATGTAAACCGCTGTGGCACGGATGTAGAAAACGGAATCGTTATCAGCGCTCATAAGGCAAACGGAGAAGTGGTAGCACTGGGCACCTATACCGCATGGCGTCAAGGAAAGGCTACATCAAAACAAACTTATGATAACACCGCTATCCATCAGTTTGAAATCACACTGACAGCAGAACAGCAGGCAGCCTTGGCTGGTACCGATGGCTTCTATCTGACATCTACTATCGGCGTAGCTAAAAATAAGCAGGCAGTTTTCGGTCCTGTTACTATCGAAGGCACCGTCAACGGAACACTCGTTGCAGTAAACAAATACAAACTCTCTGTCGTTACCAACCCTGAAGGTATCGCAGAAATCTCTATCTATCCTAAGTCTGACGAATATCAGGAGAACGACGAGGTAACACTGACTGCAGCCGATAAGTTCGGATATAATTTTGTCAACTGGACCAACAAGAACGGCACAGTGCTTTCTACTGAGAGCAAATTCAAATACACCGTGACAGAAAACCAGACTCTCACTGCCAACTACAAGAAGGTAAACACCTATGCACTCGACGTAAAAGTAGAAGGTGGAGCCAAGGACTATATGGTGACTCTCTCTCCTGCCCCAGAGATGGTAGATGGCAAGAAGATGTATGAAGAAGGTACAGAGGTAACGCTTACCGCAACAGGAAACGACATCATCGACTTCAACAACTGGAGCAATGGTGAGACAACAGCAGAAATCAAGACAACCATGAATGAAGACCAGGCTTTCACTGCCACATTCTCTGCCAAGGACTACATCGTGGCATGGGACTTCTATCAGGAAGGTAAGGAAGGTCGTACTGCCGACTTTGCTGCAGCAGACAATGACGCTGTACAGCTCGTACTCCGTGATGCAGAAGGCAACTCATACGGCTGGCTCGACAAGAGCAACACGGCTGGTGGTTACGAAGGCAAGAATGCAGCTGTCAACTGGACCAAGACTTCAACAAAGGCTCTGGGTGAAACCTACTGGCAGACCAAGTTCAACGCCACAGCATTCACCGACATCAAGGTAAAGAGCAGCATGCTCTACAATTATAATGCTTACGAGACCTACAACGTAGAGTACTCTCTTGATGGCGAGAAATGGACCAAGGTTGGCGCCATCACGATGCCAGGTGCAAAGGCTTGGACAGCAGGCGAGTTCACTCTCCCTGCCGATGCCAACAACCAGGCTGCAGTATTTGTTCGCTGGATTGCCGACAAGACTTCATCTGTCAAGGGAACAACAGGAACCAACGACGGTATCGCTCTCGCTCAGATTTATATCACAGGTACTGCCAAGCTCTTTGATGACGGCACAGCTCCTGTACTCAAGAGCCAGATACCTGCAGCAGGTGCAACCAATGCATCAGCCAATGGTAAGATTGTATTGACCTTCGATGAGAAGGTAAAACTGACAGAAAGCGCCAAGGCAACCCTCAATGGTCAGGTTTTGACCGGTACCGTATCTGGCAAGACCATCACCTTTGCTTACAAGGGTTTGAGCTACGCTACAGAATATACCTTTGCTCTCGCTGCAGGTTCAGTAGCCGACTTGACCGACAATGCCATCCAGAGCGACATCACCTTCAGCTTCACCACCAAGGAGAAGCCTGCAGTGACCAAGGCTCTCTATGACTTCATCGTACCAACAGACGGTTCATTCACTGAAGCTCTCGCAGCAGCAGCCAAACGTGCTGATACCAGCAAGCGTTTCCGCATCTTCATCAAGCAGGGCGACTATAAGATTCCTGCCAACCCGAACAGCATGGTGACTGGTATTGATGGCAAGCAGTATCCAAGTGCTACCACCTATATGAATACACCTAATGTATCTATCATCGGTGAAAGCAATGAGAATACTTCTATCACCAATACCGTACCAGCAGTAGAAAGCAACAATGGCTACAATATCGCCAACGTACTGGAAGGTATCGGACGTGGTGATGTATTGAGCTTGGAAAGCGGTGCAACAAACACTTACTTCCAGGACATCAAGATGTACAGCAGCATGGGCGACGGCAAGGGTCGTGACATCGTACTCAACGATAAGAGTAACAAGACTATCTGTAAGAACGTCAACCTCTGGGCTTATCAGGACACCTACGTATCCAACAACCAGAAGGGTCGCTTCTACTTCGAGGGTGGTATCCTGCGTGGCAACACCGACTACCTCTGCGGTAAGGGTGACGTATATTATAATAATGTAGATCTCTGGATGTGTGGCACCGGCTATCTCGCCGTTCCTTCACAGCCTACCAAGTATGGTTACATCTTCAAGGATTGTACCATCAAGGACGGATCAACCGCAGGTATCAACGGCAAGTACAAGCTCGGTCGTCCTTGGGGCAAGGGCACTCCTATCGCTCTCTTCATCGACACCAAGATGGAAGTGATTCCTACAGCAGCAGGTTGGGACGAGATGAGCGGTGGTTATCCTAAGCGATTTGCTGAATACAACTCTACCACAGCTACAGGCACTGCAGTAGACCTGAGCGGAAGAAAGCAGGTTTATGATGCTTACGATGCAAAGGATGGAAATAACTATACCAACCGTCGCAACGAGACAGCAGAAAACCCTGTCCTCACAGCAGAGGAAGCTGCATTCTATACTATCGAAACCGTTATGGGCGGTGATGATGACTGGGATCCAACAGCTGCCACCGAACAGGCTTCAGCTCCAACTAATGTGAAGATTGCTGGTAACAACCTGACATGGGACAACAGCAACTATGCTCTTCTCTGGGCTGTATGCAAGGACGGTAAGGTGGTTGACTTCACCGTTGAACCCACATACGCCGTTGACGATGCTTCTGCTACATGGAGTGTCCGTGCAGCCAGCGGCCCGCGCTGCTGGCCGACTGGCTGCCCTGGGCCGGGCTGATCGGGCCGGTCTTGGCGAGGCTACCGTAGCAAGCACAAGCACCGGCATTGAGAACATCGCAACTTCTTCCGATGTTTTGAGCACCAAGATCTACTCTGCCGATGGTGTTCAGGTAAGCAAGTTGCAGCGTGGCATCAACATCGTCGTAAAGACCATGACTGACGGTAGCAAGAAGACCAGCAAAGTGGTACTGAAATAAAAGAAACTTCTGAATAAATAAAAAAGGTGCAATACCCGTTCGTGGGTGTTGCACCTTTTGTTTTTTATACGTAAAAAGACTTTTTTTACGCAAATATTGAAAACGTTTACGTAGATTTTAACACACCATATTTATTAAAAAACCAAAAAAGATAGTATCTTTGCAGCGAAGAAATATATTTTTTTACTAATCTAACCAAATAAATGTATGTCTGGTAATTTAAAACAAATTAGAATTGCGTTGGTTAGCATCATGCTGTTTTTTGCAGCAAGCCTATCTGCGCAAACCGTAAAGGGTACAGTTATCGACAATACGGGCGAGCCAGTTATCGGCGCCTCTGTCTTCGAGCAGGGTGTGCAGAGCAATGGCGTTGCTACCGATATTGATGGTAATTTCACCTTAACATTGAAAGGCAACAGTAAGAAACTGAAGATTTCATACATCGGTATGAAGACTCAGATCGTGAATGTTGCAGGTAAATCAACCGTTTCCGTTAAGCTCGAGGACGAGTCCAACAGCCTTAACGACGTTGTCGTTATCGGTTACGGTACAGTAAAGAAGAAGGACTTGACCGGTTCTGTGTCTTCCATTTCTGCAAAAGACATTGCCAACATTCCTGTTTCTAACGTCAGCGAGGCAATGACCGGTAAGTTGGCTGGTGTGAACATCACCACAACAGAAGGTTCACCTGATGCTGATGTGAAGATTCGTGTACGTGGTGGTGGTTCTATCTCACAGGACAACTCACCTCTTTACATTGTCGATGGCTTCCCTGTAAGCTCTATCAGCGATATCGCTCCAAGCGAGATCCAGACCATCGACGTTTTGAAGGATGCTTCTTCTACTGCTATTTATGGTGCCCGTGGTGCTAATGGTGTTATCATCATTACTACCAAGAGTGGTTCTGAGGGTAAGACTCAGGTAAACTTCAACGCTTCTTATTCTTGGAAGAAGGTTACTAAGTTCGTCAAGACCATGGATCCATACAACTACGCTATGTATCAGTATGAAACAAACCCGACATCGGGAGAGTATGGCAACTTCGAAGACTTGGATATCTGGAAATCTAAGGTTGGTACCGACTATCAGGACGAATTGTTCGGTCGCACAGGTCATCAGTATCAGTACAACGTAAGTATTAGTGGCGGTACAAAGGACATGAAGTATAGTGTAAGCTATGCACGCAACGACGAGAACAGTATCATGCTTGGTTCTGGTTATACCAAAGACAACATCAATGCCAAAATTAATGCCAACCTCAACAAGTGGTTGAGCATGGACTTCAACGCACGCTTTGCCAATACAAAAATCAATGGTATCAGTGGTGGTCAGGATACAAATGCCGGAGGTGCAACCAATGGTATCGTAGCACAGGTTATTACCTATCGCCCAGTAGAACCAATCAACACATCTGGTAGTGATGACGATGAGGAAAACCAGCTATCTAACGACCGAACTCCATTGCAGCGAATTAACGCAACTTACAAGAAGCAGATTCGTTTCCAACAGAACTACAATGCAGGTCTGAATTGGAAGCCTTTCAAGGGTTGGACTGTTCGCAGCGAATTTGGTTTTGGTTGGAAGTATTATGATACATACGACATCCAAGGTGCTGATGCAGTAAAGTCACCATCATTAAATGGTGCCGAGCAATTCAAGCCTATTGCATACTTTACTTACGACAAGACTAAGACTTGGCGAAATGCAAACACAATAACTTACGACAACAAGAAGCTCTTTGGCGGTCGCGACCACATCAACGTAATGATAGGTCAAGAGTGGAGCAGCGAAGATGGTCAGGTTCATGAAATCGGTGCAGGCAACTACCTTGCATCCATGCTTCCCTCAGAAATAAAAGCAAACATGCAAGCCGGTGAGACACTGATGAACAAGACCTCTATTGATATTCCCGACCATATGCTCTCGTTCTTTGGCCGTTTGAACTATACGTTAGCTGACAAATATCTTGCTACATTTACTCTCCGTGCCGATGGTTCCAGCAAATTCGCAAAGGGCAACCGCTGGGGTTACTTCCCATCTGTAGCCTTGGCATGGCGTGTTTCTGACGAAAACTTCATGAAGAGCACACAGAAGTGGCTTTCCAACTTGAAGTTCCGCCTCTCCTATGGTACTGCAGGTAACAACCGCATCAACAGTGGCGTTACAACACTCTCCTACACTTCTAATGGAGCAAAAGACAAGGTTCCATACTTCGATGGCATTAAATCAGATTTGCTGAAGAACAATGGATATCTTGCAAATCCAGACTTGAAATGGGAAACTACCATTACTCGTAACATCGGTATTGACTATGGCTTCTTCCGTGGTCGCATTAATGGTACATTGGATTTTTACTGGAACACAACCAAAGACTTGCTGACCAAAGCCGATATTCCTGGTAGTTCTGGTTTCACCGTACAGTATCAGAACTTCGGTAAGACTTCCAACAAGGGTGTTGAATTGGCTCTCAATGCATCTGTGATTGAAAAGAAGAACTTCAATCTGAACTTCAACTTCAACGTATCTTACAACAAGAGTAAAATTGACCAGTTGGCTGGAAACGGAACTTGGGATACAAACTACAGACTTCCTAATGTAACTTCTGGCGAAAATTTCCGCATCGAAGAAGGTGGTCGCTTAGGCGAACTTTGGGGTTACAAGTATAATGGTTTCTACACCATCTACGACGAGAACACAAATCCTAATGGCGACTTGGTATTTAATGGAAGCAACTGGGTTCTACGCGAAGGAGTAAAAGACAACAGCTACAATCTGACAGGAGGACAGTTGGCTCCCGGTGGAATGAAGGTAATTTGTGATGCAGATGGAAACCCTATTAAGATGCGCCTTGGCAATACATTGCCAACCACAACAGGCGGTTTCGGATTTGACGGTTCTTTAAACACCAAGGGTGGTAACATCGACTTCAACTTGTTCTTCAACTACTCTTTGGGTAACAAGATTGTTAATGGCACCAAGTTGGCTAACTCATTCTTCAAGGATACTCGTCCACGTCAGAACTTGGTTTCAGATTTCAATGTAGGCAATCGCTACACAGGTATCGATCCTGTCACAGGTGATGTACTTGTAAGCAGAGCTGGTGCCACAAGCCAAACTATAATTACTAAATATGATGGTATTGAGAACGTCATAGCTCGTTTGAACGAAATTAACGCTGGCGCCAGCATCTACAACCCAGCAACAGCTACCCGCATGGAGTTAACTGACAACTACGTAGAGAATGGTAATTTCTTGCGTTTACAGAACCTCACTATAGGTTACACATTACCAAAGAACTGGGTAAAGTTAGCATACTTGTCTAATGTACGTATCTACTTTACTGCTTACAACCTGTTCTGCATCACAAGCTATTCAGGTTATGACCCAGAGGTAGACTCAAGCAGCAAGACATCACCATTATCACCAGGTGTTGACTATGCAACTTATCCTAAGAGCCGTTCATTTGTAGGCGGTATTAACGTAACATTCTAACTTAAGAAGGAAGTACAAATTATGAATAAGATATTATCAGTATTAACATTATCGGCAGGCTTAATGTGCATAACATCTTGCTCCGATTTCCTTGATACATCGTCAGACTCCAACAAGACCCAAGATGACGCTTACAGCTCTGTTTACTTTACAGGTCAGCGTATAAATTCTATCTTTGGAGACATGATTCACGACAGAGCCTACATTCAAGATATTCCTATTAAATGGGGTTCAAATACCGACTGCGAGTTAGTAGATGGTCTTGGAACCAATGCCACAAACTCAACTCACTATCGTGGTGTAGGAAACTATAATGCTGACCCTGGCTACACAGCATTCAGTGGAGAATGGAACCAACTCTATAAGACCATTGAAGATGCCAACGAATGTATCGAAGGTATCAGTAATAGTAGCTTGATGCAGGATGGCAACAAAGACCAAAAGACTATGCAACGCTATCTCGGTGAGGCGTACGTGCTCAGAGCTATGGTATATTTCGACATGATTCGCTACTGGGGTGATGTTCCTTTCGTAACAGAGCCATCAAAATCAGACTTAAGTAATGTTTACTCAAAAAAGACCGACCGTGACGAAATCATGGACTATTTGATGGAAGACCTCAAGAAAGCAGCAGATTTACTGCCTTGGGCTGGTCAGGTAAGCGGATATACTACAGAGCACCCAACCAAGGGTTATGCCTATGCATTGCTCGGTCAGATGGCCTTGACACGTGCAGGTTGGGCCATCCGTGAACAAGCCAAGGAAGGATATGAGACAGCTACAGAGGACAATGACCCAACTTATCCTACACAGCGTCCTAACGCCGAAAAGCGTGAGGAATTGTACAAGTTGGCTGCTCAGAGCTTAGCTCAGGTCATCAAGGGTGGTTTTCACAAGCTCAACCCTTCATTCAAAAATGAGTGGTACTTAATCAACCAGCAGACACTCGATCAGACATACCACGAGAACCTCTTCGAGATTCCAATGGGACTGGGTGCCACAGGTGAATTGGGTTATACCTGCGGTCTTCGTATCGCAAAACCAGGAACATCAACATATGGTTTCAACAACTCTCCTGGTGCCTTGCAGCTCACCTCTACCCTCTTCTATTCTTACGACAAGAATGATGAGCGTCGTGACGTAACATGCGCCACCATTCAATTGGCTGATGATGATAATGGAGTAACAAGAGAAGAAATGGTAGGCAACACTCCATTTAGTCTCTGTGTAGGCAAGTGGGATCCACGTATGATGAGCGACAAATGGCTGCAGCAGAACAAGGGTGCCAGCGGTAAGGCCGGTTATGGTATTAACGTAGTCAAGATGCGTTACTCTCAGGTATTGCTTTACTATGCAGAGGCCATGAACTACCTTGCTGGTCCTGACGGACACGTCGAAGGTGATGCTGGCATTACTGCTCGTGAAGCATTAGCCGAGGTACACACCCGTGCATTCTCTAACGAAAACAAAGCTGAGGCTCTCTACTATGTAAACGGCCTGACAGCAGACAACTTTTTCGATGCACTTGTCAACGAGAACAAGTGGGAGTTGGCAGGTGAATGTGTTCGTAAGTTCGACCTCATCCGTTGGAACCTTCTTTCTGCTAAGGTCAGAGAGTTCAAGAAGGAGTACCTCAAAGAGTTAATTGATGGTACCTATCAGGAAACCGTATGGTTCAACTATGCAGATGCAGCTAAGACCAAGATTGATATGTCTTCAGTAACATGGTATGGTATCCCTGACGGGAAGCATTCTTCCGAATACGATGCAAGCGCAGACTCATTCGGAAAGTCTGACTATACTAAGACCTCTGATAAACAAGTATACACAAACTTGCCATCTATCAGTTCCGGCCTGATTGGTACTACAACTGTTACAACCGACGGCGAGGTTTCATTCACTGCTCCAGCAGTAGTAAACCGTTACCTTATGCCTCTCGCTTCGACAACAATCTCTTCATCACAGGGTAGTTTGTCTAACTCTTACGGTTACAACAATTAATAACATTCATGATTAACAAGCAAATGAAAGCAAAAAATATATTAGGAGTCGCAACAGCTGCTATACTCGGCATTTCGTTGGCATCATGTACTGATGGTAATGACTGGGACGTAAATGGAGCATTTGACCGACTCTTCGGTGTTGATGGCAACAAGATTACCGTCACTCCTGGCAAAACTACTGCAGACATAACTTTTCAAAAAAGAAGCGATGCACAGTATTATATCATGGAGGTGAGCACAGACTCCCTCTATGATGATGTGCCAATGGGAGGAGAAAACGCAATTGTATATGGTGAGGATGGTAGCATTACCTCTACACCGACAACACTCTCTGGCTTAGGCGGTGATACAAAATACTACTTCCGTATGAAAAGTATGGCCGAAGGCAAGAGCGAATCTAAGTGGGTCTACTACAAAGATGGCGAAGGATTCAAAACTTTGGCTGAGCAGATTTTCAACGAGCTCACAAGTGCAGACATCACAGATTCTTCTGTGAAACTGACATGGGATGCAAATGAAGAAGCAGACCACATCGTCCTTACCCCAGGTGTAAATGGTGAAGAATCAACAACTATCACTTTGACTGCTGAGGATAAAGCTACTGGTACATTGGCAATAACCAACTTGAATGCATCAACATCATACTCTGCTATTATCTATAATGGCAAGGCTAAACGTGGTGAGTTGTCATTCAGTACAAGTGCAGCTCCTCCATCGGCTGACTATAAGATTTACTACGATGCAAATACAGGTATCCAGAATCAGCTTGATGCTGTTGCAGAGGAAGCCGCTGCTGCAGGAAAGACGAACTATGGTGTTACTGTAGTATTTGCCGCTAACAGCGAAGTTACCTTTAATGGTATGACTGAGGATCAATCAGGTCCGGCATCACTTAAGATTCCTTCTGGAATGTCTGTAACATTCTATGGTAACCCTGGTGGTGAGAAGCCAGTCCTCAAAATGGGTAAGACTCTCGATGCTTCAGGTTCACACGCTTTCATCCAGTTCATTAATGTCAACTTACAGGAAGCTGGTTCTGGATACTTCTTCAACCAGAGCGCTGCCTCTACCGTATCAGAGTTCACACTCGAAAATTGTGTCGTAAAGGACTTCGCAAGCAAGAGTACTTTCTTCCGCTTGCAAGGTACCGAAACAAAGACAATCGGTACATTGAAGTTGATTAACTGTATGTTCGATAACATCGGTTCAGGCTACTCATTCATCCATGTTGATGCAGGTGCAGGAAAGGGTAAAGTTGAAAATATCGACATTGATGGTTGTACATTCAGTAACATTTGTGTAAAGGGCAAGATGTTTATCTATGGCAAAAACACAGATATGACATCTATCAATTTAAAGAACAGTACCTTCTATAATGTCATCGGCGGTGGTCAATATTTTATCGACTTCGGTTCTGATACTTATGGACCATCAAGCTTCAACATAGAGAACTGCTTGTTCGGTAAGTCTGCTGATGAAGCTACAAACAAGAACATCAGAGCTAAAATTACTCCAAGTGTAACTAACTGCTACAAGACTTCTGACTTCTTCAAGAACATCAAGGGAACAAATGATATAGGCTTCTCTTCTGCCGACTTGTTCGTAGATGCAGCAAATGGCAATTTCTCATTCAAGCCTGGTACAACAAGCCTGTCTATAGGTGATCCTCGCTGGTTGAAGTAAAATGAAACAAATAGCAAGCATCCACAAGATGCTTCGCTATAACAAACTATAAAGGAAGTGCAATGCTCAGATCGGGCATTGCACTTTTTTTGTTGTTTCACTTGGAAGTTATCAAGAAAAAATGTATCTTTGCAGCGAGGTATTAAAATAGTTAAGATATGGCAAGATACATCAACCCTTTCTCAGACTGGTCGTTCAAGAGAATCTTCGGTCAAGAATACAGCAAAGACTTGCTGATAGAATTCTTAAACCAACTTCTCTTAGGAGAACAACACATTACTAATGTCAAGTTTAAGGACAAGGAAATGTTGCCGGAAACAAAAGACCAAAGAGGAATCATATACGATGTCTTTTGTACAACTGACACTGGCGAGCACATTATCGTCGAGATGCAAAACAAAAGTCAGGCTTATTTCATAGACCGCTCTCTGTTTTATGCTTCTAAAACGATAGTTGACCAAGGCGTAAAAGGACAATGGGACTACCATCTTACGCCTGTTTACGTAATCTGCTTCATGAACTTCGATGTAGACGAAAATACACCTAAGAAGTTTAGAACAGACGTTGTGCTGGCAGACAAAGAAAGCGGAGAAGTTTATTCTAACAAAATCCGTTTCATCTACTTGGTGATGCCCCTTTTCAAAAAGAAAGAAGAGGAGTGTAATACGTTTTTAGATTGTTGGATTTATAATTTGAAGCATATGGAGACTTTAGAGAAAATGCCTTTCGAGGCTCAGCACAAAATATTCAAGAGACTGGCAGAAATAGCAGACTCAAAGACCCTGACAAAAGAAGAGCAGGAGAAATACGACAACAGCATGATGGTCATGTGGGACAATTATGCTGTATATAAGCATGCAGAGGAAAAAGGAATAATAAAAGGAGAAGCAAAAGGAAGAGCTGAAGGAAGAGCAGAAGGAAGAGTGGAAGGAAGAGCTGAAGGAGAAAAAGAAAAAGCCAAAGAAATCGCCCTCAAACTTCTTGCTTTAAATACACCAATTGACATCATTTTCCAATCCACAGGTTTATCTATAGAGGAAATCAAGAAATTAAAATCATAAGCGCATAGGAAGTGCAATGCTCACATCGGGCATTGCACTTTTTTTATTTCATTACCACTCCCCTACTTCCAAAGAACAAGACTGAATTCGTAGATTCATCGAAGAGGAAGTGAACTCAAGTTTCGCAAATGGTTTATGTACGGGCTGAAGGCTCAAAAGCTCTTAGCCCCTTCAGGGCGTGTGGGGCAAAACTTGCGAAAGTTCAATTCCATATACGTAATCGTTTTCGTATAATTTTCTGAGGTTTATACCTTATTATATATAGAATAATTGTAATTTTGCCATATAATAAATATAAGCCTAATTTATGAACAAGACTTTTTTCAAAAACATGGTGCTTGCAGCACTTATGACATTACCCGTAATTGCAAAAGCACAAACTTTTGCAGGTATTACCGCTGAGCTAAATGCTCAGAATACTCCTGAGGGATGGACAGCAGTTGAGTTACCACAATTGCCAGCCATCACATCAGCAAATACGTTAAACATCAAAGACTATGGTGCCTCCACATCGGCAGCAGACAACACCAAGGCTATTCAGAAAGCCCTTGATGCAGTTCCTACCACTGGCGGTATGGTCGTAATACCTGCGGGTACATGGATGTTTGGCAGCACAGACCAGATGACCAGCAAAACCGAGGTACTCAGCATCAAGTCTAAGACCGTACTCCACCTTTGCGCAGGTGCCACCCTGAAGCTCGTAGAATACGGCAAGGCTCCTAACAACAAGACAGTATTCATCGGTTGTAAGAACAAGGGCAAGAATGTTACCGATGTTGTTATCGAGGGTGAAGGCGAGACTTCTATCATCGACGGCCAGGGCGCACGCTGGTGGCTGGCAAAAGAGCAAAGCGAGACCTTCAACCCTGGTGCGATGATACGCTTCGAACAGGGTCAGCGTTTCTTGCTCCGCAACTTCAAAATTCAGAATACTCCAGGTGTGAACATCACCATCAGTAATAGCGGTAAGGCAAGTCATGCTACTATTCATGGCGTAACCATCAGCGAACCTGCTTCAGAAGCAGGAAAGGGCAAGGCATCTCATAACACGGATGGTGTCTCTATCTGGGGTCCATACGTCAACATCTACAACTGTAATATCAGCAATGGTGACGATAATGTAGTTTGCGACAATGACGCACAGTACATCCATGTATGGAACTGCAACTTTGGAACAGGGCATGGTGCTTCTATCGGTAGCTATACTAAGAACATCAAGCATGTATGGTTCGATAACATCACCATGAATGGTACCACAGCTGGTATCCGTATGAAGACAGGCATCAATAGTGATGGTACTCTCCGTGGCGGTGGTGAGGAAGACTGGAAGTTCACCAACTTCACTATGACCAAGGTTAAGAACCCACTCTCTATCGACTGCTTCTACGACAAGAACTACAATAGCGATCCTGCGGTAGACAAGGCTAACGCAAGAGCATTGGATAGCACTACCCCAACCTATAATGGTATTTATCTGCAGAATGTGAAGACTACAGATGTTTGCGATGGTAACGCAATCTTCTTTGTTGGTCGCCCAGAAAGCCACATCAAGAACGTGACACTCGACAACGTACAGATATCAGCCAAGAAGGGTATAGACATCCGCTTCGTAGATAATCTCGTGTTCAAGAATGGATCAAAGATTACAGTAAGTAGTGGTGCTATGTGGTTGAAGAAATACGATTCTTCATGGACTGATGAATGCGATGCAACATCTACAGGCTCTACCGTTACAGATACCAAGGGGCCTTTTACCTTGAATTCAAAGACCCTAACTGATGCAACTGCAGGAACCTTCAGCAATGGTTTCTCTATCTCTAACGAGAATAACAAGAAATATGATGTGGGCTCAGGAACTAACTATATCAAGTACAGTGCCAATCAATATACCATTATCATTCCCGACGGTATCAAAATTACCAAGATGGATATTGAGGGACGAAACAACTATGATACCGCTGATGCTTACTTAGGTGAAATCAACGGCAATACCTATAATGCTTCTACTTACCTTTTCCCTAAGGATAAAAGCGTACAGAAATACAGCATCAGCTTTGCTACACCTGTAGAACACACCCTCACCTTTACTCCTAAAGTGAAGCAATGTATATTGGCTATAACGCTCTACACTGACGCCACAAGCTCTATAGCTGGTATCACGGTGGATAATAAGCTTATGGCAGACACCAACATCTATGACCTCAGCGGCCGTGTTGTAGCACAAAAAGGTTACGAAGGTCTGAAGAAAGGTATCTATATCTTCAACAACAAGAAATTCGTTGTAAAGTAACCTACTCTCTGTACACTATAGGCTCATCACCTGTCAATATAGAACAAACAAAAAAGGCAATCTGTCAAACAGCAGATTGCCTTTTTTATATTTATAGGATTATACTCTTATTTCTTTTCTGTAGTTTCTTCCTTAGTAGAAGCTTTCTTTGCAGGAGCCTTCTTGGCTGCAGCAGGAGCCTTAGTAGCTGTCTTCTTGGCAGGAGCCTTGGCTGCAGTAGCGGTCTTCTTGGCAGCAGGCTTCTTCTCGGCACGGAGTTTTTCAGCCTCTTTCTCAATCTTCTCGAGCTTAGCCTGCAGACGGACAATCTCCTTGTCCTTTACCTCGATTTCCTCATCCTGATTCTTGATGGTGGTGAGAAGACCCTCCAACTGGTCGTTATCCACATCAGAAGGATACAAGTCGTTGACACGATTGAGGAAGTCGCCAAGAATATTCATATAGTTGGTGAAAGCATCGAAAGGATCGCTGTAGATACCACGGTCAAGACCTACATTGCTTGGTTTGGTGGTCATGAAGCGGAAGTTGTTGCTTGCCTGCAGGTAATCCCAGTCCTGATTGATACGAGGATCGTTGGCAATGCGGACACGGTCGGCAACACTATAAAGTTTGTTGAAAGCCTCACGCTGCATAGAGTTACCCAACCATGTGCTGACATCGCGCTCCTCGTCTACCCAACTCAGGGTATCAGGAACATTCAACTCGCCTACCGATTTCATCTTCTTGCAAATCTCGATAGGAGTAGAGAAGGTGATGCCCTTCTCCTTGGCGCAAGCTGGCAGAGCCTTCAGGAACTCCAGAATGTTGCTTGACAAGGGCTGGGCAATACCGAGAGCAGACAGCTCCATGAAGATATTGATTACCTGCTCCTCTTGAGGCAGGGCAGCAATCTGATTGATATAGTTGTCGGCGAAGAGAGGATAGCCGTCCCAGTTGCTGTTGTTGAAACGCAGAGAGACATCATCGCTCAGGCGCACATCACGCAGCAAGAGCTTGAGCTTTGGAGCCAGAGCGCAGTTGTAAACATAGTGAGGAGACTTCCATCCCAACACATGCTTGGCACCCTCGGTAAGCATGCCGGAAAAACCCATCTGTGAAGCCTGCAAACCGATATCATCGCTATAGATGAGTGAAGAGTTGCGCAGCACCTGTGGCTTCTTGCCAAAGTACTCCTCCATCTTGGCAGCCTGACGCTGTACTTCGGCTTTAAAGCTCTCCTCGTTGACGAGAGATGCCAAGCCATGAGAATAAGGTTCGGCGAGGAACTCTACGCAACCAGTCTTGTTGAGGTCCTGCAACTTCTCCAACACCTGTGGTGCATGAAGTTCCAACTGCTCCATACCCACACCAGAGATAGAGAAAGCCACCTTGAAATACTGTCCGTTGGCCTTGATCATATCCTCAAGAGCTGTGAGGGCAGGCATATAAGAACGCTCAGCAATATCACTGATACTACGCTCGTTCTCATAGTCATCGTAGTAATAATGGTCGGTACCGATATCGAAGAAACGATACCTCTTCAGATGGATGATCTGATGTATTTCGAAATATAAACAAATTGTCTTCATAAAAAAATTAAAATTTGAACGTTTAACTTCACTCTTCACTTCACACCTACTTCCACCCCAGTGTCTTGAGGTAAAGGTCCTTGATACGTGCTCCCACCTTCTCCCAGGTTATCTGGTCGACCTCATTTTTGCCTTCCACAGACAGATAGTCGAAGAGACTCTCGTTGTGGCAAATGCTATAGATAGCATCAGCCAGGGCATGAATGTCCCAGTAGTCTACCTTGATACAGTTGGTCAGGATTTCACCACAACCACTCTGCTTGGAGATAATCGTAGGCGTGCCACACTGCATGGCCTCCAAAGGAGAGATACCAAAAGGCTCGCTCACCGAAGGCATGACATAGACATCAGAATCTTTCAGGCACTCATACACCTGCTTTCCACGCATGAATCCCGGGAAGTGGAAACGGTCGGCAATGCCACGCTCTGCAGCGAGATAAATCATCTGATTCATCATATCGCCGGAACCAGCCATACAGAAACGCACATTGCGAGTACGATGCAACACCATATTGGCAGCCTCGACAAAGTATTCCGGACCTTTCTGCATAGTGATACGTCCCAAGAAGGTTACCACCTTCTCCTTGCCCTTATGGTCAGGACGAGGAATGTCCTGCCACTCCTGCTTCAATGGATAAACAGCATTGTGCATGGCAAAACACTTGCGTGGGTCCTGATGATACTGATTGATGACTGTCTGACGGGTAAGCTCTGACACACACATGATGCAATCGGCATTGTCCATACCATCCTTCTCGATAGAATAAACAGTAGGGTTCACCTTGCCACGGCTTCGGTCGAAGTCGGTGGCATGCACGTGGATGCACAGAGGCTTTCCACTCACCTTCTTAGCGTGGATACCTGCGGGGAAGGTAAGCCAGTCGTGAGCATGAATGATGTCGAACTCCTCAGAACGAGCCACCACTCCTGCAATGACAGAATAGTTATTGATTTCGTCGTGAAGGTTGGAAGGATATCCACCAGCAAAGCCCATACAGCCGAGGTCATTGACATTCATATAATTGAAGTCGGCATAGATATGATCACGATAACGGAAATAGTCATTAGGGTCCATGATGTTGCCCACACGCTGCTTCACATAGTCATAGTTGACATCGCGCCAGGCTATAGGCACACAGTTCATGGCTACAATTTTAGCGGCACTGCGGTCTTCATCACCAAAAGGATGAGGCAGACAGAGAGTGATATCCACATCGCCCTGGGCATGCAATCCCTGTGAGATACCAAAATTGGCAGTAGCCAAGCCACCAAATACATGAGGAGGATACTCCCATCCAAACATTAATACTTTCATATTGCAGTCCTCCTTATTTAATATTGATATTTTTCAAGTAGTTCGAGCGCACGCAGAATTTCTGCCACATTCATGGCAAAGGAGATAGCACCTCGCCCAGTAAATGGAGGGTTGCCATCGAAGAGCTCGCTGATAGTACCCAAACAATGGCATGACATCTCATCGTCATAGCCCACCATCTGGCGCTCAATGAAGCTCAGACGTGTACGCTTATACATCTTCAGACTTGCCTCCATATAGAAGCCACCCAGCCATGGCCATGCTGTACCCTGATGATAAGCATAGTCGCGTTGGCTCTGCGGACCTACATAGACAGGGTTGTATCCGCCACTCTTTGGCGAGAGTGAACGCAGGCCCTTAGGTGTAAGAAGCTCTCGGGTACAGATGTCGAGCACACGCTTCTTCTGGTCCTGCGACAATGGAGAGTAGTCGAAGGCTACAGGGAATATCATATTGGGACGAACACTCCAGTCGATCATCTTGCCGTCAACATAGTCGTAGAGATAACCATACTCGTTGAGGAAGGTGTCGAGGAACGACTGCTTAGCAAGTTCGGCTGCCTCGAGGAACTGCTGCTGATCTTTCTCCTTGCCTGCCAACTCGCACAGAGAGGCACAGAAGCAAAGGGCATTATACCACAATGCATTAAACTCGACGATGTATCCCGTACGGGGAACAACAGGATGCCCGTTGGCAGTGGAGTTCATCCATGTCACAGCCTTGTCCTTTCCGTCGGTATAAAGAAGTCCGTTGGGCATCAGCTTCAGGTTGGGGTGATGATTGCACTTCACGTACATCACTACGTCCTTGATAAACTTGCCGTACTTCTTGAGGCAAGCTTCTTTTCCTTTCTCCTTGGCATACTGCTGCAAAGCCCATACTGCCCACAAAGGCACATCGGGCTGGTCGATCTCTGCAATATGTACGGTGACAGGCTTGCCCTCCATGAACTCGTAATAACCCTTCATAGCGGTCTTCATCACCAACTCGAAGTAGTCGTCTTCCTCGATGGAGAGTGTCAGACCAGGCAAAGAGATGAACGTGTCGCGGGCACGGCACTTGAACCAAGGATAACCGGCAATGATGTATCGGTCGTCGTTGCTTTCGCGACGATGGAACTGATGGGCTGCATTGACCAGACAATGGAAGAAATTGTCGCGTGGCGCACGCTCATTCACTTCCTTGTCGAAGAGTGCCTTCAGACTGCGCGATTTGATTTCGGATGTGGAAGCGGCAAAGACGATGGTCTCACCCTTCTTGATGTTCATCTCGAAATAGCCGGGAACATAGAGATCCTCATTGGAAGCATAGCCGCGCTCCTGCTCCTTGGGATACTCCACACCACGATACCAGTCGGGCTGGAAGATGAAATTATTCTTCTTGGAGAACTGCATGAACAGGTCAGGATAACCGGCATACATACATGTCTTGATGCCATTGTCGACCTCAGCATAATCTCTTGAAGCAGTCGCATTCTCGTGAGTAAACTGTCTCACACTGCGGAATGCAAGGAAAGGACGGAACCTCAGTGTAGTGGCAGAATGTCCATCCACTAAGGTGTAACGCAACAAAATACGATTCTCATAATGCTGGAACACCACTTCCTTCTTCAGAATGACGCCTCCCACACGATACAACGTGGTAGGAACCTTATCGCAATCGAATTCACGGATGTACTTGTGTCCCATCGGATTGTAGTTGTTGCCTTGATACTTGTGCAGTCCAAGATTGAATTCAGCGCCATGCTGAATCACCGTAACATCGAGCGAGCTCAGGAGCACATGGTTGTCATCGTCCAGTTCTGGAACCGGCACAACCAATAGACCATGATACTTGCGGGTATTACAGTCCACAATCGTAGAGCACGAATAAGCACCAGAGCGGTTGGTACGCAACAACTCCTTGGGCAATGACTCTTGAAGGTTAGTCATCAGGGCCTTTTCGAATTTTAGATAACTCATAGATCTATATTAAGGTTTTAGTTTTTAATACATTACTTTAGATTGGTTCAAAGGTAACGATTTTTTGTTGTATAACAAAGTTTTTTGGGATAAAAATAGTTGAAATTTTGCTTTATCATGTTTTTTTAGCCAAATCAACTTACTTTTTGAGCAAAACAGCATGTTGACAACACCCAGACTGGCAGCCGTCAACCACTTTATACGAAAAAAGAGGAGCAAGTTGCCCGCTCCTCTTATCAGGCAGGAATCAGGAAATTGATGACCTCCTGCTCTACCGTTATCTTATAGCTACCCTTAGGGGTGTTCATCAGACGGCCATCCACACCGATGAGGGCATGCGAAGCCTCCTTCACCTCCACCTCACGGGTACGGTAAGGATGCACACTGCGATGGTTGAGAAACTTACCACGCACGAAGAGATAGAATCCCTCGAAGAGCTGTGTGATCTGCGGATGATACACCACCGACACATCGAGCAGTCCGTTATAGGGCACGGCGTTAGGTGTCTGCCCATATCCTGAGGCATTGCCTATGCACATGGTCATCACCCTGCGCTGTATCTCATCCTCATTGATCTTGACATGCATCTTGTAGTCGAGGCGCTGGAAAATCATGAGCACAAAAGAAGAGATGAACGAAAGTGTGCGGGAACCCAGGAAGTGATGGGTCTTGCGGCGCAGATTCATGATAGCGGCAATCAAGCCCACGTTGATGCAGTTCAGGAAGTAACGATGGCACTTCTCGTCGCGCTTGTTCGTATAACGGATACAACCCAAGTCGATTTTCCTGATACGACGCTGTTTCAGCCATTTGATGGTCTGCTCATAATCGCTGTCGGAGAATCCCCAGAAATGGGCGAAGTCGTTCATCATGCCATGAGGGATTACGCCAAGGGCTATCCCTTCACGAGTAGCCTTGTCCACCTGCATCAGACAGTTGACGGCATCATTGAGTGCAGAGTCGCCTCCCACAATGACTATTGTCTTATAGCCATTGTTGATAAACATCTTCACCAACCGTTCCACACTTTTCTGGTTCTCACTCTGCACAAAGTCGTAGTCGACATGCTGCTGGCGCAACACCTTCTCTATCTTGAGCCAGCGTTTTCCTTCACGCCACCCGTTACGGGGGCAATAGAGCAATCCCCACTTGTTTTCATTAACCGCCATGATCTATATTTTGTTTTTTATATTTCAAGATTTACCTGTCCACGTCGCCTGTCAGCTCGAATATCTGTTCCACCTTATCTGCCATGGGCTGCAAGGCGTCCACCCAGTGTATGGTAAAGCCTCTGCGCTCCATGCCGCGGAACCATGTCATCTGTCGCTTGGCAAACTGATGTATGGCTATCTCCAAGCCTCGAAACATCTCATCGTAGGATGTCTTACCTGTCGCATATTCTGTGACAAACTTGTATTCCAAGCCGTAGTATATCAAGTCTTCTGCAGGAATGCCCCTGTCGAGAAGCGATCTGATTTCATCGACCATACCTTCATCAAGGCGTTGCCTCAGTCGGCGTGTAATCTTCTCACGACGAGCCTCACGGTCGATGCTCACACCGATAATCAAGGAGTCAACCGATGGCAGCTCCCTCTCGGGCATGGGATGCTCGGCATTATAAGTCTCAATCTCTATGGCACGAATGGCACGCTGGGCTGTGTCGACATCGGTGCGGTTGTGCATATGCGAGCCGTTCCTTGCCTTGAGCTGTTGCAGCATCTCGGTAAGCTCAGCCAGGCTCTTGTCGGCAAGACGCTCACGAAGCACAGGGTTCTGAGGCACAGGCGAGAGATGGTAGCCCTTGAGCACGGACTCAATATAAAGTCCCGTTCCGCCACAAAGAATGGGCAACCTTCCCCTTCTAAGAACATCCTGATAGGCATCATAGAAGTCTTGCTGATACTGAAAGAGGTTGTACTTGGTTCCTGGCTCGCAGATATCTATGAGATGATAGGGAATCTGCTTGTCCCCTACAGTATAGTCGGCCAGATCCTTACCCGTTCCTATATCCATTCCGCGATACACCTGTCGGCTGTCTGCACTGATAATCTCGGCTTCCATCCCGTCCATACGCGAAGGAAAGGCAGCAGCCAAGGCAGCAGCAAGACTGGTCTTTCCGCTTGCCGTAGGACCCAATATCGTTATCATCGTCTGTTTCATGGTGGCAAAGATACAAAAATTTCTGATATAGGTAAACAAAGAAAGCGAAAAAAAGAAGTTTAGCATCACTTAAAGACCCGAAATAAGGTTTCATACGGGTGTTAAACGCAAAAAAGCCTGGCATTTTGCAATGCCAGGCCTATAATATTGTTGAATATCGCTACTGCGGTATTACTTCAACTCAGCGAGGTACTTGATAGTACGAACCATCTGAGAAGTATAAGAGTTCTCATTGTCGTACCAAGAAACAACCTGTACCTGATATGTATCGTCGTCGATCTTGCTAACCATTGTCTGAGTAGCATCGAAGAGAGAACCGTAACGCATACCGATGATATCAGAAGATACGATCAGATCCTCGTTGTAACCGAAGCTCTCGTTAGAAGCAGCCTTCATAGCAGCGTTGATACCCTCAACAGTTACGTCCTTACCCTTAACAACAGCAATGAGGATAGTTGTAGAACCTGTTGGAGTTGGAACGCGCTGTGCAGAACCGATCAACTTACCGTTCAACTCAGGAATTACGAGACCGATAGCCTTAGCAGCACCTGTTGTGTTAGGAACGATGTTCTGAGCACCTGCACGTGAACGACGGAGGTCACCCTTACGCTGAGGACCGTCGAGAATCATCTGGTCACCTGTGTAAGCGTGGATAGTGGACATAATACCAGACTGGATAGCTGCGTACTTGTTCAAAGTGTCAGCCATAGGAGCCAAGCAGTTAGTTGTACAAGAAGCTGCAGAGATAACTGTATCGGCTGGAGTCAAAGTCTTGTGGTTTGTGTTGTAAACGATAGTAGGGAGATCGTTACCTGCAGGAGCAGAGATAACAACCTTCTTAGCACCTGCTGTAAGGTGAGCAGAAGCCTTCTCCTTAGATGTATAGAAACCAGTGCACTCGAGTACTACGTCAACACCAAGCTCACCCCAAGGAAGCTCAGCTGCGTTTGGCTTAGCATAGATAGTGATTTCCTTACCGTCAACGATGATAGAGTTGTCTGTTGCCTCTACAGTGTGCTTGCCCTCACCGTACTTGCCAGCGAAGCCACCCTGAGCTGTATCATACTTAAGAAGGTGAGCCAACATTTTTGGAGATGTAAGGTCGTTGATAGCAACTACCTCATAACCCTCTGCCTCAAACATCTGACGGAAAGCCAGACGACCGATACGGCCGAAGCCGTTAATAGCAACTTTTGTCATTTTGTTTAATATTTAAATTAATGGTTGAAAATAATTTTTACCTTAATAAGCCTCGAAGCACTTGCCAATGAGCTGAAACATTCAAAAAGCAATACTTTTGAGCAATTTTTTTTTCTTATCGAGCGCAAAGTTACTAATTTTTTTCTAACTTTGCACACGAATTGAGTATTAAATTATTTAAAAAAGACTGCATGTTGCAGAATATCGTAGTCTTTTCATGCCTTAAGGGGCCATACTGACAACTCCATATTGCAAAATAAAAAGTATGAATGCGTGACTGCAGTTGCAGCAGCCCTATATATAATAAGGTGTATATGTCAAACTTAAAATAATAAAAAGAAAAGATGAGTAAATTTCTGAATGAATTCAAGCAATTCGCCATGCGTGGCAATGTGCTCGATATGGCTGTCGGTGTCATCATTGGTGGTGCCTTTGGCAAAATCGTCAGTTCGTTGGTAGACGATCTCATCATGCCTCCTATAGGATGGATTATCGGTGGTGTCAACTTCTCGGAACTGAAGATTTCACTTCCTACCGTGGAAGTAGCCGGCGAGAAACTGCCTGCTGCCACCATCAACTATGGCAACTTCCTGCAGACCTGCCTCGACTTCTTCATCGTGGCTTTCTGTATCTTCATGCTGATCAAACTGGTCAACAAGTTTGCCAAGAAGAAGGAGGAAGAGCCCAAGCCAGAGCCTAAGCCTACGGCAGAGGAAAAACTCCTTACCGAAATTCGCGACTTGTTGAAGAACAAGTAACATTCATATTCTATCGGGCGTGGGGCGGCAGAGTTTCGCTATGACGAAAAGACTCTGCTGAACCTACGCTATTATTGCACCTTAGTGACGATGAAAGAGATATACCCGCTTTCATATTTTCACCGTCACCCAACAGTAACCAAAGAGATGAACAGTCAGGAAGCTACAGACAAGTTGACAAGAAAAGGCATCAAACCTACAGCCAACAGGATATTGGTGTACAAGGCTTTGCTCAGTCATTCTGCCCCGATGAGCCTTGGCGACATGGAAACCTTGATGCCATCGATGGACAAATCGAGCATATTCCGTACACTCACCTTGTTCCTGGAGCATGATGTGGTGCATGCCTTTGAGGACGGACGTGGCATACTCAACTACGAACTGTGCGAGGAAGAGGGCAAGTGCGACCATCATGACGGACATATCCACTTCTACTGCGAGACATGCCAGCGCTCTTTCTGTCTGGACGACATCCATATTCCAAGTTTCGAACTGCCCGAAGGATTCTGTCCTCATTCCGTTTCCTTTGTCATCAAAGGCGAATGCCCCGAATGTAAGAGAAAGAAATCATCCTCACTCCATAGAACATAACAATACAAAGTCTTTCACCACACGGGTATATTCCTCATGATGATCGCGGTAAGCCATGGCATGTTCTGAGCCTTTGGCGATAAAAATAGCCTTGCGCCCTCTCTCCTTTGCATCGTACAGGGGGAGAAGCATGGCATAAGGCACAAAGCCATCCTTGTCGCCATGGATAAAGAGCATCGGTTTGGTGCTCTTACGGACTTGGGATATCTGCTGAGCCTCAGCAAACGACCAGCCATACTTGTGCAGGCAGAGCGCGGAAGTGGTGTTCATCAAAGGGAAAGCTGGCAAGCCAAACTGGTCTTTGAGTTGAGCGGCAAACTCGTCCCACACACTGGTATAACCGCAATCCTCCACAAAGCACTTCACATATCCCGGAGTCTTCTCACCCGCAACAGCCATCGTAGTAGCTGCGCCCATCGATATGCCATGAATCACCTGCCACGTATTCTTCACTCTTCGTTCTTCACTCTTCACTTTAAAAATCTCATTGGCTACTTGCGACCATCTGATGACATCCCAACGGTCGTTCCACCCCATCTGTATATGATCGCCCTCGCTCTTACCATGTCCATACAGATCGGGAAGGAGCACATTATACCCCATATCATGATTGTAGAGATAGGCGATGTGGAGCATTCCCTCGGCACGCACCTTGTAGCCATGAACCACAATGGCGGTTTTGTCGGTAGACTTGGGGGCATAGAGATAAAGGGCATGAGCCTTATAGCCCGAAGGCATCAGCAGGAAGGTGTCTTTCACGCAATGATGCTGATACACCGAGTCCATCCAGACCGAAATCCAGGGACACTCACTCTTTATTCTCGTCTTCCAATGCTCGGCTGTCATTCGTTCCTGCTCTGGATAGTTGAGCGAGTAAGCGAGCATATAGCTGCTTACTCCATACAAACTTGCTGCCACAAGCACAACAATGCCCAAGACTACACCTATTATTATATGAAACTTTCTTTTCTTCATATCTTCCCATCATTCGTTTTCCAATACTGCAAAATTACTCAAAAAAACAAAGAGAACAAAACATAAAAGCATATTTTAACTGAACTTTCACAAATGCCATACTTGTGTCAGCAGCCTTGAATTCCTATAAAACGTTCACTTAATACTGAGAAAATCTTTCTCTTATACTATATGTCTTTTTGTACATATGGTAACAAAGTAACTACTTGTGGCAGTAGGGGATGCTGAACAGTTGGAAATTCAACAAGAAGATAAATTGTCAGACAAATGTCAGACTATTTTTTGGGCACATTCAAGACTTTGTCATACTTTTGCAGTCATCAAACATTCAAAGCAACAGTTTACCAATAAAAAAGCAAACATATGAAAAAGATTTTCTTCATCATCATCGCAGTCATCGTCATCATCTTATTTTTCAATATGTATGGCACCTTTGCTTACCAAAGCAATCAGTCGAAACCGTACATAGACTTCAAGAAAAAGATAGACATCAGTCAGCTGTTTGATTATCGCGACCCTACCTATGGCTACACCATCAGTTATCCCGATTTCTTCGAACATGAGGACACATCGCTCAGCAACTATCAAAGCTATGCCAGGTTCAGCTATACCGACCGCACCAATGTGGTGTTGGAAAGTTATGTAACGAAGAATCATTGCACATCATTACAGACATGTGCCGACTCGTTGGCGACAAAGCTTCATGCCACAAAAACCATGAACAGGGACTCATCATTTCTGCTTGCAGGTCCGGTATACGAAAACGGAGTACGCATGAAGGGTTACAGTCATTACGACAAATTCATCAAGAGTGGCAAACTCCTCTTCGTCTACTCGCTCACCTATCCCGACGATTACAAACCTGCCATGTCTAAACTGTTCCATCTGATAGAAAACTGGAAAATCGTCGGGGCATATTGATGTTTTTCGGCAACAAGATGTCGTATACACAAAAAAACTTTGTACATTTGCAACTCATAAAGACAAACCTTCCCTTTATAAAGACAATATGGCAAAGAAAGCAATCATTATGGGCGCCACATCGGGCATCGGAATGGAAGTGGCAAAACTGCTTGCATCCAAAGGATGGCAAGTGGGTATAGCCGGAAGAAGAATAGAAAGACTGCAGGCTCTGATGACTGACGGCATCGCCTGCTATCAGCAGATAGATGTCACATCTGCTAATGCTCCTACCCAACTACAACAACTCATCGACAAGTTGGGAGGCATGGACCTGTATTTCCACAGTTCCGGAATAGGATGGCAGAACAATCAGCTCGATATAGAGAAAGAACTGAAGACGGGGGAGACCAACGGAATGGGATTCACAAGAATGGTAGACACCGCATTCAACTGGTTTGCTGCTCACGCTCGGGAAAAAGAGAGGAAACACAACTATCGCATTGCCTGCATCACCTCCATCGCTGGAACAAAAGGACTTGGTGCTGCCCCAGCCTATTCTGCCACCAAACGATTCCAAAACCACTACTTGGAATGCCTTGCCCAGCAAGCACGTATGCGCCAGCTTCCCATCTCGATAACAGACATACGGCCAGGATTTGTGGCAACCGACCTGATTGCAGGCAGCAAATATCCGCTACAGCTAAGAGCAGAAGAAGTGGCAAGGCACATCGTACATGCCATTGAGAAAGGGAAAGAAGTAAAAGTCATAGACTGGCGGTACGCCATCCTCGTCTTCTTCTGGCGTCACATACCAAGATGGCTGTGGACAAGGTTGAAAATCTCTCAATAATATGGGTCAAAAAAATCCCTCCTTCAGGCATGATACCCGAAGGAGGGATTTATAGTATAGATGGCAGGAATCTGCTTTTCTAATCTTTACCCGCGAAGAAATTATCACGGGGAGAAAGCCTTACTCCCACTCGATTGTCGAAGGTGGTTTTGAAGAGATGTCGTAGCAAACGCGGTTCACACCCTTCACCTTGTTAATAATCTCGTTGCTTACCTTTGCCATGAAGTCGTAAGGCAGATGTGCCCAGTCGGCTGTCATCGCATCGGTACTGGTCACAGCACGCAGAGCCACAGGATGCTCGTATGTACGCTCGTCACCCATCACTCCTACCGAACGGACAGTAGAAAGCAATACGGTACCTGCCTGCCAGATCTGGTCGTAGAGAGAAACCTCAATCTCGCCATTCTGCATGTCGGCAGGAACACCAGCAGCCAATACACGGCGGGCTTCCTCACCACTCAACTTCACCTTGTACTCACGCAAGCCGCGGATATAGATATCATCGGCATCCTGAAGAATACGCACCTTCTCGGGAGTAATATCACCCAGAATACGTACTGCCAAACCAGGACCTGGGAAAGGATGACGGGTAATCAGATGCTCAGGCATTCCCATAGATCGGCCTACACGACGAACCTCATCCTTGAACAACCACTTCAATGGCTCGCACAACTGAAGGTTCA
>ERZ1031779.42-NODE-42-length-31519-cov-5.691775_pt1 | contig 31519 bp, 36 predicted proteins | sample MGYA00518170_ERZ1031779 | MGnify/ENA primary metagenome ERZ1031779 (study PRJEB33719, sample SAMN04261241) | wastewater metagenome | biome: rural village; feature: human; material: feces | host: Homo sapiens | place: El Salvador | collected 2013-01-07 ... | reverse complement strand
TCTTTCAATGCTTATTGCAAGCGCTTTTTCCAAAGAAGAAGTTTCACCCGGCGAAATAGAAAACCTCAAGCAGTCCAGCGAAATGGACACAATGATGCGCGACCTGTCAGACTATCTTCCTGCAGTAAAAGAAGTGCTTATTGACGAGCGCGACAAATACCTTGCATCAAAAATATGGACTTCACCCGGAACAACCGTGCTTGCAGTATTGGGCGCAGGGCATCTTGGCGGAGTACAGGCTCATCTTCAGAAACTGGCCGCCGGAAGTGAAAGTGCAGACTGTTCGGCCATAGAAACTGTTCCGCAAAAAAAAATTGGTTCAAAAATAGCATCGTGGATAATTCCCGTGCTCATTGTTGCGCTTATAGTCTGCGGCTTTGTATTCGGCGGAAGACAGGCCGGCATGAAAATGTTCGGTTCGTGGGTACTGTGGAACGGAATTCTTGCAGCCATAGGAGCAGTTGCAGCCGGAGGACATCCTCTTACAGTCCTTGTGTCTTTTGTGGGTGCACCGCTTACGTCCTTGTGTCCGTTTATAGGAATCGGAATCGTTTCGGGCATTGTTCAGGCAGTAGTATGCAAACCTAAAGTCTCGGACATGGAACTTCTTCAGGAAGATGCCACTTCGGTAAAAGGTTTTTACCGCAACAGAATACTCCGTGTGCTGCTGGTGTTTATTCTGTCTTCTTTAGGAAGTTCAGTGGGAACTTTTGCAGCCGGAGCAAGTTTTGTCGCAGTAATATCATCTTTCTTTGACAAAATTCTTGCTGTTTTTACAAAATAAACTCATGAGCCCTTGGCAAACAAAAGCTTAACGAGGGCTTTGATATTTTCTGCACGGACTGAACCCAGTTCTTTTTCCGGGGCTATAATTCTGTCAAACCCAAGTTCTGCAGCTGTCTTTACACGCTGGCGTAGCTTTGTAACAGGACGAATCTCTCCTGCAAGGCTCAGCTCTCCTACAACCAGCGTTTTTTCAGGAAGCGGCAGATCTGTCCTTGCGGAATACAGTGCGGCTGCCAGCGCTGCATCAATTGCACTTTCGGTAAGCCGTACTCCTCCCGCAACATTGATGTAAATGTCCTGGTCCGAAAACTTCATACCGGCCCGTTTTTCCAGAACCGCTGCCACTCTGCTGACACGCGCGCTGTCTATTTTTTCACTGTACACGCGGTTCAAAGAAGATTTGGCGGGAACAGTAAGAGCTTGAATTTCTACGATAAATACGCGGCTTCCTTCAAAAACCGGAACGCATGCTACTCCTGCCGGAATCCCGCCTTCACGACGTGTAATGAAGAGCGCGCTCGGGTCTGCAACACATTTGAGACCGTCACTGTCCATCTCAAAAATACCAAGTTCATCCACCGACCCGAATCTGTTTTTCTGCGCCCGCAAAAATCTGAATTCATCACCACTGCGTTCAAAAGAAATCACGGTGTCTACCATATGCTCAAGACTTTTGGGACCCGAAATCTGTCCGTCTTTGGTAACATGTGCCGTCATAAAAAGCACGCTGTCCCTTTCCTTTACCCAGCCGATAAGTTCGTTCGAGCAGTACTTAAGCTGGCTTACAGTACCCGGAACAATACCGGCCTGTACAGAATAAACAGTCTGAATGGAATCAACGATAACAACAGAAGGATTAATCTGGTCAAGGGCATCAAGAATATCTTCAAGCCGCATCGTGCATAAAATTTCCACGGAATCAACCTGCAGCCCAAGTCTTACTGCCCGTCCCTTAATTTGGGAAGCAGACTCTTCTCCAGACACATAAAGAATGCGTCCTTTAGTCTCAATTCCGGCGGCAGTCTGCAAAAGAAGCGTCGACTTGCCTATTCCGGGTTCACCTCCTATAAGAACAGCACTCCGTTTTGTAGCACCGCCTCCAAGTACCCTGTCAAATTCTGCATTTCCAGTAGAAATTCTTCCGTCATCCTGAATCTGTATTTTTCCCATAGGAACAGGTTTTGCCTTTATCGCAGAATCTTTGTCATGAACAGCAGTACCGGCAGCATTGGGATCAACAATACATTCTTCAAGGGTATTCCATTCACCGCATTCAGGGCAGCGTCCCAACCATCCCGGCTGTGAATAACCGCACGCAGAACATTTATAAAAAACAGAGCCTTTCTTTTTTGCCAATTAAATCCTCCACAGATAACCGTATTCCAATATAATCTATTTTGCAGTAGCGTCCAAATCTTTTTGCGACCCGTCTATTCTTATGGAAATTCCGTTCGGCAGACAGGCAGCCCATTCACCTGCGTGTGAAATTTTTCCCGAAAGTACGCAGCTTTTATTTTCACAGGGGGAATCGGCGAACCGTGCTGTTCCACCGGAAATTTTAATTACAGACTCGCCGATTTTACCGGGAATAGAGTAGATTCCGTCTTTTTTAAGGGAATATGCGTATGTGTTTTTCCCAGCCTGAATATAAACCGTATCATTGCTGCCGGAATTTCTACGTGCATTTACAAAAACTACTGCAAACAGGGCAAGAAAAACCGCTACGGCCACAAAATCCATAATATAAAAGCGCTTGTTTTTCATTTTTCCCAGTGTGCGTGTCTTTCTTTAAAATGTCAACAAAAACTGTCAACAATGGAGTGATTAAGTAGTCGGTGGGTATGGTTCAAACATAATCCCAGCCCGCTGAAAAGTCAAGCGCAAAAATTAAAGTTTTTTTGGAAAAATGCCGATTGCTGATTTTTCCAAAAAAGGGCGGCGCGTTTACGCGCTTACGCGCTTATGCGCTGGGCGCATATTCTTTATATATTACTACTGTAATCATATTCAAATACAAATACATAATCAAATACAAATACATAATCAAATACAAATACATAATCATATACATAGTGCAAAAATCTACTTTGTATTTGCCTTGTCTGCAAAAATAGCATTTGTATACAAGCGTTATGCAAATTATGCAAATGCAGATTTTGTATAACAAAATAATTGATTGCAGTAAATCTATATATAATAAATAATTACGATTGCAGAAAATCGCATATTTTCCCGATGTGCTAAAGTTTCCCCGTGTCGTGTCCGATTGTCAGACCATGAATTACGAGTTACAAAAATTGAAAATGCAATATATCCCGATGTTTGTGCGGGGTGAAATTACCGAGCGCGAATGTGCGCGTTTAATCGGGATTCAGCCTGTTTCGGTGTGGCGGCTCAAAATGCGCTATCTGCAATTCGGCGACGCTATATGGATTCACGGCAATACGGGGCGCAAGCCTAAAAATAAAAAATACGATTGGGCGCAGATTGCCGCCGATTATAAACTTTTTGACGGTACGCCGTTCATGTCATTTCGTGATGATTGCGCGGATTATCTGCATTATTCCGCCCTGCCGTCATATACGACTTTTTACACCGCGCTTTCTTCGGCTGGTATTGTGTCGCCCCGCGCCCGTATTCCTGTGCGCGAAAAAAAGAAACATCTGCCGCGTGATGAACGCCCGAACGAGGGCGATTTGGTACAGATTGACGGCTCTTTGCACGATTGGTTTATGAATGGTCATAAAATTACCCTGCATGGCGCGATAGACGACGCTACTCATAAAGTCGTGGCGTTGTATTTCTGTAAAAACGAATGTCTTTTAGGCTATTACCAGCTTCTTTTGCAGATTTTCATACGGATGGGCGGAAAGTTGCCCCGTGCGATTTACTCCGACCGCTCTCAATGCTTTTTTACTACTCGCGGGGCTACTCTTGAAGAACAATTAGGGGGCGCGGAAAAATCAGAAACGCAATGGCAGAAAACTTGCAATGAATTAAAAATAGAATTGATTGCCGCATACTCGCCGCAAGCCAAAGGGCGCATAGAAAGATTGTGGCAAACCTTACAGGGGCGGCTTCCGTACATTTTCCGATTCCTCGGCATTGATACGATTGAAGCCGCTAACGCTTTCCTTGCTGATTTTATCGACGGGTTTAATGCCCGTTTTGCCGTTCCCGCGCAAGATGAAGAGTTGCACTGGAAAGCCCCGCCCGCCGCCGATGTTGATTTTGATTATCTGTTTTCGGTTCGTGCCGAAAAGAAAACCCATGCGGACGGACATTTCATTTATCACGGCTACGCTTTCAATCTGATTGCAAAACGCGCCGCCTGTGTGCGGTTCACACTCTGCCTGTCTGAAAGTTTCGGGCTACGCGCTTACATGGGCGGCATATACTACGATGTAGAATTAGCCGAGCCGATAACTGATTGTGTCGGCGACCAAATGCCGATTGTTGAAAAAGAATTGATTTACCGTTATTTCTACGCCGATTCACATAGCGGGCGGGCTACAATCCGCGCGGGCTAGAAACGAGTTGATTTTCTCTCGTTTCGTGGTATAATAAATCATTCAAATCTTAAATTATATCAACCCTCACAAAATATACTATACATAAGTGGGGGGGGGTAGAAGTGAAAAGCAAATGTTTGTTTGCGCCTTTTTTGTTTTGTCTTGCCGTTCTGTTTTCTTCCTGTTCAGCTCAAAATCTTAAAATCAATGTAGAAAACAATTCAAATGACCCATGCTCTCCGCAAGTATTTTACTGGGTTAATAATGATACTGGCGCGGAAATTAAAAATCTTGAATGGTCATTGAACGGCGTTTATTTTTATACGGCTGATTTGCCCGTAGACGGCGACCATTTAGATTTATTTGATTTCGCGAAAAAAGACGGCACTCGTTATGATTACTATGCAATAAAGCCGATTGAATTAAAGGCAAAATGCAAAGCGGGGCGGTATGCCGTAAAGTTCGATGATATACCGTTTGATTTCGGGGCGGTTATACCGTCGGTTGATGATTACAAATCGGCTGATGTGGTTTATTCGTGGACGGCTGATTTTGCCGCCGAAAATAAAACGGCGGACGGTGCGGTGGTTTCTCTCTCCGTTTCATTCGGATATAAAACCGATGATAAAGCAACCCTTACGGAAATAATGGCGCAAAAAGATATAATCACCGTTTATCTGCGGCAATTCATAGCGCAAAAATCCGCCGCCGATTTATCCCCAAAAAAAGAGGATTCACTACAAACGGAAATTAAAAACGCCGTAAATGACGAAATTCTTTCTAGTAGCCGTATTCGTGTCGTTCGTTTTAACTCGCTAAAAACAGAATAGGGGGGGCGGTATGAAAAAATCATTACTTGAAAAATACGATTTGAAAAAATGGTTTGATAAAACTTTCGATAAATCAGAAAAAAATATTTTGCTCTCGGCATATCCCGATTTTACAGATAAAAACGCAAACTTCAACTCTCCATACGCCGCTTATTTTCTAGCGGCTTCGCTTCCGTGGTACAATAAAAAAGATAATGCTGTAATCTGCATGAAAGTAGTATCAAAAGTTCTTGAATTACTTAATGAAACTTCGGATATTCCCGTCTATGAATTGCATTTTATTTATATGCCGTTGATTCAGACTTTATATAAAAACCGTGATTTTGAAAACTCCTTTTCTTTGGCTGTTGAAATATGCAATAAGCAGATTGAAATAGCCCCGCAAGTTGCGGAAGTTTTCAAAAAAAACGACGGCTATTTACCAAGTCATACGGGATTTGAACAGCTCGCAATAATCGAAAAGAAAAATAAAAACTGGTCGCGTGTTATTGAAATATGCGAAACTGCAAAAGCGCAGGGCTGGTGCGGTGAATGGGATAAACGTATAGATGAAGCGCGAAAAAATGCAGGGGGCGAAAATTGAAAAAATTACTCCCTCTTTTCCTGTTTGCTTTCAGCTTTATTTCCTGTGCTTTTAATGATAATAGTTCTGATAATTTCACCGTTATTGACTGCCCTGCGGAAATAGCGGCGCGGGCATTTCGTTTTTCTGAATTGTATAAAGATTCAGAAACGGTTTATGGATTGGGCGGACAATCTCCTGTGCGCTCCGCAATCTCTATTGATTGTTCGGGGCTTGTGATAATGTGCTATAAATATGCAATGGTTGACACAAGATATTCCTTGCTTGTTTCGGATATGACGGCGGCGTATATGTATAAAAACGCTTCCTCGCCTGTTACGCTGGATAAAATGCGGCAGGGGGATTTAATTTTTATGGGTGAAGCTAATTCTTCGGCGGTGTCGCATATTGCTATTTTTGATTGCGTGGAAAATGGAAATATTTATTTTATTGATAGTACGGAAAAAGGCGACATCAACGGCGTTACTCGTCGTTACTATGCCGTTGATGATTCGCGCTTTAAAGCATTTGGTATTATGAAAATACAATACTAATCACTTTCAGTTCCGAAAATAAAGCATTGTGCTGATTTTGGGTCTATCAGTTTGTCAGAGTTATTATCCGTAAAATAAAGAATTACATAATCAACATAAGCGTAGCCATTATTTTGTGTAAGTCTGCCGTTTACATAATTTCTTAACCAGTTCGGGGTCATTAAAAGCATATTCTTAAAACCTGCGTTAAATGTGTCTGCGGCATTTCCAATAGCAAAAACATCTATGTAATTATAACCATTGTATGAATGAGTTTTAAGCCATACACCTTTTTTCAATGATAATGTAAAAACGCCAGTTTCATTTCTCGTTATTGATTCTATATTTTTATTGTTCGTTAATTGTAATGTGCCGTTATTATATCCTATATTTATCATTGCCATTGGTTGAAACGGTGTGTTATTACTCGTGTAAAATCCGTTTACTGTTACATTGCTTAAAGTTCCTGTTGTGGCGTTTATCTCTCCTCTTATTTTTGCGTTGTTGAAAATTACCTTACCCGCATTGTCTATTGCCCAGCCGCTTGTGCCGTCTGCCGTTATCTGCCCGTTTGCGTTTACTGTGCCGTCGAAGTTGTTACTTCTTAGGCTTCCGCCGTTTTTGAGTTTGACATTTTTTGCCAGCAAGTCCTCAACCTCAATCAGTGCGGCTCGGATTTTTCCGCCCTCTATGATTGTCTGCCCGTGGTTCGTGCTTCCCGTGATAACGACGTGTTCAGCCGCTATGTTTATCTGTGTAGCGGTCAAATCAATTTGACTTGCAATCAGCGCGGCGGCTACCGCTTTATCCCATAAGGCTTTTACCGCCGCATTGCTGGCGTTGCCCTTAATCGCGTATTTGACATTTTCGCCGCTCGTTCCCGCCAGCGTTGCATAGACCGCCGAAACTTCCCCCTCGCTTGCCGCCTGTACGAACTTCGCGCGGGTGGTTGCGTCTATCATCACGGGCAGTTCCAAAGATAGCGACATCTGCCCTTGTGCGCCGCCGCCCTCTACTAATGCCGTTACCGCGCCCGCCTGTACATCAATTAAGCCCGTCAGTTCGCTTTTCATGTCGTCAACTTGTGCTAGGATTTCGCCCGCCGTCATGTCGATTGTCGAGCGCAGTTTGCTTTCGGTGTTTTCTACCTGTAAAATTATTTCATCGGCTCTAATGCTGATTCCCGCCTGTGCGTTCCGCGCGTCGTCGTCCACCATTGCGATAATCTGATTTTTCAAAATCTCTATCGCGCTGTAAACATTCTCGCTTATATCTTCCACGACTTCTACAATCCTGTCGTTTGTCAGTTCAATAAGTGCGCGGGTTTTCTGCTCGCTGTCGGCTACTTGCAGGGTTATTTTGTCGTCGGTAACGCTGATTCCGTTGTTTGCCTGTCTTAAAACATCATCGAGCGCGGCGCGTAATGATTCTATGGTGTCGCCGATTCCGTGAATGTCTTTGATTTTGTGAACCTGTGTAAAATGTACGCCCTGCGTTACGACTGCCGCCGCTTCGTTCGCCGCGTCTATTGCCAGCTTCTCGGTTTCTTCCAGTTCGGCGTGTGTTACCGTGTCGGCTGGGATTCCCTTTTTTTCCGCCGTTTTTCGTTCTGTGATATTGCTTTTGTAGTCGGGTATAGTTCCACTGTCGTAAATGGCTTCGTTATAGTTTACAACTTCCAAATTAAAGCCCTTTTCGCTCCGCTTTATTTGGCTGATGATGTACTCTGTTGTTACTTTTGTAAACTCGCCGTTTTCGTCCAGTTCGCCGAAACTGAAAATGTTGCCCTGTTCGGGTTTTGCGTTCGCGCTGGTTCTTATCTGCGTATTTACCGTTAATTCGTTGGTTGTTCCCGTGCCGCTCACTTTGATTGATACGGGTTTCACGCCGTCGGCTGTAAAGCAGTTAGCAATGATTCCGTATGTTTTGGCTGGGTCAAATGTCAAAGGCTCGTTTGTGTAGATTTTCTTTAAAAGCCCGCTTCTCCACTCGCAGTCACGGATTGTAAAGCCCTTGCCGATTCCTATTTTAAGGCTGTCGTCCTGTACCAAAATCTTAGAGAATGGCGTGTAAAAAATGCCCTCGTTTCCCGCTTCAATAATCGTAGTTTTCGGGCGCAATACTTCTATAGCCATAAGGCGGCGGGCATACTTCACGATATGCTCAAAGGTTGTAATTCCTGTTACCGTTATATCTTTAATAAGGCTGTCTTGGTTGAGCGTCTGCCCCTCGCGCATTACTAAATATGTGTCCTCTTGGTACAAATCGCCCTTGCTGTTGATGTATTTAAGGCGCAGTCCGTCCGTTCTCCGCCCGAATGTCTTTTTATTCTGAATATTTATGATGTTCTGCGGGTTATAGACTGCCAGCGCGTTTTTCTGCGGTCTGTCTATCGCAATCGCCCGCCGTCCGTAGATGTCGTAATAAATACACGCGCCCGTTGCTTCCATGATGTAATTTAATACATCATCTTTCTTTGTGTTCTGCGTTATAGTCCAGTCGAACTTGTAACCGTTGCTTTCGCAATGCTCGTAATATTCGCCCAAACTCTCTAAATCTAACTCGCTGTCGGCGCGGCGGCTTGCTGGGTGGCTTGGGCTGGTTTCGATTTCAAGAACCCATGCGGCGGGGTTGCGTGTAGCCGTCTTTGTCGTGCTCCATGCCGTGCCGTTCCATGTGCGGGCTATGCCGTGAGTTACGATGTTTATTTTTTTTAGTTTATCCTCGTTTATCTTTGTCGCTTTCAGCTTCAAGCCTAAAATCGTACAGAAAGCCCGCTCCCTGTCCTCTACAATCTTACACGGTACTAATTCACCCGCGCTTTTATCGGGGTCAAAGCAAACGCTCTGATAATACAATACATAGCAGTCGTTATGTATCATACTATCGCCCGAGTTGCCGCCGTTGCGCACTCTTATATAAATAGCGTTTTCGCCGTTTGCCTGTACCGCCGCATAGTCTGCCGCCGTAAAATCCTTGTGGGCTACATAACGCAATTCTTTAGTGGAAACATTGCGCTTGAATGTATTTGTAGCCGTTCCGTTGTTGTTGAATGTGAAACTATGCCAAGTTGCGCCGCCGTCGAGCGAATACTGCGGCGTGATAGTTGTTTGTGTTTCTATCTTGTCGCCGTCGTCGTTCATTGCATAAAGTCCGTAGGGGAATGTAATAGCAATGTCTACATCTTTTGCGTATGGGTTGAACGTGTAGGTTAAATATTCCTGTGTACCCGCTTCTACATCGCTATCGTGCGGGATTTCGTCATTACAGGCGGAAGATTCCGTTTTGTAGTTTAGGGCGGACAGGGCGGTCAATAACGCGCCGTCCTGTGCAATCTCTATTTTTCCGTTCTCTGCGAAAATACCTGCGTCAATATTATATGCGCCCTCTTGTGGTGTGTTGCTGTTGAATGTCTTAATTTTGATGTCGTCTATTGCTACGGTCTGCAAAATCTGCTTGTTAAATCCACATTCTAGCGCGGTGTAGGTGTATTCGTCCGCGCCGTCCTCTCCTGTAATCTGATAAAACGGTTTGCTCAAAAGGTACGGTGTGAAAAAATGCCGCCCGATAATATAAGGCTGGCTGTTGCCTGTTGCCAATGTGTTTGACGCTCCGCGCAAAAACGGGCGGTTGTCGATGTCGCTTTTGTTGGTAAGTTTCTTTACTTTTTCAAGTTCTTCCTGTGCTTTTTCTGCGGCTTGCTTTGCCTTGTATGCCTGTACGCCGCCGACTACCGCCGCGCTAACGGCTACTACTGCAACAACCACTAGCGTTACAATTAACGCAGTCGTTCCGCTGGGGGTGAGCCTTATTGTAGCAGTGTCGTTTTCTTTCAGCCTGTAATCGGGATTCTTGATTTTTCCGTTTATTAAAATGATTGCGTTTTCAAGGTCAAAATCGGACAGGGCTTCCCTTACTGTCTGCCCCGCCTTAACTTCAATCGGTGTTTTTTCGTTCGATAGTGTTTTGTATAATGTGGCTTTCATCTGCTAGAACCTCATAAAATGCTATGGGGCGCAATGCCGCCAATGGTGATATTTTTACTCCCTTGTCGATTGTGGCGTGTAGAACTTTTCCGCGTTCTACGATGTAACCCACATGAACATTGCCTTTGTAGATTGAATATACAAGCCCGCCGACTTTCGGGGCGGGTATTTCCCTAACATTCAATCCCCCGCTTATATAGTCATTCACGCCGTCGGCTGGCAAGTCTACAATATCGCCGTACAAATCTTTTAGCGGCGTTCCCGCCCGCTTGCAACATTCCATTACTACACCGTAGCAGTCAAAGCCGTTTTTGTCGCGCCCGAATTTCTTAAATGGGATATTCAATAAATCATCGTATTTCATTTTTAATTGTTCCCCCTGTTGTTGTAAGAATTAAAAATCAATGCTGGGAATGTCATGCCGCCCCTGTCGTCTTTGTTCAGCTTCATTTCCAGCTTTGCGCCGCTCCATGTCGCTTCACCGTATTTATGTTTATACACCGCAATAGGTTCTACTTCGTCGCCGTTAAATACGCCTATTACATCTACGCGGAAATAATAGCAATCTTCCAGCAGTTCTATTATTTCGTCGTGTTCTACCAGTTCCACATTAAATGTTGCTTCGCCATCTGTTGTCGGGGTGTATGTAAAATTGCTTGCAGAATAAACTTGCCCGCCATAGGTCATATCTTGATTGTCGTTAATCAGATAAATGCGCGTTGCTCCGTCGGGGCTGTACAAATGCACCAAATACGGTAGATTGTAGCCGCCGCCCTCTGCTAGTTGCCTGTAAATATTCATGCGCCTATTCCTCTTTTAATTTTATGCTGATTTCCTTGTATTTCTGCCCCGTCCAGCCGTCTACTTCGATTTTATAAAGTTTCGTTCCGCTTCCAGTTACGATGTCGGTTAGATAAAACGGGATTGTTCCGCTTTTTACGGTGTTCTCGAACCAGTACAAGAACCACTCGAATTCTGTTTTGCCGTCCGTTTTCGGCGTTCCCTTATCCTTGCACCGCAGGTTTAGGCTGTGCGTTTTCTTCGGTACGCTGTTTTTTAGATATGATATTTCGCGCCCGCTCTTGAACTCTACCTTTTCGGTGTTCTCTTTATATCCGCCGTCCTGCCCGTAAAAATCCATGTTTACATACTCGCACCAATTCTGCGCCATATCTGCCCCCTGTACGCTTTCGCTTTTCTTTTAGATTCCGTAATAATCGCCCGCCGCTCCCTGCTGTGCCATATTCAAAGCGTTGGTGTAGCGTCCGTTTTTAAGGCTGTCGTTTACGCGAGCGTCAATCAGCAATTCTATTTTGTCCTTGCTGATTTGCGGCTGTGCAGTTACGAGGTTTGACGCGCTGTTGTGTACAACAATGTTTGTGCCGCCGCCCGCGCCTTTGCTTCCGCCGTTGATAAAATCCCACGACGCCTTTTGCTGGTTCATGTTCATTACCATTTCGCGGCTGTTAAGGTTTGCCGCTATGTTGTCGCCGTGTGTCGATGTTCCCCCGATAATGCCGCCCGTGCTGAAACTTGGCGGGGTCGGCTTGCTGGCAATGATAGACGCAATTTGAACCGCTCCCGCCGCTCCGACTAATGCGCCCGTAATCAATCCAGCAACGCCGCCCTGTGCGATTGCCATAGAAATACCCTGCGCAATGTTTGCCGTAGCCTGTAAAATGCTTGCGCCCCACTGCCACATCTGTATTTTGTACTGTTCTTTTGCGGCTTTCTTTTTCGATTCCGCAACCTTTTTATTATATTCTTCTTCGGATATTTCACCCTTGCGGTATTTCGTTTCAAGTTCCGCCTGTTCTGCTGTCGCTTCATTCTTGGAAGTTTCGAGCATGAGGTTAGCGGCTTGATTCGTAATATCTACAACTTGGTCGGCGTAGCCCTTAATCTGTGTCGCCAAATCTGCAAACTGCTGTTTTCTGCTCTTGCTGTATGATTCATCAATAGCCTTTAGCGCGTTGACTTTTTCTTCTTCGCTCAATACCTCACTTTCGTCAACGGCTTTTTTCATCTCTAAAAGTTGCTGTTGCTGGTTCGTGTATTTATCCCACCAGCTTTCTTCCGTCGCGGTGATTGCTTCTACTTTCGCAAGCGTTGCCTGTTTTTCCGCTTCGTTCAATCCCGCTATAAGCTGGGATTTAGAAAGCTGTGTTTCCGCTCCAGCCTGTGCCGCCGCTATTTCCGCGTCGCTCATGGCTTCGATTTTTGCTTTGATGTCGTCAAGCTGTTTTATTTCCGCGTCCAGTTCTTCCGCTGGTGTCAAATGGCGGTTTGCGCTGTTGAGTGCGTCCGTTGCCGCTTGTGTCAGCTTGATTGCGGCGGCTAGTTTTTCTTCTGCGTCCGCCGCTTCTTCTACGGCTTTTTTTGCTTCCCGTAATTGTTCAAGGCGTTTCTGTTCTACGGGGTAGCCCTCTTTGATTGCTCCCTCTGTTTTGGTGAGTAAATCAATGTATGATTGCAGATATACATTGTATTTGTCTTGTGCGCTTACTGCTTGCCCTTTTGCCCGTGCTTCAACTTCCAACGCTTCAAGGCTTGCCTGTAATTTCTTATTGCTGTCTTTTGCGTAGTCGTCCGCTGTTTTCTGCGCTTCCTTTTGGTTTCGCTGTTCCTGTTTTTCAACTTCTTTCAGTACATCATTTACGGCTTTTAATTCCTGTAAATTATATTCGGTTGTAAGCAGGGCTTTCTGCCGCGTCTGCAATTCTTCTTTGCTTGCTCCACGCCATTTTTCCAAATACTGCGTATATTCTGCGGCGGCTTTTGCCCTGTTTTCGCGGTGTGTTTTTTCATCTTTCAAAATCTGTAAAAACTCGCGCTCATTGTCGTTCAGCTTCTTTTGTGCTTCAAGATAAACGGTAATGTGGCGTATATTTTCATCGCTCAAACTTTCCGCGTTATCTTCAAGGTACATTGTTTTTTTAGTCGGGTGTACGCTCTTTAAGTTTTCGTTTATTCCTTTAACAAAGTCTTTGCTCCACTGATAATCCCCGCCGATTACCCATGTTTCGCGGGCTTTTTCAAGTGCCTTGTTGAAGCCGTCCATGTGGCTTGTCATTGACTCCCAAAATGCTTTTGCTTTTTGGTTCAATGCTTCAAATGTCGGGTTTGCCAATCTTCCCAGCGATTCCATGAAGTCGCCGAAAGCGTTTTTTGCCTGTGTGCCGCTGTCCGCCGCTTCCTGTGCAAACCCTTTGTATTTGCTTGCAATTAAATCTATTGCTTCGCCGTTCTTCAACTGCTCGTCGGTCAAGTCCTTAATGTCGGCAATCTGCCGCCCCATAGTTCCCGCCATGCCGCTGTATGTGGAATTGAGCGATTCCGCCGCCGTTTTCAAATCTATATGTTTTGCCGCCGCATAGTCTGCCGCCGCGCCCATTATCTTCATAATCTCGGATTCCGTGCGCCCTGTGCTGGCTAACTGTGCCATTATGTCTATTGTTCCCTCGTCGCCGTAGTTGCTGAAACTCTGTATTGTGCTTGCATATTCCTTTAATCGGTGTACGCTCTCGCCGTTAAGGTACGGGTTATTGTCCGCCGCTTTTTGCAGGGCTTTTTCCGCCTTAATCTGCACTTTATAGGCTTCGTCTGCTTCTTTCAGAGTTTCAATGTATTTTTTAGCCGCCATTACCGCCGCCGTAATTGCTACGGCAACCCCGCCGCCGCTTGCGGCAACGCTTCCCATTTTGCTAGCGAACCCTGCCGCCGCTCCGCCTGTTTCATTAAAAGCGGTTTTTAATCCGTTTACAGCTTTCGCGCCTTTGTTGAGGTCTTTTGATGTGTTGTTTACTTTGTTCTTGACGCTCCGCAAGCCTTTGTCTAGCCCGCTTTCGTCTACTTTCGTTCCTATGTTTACTTCGCCGTCGTTTGCCATACCCTTATAGTCATTCGGGCAAAAATAAAGCCCCGCAGTGGTGCAGGGCTGATTTTGAAAAATATAGTTTTAAACTTGTTTTTTCGTGTCGGTCGGGTAATTGTCGATTTTCGCTAGAAAGAAGTTTTAAACTTGGTTGTAGAGCGTCTGCGGGGCTGTTTTACTCCGTTCTTTTGTCTTTGCATTTCTTGCCGTCGTATATTATGGCGGCTGGTTTAAAATCCTCGAAAATCAAACAATGAAACGGCTCTTCATCGTAATTATAAACGCAGTCTTTGCATTGTTCGTAATTAGGGCGTTTAAGAATACACCCCGCCGCGTCGTCCGCTGTATATACAAACTTATCATTCATTCTTATTTCTCCATATCCAAAAATAAAGTATATCGGGTATGTCCGCCCAGTGTTTCCACTCTGATTTCTTTGATTATTGCTTTTGTATTGTCAATAAACAAAGTTTCTTGTTCATGTCCGTAGTATGACAAACTCGCGATATATGCCGCTTTTGATTTATCGGGAACTTTATAATATAACATTACTTCGCCGCTGAAGCCGCCCGTTTTTGACGGCGTTGTTGCAAGAAAGCCTTTGTCCGTCAGTTCCGAATGTAGCAATAATTGCGGGTTCTTTTTCCATTCGTCCGAGCCGAATATCTTTGTTACATATTCATAATCAGCCCCGCGCCTTACATACATTTCGGGATATTCGCACTTATTGAGATAATCATGTATTATTTGCCCTGTCTTTTTATATCCCTCGTCCGTCGGTGTTCCGCTTCGGTAATACGCATTTATTGGGCGGTATGCTGAACTAGTCCATTCTCTGAAAGCGTCACGCTGTTCTACATTCGTAGTCTTTTGGAGCGTTTCAGTTAATGCGTTCGTGTCTACCGATTGAGCGTTGAACAGTTTTATATAATCCTCGCTCTTTTTGTCGTTTATAATTTGGTTGTATGCCTTTACGGTGGTTAATTCCGATTTCGTAGCCTTTTTTATAACCGCGTTTGTATCGCCGTTATACTTTTTAAGAATGTCGTTATATTCCGCCTTTATTTTGCTTGGCTCGATTACAACATTTTTCTTCGGTTTTAATCCTGCGGGGCTGTTTTCCCCTCGTTCCTACATATTCCCTCGCGTTGTCGCGGGCTATTCCCGTCTGCTTGGTAAAATCACGCGCCGCCGCTTGCCATTCGCCGAGTTTCCGCCGTGCTTTCGTGTTGTCTACGCCCGCCGCTTCCTGTGTCAGTGCTTCGCGCTTGTAGTGCCTTATATTCCGCTCGATTCCGCGCAGTTTCTGCTCGCCCTCGTAGCGTGTCATTTTCTGCCCGTTGAAGTTCACTTTTTCGCTTGCCATTTCGTCTAAATCGTCTTGCGTGTAGTGTTCTTCCATGCCCTCAAAATACGGATAAAATGAGTGCTTGCAGTTTATGCCGCATAATCCCGTAACGCTTCCTAATTCGCAAACGGTGTAAAGCTGTCGCTTGGTGTAAATCTTGCCTTGCCACGCTTCGTGTTCGGGTCGCGCTCCGATGTGCGCCGTTACCTCGAATTTCTCAACGCCCAATTCTTCCGCGTTGCTCAAAGTCTGATTTGCCGCCGTTTGGTTTATGCTGGTCAGTATGTTCATGCGGACGGCTGATTCTATGGAGCGGGTAACGGGTCGCCCGTTCTCATAGTGAACCGTAGTTATTCCGCGCTTGCTTAGTTCGTCCGCCGCGTTTTTCATTGCGGTATCATAATCGAACGCGCCCGACTGTGTTTGCATATATACGCGGTTAGCCTGTTGCACGAACTGCGTTTCTGTCGTTGCCGCCGTGGTAAGCGTGAGCCGTGATAAATCGCTGTGACATTTTTGGATTGTCGAAAGCATTTGCTGGGCGTTCGGTGCGGAAACGGTACGCCCTGTTGCCGCCTTAAATATACGGTTGTCGTTCCTTGCGTTTGTTTCCAGCGCGTCCGTGAATGTGTCTTTAATCTGCTTTACTATTGCCTTGTCATATTTTGCCAAAATCCGCCCGATGTTCTTTTTAAGCCCGCCCGCTTCTGCTAACATCTGCGCTTGCCATTTTGTAGCGTCCGTTACTTTGCCGATTCGTGCCAATCGTCGCGCCATATCCTGCAATATGTCGGTTTCAAGCTGTGAGTAGATTTCTATGATTTCATCGGACAAACCGTCCAAATATCGCGGCGATAGCATTTTAGAACTTGCCCCGCAAAATCCGCCATGCAAAAACTATGCGGCGGCGCAATGGGTAATGATTGATAGCATGGCGCAAGCCGTCCAATACGGCGCGGTCATTCTTTGTGATTTCCTTTTTCTGTTTGTTCATTCTTGCCATTTTCTACGCTCCAAAATTAAAAGGGTCTGCGGGTGTTGGTTCTACTGGCGCGTTTGCCTTTGCCTGTGCTTCGTCCTCGCCGTAGAAGTCTTTGCGGTATTCCCATTTGTTTTTTACGCCCGCGCTGATTTCCTGCAATGCCATTTGTTTAGCCGCCGTTTCATCTTTACGGGTCGCGTCGTTGTTCCATGTCACTTTTATGTTTGCGTTGTTCGCGCCGATTCCGTAAGCCGCCGCCATGTGCGCCAATACTGCCGCCGTGTGGTGGTATTTTGTTTCTATTTCGTCCTCGATTTTGTCAACGATTGCGTAAAGTTCGCTTCGTCCGCCGCTGTACTGTGTCGCGGTCTGCTGTACGCTCTCCATGTCGCTGATTGTTCCCTTGCCTAAATTGCAGGTCAATTCAATGCGGCGCAGTATCTGCTGGAACATTTCATTTTGTGCGGCTGTCCGTAGTGTCGGGGCGTGTTCGGTAATTTTCTTCCCCTCGGTGCTTCCCTCGACCTGTACTAAAAGGCGGTTTAGTTCGGGTGTCATTTTTACGCCTGTCGCTTCGCCGTTCCTTTTCTGCCGTTTTGCGAACATATCACGGTCGGCAAATATGCGCATTTCGCCGCCTTTCTGTTCCCAGTTCATGCGCTCAAACTGTTCGTCTGCGTCCTTAATCAAATCTTCCGCGCCCGCGATTACGGGAACGGGAACATTAGAGCCGTCTACCTTGTTTACGGCGTGGTTTCTGAACTCTATAATCATCGGGAACGCTACTTTTTCCCACGCGTAAATCGGCGTTATGTCTGCGGTCTGCGGGCAGTCGCTTAAATCCGTTTTACGCAATGAGCCGCCCTCGTTTCTGTACAATGAACATTCTACGGTATGGGTTTTGTTTTCGTAGGTGTGTTTTTCGGTAAGTAGCCATTTTTTAGAGCCGTTCTGTATCTGCTTCAAAATCAATGCGCCCGTAAGCGTTCCGTCAAAGTCGTATGCAATCGGCAGATAGTTACCCAGCGGGAGCGTTTCATACTGTAATTTGCCGTTGGTGTAAATCGGGCGTATAATGCACCCGCCTATAAGCGCGATGTAGTCTACAATCTTGTCTACATTCTTGTCGATGTGTTCCATTGCGCTTTTAATGGCTTCGTTTTTTACTTCCAGCCCGATTTCGCGGGAAACGAGCATATCAAGCCGCCCCTCTATCTGCTCCAATACTCCGCATGGCGGGGCTTTTTCGTTCCACGGCGCGTTGCCGCTTGCCATGTTCGACCACAATTCAATAGCGTTATACATTTCGCTTGAAAGGTTTGTGTCAATGCCCGTAATTTCCTTTAGTGAATAATTGTGAAACAATCCTAGAATGTTCATAAAAAAGCCCCTTATTTTCTCAAACATTTTATGCCCTCGCTGTTATAGTCATTCTGCGGAAAAATCGCCCGTATTGCGTTATTTTTTGCTCGGTCGATACTTTTCCCTATTTTCGCCACAAAGAAGTTTTAATCTTGGTTGTAGCGCGTTATAGGCGGTGTTTTTGCTACTCGCCCGCGTGTCGCCACACTGGTTCTAGCGCGTAGCGGGTTAGTGCTAAATAGTGGTCGGGTTGCCCCTGCGGGTAGCCTGTCATTATTTCGCCCGTGCGTTTGTCTATTTCGTACTCGTACAGCGTGAACTCGTCGGCGGCATGAGGGCAACGGGCGGGGTCAATTACAATTTTCTTTAGTGATTGAAGCCATTTAAAGCCCGCGTCTAAATATTTCGTACCGCCCAGCTTTGCCTTATTCGCTCCGTGAATGTTCCAGCCGTAAGCGTGAAAATCGGCTACACTTTTAGGCTCTGCGCTATCTGCCGTTATGTAGTCGTCCATGTAGTTGTATGTCGGTTTGCCGTTTTCGCCCGTGTATTTGGCTTTCAGCTTCTTATCAAGTGCCGCGCTCGCTTGGTCGTTTCCGTGTTTATACAATGCGAGTTCATCAAAAATATAAAGCGTTGCGTTTCTTGCGTCGTATGCCATTTCGCCCCACATGAACGGGTCGGGATAATAGCCCCAGTCTATGCCGTGATATACCCACTCAAACTCTTTTATTTCTGCGTCGGTAATTTCGCGCAATTCGATATTTTCAAAGATGTTTAATCCTGTACCCGTTGCAATGCCAAGATAAATATTTTCATACGCTCGCGGGTTTGTCGCTTTTGTCTGCTCAATGTCATGCAGAATAGCGTCGCCGAGCCATTCGCGCGGTATATCCTCGTATGTGGTATGAATAATCATGCGGTTAGGGTCGGGGGTTGCCGCTTCTCGGTTGCACCAGTGCCTTGTTGCGCTTGGTGGGTTGTAGGATTCAAAGATGTAGAATGTTTCGCCGCCGCGCAATGCTGATATTTTTATATTCTGCAATTCTGCGGGGCTGAACTCTGTTTTTTCCTCTGCCCACAAAATAGCAAAGTAGCCGTTTGAAACTTTGATAGATTTTATCTTTTCGGGGTCGTCACTTCCTGCAAAGATTATTTGCTGTTTGCGCCCGTCTTTTCTTGTATATGTTATAGGCAATGCCGCCGTTTCGCTTTTCGGTATCTTAAACCCCGCTTTTTTTCCGTTTCCTTTTCGTAGGTGCAATTTATCTATAGCCCACACGATTTGCTCAAATACGGAACGGCGGAGCGTCTTTCCTGTCTTGCGGATAATCAAGGCGTTATAATTCGGAAACATTACAATCAGTAATACAATAACAATGCTGATAAATGAACTTTTACAGCTGGCGCGTCCGCCTGTGAAAGTGTAGCGTTCCTTTTTGTGGCTCATAATGGCGCGGAAAGCCTTGTTATAAACTGTTGCAAAAATTGTATTGCTGTCAATCGTCATTTTCTGCACCGTCCACTATGTTAATTGTGATGTCGGTATCTTCTGCGCTGTCGGCTGTCTGCTGGACTGTGATTTCTTCGCCGTAGCCCCTATCTTTTGCCTTTTTGCTCAAATACCACTTTGCGTCCGTTGTGTTGCCCTGCTTAATGCTGTTTATCAGTGTTGATTCTGCCACATCTTTTATTTGTTCGGTTTCATCTCTGAACGCTTGGCGGGTTTTATCCCATTTTTTTACATACGATTCGGCGGTAGACCATGCACAATCAAGCCGCGCCGCTATTATCGTAACAATCGCGCCGCTATCCTTTATCGCGTCTAAAACCTGCTCCTGTGTAAACCGTCTACCCATTCCCAATATTCCCAATTATTCATTTATTCAAGCCCGCCCGTACCGACTGCGTAGCCGTTTTCTTTCGCCCATGCCGTCCAGCGTTTTCTGATTACATCGCAATAATGCGGGTCAATCTCACATAGTCTAGCCGTGCGCCCTGTCTTTGCCGCCGCTATCAGCGTTGAGCCGCTTCCGCCGAACGGGTCTAAAACAATATCCTCGCTTTTTGTGCTGTTCCTTATGAACCGCGCCAAAATCTCAACGGGTTTCATTGTCGGGTGTTCCGCATTTCTCGGCGGCTTCTTTTCGTAAATCACATCTTGCGGGGTTGTTCTCTCTATCCGCTTTAATTCCTGTATGAGTTCCTGTTTGCTCATTTTGTCGGGGTCTTTTCGCTGGTCTATCGCGGTTGATTCGTTCAACGCCCCGTAAAAGCTATGACTTCCGCCGTCTTTCCAGCCGTACATAATCGGCTCATGCTTCCACTTGTAATCGTTGTGCGATAGCGTAAAAACATTCTTTACCCAAACTAAATATTGGTGCGGTTTATAGCCAGCTTCTTTGAGCGCGTTTATAAATGTGTCGCTGTTTACTTGTGCGTAGAAAATATAATAAGCCGCGCCCGCTTTCGCCACGCTAAACATCGCTTTGTATGCCGTTGTAAGAAATTGCTTAAAGTCTGCGTCGCTCTTTTTGTCGTTGTCTATTTTAAGGCTTTCTTTTGTCTTGCCCGTGTAGTCTACATTATAGGGCGGGTCTGTCAGTATCAAATCCACTTTGCCCCCCCATAAGCCGCGCGAGCGTTGCTTCGTCGGTGCTGTCGCCACATATAAGCCGATGTTCGCCGAGTTCGTATATTTCGCCCGCCTTGCTCTGCGCTGGTTCATCTTCTCTTACGGCTGGCGCGTTGTCGTCGTTCTTTGTGTCGTCATTCTGCAATACAGCCGACAAATCAAGTAACCCGTCGGGAAGTTTGATTTCTTCTAAGTTGATTTCCAGCCCGTTTAAAAAATCCTTTACGCTTTCCGCCGTCATTTCGCCGTATGTACTGCAAATGCGCAATAACAGATTTTTCGCCGCCGCTTCGTTCGGGCAGTCGATGTATACGACGGGCAGGGCGGGGATTTCCTCGCCTTGTGCCGCCATGTGCTTTAATGCCTGTAACCGTCCGTGTCCGTCCAGCACCTTGTTTTTGCCCCCGTTCTTCCATACGAAAAAAGGGGTAGCAAAGCCGTAGTCATGTATGCTTTTCTCAATCTTTTTTATGTCGTCGTCCGTCCGCTTCTTCAATCCGCCTTGAAACTCTGTGAGGGCGGAAAGCGGCAGTGTGTCTTTTGTGTCGCAAGTTATCCTCATGCTGATATAGTCATTTTATTTCTTTGTGGATTTCCTGCGACGCCTGTGTGTTTACGATGTAGTCATAGACTTTTTTCCAATACCACCACGGCATAGTTACGGTGTCGGTTTCTTTGTCGTAAGTCCATACAAGCGAGCCGTCCGCCGTGTACGGGTCGGGCGGGTAGTATTGCGGGGCTGGCTTACTTTCCGCCGTGCGCGTAGTTGTGCAACTGGTCAGCCATAGTGTGCAAATCGTCAGAATGATTGCCAGTATTAGCGTCATTCTTGATTTTCTCCGCTTCGGTGATGATGTCCGCCGTGTGCTGTGCATTTGCCGCCCCCTCTTGTCTGATTTTGTTTTCTTCCCGTTCGTGCCGCTTGCGCTCCATGTTTAGGGCGGTCGCTCCGATTCCCAGTGTAGCGACCAGCGCGAACGCAAGCCCCGTAATTATCCAGCCCGCTACCGTCATTTTGTGCTATCCTCATATATTTTTTTCTGCCATACATTAGCCCCGATGTATGCCAATGGAACGGCGCAGAGCCATTGCGCGATTGTCATAAACTCGCTTCTGTTGGCGATTACGATAAATGACACCATAGCGATTGCCCAAAGCGTCACCCATAATTTGGCAGATGTCAGCTTGCTTCTTTTCGGCTGTTCTTTCTGTTCCTGTTTTTCCTCTGTCTTTGCTTCTTCCATGCGTTTAATTCTCCCTTGTATATATTTCGCGGGTTCTTACGAGCCGCGTTATCAACTCCGCCGTCCAGTTGCACATTCGGTTTTTAAATTCGGGGGTCTTGTATTCCTCGCTTATGCTGAATGTGTAGACCATATTGCAGATTGTAGCCTGTTTATCCTGTACATACATGGGCGTATCTGTGATGTGGTTGAACATTACCCATTCAATCACTTTGTCGTAGACGCGCTCTAAAATGTACTTTGTGAAATATCCGCCGTATTCGGGTTTTTCGGGGATTTTCCCATCAATGCTCATAATAAAATCATGCGCGGCTTCCACTTGCCGCCGTATGATTTCCCGCTCTTTTTCAGCCTGTCCGATTCTTAGATGTTTCGTTTCAATCGTCACCGTGCCGCTCTTTACTAGAATGATTGCAAAAATCACGATTACGACTAGAAAAACTATTACTTGCCATGCGTTCCCGCTGGTCAATACTTGGCTTATCGCTTCCCACATTACGCTTGCCCCCTTGTGATTGCGTCTTTCACGCTTGCGCGGAAAGCGTCTAATAGTTCGGGCTTTCTAGTCCATAAGCGCGGGCAGTCTTTCCAGCCTACGATGTCGTGATGTGTCGTGATGTCGTCCGCCGCGAGGTTGTGTCGCTTGCACAGGTAGGCACATAAATCAATGGCGGCGTTTATCGTCTTTTCCGTAAAATTGCCGTCGTAGTCGGTCGGACAAAGTTCTATCCCGATTGTGCAATAGTTCGGGCTTGTGGTCTGCCAGTGTACGGCATAATGTCCGTATTTCTTGCGGGCGTAGTCGGTGTAAAACTGTCCGCTTGCTGGGTCTTTCTGATTCGTGCCGCAATGATACGCCACCTCGTTTTCGGGTATGCACTGGATTGTTGCGCCGTCTTGCCCGATGATGTAATGAGCCGAGCCGTAGCCGCCCATGCCTGTTTTTTTCGCTTCAAAAAACAGGCGGTTTTGTTCCGCGCTCGCGTGTGGGTTTGCCGTCCAATGAATTACAATGCCGCGCAGTTCCTTTATTGGTGTCTGCGGTCTGCTGTATTCGTTCGGCGTTAATAATTTCTGTGTGATTGTCATTTCTTGCCCTCTGCCTTTATAGTCATTCGGGCAAAAAAAACGGGGGATTTCTCCCCCGTGCTTTTACATCTTCTTTTCGTGTGGCTTGTCTGTTTCCTGTACCACAATAAATGAATACTTGGACGCTATGACTTTATCCTCGCTTACTTTAAAATGTTCGGCGATAATCTTTTTAATGTCCTGTTGAGATAGAATTAACCCCGCTTGCATTATTCCGCCCCCTTTAGTTGTGCCTGTAGTTCGTTGATTTTGTCGCGCACTGCTTGCCGTGCCGCTTTTAATTCCTCATAATCGTAAGGGTCGCTTTCGCCACTAAGCCGCGTTTCGTAAATCTTGATGATTTTCCAGTCGCCGATGTCGCTAGTTGGCGCGTCCAGCTTTGATTGAAGCGTCCTTATTTCGCTTTCGATTCTTTCACGGTCGATTTCCGTTTTTTTGGATTTTCCCATTTTTGCCCCCAAAATAAAGATTTATATAATGCGTCCGTAGAACGAACGCTTTTATATGCGTTGTATTTAATCAGATTCCCGCGCCAGCTTTTGTATTGCTCGCGAATTTCTTCGGGCGTTATGCGCCCCGCAAGAGAAAAGTTTTTCAATTTCTTTAATTTCCGCCGCTCCCGTGTTATGGAATTACGGCAGGGGATTTTGATTATTTTTCCATGTTCGCCGTAGATATAGCGGATTTTTAGGAATGTGAAGCCCTGCGAAAGTTTTATAATCTGCGTTTTCTTTTTGTTTATTACGATTCCCAAACGCCCGCATATTTCTTCAATCTCTTTTAATAGAGTTTTCAAAAAATCTTTGTCGGGGTGTATGATGTAGGTATCGTCCATATATCGCCCGTAATACTTACAGCCTTTTACAATTTTGCAGTAGTTGTCTATTTCGGTAGGGTAGTAAATCCCTATGATTTGCGATATTTGCGAGCCAATGCCTACGCCCTTGCCGCCGTCGCCGAATGTCGCTACAAGTTCCGTGAATAACTGCATTGTTTCCGCGTCGTTTATATGCTTGGCGAAAAGTCGCAAAACTTGCTTGTGGTCGATATTGTCAAAATATTTTGAGAAGTCGATTTGCAAAACATAACCGTCGCGCCCGTATCGTCTGTAATATTTTTCTAAGTGTGCCTGTAATCTCTTGCGGGTGAACTCTATACCTTTACCCTTGACACTTGCGCCGTTATCATAAATCAAATATTTCTTTGTCGCTGGTGTTAAGATATCGTCGCAGAGTGCGCGTTGTAGTACGCGGTCGCTTATGTGCAAACTTTTAATGTGTCGTTTCTTTCCCCGTTCGTTTATATCGAACTCGTAGAACGGTTTTTGCCTGTAGGTATGATTTTTAAAGCTCTCGCTCAATTCCGCGATGTTTAGAAGTTCATACATTCCGTATCGCTGGACTGATTCTTTCCACTCTACGCCTTTTTTGCATTGCAAATATGCTTCGTGTAAAATGTTCAAATCAGTTAAAATCTCATACATTTTCTAACCTCAAAAAAATGGGGGCGGGCGCGTGTAGCGGTTCTAGTCGTAACTAACCGCGTCGCTCGCCTTATTCGGCTTTCGCACGGGATAAAGTTTCCTTCACATAACGCATTTGTCTAAAAACTTTATGCGCCATTCAAATCGGGGGCGAACGTAATTGTTCGCATTGCTCGCGTTGTTGTAGTTGGCATTGCCATTGTTGTTGGCATTGCAGAAATTAGCCGCACTCGCAAAATTAAACTTTACCCTCTGTAATTTTCTTTCGTGTTTTATTGTCACTTCGTCGCCAGCCTTTCAATAAAACTTCTTCCCGCTTTATCATCGCGAGCGTTCCTGTTATCCAGTTTAGATTTATTGGTAGGTGGCGTTTTAAATACTGTAATTCCCTGTAAAGGTTGCCGCATACGCCTATTGCGTTGTTTTGCAATTCTCGCCGCTGGTCGCACTCCGCAAGGCTTACGGCATAAATCAAGTTTGCTTCAATTATGCAACCTATGAGCGTATCGGTATGTTTTATCAATTTCAGCTTTCGGCTCTTCAAAAACCATTCGGGGTATTCGCTTCTAAATTGCTGGTTTGGCGTTCTGCCATATTTTGCAAATATCGCGTTAATCTCCTCTTGGTCTTTTTCGTCGATATTTTTTATTACCTGTTTTACGCTTCGCGGGCTTTTCTTCAATCCAAAATCCCGCAAGCAAAAATCGGTTATATCGTCCTGCAACTTTTCGGCGCATTTGTAAAACTCCAAATCGCTTAAATCTTGCAGATTCTTTAGTACGCTCATTTATTCAACCCTTAAAAAAAAATATATTTTCCTGCAAACCGCCCGCACGGGGCGGTGATTGCAGGTTACGCGATTATGAAGCGGGGGCGAACGTAATCGTCCGCATAGCCCGCGCTGTAGTAGGCGGCATAGCCATCGGCGTTGGCATTGCAGAAATTAGCCGCACTCGCAATGTCTTTCAACCACCAATACGCCGAACGGTTATTTTGCGCCTGTTTGCTGAAAGCGAAAAGCGGGAGTTGTCTATTGGCGTTTCCTGTGTCATATCCCGCACTGCTCCATGCAATAGAACCGTAGACTTCAATCTCGCTCATTAAAATAGCCTGTGCGCTTGTCCATTCCCAGCCACTAGCGCAACCCGTCGCGCTTCCAAATCTGTTGTAGCCTGTTGCGTTAATTGCATTTGACACCAATTCGCGGGTGGTTTTCAAATGCGAGCCAAACTCCGCGTAGAGTTGTTGGTTAATTGTTGCGTCTGCCGCCGTGCTTCCTGTACTTGTTACCTCGCCCAAAACAAGCGTATTCATTTCGCTTGCTTTATAGCCGCCCTTGGTGGTGTTTGTCGCGTTCATTCTGCTTCTTCCGAAGTGCTGTGTACCGCCGAACCCTTGCCCCGCAACCATGACGGCATGATGATAATTTACGCCGCTTTCTTGGTCGCCGTTGTTCATCATCGTATCAAGCCCCGCAGTGGTTACATACTGCGAGCCTGTAGTTTGATACTGCCCTGTGCGCTCGTATGCCGATATTGCACGGCTCATTTTGAAATAATCGCCGACATAAATATCCTCAAAAAGCGCATAGCCGTTTGTACCCGCTAATCTTTTCCAAAAAGAGCCGTCGGTTATGTATGCCGTTATGTCTTTCGGTGTTATACGCGGGATATTATGAGAAATTGCGTGTATTACGCTCCATACGCCGCCGCTTTCAATCGGGCTTTTGCTTTCTTTTGCGGGTTTATCCTGCACCACCCCCGACAATCGCAGGGCTTGTGATAGCGTCGCCGCGTCCGTTTTGTTTATGTACTCGCTGTAACTTCGCGGGATAATCAATCCGTCGTATCTGCTCATAAATTACCCCACGAAACAAACATTTATTTTACTGCTTGCGGCTATACAGTTTACGCGGATTCCCGTTACTGCGTTCGCCAGCATGACCGTTGTGTTTTCTGTCAAAACTACGCCGTCGCCATACGGATTATCCCAATAGCCGCCCGTACCGTTTTCGCCGATTACATCAGCCCTGTTGCATGATGTTTCAATCGTAAATCGTGCCGTACTTCCTGCGGGGATATGTACGGCAACAGTTACCGCCGCTACACGGTCGGGCGGGTTAATCCATGCGCCTTGCCCCGCTGTAAGGTCTAGTTCTTCGCTGATTCCCGTTGTACCTGTCCGCGCTCGCGGTGTTACTCTTGCGTAACTCATTCTTTGCCCCCTGTGTCGTTGTTTTGCTCATTTTTTGATTCGGTTTCGTTCGCTGTTTCCGTTTTTTCTGCAAATAGTAATTGCTGGAAAATGCGCACCGTTTCATTTTTTGCAAGTTCTTTAATAAGACTTGCATACAATTCATCTGATATTATTCTCATGCTTTTATAGTCATTTTGTCGCTTTAATAGAGTTGCGCTTCAAAAGCCTTTAAGTCCTCGTCCTCTTCGTCGCTTTCTAGTGGCAGTTCCCATGCGGCTTTTATTTTTTCCATTTGGCGGCTGTATGCGTCTTGTTTACCGCTCTTGTTTTCGTATGCGCGATAGCCGATAATTTCATTTAGTTTTGTGTCGTGTAATCCGCATAAAAGGGCGTTGAACTTGTACCAGTGCATATCGGATTCTACAAGGTCAATTCCGTAACGCTCCATAAATGCCGCAAAAATATAATCAGCGTCGATTTCATAATCTAATGCGTTCCCGCTGTTGTTTTGTAAGCGTGGCAATATGTGCGGCGGGTTGCAGAAAAGAATTAAAGCCGCAAGGCTTTTTATTTTGTCGCGCGGTTTTTCACCCGTATACATAAAATCAAAATCGGCGGGCGGTGTGTTTTTGTTTTTGAGGTTCTTTTGGAATGTAAGCCAAAACTTAAAAGATGTGTGTACGGGGTAAAGGTTGCCGTCAACCTCTACGGCTTCGGGCAACCTGTTTTTTGTTAGCTCAATCATTCTGCGGGCGTAAATGTGCTGTTGTTGATTGTACCTTTGATAAATGACGGCTTGCCGTTTACGATTTCTACCGCGCCCCGTTCGCGGTTGTTAAATCCAAGGTCAAAGTCGATGTTTTCATTTACCGTATCCATTTGATTAAGTTTGACGAGTGCGTCAACTTTCCAAGCCTTGTAAACTGTTTTTTCTGTACCGCTGTCGGTGTATGTTGCCGTATGCTTATAGAATACGACAAGCACGGGGCGGTGTGCCGCTTCGCCTGTCGGCAGTTCGTCCACCATTTCAAAAATCTGCTCGTAGTCGGGTTCATCTTTGAACATGGTAAGGCTCTGTGCAAGATTCGGCTGGTAACTTTCAATTTCTTCGGTCGGCTGTTCGTCGCTTATAAAGTCAAATGTCTTTGTCTGCGGGTTAAGCGCGAGGGTGAAAGTCGTAGATTTTTTAATCTGCGTCCAGTCGGGGTTTACGCCGTTTTTTCCCAAAAAGGGAACGACTTTTGATTTATGAATTAAATCGCCCATAGTCTTTTTACTCCTCTAAAAATGTGCATTTGACGGATTCCGCATAAGTTGTAAAACCTTTTGCGTCCGTGTCGATAAATTGCGGGAGCGTTACCGCTTCGCAGTCTATCTTTATGTTTTCCGCGCTTGTTACTGTTGCGCTGTCCAGTTTGTCCACTATCTGCTTTCCGTATTCCCGCGCCTGTGCCGCGTCCTTACATCTTGTATAAAATGTGAAGTTCCAAGCCACTAGGCGCGTTCCGTCCGTGAAGCGTTTTTCTGCGGCTGGTGTCGGGTCATGCCGTACACACGCGCCGTCGGAGTTTTCATCGGGGATAAGGTCGCAATAGATTGTAAACGGCAAATCTAGGGCGTTTTCTACCCATTCGCTTATTGTTTCAGCTATTTTTGATTGTATCATCTACAAGTTTTCTCCATTGCTCCATTTTCCGCGCTTTCGCCGCTTCAAACCATTTCGCACAGGCGTTCGGGTTTTTCTGCTGGCTGTGGTCAAAATCCAATCTGTGATATTGACTGTGTGCGTATGGTGTACGCCACTTTACAAGTCCGCTCCCTATAACGGTGTTAATAATCGCCGATTTCTGCAACGCCCCCTCTTTCAACGGACAATAAAAATTACTGTCTGCTAAAACCTGTGCGTCAAGTTTCATCTGCGCTTTGTGTATCGCCGCGCTGATTCTCGCTTTCGCCGCCTGTGTGTCAAAGTTCCCTTTGACTGTAAATGTTATGCCACCGTCCTTATTCAAGCGTCACCTCCCAATGGTGCGGGGTGCTTCCCTGCGCGTAGCATGGCGTAACGCTCCGAACGGTGAAGCTATGCCCCTGCCATTCTATAGCGTCATTTTGTGCGGGAATAACTGCCGCTGTCTGTTCCCCTGCCGCCGTTTCATAGCGCGTGTTTTTAGCGTCAATTATCAGCGTCATGGTGTCGGCTTTCGTTTCCCCGATACTGCCCCGCAAGACTTGAAAGGTCGCGCCGATTCGGACGCGCTTCAATACGGTTTCTGTGTAGGTCGGGTTTCTGTTGCGGTCTAGTCCAGCCTGTTTCTTCAATGTGCATGAATGAACAAGCAGTTTCAGCGGGATTGCTCGCATTAGCGCACCCCCGCGTCGTAGTCGTTATACAGTTTTATGATGTCGATTTTTTTAGCCGCCGCACTTTTTGCGTTCAGCTTCACGGCTTCCTGTTGGGCGGTTTTGTCGTAACTGTACGAATAGCCGTTAATGCTTTCGCTTGCTACGCTCCCGCCGTTTTCTGCCGCCGCTCCGCTTGCTTCCTGTGCTGTCAGATAATCAATTTCAATCATTCTGCATACGGCAATATCAAGCCCGTTTTCTTCCCGCTCCGTTACTATGCCGTCGTTTACAAGCTGTTTCATAAACATTTTGTTGTCGTCGGCGTAGTTGTTGAAGTCCGCTTCGGTGGGAACGGCGGAACGCCCTAGAGTATCGCTATAATATGTGTAGTTTACATTCTCGAACATTCTGCCCGCTCCTTATTTATTGCCGTCAGATTTGTTTTTTTTCTTTCGGCTTGTCGTCCGCTGGCTTACTTCCGCCGTCCTGCTTTGCGTCTTTATCCGCCCCGTTCGGCTTGCTTTCGCCCTGTGGTTTATCGCCGTTTGGTTTGTTCCCCTGCGGCTTGCTTCCACCTTTCTTTTCTTCTTTCGGCTTGTCGTCCGCTTTCTGTGCCGCTACTGTCTGCGGCTGTTTATAACCTACAATCTTCATGCTTTCATCTCCTGCTTGATGTCTGCACCGTTATAGCTGGCATAAACGCCCGCTGTCTTGTTCTCGTACATATCCGCAAGCCCATACTCGCGGAAATTGAAAATCCATGCGTCAGCGTCGGGGTTGTCCTCGGGTGGGATAGCCTTGTCAACGCGGTGCTTTGTGTACTGCATGATTGCAGATTTTTCGGCAATCAAGAAGTTAAGTGCGTGGCTTCCGTCTGTGTCTACCTCATAGTATGACGCAATGCTTGCAGTTGCTGGCTCTGCGACAACTGTAAATACATAAGGCGAAGCCGATGTACCCGCGCCGCTTCTTGTGTAGTATGTTTTGCCGTCGACAACTGCTTCGTCGGTTGTTGCCTTAAACTTTGTTGCAACCTTTGTAAAGCCGCCCTTTGTTTCGCCCGATGTTTTACCGTCGAGCAATCCGACCAATGTCATAAAGCGGGCTGTTGGTACTTTGGTAATTGTTGCAAATGCTCCCAAAATATCCTTACTCTTGTTTGTGTCCACATTCTGTGCGGCTATCAAAAGTGCTGGTGTAATGAAAAGGTGACGGTTTTCTGCTGGGACTTCATCGTCGTCCATTGCCGATGTTGCGGTCTGTAATGCGGCGAGCACTTCTGTACCAGCGGACAAAACTTCTTTTTTCTTTGTGCCTGCCAAACTTGCATATTTAGCAAATCTGAAAGCGTCCTGTTCGGGCACGACTTTAGTACGGATAAACTCGGCGGCAAGTTTACCAAAGGCAAGCCCTGCGGTTTCCTCGTTATCCATGTTGTCAATGCTGAACTTACGACCACGGTCATAGTTGAACTGTACGGTTTCGTTAGTCATTGTAACATCGCCGTTTACATATCCACTGTTGCGGTCATAATCTCCCAAGCCGTCCATGTCGAGCTTAGGAATAACAATTTCGTTTGCGTTTGCGCCTGCCTGTGCGAGTGTTGCATCGCTTTCAAGCACGGCGGTCTTTGATTCGTTCTGATAGACTTCGTCAAGAAGTGCTACATACTTCTTAAACTTTGCAATCTGATTAGCCATAGTTTAAAATCTCCTGTTTAATCTTTTTTAGGCGGCAATCCCATAACGGCGCGCGCCTGTGCGTCATCGTCTGACTTTCCGCCTTTTCCGCCCATTGCTGGAACTACGGGCGGGGTCGGCTTTGTATCGTCTTTCAAGATGTCCGACTGGTCTTTTGTGATTTCGGCGAAAATATCATCAAGATTCTTTCCCTTGCTTTCATCTGCTCCCAAGGCTTCGCACATTTTCGCGGTGATTGCGTCCTGTGTGATTTTGTTTACAAATGTTTTGCCCGAAAGGTACTCTTTTACTTTTCCCGAACGCTCCAAGCTGGCAATTTTTGCCGCGCTTTCTTCCTGCAATTTCTTGTTCTCCGCCTTGTACTTCTCGACATCGGCTTTTGTTTGGTCGTAGTCTTTGAACTTCTCCAGCGTTGCGTTGGCGGTTTCAAGCTGTTTCTTGATGTCGTCATAGTCGGCGAACTTCGCCTTTGCGCCCTCGATGTCCTTGCCGTTCTCTTTCATAATCTTGTCGATTACTTCTGATTCCAGCCCCAAACTTTCCAAAAAATCACGCTTCATTTTGTGTATCTCCCTACGCATTTTTTACGGCTTGCCAGCCAATAGGATAGAAACGGATTACGCGCCGTTTCGCCGCTATATACATAGTCATTTATAAAAATGGCGTTGTATGCAAAAAAAAGACGGTAGGGCGCGAGGTGCGGTGCGTTCCCGCCGTCGGTGTCTGTTGCTTATATAGTCATTTTTATAAATAGGGAAATTAGCGGAAAATAGGGGAAAATTTCCCTATTTTTTTTAATTGCTTTAAAATCAAAAAGCCCCGAAAAATCGAGGCTTCAATTTCAATGTTTTATTTTTACTTTCCGCCCCAGCTTCATGCTAAAGGCTTTTTCTGTGGCGTATTTTTCAAACGCCTTGTCGGTTCTGCATTTTTCGCGGCAATTCTTGCACATTTCAAAAACGCGCTTTTCATTTTCCGCTCCCTCTTTTTCGTTGTCGACCGTTCTGTTTCAACATCCAGACGCAATCCATCTGTGAGGGATAGACGCTCTTGA
>ERZ1031779.24-NODE-24-length-37440-cov-8.077598_pt1 | contig 37440 bp, 33 predicted proteins | sample MGYA00518170_ERZ1031779 | MGnify/ENA primary metagenome ERZ1031779 (study PRJEB33719, sample SAMN04261241) | wastewater metagenome | biome: rural village; feature: human; material: feces | host: Homo sapiens | place: El Salvador | collected 2013-01-07 ... | reverse complement strand
ATGAGTACCTTTGCACCCGAAAAGGAAGGCGATAGCTGAACGAAAGCTTAGGAAAAGCAGACGGAAAACTTAGGAAAAGCCTCGTTTTCATTTCATCGGGAAACAATAATTTATCAAAAATAAATGGGTACAATTTATCTATGCATTGTGATCTTCCTGCTCTGTTTGGCAGTGTTCGATCTCTTCGTGGGAGTCAGCAACGATGCTGTCAACTTCCTGCAGTCAGCCATCGGAGCTAAGGTGGCAAAGTTTCGCACGGTTCTTATCATCGCCTCCTGTGGTGTAGTGCTCGGAGCCATCATGTCGTCGGGAATGATGGACATCGCCCGCCATGGCATCATGAGTCCAGATCACTTCACCTTCGAAGAAGTAATGACGCTCTTCCTCGCGGTTATGGTAACCGATGTCATCGTGCTGGACGTGTTCAACACGTTAGGTATGCCTACCTCTACCACCGTCTCGCTGGTGTTCGAGTTGTTGGGAGGTGCCTTCATCCTCGCCACCCTGAAGATGATAGGCGACGACAGCCTCAACTACGGTATGCTGCTCAACAGCAACAAGGCCTTGGAGGTGATTATGGGTATTTTCTCATCGGTCATCATCGCCTTTGTCTTCGGTGCTTTCGTGATGTGGCTCTCGCGTGTGGTTTTCACCTTCAACTATCGCAAGCACTCCCGCTATTCGATTGCCATTTTCGGCGGTATCGCTTTCACAGCCCTCTCCTACTTCATCTTCATGAAGGGCTTGGGCAAGAGCCCTTATCTGCCAGCAGAATGGCGCGATTTCATTGACCAGAACATCGGTTCGCTGCTCTGTGCCACCTTCGTGGTTTCAGCCATCGTGATGGAGTTCCTGCACCTCTGCCGCGTCAACATCTTCAAGTTCACTGTGCTGATGGGCACCTTTGCCTTAGCGATGGCCTTTGCCGGCAACGACCTGGTGAACTTCATCGGTGTGCCTCTCGCCGGACTTTCTTCTTACAACGACTATATGGCCAATGCCAACGGCGTAGGTCCCGACAGCTTCATGATGACATCGCTGATGGAGAGTGCCAAGACCACTCCCGTCTATCTGCTCGCTGCAGGCTTCGTGATGATTGTCGCCATGGCCACCTCAAAGAAGGCACAGAACGTGATCAAGACCTCTGTAGACCTGAGCCGCCAGGACGAGGGAGACGAGATGTTTGGCAGCTCATCTGCAGCACGCGTCATCGTACGCAACTGCCAGAGTGCCGACTCATGGCTCAACGGCTTCATGCCCAAGTCGTTGAAGCAGTGGATCAACAGCCGCTTCGACAAGAACAATGTAGAGTTGGAGGAAAGCGCAGCCTTCGACGTGGTTCGCGCAGCCGTCAACCTGGTATTGGCTTCCATGCTCATCACCATCGGTACCAACCTCAAGTTGCCTCTCTCTACCACCTACGTAACCTTCATGGTAGCCATGGGTTCTTCGCTTGCCGACAAGGCTTGGAGCCGTGAGAGTGCCGTATTCCGCGTAACAGGTGTGCTGAGTGTCATCGGTGGATGGTTTATCACAGCCGGTGTGGCTTTCGCAGCCTGCGCCCTCGTCTGCCTCGCCATGCATTTTGGCGGCATTCTCGTGCAGACAGCCTTCATTGTTCTCGTTATCTTCATGCTCATACGCAGCAATATCCAGTACAACAAGAAGTCGAAGGAGGAGAGCAAGGGAAGCACCTTCCAGCTGATGATGCGCTCGCACGATCCTGAAATCGTATGGGATCTGCTTCGCCGTCATGTGTCACGCACACAGAGCTTTGTATGCCGCTTCGCCCTGAGTGAGTTCAACCTCATCATGGACGGTCTTGCCAACGAGAACACCCGCGAGCTGCGCCATGCCAACAAGGAGCTGAAGAAGGAGCAGGACATGCTGAAGAAGTTCCGCCGCCAGGAGATGTTAGGCTTGAAACGCTCGCCTTTGGAGATTGCCATCGAGCGCAACACATGGTTCCATCTGGGTGCCAACAGCAACCAGCAGTTCATCTACTCACTACGCCGTATGCTCGACCCTATCAAGGAGCACGTAGACAACAATTTTAACCCGCTGCCCACTGAATACATCAACGAGTTTATGCCTATACGCCAAAAGATCAACGACTTGATGAAGATGAGCTGCGAACAGATAGAGACAAGTCGCTATGAGAACTATCGTGAGATTCTCGCCGAGGCTGATGCCTGCAAGGACGAGCTCTCTGTGATCCGCAAGAAGCACATCGATCGTCTGCAGAACATGAAAGACAACACGCTGATGCAGATCTCGCTCGTCTATCTGAACGTACTGCAGGAGAGCCAGGAGTTCCTCAGTGTGATGAGACACCAGCTCAGAGCTGCCAAGAAGTTCATGGAGAACTAATCCTCTCCTTTGCTTATTCGATATAAAAAAAAGAGCATCGCCTGCTGGTGATGCTCTTTTATTTTGATTTTTCGCTGGGTTCAGGAGTTATAGCGACTTCCTACAAGCTCTTGATGAGTTTCAGTATCTCAGCCCGCTTGCCATCATTGGTGCCATTGCCTACATAGCGTACAATGCCTTTCTCGTCGAGCACGAGGAAGAGCGGAAAGCCGCCTGTGCCCACAAAGCGCACGAAATACTTGTCGTCGTAGATGTGGTTCCAGTTGAACCCACGCTGCTGGGTGATGCGACGCACCTTGTCGGCCTTCTCGAAGTTGACCGAGAGAAACAGCACGTCGGGCAACTGCTCCTTCCATTCAGAGAGGATCGGCATCTCGCGCAGACAGGGTCCGCAGCCCGAGAACCAGGCATTGACAACCACCTTTCGGCCCTTGATGAGTTCGTCGGTCCATGGATTGCCATCGATGTCATACTCGGCAAAATGCCCTGGCAAAGGTTTACCTACCTCAAGTTCTAAATATTTATAGCCTCCCTCTGGAAACATGCGCTTGTTCATCAGCTCACGGTTTTTTATCTCTTCGTCTATCTCGGCGATTCCTTTCACACGATTGCGGGGTATCTCATACTTGGCCCACGACTGGGGCACAGTAGCTCCCTTGCGAAGGGTGATGTTTACAATCATATAATCCTTGCTCAAGTTCACGAATCCCATCGACTGGGCATCAGCTGCATCAGTAGGGAGCTCCTTTGAATAATACTTACCGTCGACAAAGTAGGCGGCCTTTACCAAACTGTCTGCTGTTTGGGTTTCAGACTGCTGTGCAGATGCCGTGAGCGAGGCAAATGACAGCAGAGCCATGAAAAAGCTTTTTGTTCTCATTGTTTTTTATGTTGATATTTTCTGTTTTCAATACCACAAAAGTACATAAAAAAGGCAGAACTCCATCATCGAAGTCCTGCCTTTTTTCTTTATTCAATAAGTTTAACGGTGCTTAAAACGTTTTTTGAATGTCTCAACCTTCGCAAGTAAGCTCCACACGCCCTGAACCAATACTTATTCGTGCGTAGCAAAACGCTGCTCGGCCAGTTGCTCGTACTTAGTGCCGGGCTTGCCATAGTTGGCATAAGGCCAGATGCTGATGCCGCCACGGGGTGTAAAGATGCCTGTCACCTCGATGTACTTAGGATCCATCAGGGCGATAAGGTCCTTCATGATGATGTTGACACAGTCCTCATGAAAGTCGCCGTGGTTGCGGAAACTAAAGAGATAGAGCTTCAGACTCTTGCTCTCCACCATCTTGACATCAGGAATGTAGCTGATGCGAATCTCGGCAAAGTCGGGCTGTCCTGTAATAGGACACAGCGATGTGAACTCGGGGCAGTTGAAACGCACCCAGTAGTCGTTGCCCTGATGCTTGTTGACGAAAGTCTCGAGCACCTCGGGCGCATAATCCATTCTGTATTGGGTCTTGGCACCAAGTGCCTTCAGACCGTCTTCTTTTCTATCCATATCTTTGTTTATTGTTTCTTTTGTGAAGGAGTTTTGAAGGAGTTATTTTAAGTTAAGAAGTTAAGGAGTTAAGAAGTTAAGGAGTTAAGGAGTTAAGACAACAGTCTTATTGCTTGAATTCAAACCCACAAAGGCATTTGTCTTAACTTCTCAGCGACCGCAGGGAGCGATAACTCCTTTAACTCCTGAAAATAACTCCGAAGAATAGCACCTTAGAATCAATTCAGGCTGAAAATCTTAAACACGTTATAAGAGATGTTTTTATCGTACACATCCTCTCCCTCATGATGCTTCAAGAACTTCACCACACGAATAGTGACAGGCAGCACGATGATTTCGTACACCGTCTTGAGCACCACCTGCCAAATCATCAACTTAGGCAACTCGGCAGCAGGAACCACTCCACCCAATGCCAGAGGGAAGAAGATGAGACTGTCGCAGCTCTCACCTGCCACCGTACTCCAGATGGCACGGGCCGAGAAACGCTTTCCGCCATCACGAATCTTCATTACACTCATCACGTAGGCATTGGCAAAAGAACCTACGATGAAAGCCACAAACGAGGCAGCGGCAATGCGGGGAGCCAAGCCGAAGATGGCATGAAAGCCCTCCTGATTGTGCCAGTAGGGAGCTGCGGGAATCATGTCGCAGATAGCTCCCAGCGCCACGAAGAAGAAGTTCATAGCAAAGCCCGTCCATATCAGCAGACGAGCCTTCTGATAGCCCCACACCTCGCACACACAATCGTTGATGATGTAGCTTACGGGGAAAACGATGAGACCTCCGGTAAGAGAAACCGAACCTACTGCAATTTGCTTTGTTTCGAGCACGTTTGCCGCTATGAGGCAAACGCAAAAGAGAATGCTGAAAAGCATGAACAGCACGCTCACTTGAGTTTTTTCTTTTTTCATTTTTCTTGTTTTTTACGAGGTTTACCAAGCACTCGAGTTCATAAATATAAAGGTGGAACTACCCATCCTTTGCAAAATCGGCTGCAAAATTACGATTATTATCTGAAACTGCCAAATTTTGAGATAGTTATCTGTTGTTTTTCCTTATCGAAATACAAATACAAAACAGCTCCAGACCATGTATCACACATAGTCTGGAGCTCCAACATAAAACAAGCAATAGCTTGCATCATCTACTAAATTTTAAATAACAGAACTTTCTCATTTACGAAAGTTCAGTTAAAAATATACTAAAAACCTACTTGCGAATTATTTTCTTGTGCTGATGGATAAGGATGCCATTGCTTTCGGCATTCACCTTCATACCCATCATGTTGTACCAAGCCTTGTCGTCGCTTCTCTCCTGAGTGGCAATCTCGTCGATGCCTGTTGACAAAGAAGCCTTGCCATAGGCACTCAGACCGCCATACTCATTGACAGCCTGCACACGAAGCACAGCATCCTGATAAGCAGCAGGAACCTCAAAAGAAGTCTTTTCGGTGAAGCCAATCACCTCGTCGCCTGCCGTTACCACATAACTGATGGCATAAGGCACTTTCTCCCACTCCAATGTAGCATTAATCTTCTTTACCACAGGAGCCTCGCAAGCCTCACAGAGGAGTGTGGGCTGCCATCCGTCGCTACCCGAGAGCACATTCTTCACCGTGTAGCGGGCTGCTTCCTCAGCAGAGAGCACAGCCTTCTCGCTATGTCCAGTCACCTTCTGTGTCTTGTCGCCATCAGCATAGTAATAATATTCGGTGATACGATGACTCAAATCTACAGGATTTCCATCACCATCCATCGTGTTGTATTCAGCCCAGAGCTTGGGCAGTCCACCCATAGTTGGATACCAGCCTGCAGCAGGAATCTTGACGTAAGAACGGGTATTGATAAACAGTGTGACAGGAGTATTGTGCCAGGGACGTCCCAGCCACACATCGGTTTCGGCAAGATTTCCTGGAGCCGTGATGACATTGTTCATGAACACATATCCCCAGGTTGTCTCCTTTGGATGATTAGGAGCAACGATGTAACCTCCACTCTTGCGCACGATATTAATGGTATCCTGGTCCAGATAGACATTTCCCTGACCATAGATAAAGTCTACAGCACCTTCTATCCAACTGTCCTTTATGTAATGACGATTATTGAGCTTGGTGGTAGTAAGCCATGTGTCCTGATAAGAGAGCAAGCCCACCTTGTTAAGTGCCACACGGTCGCCCAAGGTATAGAGCGCCAAAGCCTGTGGACCATCATTTTTCTCCACGCCATAAGAGTTGACAAAGTTGATACCCTCAAAGTAGAGATTGTCCGAATTGGCTGTCAGCGTGGCGCCATCGTTCACCTTATAGGCATTGTCACCTCCACTTAGTCGATTGTCAGAAATGCTCACCAAGTTGCGATCCTGTCCGATGAGGTAAAGGTAAGGCTTGTTGGCTGGTATGTCGTGATGGCCTTTGTATACGCCCTTCTTGATGAAGATGAGCCAAGGCTGTGTGCGACCTGCAGGAGCAGCATCGATGGCAGCCTGCACAGTGGTATAGTCACCTGTTCCGTCTTGAGCCACCACTGCATCATAAAGACGTGCGGCAGGCTGCTTGCGAGCCATGGTTGTGAAACGAATGGTCACTCCCTCATAGGCATTGCCACTGCGGTCGGTAATGGCGCCAGCAGGCAGTGTGAAGTCATAACTCTGGGCATATTTAAGTCCGCTGTAAGGATAAACCACGGTCTTGCCACTCACAGTAGGCTGCAGTGTCTCGCCATCGAGCACGGCATTGCCTTCACCCAGCACCACTTTCTCGTTGAAGGTCAGAATAACAGAACCTGTTGCCGAAACTCCCTCCTCATTCAGGGCAGGAATACTGGTCACCAACAGCGGAGCCTCATGGTCGTCGGCCTGATTGGAGTCAGCAAGAACAAATATCTCGGCTACTGCCGTTCCGTCGTTAACACTTTCCACTCCGGTAAGAGGCGAAGAGTAATCGGGCATGAAGCGCACCCATATCTTAGCCTGCTCCTCACACGATGCAGGCAGAGCAAACTCCTTTGATTCCCAACCACGGTTGGGCAGATTGTAGGTTCCTACGGTTGTAAAGTCTGTACCATTGGTACTTACCTGCATATAGTTGACCGAATAAGCATTATAGTCATCGCCCATGGCCGCAGCCACCTTGATGTTCTTATAGCCCTTGGTAGAGAAGGAAATCTCAAAATAGTCTTTCTCGGTCAAGAGGCGCCATACTCTTGCACTATACTTGTCGCGCATCACCGAACCCAGCCACGATTTCGAGTTGCCTTCAGCATCACGCAATTGTAGCAAACCTGCATTTTCTGTCTCCGAAGCATAGTCGGCAGCGCGGTCTTGGCGAAGTGCCGTGTTATAAAGATCCCAGCCAACGATGTAGTCGCAAGCCGAATAATCTGCCACGACATTTTTCTCGCCATCCATCTGCACCATGCGCTCTGCCTGGGTGGAGTTGTCCTCCCAATGGGTAAAGGTGAGAATCTTGTTGTTGGAAGCTACAAGTTTCACATCGGTTCCTTCCTCGTAATAATGAGTTCCGTCGACAACATTTCCCTCAGGAACGACAGTCACAAGATGTTCCAGCGCTCCGTTTGTGGTAGAAAGATGAAGCGCATACACCTGCTTGGCTGTATACACAGCTTGCAATGTGGTGTTGGCATTGATGGTGAAAGTATAAGGATTGCTTGTACTAACGAGCTTGCCGTCGCCGTCAACCCACTTTTCAAAGTGATAGCCAAAATTCTCAGTAGCTTCCACACTTACTTGGGTTCCTTCATCAAAGACACTGCCTGCGGGCGAAACTTTGATATTGCCAGCCTTTGCATCAACCAATGTTGCCGAAAGATTATAGCTGTTTACTTGTTCCACCTTGCCTTCTGTAGAGCCTGTGATGGCAAAGTTGGCAAAACCATACTGCTTATTGGTTGCTACATTCTTGATAAAGACCTTGATCACCAACTCTTCTTTTGTGGCAGGTATCTTAGACAAGTCGGCAGTGTAATGTGTGAAATAAGGATCGTTCTTGGCATTCTGCGGACTTTGCGCCTTCAACAGTTCATAACTCACGCCACTAACTTCTGCCACTACGTCCAGATTACCTCCGTTGGTTCCTAACTTGCAGGCATCAAAGCTGAAGGATTTCACTGACAGCGAGAGTCCTTTCTTGGTTTTTAGAGAGAAACTGATGGCATTTCCATCTCCATTGTTTGATGCCATGACCTTAGGCTGCACCTTGGTTACAGTAAGGCTACCAGCCTTATTGGTTCCTAAGAATTCCAGATCGCTGCCCAATGATGATGTGGCATACGAAAACAGACCTTCTTCCGAAACTGTGCCTTGAAGGGCTTTAGCATCGCCCTGATTGAAACTCCACGACAACTCTATATTGGTGGCACGCAATGGTAGTTGCACCATGACCAATAAGAGTGCTAAGAATAGATGTCTAAACTTGTTCATAATCATATTAGGGTATTTTTTAGGTTTTTATTTGAAAACGACTTTCTTGTTGCCGCAAACATAGATTCCTTTACCAGGCTTATCGACTTTGACACCCGATAGTGTATAATACTGACGGCTATCAATCTTCGTCTCAGACTGAAGATCCTTGATGCCATCAGTAACCTTGTCCATGGCCATTCCGCTGATAGTCACGTCGCTCAGACAGATGGTCTTACCAGTAGCCTTACCGTTGTACCAGGGATAGAAGCGCACAAGCAGTGTCTCGCCTTCATCGAGAGAGATGACTGGCGTGTCCTTCACTTCGAGCATATTGTTGGCAGGCATGCTGGTGGGCGAGAAAATGGTATGCTGATTGGCAAAATTAGGTTCCTTGGAATAGTTGATGTGACAACGCATTCCATTTCCTCCACATCCACATACAAACATGCTGATGTTGTCAATCTTGAGCGTTGTTCCTTTGGCAGCAGTGATACCAAACTGTATGTATCGAGTGGAAACCTCGTCTATCTCGCCCTCAGGCCAGTTGTCACCTACTATCAGACAACGCTGTGTCTTGCGAGTGGCATCATAGCCAGTCCATTCTGGCCACACAGTTTTGGCGTTAGGACTGGAGTACTTCTGCACATACATGCCCTCAAACGACTGAGGCACTACAGTGACAGGCCCCGTAAGCTGACATTCGTCGTTCTTCTCCAGTCGCCAATAGGCCTTGACAGCTGTTCCGCCTTCAAGACTAATGGCAGTGGCCTTGACTGGTATTTCTATGGTTTTAGACCCTTGTATTAGGGTTACTATTCCCTCGTTACTGCCTGTAGCAGTAAGCTCTATTTGAACATAAAAGTTTTTTACGAGCGTACCTTCAGAATAAGGTATAGAGATTTGGTCGGCCCACGTTGTCTTGTCGAGCGAAACTTTCAGTCCTGCTGTTGCCGATATTTTCACAGAACCGTCAGCAGGTGTAAGTCCGAAACCATTGACAGATATTTCCTTTGTCATGGTCTGTCCTTTATATCCTTCACCTAAATCGGCTTCTGCGGGCGAAACACTCAGGTCGGAAGGAATGACAATATTGTCGACAAGGATTCCAGCTGCCTTCAGAAGCGTAGCCGCCTGACGGGCTATCAGCGTGGCACCTATGGTGCTAAGATGCGTGCTACCATTGTGGTCGCTCAGCAAGTCATGACATTTTACATCGCCATAACTCAGATAAAGATTCTTGGTAGCTGTTGTCAGATCTATGAAAGGCACATTCATCTCTGTAGCCACTTGCTTCATCTGATAAACATAGTCCATACTATGGTCTGTGACAGGAACACTCTGACCTTCAAGTACACCAGTATCCGTCAACTTACTGAACTTGTCGCCCAAATCATGCTGTCCGGCGCGGCGGATTTTGTTGCCGGAGAAATACATACGACAGATGGGAGCCACAAGTACAGGATGGCACCCAGCTGCTCGTGTTTCTTCTACGTATTTGCGCAGATAGTCCTTATAGGTGCCAGAAGGCGTGGTGCCACGATAGTCTGTAGCGGTGGCCTTATCGGTTTCTCCCACCTTATTATAATAGGCTTTCAGTTCATCGCCATCCATACCGTTGTTCTTCTCGTCATTATGCGAGAACTGGATGAGCACATAGTCGCCAGGTTGCATCTGCTGCTTCACACTCTGCCAGTATGCGGGTTCCTGATAGAAACTCTTGCTGCTGGCACCTGCCTTGCCACGATTGTTGATGGTGACATTCTGAAAAAACTGCTGAAAATACTGAGCCCAGCCTCGGGTAATGGTGCTGCTCTCATCGTAAGTTTGCATGGTGGAGTCGCCAATGGTGTGCACCTTGATGGCTTGCACCTGGAGTATGCCGCATAGCGACAACACCAAAAAGAAAAGACTTGTTAATTTTTTGTTCATTGTTTAGTATTTTAAGTTTTGTATGATATGCAAGTCAGAACGTTCGTTCTTCGGTTGCAAAAGTAGTCTTAAAATACTAAACTGGATGGTGATTATTTTCTCAAATAATGGGTATTTTTGTCGCAAAAGTCTTTATTTATCGACTTTTCCGCCATTTTGACGAAATTCTGTGGGCGATACGCCTGTCATCGACCTGAATATCTTTCCAAAATACTTGGGATCGGCAAAACCACAAATATAAGCTATCTCCGACACACCCTTTGACGTACCAAGCAAAAACTGCTGGGCACGCTTGATGCGAGTTTCACGCAGAAACTCTGCTGGCGTCAAACCTACTATTTTCTTCATCTTACGATTCAGTCCAGAGCGGGAGATAGCCGCAGCCTCTGCCATCTCGACAATACCGATTTCTGCATCAGAAAGATGCTCATCGACAAACTGCATGATGCGCTTCATCATCTGGTCGTCTTCTTCGGTAGAAACAATCTGTTCTGATTCCTCTCTCTCCTTTGTCACTTCTTGCCCAACTCCATTCTTATCTTCGAGCAACGCTAAATATGCTTCGAGCACCTCATGCTGCTTGCGCTTGATGCGACGAATGTAGAGGTATATATATAATAAGGTGAAAATAGTAGCCAAGGATAAGAATATATACAGAATGACCGCCCATATCGTTTCCGAGAACTTGGGCGTGACATGTATGCGAAGCGTGGCGATTCCTGGTGTCCACACACCTGCCGAGTTGGCGCTCCTCACTTGCAGCTCATAGTCGCCAGGCTGCATATCGGGCAAGGTGACAGTATGTTCTTTGCCGATGAAAATCCACTTGTCGCCTTCGTGAAGACGAAACGCGTAACAGGGGGCTTCGATGTCAGAAAAATCGAGTGTGGAGAAACTGATTCTCAGATTTCGCTGATGCTTATTGAGAGTAAGCGAGCGTAGATGGGCTACAGCATACTGCATCGGAGCATGCTCCACACTGATACCTGTAAAGACAACACGCTGTTCTGTACCAGGCTTCGACAGTTCGCTCTCCGAAAGACAGAAAGCACCATTCTGCAAGCCAAACAGCCATCGCCCATCAGGCAGACACACAGGACGGGCATCACTATACCGATATTGGTCGTGAAAGAATCCTGTGCCATAATTTCTCACTTCGCCCGTCTTGGTGTTAAGCATCATGAGGGTGTAACCACCAACGACCCATATCCAGTCCTTACGGTAAGGAGCCATAGCTGTAATCGTCTCGCATTGCAGCCCCATCGTCTTGTCGAAATGTTTGAACTCCAGCTGGTCTGCCAGCAGGTCATGGCTCAAAATCTTGTCAACGCCAGCACTCTCGGTACTCACATAGATTTGATGATCAGCGGTTTCCAGTATATCCATCGTTGCACTATTGCCCAAACTTTCCACACGTTTAGGCTCACGACAATGCAAATGAAACTTCATGTCACCAATCGTTTTATTCGACAATCTTCCGACAGCAAGTCCTGTCGTTGTGGCTGCCATAAGAATATCGCGCTGGGTGAAATGAAGACATCTCACCTTCCATCCCTTCGTTTGTCTTACATGCTCTACCCTTCCCTCATGCAGACAATAGATGCCATCAAAGGTAGCAAACCATAGTCGGCCTACACGATCGGCCTTGATATCATAGATGGAATTGGCTTTATCATTGCCTAAGCTGATATGCTGCACCTCAAAGTCTTTCTTACGACTTTTCAGCTTGTAGAGCCCGCCAGGCTTGGTCCCCAAATAGATGCAGCCATCGTTATGCTGATAAATAGCATACACAGCCGTTGAAAAAGGCACATATTTTTTAGAGATTTCGCCAGTAGGAGTGAGATAACCCAGCAACTTATTGCCACGATTGTAAATGCTCACAGACTTGTCTTTCTGTGTTGAAACCCAGTAGTTTCCACTCCTATCAACGAAAAAACAACGAGCCTGGTCACTGCTTCTCAAAACAAACGGAACTGCAGGCTTACGATAATTTATGGTCTTAACGATACTGTCGGGAGTACAGAACCATACGTTACCCTGCCTGTCGACCATCTTACGACCCATCTTCTGAACTTTCTTCCGCTTGGTTAGGCGGAGTCTGTTTTTCGTCTTTGCCTTATTCAACTTTTCGTTCTCATCATTAGAAATATTAATAAAGGTTCCTTTAGACTGCGAAAACAGAAACCATCGATCGTCTACCAAGCAATAAATATCGCCATTGGCTGCCAACTGTATATCTCTCACACGATTGTTCTCCAAGGGCGAGTCGTCGCCAGGACGCGACTTAAAAGTTACAAATTCGTATCCATCAAATCGGGTAAGTCCATCCCAGGAAGAAATCCATATAAATCCCATTCTATCCTGTAACATCTTGGTAATGTGCCATTGATTCATGCCTTGTTTCTCGTCATATACAACCATCTTTTTAGCATCCTGTGCACACAAGATACCATAGCAAAAAAGGCAAAAATAGATAAGAATAAAGATCTTTTTCATATGAATCGAACTATTAGCTTTAAAACTTCTCTCAACCTCCGTACATACGAAAGTTGAGAGAAGTTTTATGCAAAATTACGATTATTCTTTCTATTTACAAAATATTAAGGGCAATATCTTACCATATTTGAGGGAAAATATGTACTTTTGCATGGAATTTGACAGAATAATAAAACAGATAAATAAAGAAAGAAACAACATGAAGAAAATCTTATCTATGGCCCTGACTGCCATGATGGCTGTCAGCTGTGCCGAAGCGCAAGACGTCGCCTTCACCGTAGAAGGCACTGCACCACAGGGTGTTGACACTCTCTACGTGTTCTATAACGGACAGATGAACGAGGCTCAGCCCATTGCTGCCAAGGAGGGCAAGTTCGAGGTGAAAGGCAATCAGCCTGCCGAAACCTTCATCACCGTGGCTGCAAGCAACCAGCTGATGGTGGCTGCCGTTATCGACGGTACAAAAACCATCAACATCGACCTGGTAAACAAGAAGGTTGGCGGTTCGGAACTCAACGAGAAGCTGAACACATATTACGCCAAGATGAGCGTAATAGAGAAGAAGATGAACGATCTGGCTCCTGAATGGCAGAAGCTCCGCGGCGACAAGACCGAGGAGGGCAAGACCAAGATGAAGGCCCTGGAACAGAAAATAGACGCAGTGGAGGCTGAGCAGAACGCCGAGATAGCCACTTTCTGCAAGGAGAACAAGGACAATGTGCTGCCTGCCTACATCCTGTCGGACAGCTTCTATGGTTTCGAGTTTGCCAAGCTGAAGGAACTTTGCGATCCCAGCACCGCTTACTACAACCACCCCATGATGCGCCGCCCAAAGATGCAGATAGAATCGCTTGCCAAGCGTCAGCCAGGCATCAAGTACACCGACCTGAACATGCAGGACATGAACGGCGCCAAGGTGAAGCTGAGCCAGTTTGTTGGCAACGGAAAGTATGTATTGGTGGATTTCTGGGCTTCATGGTGCGGACCTTGCCGCATGGAAATGCCTAACGTGAAGAAGGCCTACGAAATGTATCACGGCAAAGGCTTCGAGGTGGTAGGCGTGAGCTTCGACAACAAGTTGGAAGCCTGGAAGAAGGGTGTCAACGACTTAGGGCTGGCATGGCCTCAGATGAGCGACCTGAAGGGCTGGCAGTGTGCTGCACATGATGCCTATGGCGTAAACAGCATCCCAAGCAACGTACTCCTCGACCCTAATGGCATTATCGTAGCCTGCGACCTGCGTGCCGAGGATCTGCTCGAGAAGTTGGCAGAAATCTACAAGTAATTCTGCATCAAGCAAGTACAAAGGCTCATACAGCCTACGTCATAAAAAAATGAGAAGCTATTTTCACAGCTTCTCATTTTTTTATTGTCTATATTGAACTTTCGTTATTCTGCGCTTTCCTCCTGACGGTCGTCTACGTTATCGCCCTCAGTAGGAGCCAAGATGGCCTTGAAGTCGGTGTAGCCGTTCTTAACGAGGATATTGTACCACTGCAACAGCTTCTTGATGTCGCTGTCGTGAACACGGTCGCGGTCGTAGTTTGGCAACACCTCAGCAAAGTAGTCGTGCAGCTCCTGTGCAGAAGCCTTCTTATAGTTCAGGCTGCTCTCCTTGCTGTCCTCTTTCTTGCCTACGTTTTCGAACACCTTCCAGAGTGCTATCTCGTCAGCATCAGTATACATAGCGATGTCGCCAAGACTTGTCACACGATCGGTGGCAAAGGCTGGAATACGCTTGTGTGTCTCGTCGATAGTCTCGACGATAAGATTGCGGTTACCACGTGAAACCAGTTTGTAAAGGCCTGGCTTGCCTGCAATAGATAAAATTGTTTCCATTTGGTTATATTTTCTTTAATTTTTCACTGATTATTTTCTCTTTTTTGCTGCAGTCTTACTCTGCTTCAGCCTTTCTCTGCTGCTTTTCTGCACTCTTCCACCCTTTCGAGCAAAAGATTCACTTGCCGCGCCACATCAGCCTTGCCGTCGTTGACGATTTCGAAGTCGCAGCGGGCTGCAACCTCTGCCTGTGACATCTGGGCATGAATCCACTCCAAGGTTCTGCTGCGGTCTATCTGGTCGCGCGCCATGACTCGCTGGATGCGAACCTCCTCTGGAGCCGTGACACAGACCACAAAGTCGAAATGAGTGCGATGGATAAATCCACTTTCGAAGAGGATGGCACTCTCGAGCCAGTCGAAGTCGCTCTGCTCGAAATCTCGCGCCACGGCAGGATGAACCACATCGTTGACAGCCAACTTGTTGGCCTCGCTTGCCAACAGAAAACGCGCCAAGACGGGTTTCTGCAGCACGCCCTCAGCATCGTACACTTCCTCGCCTACCAGCGAGCAAAGACTCTGCTGCAACGGCTTGTCGCTTCGCATGAGCCGCTTGGCTGCCGCATCGCTGTCGTAGACACGAATGCCATGTCTTTCCAGTTCGCGGCAAACAAAACTCTTGCCGCTGCCAATGCCTCCTGTTATCGCTATTTTCATCTCTTCTTCCCGATTGTCCAAGATTTCTTCACTTTTTGCTCTTCCAAGAGTTCCTCTTATTACTCAAGTTTCGCGAGTAAGTTCCTCACTCTCCTTACTCCACTTGCTGTTCGAGCAGATAATCCACTCGTTGGAAGTCGAGTCTGGCCTTGCTCACACTATGCGGAACGCCGATGAGCTGCAGCGTACACTTGTCGGAAGGATTCTGAGAGAGTTCATTATAGTCGACCACTACCTTGAACATATCCGGACGGATGGTGCGGAACAGGCTTGCGCCAATCGTAAACCGCACAGTCACCTTCGACGGGAATGTACGAAGCACAAATCCCTCGGGCATGTTGATGGCTGTGATGGGCACATCGATGGTTTCCTCGGTGAGCACATCGGGATAGACAGACAGGCGAACCGTGCCTGGAACCATCTTCAGTCCGCGAATCTTGCGAAGGCGAACCGTCGTATGGATCGTGTCCTGCAGATTGCGCATATTGAAAGGTTCTATCTCCACATAATTCACCTTGTCGAGCTGATCCTTGTTGGCATAGACCGTCACCTCGGCCGGCAGGAAGTCGGTATGAGCAAGATAGTAGCTCTTGCTGGCTGTCACCTTTCCCTTGAAGACTACAGGCACCTGCTTGGAGGCACCATAGGTGAAGTAGAAATCATACTCGCCGGGCTTTACGGAGAGCAACTTGCTGGAGCCATAAAGCTGTGCCTGCAACTGTCGCTGCACATCGGTCAATGGCACTACGCCCTTGCCCTTGTCCTCGTCGGCATAAGCCGAGAACTTGAAGGAGAGCGGACGCAGCACGTGTCCATACTCGTAGGTTACGAGCGTGAATCCCTTGTCGCGCACGGTAATCCGCACCGTGTCGGGAAGATCGCCCGTCACCACGACATTGCGAGGCACGTCTGTCAGGCGCACAGGCACACAAAGTTCCTTCTCGTAGGTCTCGTTGAGCGTCATCATCAACCAGAAGATGCCGCTGAGAGCGAGAAAGAACAAGAATATCAGCAACTCCTTGTTGACGGTGCCAAAAAGGAGTTTGCTGAGTGTACTGAATAAGCTATACCGGGGCCTATGCATTAGGAGTCTGCGATGTGGCATCGGCAAACACATAGCCCTTGGCTACAGTGATAACCACGCCACGTGCCACCTCGATATCGATAGTGTTCTCCTGGGCATTGACACGCTTTACTGTGCCATATACACCGCCACCAGTCACTACCTTGTCGCCTTCCTTCAGCGCATTCTGAAACTCGCGAATCTTCTTCTGTTTCTTCTGCTGTGGACGAATCATAAACAACCACATGATAGCGAAGATAGCTACCATCATAATGAGCATAGGCAAGCCACTCTGGCCGCTACCGCTCTGCAAAAACAAATTTGTCATATTTCTAAAGTTTTATTTTTTCTGTTAATATAATCAAGATATGAACCTATATATATAATAAGGTGTAAATCTCACTTTCCCAGTCTTACTTCTCCTCCTCGGCAGCATTGTCCTGAGCTGTTGGCTCTGCAGGCTGGTCGTAAGAAGGCTGATCGTAAGAAGGCTGATCATACTGATAGCCGTTATTGTCATTCCAGTCATTACCATTGTTGTTGCGATAACGTGGCTGACCAATGCGCTGACGGCGCTGCTGTCCTTCGCGGGCACCACTATGAACTCCGAATCCTCCACGGCCTGCACGGCGCTGAACGTTCTGCTCACGATGAGGACGCTCGGGCAATTCTTTCATGATGACACCGGTCTCGATCAGCGAACGGGCGATGGCATCGAGCATTCCGTTCACATAGCCGCCACTGCGTGGTGTGCTGTAGATCTTGCTCAGTTCCACATACTCATTGATGGTTACTGTGGCTGGAATGCCAGGGAAGTTGACCAACTCGGCGATAGCAATCTGCATGATGACCATATCCATATATGCCAGACGCGAGAAATCCCAGTTGCGTGAAATCCGTCCCATATATTTCTGATACTCGTCGGCGTTGAGAATCGTGGCACGGAACAGCTTGCGGGCAAACTCACGGTCTTCCATGTCCTTGTATTCGGGCAGAAGTTCCTGGTTGGCCTTGTTGGCAGGGTCGAATCGCTTGATGGTTTTCAGCACGAAAGTATCAATGATGTCCTTGTCGTCGTTCCAGTAGAGGCTCTTCTCCTCGAGCATGGCTTCGATGTCCTCGCTGTTCATCACGATGTTCTTGTACAACTTGCGCCACACCTCACGGTCGGCATCATAACTGTCTTCCTCGGCATTCATATACTCCTGATAGATGTCGCTCTCCACAACAGCAGTGTACACACGGCGCACCACCTCAATATCGTCATCCCATGAAGAGTTCTTGGCTTCTATCCATTCGCCAAGCATCTTATTCTCCTCGAGCTGCACGGCAAAGCGGTTGAAAGCAAACTTCTGCGATGGAGCATCGCCTCCCTCACGCTGCACACGTGTCACCTCCAAGTCGTAACGCTTGCGCGCTTCCTTGGTGATTTCTACAATAAGTTGTAATTGATAATTGTATAAATCGTAAGCCTTGGACAGGCTGAAGAACAACTCCTTCTCGGCGTTGTCCATGTTACGATTGCCGTTTTGATAGTACGCATAGGTTAACTGCACAATCTTTCTGCGAATCAAGTCCCTGTTAATCATTCTCTAATAATTTACGGATTAAATGTATTTTGCTGCAAAAGTAAGTATTTATCTCCTAATAAACAAGAAAAAACAGAGTTATTTCTCATTTTTTAATGATAAAATCTCTTTTTTTCAAATTTCTGGCCACTAAATTTGGAAATTCCAAAGAAAAGTAGTAATTTTGCATCCGTTTTGTAAAAAACCGCTTTTTCAAAGCTAATCCGTGTGATGGCGAGTTAAGGCACATTTTTATTAATTAATACTTAATTTAGAGTAACACAATGAAAGAGATTAACGTAACAGGTCAGAAGCGCACAGACCTTGGCAAGAAAGCTTCTAAAACATTGCGCAAAGAGGGTTTGATTCCATGTAACTTGTATGGCGAGAAGAAGGACGCTAACGGCGCTCCTGAGGCTTTGTCTTTCGCAGTTCCATTTGCTGAGCTCCGCAAGATCATCTACACTCCTCACGTATATGTTATCAACCTCATCATCGACGGTGAGAGCCACACAGCTATCATGAAGGAAATTCAGTTCCATCCAACAACAGACGCTCCTCTGCACGTAGACTTCTACGAGGTGAACGACCAGAAGCCTATCACTATCGGCATCCCAGTGAAGTTGGTAGGTTTGGCACAGGGTGTTCGCGATGGTGGTCGTATGAACCTCTCTATCCGCAAGATCGACGTTACTGCTCCTTACCAGGTTATTCCTGAGCACCTCGATATCGACGTTACTGCGTTGAAGATCGGTAAGAGCATCAAGGTAGGCGACCTCTCATTCGAGGGTCTCGAGCTCGCTACAAGCAAGGCTGTAGTAGTTTGCTCTATCAAGATGACACGTAATGCCGCTGCCGCTGCCGCTGCTGCTGCCACTGAAGAGGAGGAGGCATAATTATCAATTAGAAGTACATTCGGAAATTGGATAAATTTTTGATTTGTGGTCTCGGGAATCCTGGCGACGAATACGCCGGAACCCGACACAACACAGGATTCATGGTATTGGACGCTTTTGCTAAGGCGTCCAATATTCATTTTGAGGATAAGCGTTACGGCTTTGTTGCCGAGACAAGCATCAAGGGACGAAAGGTGTTCCTGCTCAAGCCCACCACGTTTATGAACCTCAGCGGAAACGCTGTGCGCTACTGGCTGCAGCAGGAGAAAATAGACCAGAAGCGACTGCTCGTCATCAGCGATGAACTTGCCCTGCCATTGGGCGCGTTCCGACTGAAAGCTGGCGGAAGCAACGGCGGACACAACGGACTGGGACACATCCAGCAACTCATCGGACAAGACTATGCCCGTCTGCGTATGGGCATCGGAAACGATTATCCCCGTGGAGGACAGGTGGACTGGGTACTGGGACACTACACCGAGGAGGACATGCGCCAACTGCAGCCTGCACTCGACCTGGGCGTGGAAATCATCAAGAGTTTCGTGTTGCAAGGCATCGACGCCACGATGAACCAATACAATAAATTGGGGAAAAAGTAAGAACGAGTTTAACATTCCCTCCAAGGCTGTTGGCTATAACTTCTAACGACCAAAGGGAGTGATAACTTCTTTAACTTCAATAACTTCTGAACTTGCAAAAGTTCAATAAACACTAATACAGCTATGAAGGAAAGTGCCAGAATAGACAAGTGGCTCTGGGCTGCCCGCATATACAAGACACGCAGCATCGCAGCAGATGCCTGCAAGAACGGGCGTGTCACCGTGGGAGGCATCTCGCGCAAGCCTTCGTTCATCATCAAGCGAGGCGATGTGGTGAGCGTGAAGAAAGCGCCCATCACCTATTCCTTCGAAGTGCTCGACTGCATCGAACAGCGCGTGGGAGCCAAGATGCTCTTTGCCGTTTACAAGAACGTCACCGATCCACGACAGTACGAACTGCTGGAAATGAGCCGTATCAGCGGATTCGTTGACCGTGCCCGCGGAACAGGACGTCCTACCAAGAAAGAGCGCCGTGCCCTCGATGCTTTCATCGATCCTGCCCTCTTTGGCTTCGACGACGATGAAGACATAGAATAAATGTTCTCTTTAACCTATAAAATCTATGTTCTAAAGTATCGAACTTATGTTCCAAAGTTTAGAACTTATGTTCTAAAGTATCGAACTTATGTTCTAAAGTTTAGAACATAGATTTATCGCAAGACACAAAACATTCATTATAAACAGAAACAATTTAAATGTATAATGAATGCAACCACAAAGGCTGTTGTCTTAACTCCTTAACTCCTTTAACTCCTCTAACTTCTTTAACTCCTAAGGGGACTTCCCCATTTGCGAAACTTCTGTTAAATAAGTGTGAAGAAAAACCGTTTCACGTAGGCCGTTTAACGGCTTTTCGCACGATTTTTAATTGTTTTCGGTCGATTTTAAGACGTTTTCAGCACTTGCAACCATCACTTTTTACTCTTAAGCACGTTTTTAGACTATTTATACACGAAATATAGCATTTTAGTCACAATTTTACCCATTTCATAAAAATAATTTAAAAAATACTTGCATTTTAATAAAATTAATTATATCTTTGCCCCGTCTAAGAAGAAGTTTAAAACCTATCCTATTGGACGGCAGATTATCCATTAAGGAGATTTGCATAACATACTATTATTAACTTTATAAATTCAGAGAGTATGAAAAAATTATTGGTTATGGCAGCTATGGTGCTGTCTTCAGTAGGTGCTTTTGCACAGTATTCAGCAGGCGACATCACTATTCAGCCTAAGATTGGTTTGAGCATTGCTTCTGTTGGTGGCGACGTTGACGGCGACTACAAGGCAGGTTTGGCTGTTGGTGCCGAGGCAGAATATCACGTTTCTCCATTGATTGGTGTTAGCGCTGGTCTTCTTTATTCTCAGCAGGGCTTCAAGGTATCAGAAAATGTTGAAGGTGTTGACATTGAGGCCAAGTGGAAGCCAGCTTACCTCAACATCCCTATCCTTGCCAACTTCTATGTTGCCAACGGTTTGGCATTGAAGGCTGGTGTTCAGCCAGGTTTCATGGTAGCAAAAGACGATGCTGAAAATGTTAATACATTCGACTTCTCTGTACCAGTAGGTATTTCTTACGAGTACATGAACATTTGCCTCGATGCTCGTTACAACATCGGTTGCACCAAGGTAGACAAAGATGTTAAGGGCTGCAACTCTGTTTTCCAGGTAACACTGGGTTACAAGTTCAAGCTCTAAGCTCAGAACAACAGGCTTTTCATAAGCCCATCCACCCTCTCGCTCCTTGCTGTGAGATGAAAACATAGCAAGGAGACAAAAGAAGGGCTGGATACTCGATAAAGTATCTTAGGATAGTTGCAAACTATTTTAAGATACTTTTTTATGCCCTTTATCGTGCTTTCATTTATGAGTAACAATTTTTATTTCATGACACTTTTCTCGCCATGGCTATTCCAAAGCAAGTTTAGTTCTGTTCATTTAGCTTAATGTAATTTCTCCACCGATTATATATTTCTATATTACTGACCTTATTTTTCCATAGAATAAAAAATATTATAAAATTTGTTTGCATCTAAAAAAAAATAATTATACCTTTGCCCCGTCTAAGAATAAGAAGTTTAAAACACATCCTATTGGACAGCAGTACATTCTTGTTAGTAAGTTTGTGCAACACATTATTATTAATTTATAAATTCAGAGAGTATGAAAAAATTATTGGTTATGGCAGCTATGGTGCTGTCTTCAGTAGGTGCATTCGCACAGTATTCTGCAGGCGACATCACTATTCAGCCTAAAGTCGGTTTGAACGTATCTTCCGTTACTGAAGACGAAGCTGGTTACAAAGCAGGCTTTGTTGGCGGTATAGAGGGAGAATATCACGTTTCACCCATGGTAGGAATCAGCGCCGGTCTCCTCTATTCTATGCAAGGAGCCTCAGTTAAGGACGCAGAAGGAGACCCCAAATTGGAGATGAACTATGTGAATATCCCTATTTTGGTAAACGCCTATGTTGCAAAAGGCCTGGCACTGAAAGCTGGTATTCAGCCTGCATTCAATGTAAGCAATAAAGTAAAAGTTGCCGGCATCAGTATCGACTACGACAAATACGCACCAGAAGGAGCAGAGATAAAGACTTTTGATTTCTCTATTCCTGTAGGAATTTCTTACGAGTACATGAACGTTTGTCTCGATGCGCGTTACAACATCGGTGTATCAAAAATTGCGGATCGTGGTTCTGACCGCAACTCTGTATTCCAGATCACTTTGGGTTACAAGTTCAAACTCTAAGCTTTAGCGATGACCCATGACAGGCATTTCTCAGTAGAGCCTGTCGCTTATTCATAGAGATGCCCCCGCAGACTCTTCCATACATCAAGGAAAGTCTGCGGGGGCTCTGTTTTTACAGCTCATTAAGAGAGCATTAGTAAACTTTAGCAATGAAGTCTTGGCTGTATCAACAGAAAGTAGTATTTTTGCAGAGCAAAAAACAACAACAAAACAAAAAAAGAAAATGAATATATTAGTGACAGGAGCCAACGGACAGCTCGGCAACGAGATGAGAATCGTGAGCAAGAACACCACAGACCACTATCTCTTCACCGACGTGAACCAGGTGGAAGGCGTGGAAACCACTTACCTCGACATTACAGACATGGACGCCATACGCAAGATGGTGAGCAAGAACCACATAGACGCCATCATCAACTGTGCGGCATGGACCAATGTGGATGCCTGCGAAAATGACGAGAAGTTGGCAGCACTTGCAGAGAAACTGAATGCCGATGCTCCAGAGAACCTTGCCTTGGCAATGAAGGAGACAGGCGGACTGCTCGTGCAGATTTCCACCGACTACGTCTTTGGCAAGGAACCATACAATGTACCTTGCGGACCCCAGCAGAAGGGAACTCCTACAGGCGTATATGGTACAACCAAGCTTCACGGCGAACAGAAAATCATGGCAAGCGGTTGCCAGTATGTCATCATCCGCACCGCATGGCTCTACTCTGAGTTTGGCAAGAACTTCTGCAAGACAATGCTCAACCTCACTGCCACGAAGCCACAGTTGAAGGTAGTGTTCGACCAGTGCGGAACTCCTACCTATGCTCTCGACCTGGCCAACGCCATCCTCACTGTCATAGACAAGATAAAGTCGGCCGACGACAAGAGCAAATACACCGGCATCTATCATTTCTCTAACGAGGGAGTGTGCTCCTGGTACGACTTCACACAGATGATAGCCCGCATAGCCGGACACACACAGTGCGACATACAGCCCTGCTACAGCTCGGAATATCCTTCGCCAGTGACCCGTCCTGCCTACTCCGTGCTCGACAAGCGAACCATCAAGGAAACCTTCGGCGTGAAAGTGCCCTACTGGATTGACTCGCTCGAAAAGTGCATCGCCAACCTCCTTAAGTAACATTTTAAATAATAAATATAATGAAGCGAAATATCATCATCACAGGCGGCGCCGGATTTATCGGCTCCCACGTTGTCCGTCTGTTCGTGAACAAATATCCCGAGTATCACATCATCAACCTCGACAAGCTGACTTATGCAGGCAATCTGGCCAACCTCAAGGACATCGAGGACAAGCCCAACTACACCTTTGTGAAGGGCGACATCTGCGACTTCGAGTTGATGCTCAAGTTGATGAACGACTATCAGGTAGACGGCATTATCCATCTGGCTGCAGAAAGCCACGTAGACCGCTCTATCAAGGATCCATTCACCTTTGCACAGACCAACGTGATGGGAACACTCTCGCTCCTGCAGGCAGCAAAGACCTACTGGGAGAGTCTGCCCGAAGGCTATGAGGGCAAGCGCTTCTACCACATTTCTACCGACGAGGTGTATGGCGCCTTGCAGATGACACATCCCGAGGGCGTGGCAGCACCATTCTCCACCAAGGCATCAAGTGGCAAGAACCACGAGGCTTATGGCGAGGAGTTCTTCGTAGAAACCACCAAGTACAATCCCCATTCTCCCTACTCGGCTTCCAAGGCCAGCAGCGACCACTTTGTACGTGCTTTCCACGATACTTACGGCATGCCTACCATCGTGACCAACTGCTCCAACAACTATGGTCCTTACCAGTTCCCAGAGAAGCTCATCCCTCTCTTCATCAACAACATACGCCATCGCAAGCCTCTGCCCGTCTATGGCAAGGGTGAGAACGTGCGCGACTGGCTCTACGTGGTAGACCATGCCCGTGCCATCGATCTCATCTTCCACGAAGGAAAGGTGGCTGAGACCTATAATATCGGAGGTTTCAACGAGTGGAAAAACATTGACATCATCAAGGTGGTTATCAAGACCGTAGACCGTCTTCTCGGTCGCAAGGAGGGCGAAGACCTCGACCTCATCACTTACGTCACCGACCGCAAGGGCCACGACATGCGTTACGCCATCGATTCACGCAAATTGCAGCGCGAACTGGGCTGGGAACCAAGTCTGCAGTTCGAAGAGGGCATCGAGAAAACCGTGAAATGGTATCTCGACAACCAGGAATGGATGGACAATGTAACCTCTGGCGACTATCAGAAATATTACGAGAACATGTACGGCAACAAATAAATTTGTCAAGCCAAGGTGTGAAAAATTTTGATTTTTTACGCCTTAAGACATAAGCTTGAGCATTACGCATAAAAAAATTGAGCTTTGAACATTGAATCATTATGAGAAAACAAATAACTCTCATAATGCTCAATATTCAAAGCTCAAAACTTATTGTGCTTAATAATGCTTGGGCTTTATCCTTCACGGAAGAAGTCGAAAGCCTCTTTGATTTCGTCGATGGTGGCACTTTGGTTGATGCGAATATCACCGATTCCACCCAACAAGGTAAAGTTGATGATGCCATCCTGATTTTTCTTGTCATGGCGCATCAGTTCTATCAGTTCGTCGTAGTCATCGCAGGTGATAGGAAGCGAGCCATAGTACTCCTTGATGAAGTTCACCGTCTGCCGCATCTTCTCCGTTGGGAATCCCGTCTTCATCACACTCAGATAGAGTTCCGGAATCAGACCGAACGCCACAGCATAGCCGTGCAGAACAGGCTTGCGTTTCAGTGCCCAGCTTTCAAAGGCATGACCGAAAGTATGTCCCAAGTTGAGCGCCTTGCGGATGCCGTGCTCATGAGGATCCTGCTCTACGATGCGCTCCTTTACCGCCACGCTATCGCCCACCATGCGTTGCAACTGCTGCAAGTCGGGATGAGCCAAGTCGAAGCCAACCAACTCCGCCCACATCTTTTCGTCCGAAATCAAACCATGCTTGAGCATCTCGGCATAGCCCGAACAGATGTTCTCGGCATCGAGCGTGCGCAGGAACTCAGTATCGAGAATGACAAACTTGGAGTCGCAGAACACGCCTATCTCGTTCTTCAGTCCACCGAAGTTGATGCCCGTCTTTCCTCCCACCGAAGCATCCACCATCGAGAGGAGCGTAGTGGGGATATTGATGAAGTTGATGCCACGCTTGAAAGTTGCAGCGGCAAAGCCACCCAAGTCGGTAACCATTCCACCACCCAGGTTTATCATGCAAGAATGGCGCGATGCACCGCCCTCGCCCAACGACTTCCATACGTGTACCATCGTGTCGAGGTCTTTGTGCGTATCGGTAGCACCAATGGTAATGACCTTCGCATCCCTGAGCGAGAAATAATTTTTCACAACAGGCCAGCACTTGACAACTGTGGTTTCGTCGGTAAGCACAAAAATCTTGTCGTGCTCGCACTCTGCCAAGGCTTCGGCTATCTCACTTTCGAGATTGGTAGAAATGATGACTCTCTGACTCATAAATTTATCAATATATTATAAATAATGTAATTCTTGCGTGCAAAGGTACGTATTTTTCTGCATTTTGATGCAAAAGAACACACTTTTAGCATTCTTTTCACACATTTTAGACTAAACCTTATCACAAAGGATGCGTCTAAGCTATCAAGTGAACAAAAAAAACCTATAAAATAAAGAAATGAGAAAATCAGTACTCACCCTGCTCCTGCTATTCATCGCCATGATGATGCAGGCACAGCAACACCTCATCACGGGTGCCATTATCGACAAGGGAACCAACGACCCTGTCGAGGCATCGACCGTACAACTGCTACGCGCGGACAGCACCTATATCTCAGGCGCCATCAGCGACGAGAATGGACTCTTCAGCCTTCAGGCTCCCGAAGACGGCAGTTATCTGCTCAAGATAACCAGCGTAGGATACAAGCCCACCGTAAGGCGCATCATGATGACCCAGGGCAAAGACCTCGCCATGGGCAAGATAAACATCAACGCAGAGGCCATCATGCTCAAGGCCGCCACCGTCACGGCCATGGCCAAGAAAGTGGTGCTCAAGGAAGACACCTTCGTGTACAACTCTGCGGCTTATCGCACACCAGAAGGCTCCACCATCGAAGAGCTCGTGAAGCGCCTGCCTGGTGCTGAGGTGAGCGATGACGGAAGCATCAAAATCAACGGAAAGGAAGTAAAGAAGATCCTCGTAGACGGAAAGGAGTTCATGACCGGCGACACCAAGACGGCCCTGAAGAACCTGCCCACCAGCATCATCGACAAAATCAAGGCCTACGACGAGAAGAGCGACCTCGCTAAGGTGACGGGCATCGACGACGGAGAAGAGGAAACCGTGCTCGATTTCGGCGTCAAGAGAGGCATGAACAAGGGACTCATCGCCAATATGGACCTCAGCATGGGCACCAAGCAACGATACAGCGAACGAGGCATGGCGGCTTATTTCAACGACCGCAACCGACTCATGATGTTTGCATCAGCCAACAACACCAACGACATGGGATTCCCCGGAGGTGGAGGCCCTGGCGGATGGGGATTCAACAAGCAGGGACTCAACGCCTCGAAGATGCTGGGTCTGAACTACAACTACGAGAACAAGGATAAGCTCAAGATGGACGCCTCGCTGAGATGGAACCACAGCGATGGAGACATCAGCAGCACGGTGGCTTCCGAGAACTTCGTGAGCCAGAACTCGTCTTTCTCGAACAGCCGTGCCAAGAACTTCTCGCGCAGCAACAGCTGGGACGGACGTTTCCGCCTGGAATGGACCCCCGACACGATGACCAATATCATGTTCCGTCCATCCTTCACCATCAAGAGCAGCGATGCACTGGCACGAAGCTTGTCGGCACAGTTTAATGCCGATCCTTACCAGATCACCAACGACCCGCTCGAGGACGCAGCACGTGCCGAGCTGGGACTTGAGGACGTAAGCCTAAGCAAGAGTCTGTTGCAGCAGGCTGGAGCTCTTGTCAACCTGCAGTCGTCGAGCAGCATCAGCTATAGCGAGTCTGAAAATCTGAGAGGCATGTTGCAGTACAATCGCCGACTCAGCGCCATGGGACGCAACATCACCGTGCGCACCGATGCCAGCTACGGCAAGACCGATGCCAACAGCCTCTCACTCACCAATGCCTACATGTACCTTGTAGATGTGGCCAACGGCAACGAGACCGACCACTACAACACTTATCGTTACAACGTGACGCCTACCCGCAACTACAGCTACTCTCTGCAGGCCACCTATAGTGAGCCACTCTGGCGTGCCACCTTCCTGCAACTGAGCTATAAGTTCACCTACAAGTATTCGAAGACCGACCGTTCCACCTACAACTTCTCCGACTTCAGCGATGAGGAGGCAAACCAGTGGGCTTCCATCACTCCCGAGTATCGTGGATGGGGCAACTACTTAGGCACTCTGCGCTCGCCTCTCGACGAGTACTTCGACAGCGACCAGAGCCGATTCTCCGAATACAAGAACTACATTCACGAGATGCAGCTCATGATGCGATTCGTCCGACCAAAGTACAACCTCAGCTTCGGAGCTATGCTCCAGCCACAGAGGTCGAACTTCATCTACGACTATATGGGGCAGCACATCGAAACGACACGCAACGTCACCAACTTCTCACCAACCCTCGACTTCCGTTATCGTTTCAGCAAGGTGAGCAACCTGCGCGTCAACTATCGCGGAACCACCTCGCAACCCTCCATGACCGACCTGCTCGACATCACCGACGACAGCAATCCGCTCAACATCAAGAAGGGAAATCCGGGACTGAAGCCATCGTTCACCCACAACTTCCGACTCTTCTACAACGACTATATAGAGAAGCACCAGCGAGCCCTGATGACCTTCGTCAACTTCTCAATGACACGCAACAGCATCAGCGACATGGTGACCTACGACGACAAGACCGGTGGACGAACCACACAGCCCGAAAACATCAACGGCAACTGGAACGCACGAGGCGCCTTCATGTTCAATACCGCCATCGACAGCGCTGGCGTATGGAACATCAACACCTTCACCACCCTCGCCTATACCAATGCCGTGGGCTATCTGAGCCTCGACGGGAAGACCTCGCAGAAGAACACCACCAAGCAGACTCAGGTGGGCGAGCGAATCGCCATGGGCTATCGCAACAACTGGCTTGAGGTCAACCTCAACGGAACCCTCAACTACAACCATGCCCGCAACAAGCTTCAGGCATCGAGCAACATGAACACCTGGCAGTTCTCTTACGGACCGAGCATCACAGCCACCATGCCCTGGGGCATGAGCCTGAGCACAGACCTGAGCCAGAGCAGCCGACGAGGATACAGCGACAAGTCGATGAACACCAACGAACTGGTTTGGAACGCCCAACTCTCGCAAGGCTTCCTCAAGGGCAAACCCCTCACCGTGATGATCCAGTTCTACGACCTGCTGCACCAGCAGAGCACCCTGAGCCGTGCCCTTACCGCCATGGCCCGTACCGATACCGAGTACAACAGCATCAACTCTTATGCCATGCTCCACGTCATCTACCGACTGAATATCATCGGAGGCAAGCAGGCACGCGAGACGATGATGTATGGCGGACGCCCCGACTTCCGCGGACGCCCCTTCAATGGCGGACGACCTCCCATGGGACCACCTCCAGGAGGCGGACATCGCCGCTTCTAAGTTTAGGGAAGTTGAAACCCATATACATGATGCTCAGAACCATTCGTCATCGTTGGTTCTGGGCATATTTTTTGTCTCATTAGCTCTAACATCTCTACACCTTTCCACATCCGTCAGTTTTAATTTTTATAAAATAATCTTTAAATAACTATAATTATACAGTAAGAAAACTATAACGATACAAATATTTTCCTAACTTTGCAACCACTTTTTATTATAACAGAAATGAAACATCGTATTTTAAGCATGACAATGTCACTTTGCCTCGCCTGCACGATGGGAGCGCAAAGTGCCGAAAAGATTGTACCCATCAAGTATGGAAACATGGATAATTGGGTTATCAGAAACATCAAGGAATCAGGTATTATAGGCGGAAACAAGAAGGTGGTTTATGCCGTAGGCCCGTCGATGACCATCAATGGCAATACTCCCTACACCAACAAGGGCGGCTCGCCCTGGGGAACCTCCAATGTGCTTGCCCACGTGTCAGGCATCTATAAGACCAACAACTCGGTATATCGCGACAAGCACGAGAACGGCCATTGCGCCAAGCTCGTCACCCATATCGAGAAGGTGAAGGTATTGGGACTCATCAATATCAAGGTGCTTGCAGCAGGCTCGCTCTTCCTGGGCGACGTGCGCGAACCCATCACCGGAACCAAGGACGGTCCTAAGGCCATCAACTGGGGTATTCCTTTCACCCATCGTCCCAAGGCGGTGCGTTTCGACTATAAGACCCTGTTGCCCAACTCAGCCACCCGCATCAAGCAGAACGGCTTCAGCAGTGCATCGAAAGTGGCAGGACGCGACTATGCTGTTGCCATCCTCTATCTGCAGAAGCGTCACGAGGATGCCCAGGGCAACATCACGGCCAAGCGTGTGGGCACCATGGTGGTGAAATACAGCAAGAGCACCAATGGATGGGTGAACGACGCCACCTACACCATCCACTATGGCGACATCCGACACATGGCAGGCTATAACGCCTCGCTCATGGGACTTCGTAATTGTGACTATGCTCGTAATAGCAAAGGCAAGAGCGTCATCATCAAGGAGACGGGATGGGCTTCGCCCAACGAGACCCCTACCCACCTCATCCTGCAGTTCTCTTCCAGTCATGGCGGAGCCTATATCGGAACGCCCGGCAACACGCTCTGGATAGACAACGTGTCACTCGTTTACTAACTGTTTATCACATACAGACACCCCTACACATTATTATATACATAACACATGAAGCAGCTTCTACTCTCATGCCTTACATGCCTTCTCTTGCCTACTCTTGGTATGGCAGGGGAGGCTGACTCTACCTTCACGCCACATACCGGAATGGAAAAAGAGGAAGTAAAAATAGAAAAAAAGGTGGACGAAAATGTGGAAGTGAAGGTGGAAGCGAAGGTGGACGAAAATGCGGACGAGAAGGCGGAAGTGAAGAAGGCGGACGAGAAGAAGAAATCGCTCATCACCCGTTTTCTCGACTACTTCAACGATGCCAACAAGAAGAACGACAAGCGGTTCGACTTCAGCATTATCGGAGGCCCACACTATGCCACCGACACCAAGTTGGGCTTAGGCTTAGTGGCAGCAGGCATCTATCGCTCCGACCCAGCCGACACGCTCCTCCTCCCCTCCAATGTGTCGCTCTTTGGCGATGTCAGCACGGTGGGCTTCTATCTGCTCGGTGTGCGCGGAACCCACATCTTCCCACACGACCGTTACCGTGCCGTCTACACGCTCTACTTCTATTCCTTCCCCAGCAAGTTCTGGGGAATGGGATACGACATGGGCGACAACGACGACAACGAGAGCGACATGAAGCGATGGCAGGTGCACGTGAAGGGAAGCTTCCTGTGGAACCTTGGCAGCAACCTCTTCCTCGGTCCTTCCGTGGCCTACGACTACATCATCGGCAAGGACATCGAGCGCCCCGAACTCTTGGCGGGAATGGACCGACATACCGACAACTATGGCGTGGGATTCACCTTCATGTTCGACAACCGTGACAACCTCACCTATCCCCACCGGGGTTATTACGTGAACCTCACCCAGATGTTCCGTCCGCGCTTCATGGGCAACGACTATGCCTTCAGCACCACCGAACTGCAGCTCAACGCCTACCAGCAACTCTGGCGAGGAGCCGTACTGGCCGAGGACCTTCGTTCCACACTCAACTTTGGCAATCCCTCGTGGGGCATGATGGCACAGACAGGAGGCAGCAATGCCCTGCGCGGATATTACGAGGGAAGATACCGCGACAAACACATGATAGAAGCCACTGTCGAGCTTCGCCAGCACGTGTGGAAACGCAACTCGCTCACGGCCTGGATTGGCGCAGGAACCGTCTTCCCCAAGTTCAGCCAGATGAGAAGCCGTCACATCCTGCCCAACTATGGTGTGGGCTATCGATGGGAATTCAAGAAGAATGTCAACGTGCGTCTCGACTATGGTTTCGGCAAGGGCGGACAGAGAGGATTCCTCTTCAATATCAACGAGGCGTTCTAAAAACAAGCAATACACAACATGAAATCATTCAACAAAATCATATACTGGTATGCCGTCATCGCGCTTACCGTGCCCAATGTGGCCCTTTGTTTCACCGAGCACCTCAGCACATGGGCAGCCCTTGCCAACACCGTGCTGCCCTTTGGTGTCTACATGGCTCTGATGAGCATCTCTCGCAAGCCGGGCAAGATGGTGTGGTGGCTCTTCCCCATCATCTTCTTTGCGGCTTTCCAGATCGTGTTGCTCTATCTCTTCGGCAAGGGCGTCATAGCCGTGGATATGTTCCTCAACCTCGTAACCACCAATCCTGGCGAGGCCATGGAGTTGCTCGACAACCTCATTCCTGGCGTGGCGAGTGTTTTCATCCTCTATCTGCCCCTGCTCATCCTGGGCGTGGTGTCCATACGGAGCAAGAAGGCACCCGCGCTGTCCTCTGCCCTCAGAAAGCGATATGCCCTGTGGGCTTCAGCCTTGGCCCTCGTGGGATGCATCTTTGTTGCCACGGCCTTTCTCTCCCGTCCTTCCGACAACACACAGCTCGACGACCATCATGCCGCACAATACAGCGTGCTCAACGACCTCTACCCCGTCAACGTGTTCTATAACCTCTACCTTGCCGTGAAGCGCAACAACGCCTCCATCCACTACAAGGAGGCATCTGCCCGTTTCCGCTTCGATGCCAGGCCGTCCCATCCCGAGGACTCCTGTGAGGTCTACGTTATGGTGATAGGCGAGACGGCACGAGCCATGAACTTCAGTCTCTATGGTTATCAGCGCGACACCAATCCACGGCTCAGCAAGACCCCGGGACTGGTGACGTTCAGCGATGTCACCACCCAGTCGAACACCACCCACAAGAGTGTGCCCATGCTCCTCTCGCAGGCTTCGGCCTCCGACTTCGAGCGTCTCTTCCACGAGAAAGGCATCCTGCAGGCCTTCCGTGAGGCAGGCTTCCACACCGTGTTTCTGAGCAATCAGCGCCCCAACCACTCGTTCATCGACTTCCTGGGCGAACAGGCCGACCAGTGGCTCTTCCTCAAGACGGGCGACGCCAACCCCGCTGGCCGTGAGCTGGCCAAAGCCCCGGGCAAGGACGGCAACTACTATGACGCCGACCTGCTGCCCATCCTCGACAAGATACTGGCCCGGAAACGCAAGAAGGAGTTCATCGTGCTCCACACCTATGGCTCTCACTTCAACTACATGGACCGCTATCCCCGACAGATGGCGCACTTCCAGCCCGACACGCATTGCGAGGCCAAGAAGGAGAACCGTCCCGACCTCATCAACGCCTACGACAACACCATCCGCTACACCGACCTTGTGCTCAGTGGGGTGATAGAGCGCCTGAGAGCACACGGAGGCATGAGCGCCATGCTCTATACGAGCGACCATGGCGAGAACATCTTCGACGACAGTCACAAGCTCTTCCTTCATGCTTCGCCCCGAGCTTCGGAGTACGAGTTGCATGTGCCCTTCCTGGTATGGACATCGCAGAGCTTCCAGCATCAGGAGCCAGCCGTGGCACAGGCCCTCTCCGCCAACCGCCACAAGCAGGCACAGAGCAGCCGTTCCACCTTCCACACCATGCTCAATATCGGGGGCATCAGTACGCGCTTCCGCCAAGAGCACGAGTCGTTGGCGAGCCCTGCCTATCGTCCCGCCCCTCTGCTCTACCTCAACGACCACAACGAGGCTATCCCACAAGCAGAATGTGGATTTTAGCATATAAAGGAGTTGTTTTTAAGGAGTTAAAGGAGTTAAAGGAGTTAAGACAACAGCCTCTAAGGAATGTTTAATTTTAAGTCCACTAAAGCATTTGTCTTAACTCCTTTAACTCCTTAACTCCTTAACTCCTTAAAAATAACTCCTCAAAAAACTTTCTCTTTTCTTTCTCTATATCAGTTTTTTGCTGTAATTTTGCACCCGAATAAGTCAATAACAGTAGAAAACAATGGACTCAACACGCAAAATCGAAAAAGTAAGTTTGCGCAACCTCCACATGGAGGATTACGACCAACTGGCGAAATCGTTCAAGCGCATTTATGCCGACTCGGACGTTTTCTGGACACGTTCTCAAATCAAAAAGCTCATTACCATCTTTCCCGAAGGTCAGGTAGTCATCATCGTCGACGACAAGATCGTGGGATGTGCCCTCTCCATCATCGTCAACTACAACATGGTGAAGGGCGACCACACCTATGCCCAGGTGACAGGCAATGAAACCTTCAACACCCACGATGCCAACGGCAACATCCTCTATGGCATCGAGGTCTTCATCCACCCCGACTATCGTGGCCTCCGACTGGCCCGACGCATGTACGAATACCGCAAGGAGCTGTGCGAGAAGCTCAACCTCAAGGCCATCATGTTTGGCGGACGCATACCCAACTATCACAAGTATGCCGACCAGATGCGCCCCAAGGAGTACATCGAGAAAGTGCGCAGCCGTGAGATCTACGACCCCGTGCTCACCTTCCAGCTGTCCAACGACTTCCACGTGCGCCGTGTGATACGCAACTATCTGCCCAGCGACGAGGAGAGCGAACACTGCGCCACCCTGTTGCAGTGGGACAACATCTACTATCAGCCACCTACGGACTCCTATGTAGACCGCAAGCCCACCGTGCGCATCGGTCTCGTGCAGTGGCAGATGCGCCCCTATGCCTCCGTCGACGACCTCTTCGAGCAGGTGGAGTTCTTCGTCGATTCGGTGAGCGACTATAAGAGCGACTTCATTCTCTTCCCCGAATACTTCAATGCCCCTCTGATGGCTAAGTTCAACAATATGGGCGAGGCACAGAGCATCCGACAGATGGCACAGTACACCGAGCAGATACGCGACCGGTTCCGTGAGCTTGCCATCAGCTACAACATCAACATCATCACGGGCAGCATGCCTTACGTCAAGGACGACGGCGCCCTCTACAACGTGGGCTTCCTGTGCCGACGCGACGGAAGTGTGGACATGTACGAGAAGATTCATGTCACCCCCGACGAGCAGAAGTGCTGGGGTCTTACCGGTGGAAGCCGCATCCAGACCTTCGACACCGACTGTGGCAAGATAGGCATCGTGATCTGTTACGACGTGGAGTTCCCCGAGCTCTCACGCCTCATGGCTCAAGACGGCATGCAGATACTCTTCGTGCCCTTCATGACCGATACCCAGAACGCTTACTCCCGTGTGCGTGTATGCGCCCAGGCCCGTGCCATCGAGAACGAGTGCTATGTGGCCATTGCGGGCAGTGTGGGCAACCTGCCCCGTGTGCACAACATGGACATACAGTATGCTCAGAGTGCCGTGTTCACGCCTTGCGACTTCGCCTTCCCCAACGACGGCAAGCGATCGGAGGCTACGCCCAACACCGAGATGATTCTCGTATCCGACGTTGACCTCAACCTGCTCAACGAACTCCACACCTATGGTGCCGTGCGCAACCTGCGCGACCGCCGCAAGGACCTCTATGAGCTGAAGAAAAAATAAAAGATGTACAAGATCGACATATCGGAGCGCACGCTCCACTTCAAGCAGCCTGCCGGAACCTCACGGGGTGTCTACACCACCCGGCACAGTTATTACCTCACCCTCACCTCGGCAGAACATCCGGGCATCAAGGGCGTGGGCGAATGTGCCACCCTGCCCGACCTGAGCTGCGACGCCAAGCCCGAATACGAGCTCACGCTCCGACAGGTGTGCCAGATGGTGGAACAGATGGGGCGCATACCCTACGACATGATACGTGCCTACCCCAGCATCACCTTCGGACTGGAGACCGCCTTTGCCGATTTCTTCCGTCAGTGCCCAGCTATCGATGTGCCGGCATGGGCGACGTACCTGGCAAGCCTCTACGACACGCCCTTCGCACGGGGCGAGGAGGGTATCACCATCAACGGACTGGTATGGATGGGCACCTACGACGAGATGCTCGCCCGACTGGAGGAGAAGCTGAAGAGCGGATTCCACTGCGTGAAACTGAAGATTGGCGCCATCGACTTCTTCAAGGAGCTCGACCTCATCAAGCGCATACGCCAGGTGTACAGCAAGGAGCAGATTGAGCTGCGCGTGGATGCCAACGGTGGCTTCACGCCCGAAAATGCCATGAGCCGACTGGAAGCCCTGGCACAGTACGACATCCACTCCATAGAGCAGCCCATACGCCAGCACCAGTGGCCCAAGATGGCTGCCCTGTGCCGTGAGTCACCCCTGCCCATCGCCCTCGACGAGGAGCTCATCGGCGTGAACGTGCGATCAATGAAGCAGGCATTGCTCGACACCATACGCCCTCAGTACATCGTGCTGAAGCCCTCGCTCCACGGAGGCATCTACGGATGCCGCGAATGGATACAGATGGCAAGCGAACGGGGCATCGGAAGCTGGATCACATCGGCCTTGGAGAGCAACGTGGGACTCAGTGCCATCGCCCATTTCTGCGCCAAGACTTATGGTCCCGGGGTCTCCATGCCTCAGGGCCTTGGCACCGGACAACTCTTCACCAACAACATTCCCATGCCCCTGCAGATCAAGGGAGAGAAAATCTTTGTTAATGGTTGATTTCGGAAAACATTCCCCTTATGGAACTGAACGAATTTCTTGCCGAATGGCACAATGACAACCCCCGCATTCTGGTACACACCAGCGGATCTACGGGCAAACCCAAGCCCCTGATGGTGGAGAAGAGGCGGATGCTCAACTCAGCCCGCATCACCTGCGACTTCTTAAGACTGAAGCCGGGCGACACCGCCCTGCTCTGCATGCCCCTCGACTATATCGCAGGCAAGATGATGGTGGTGCGAAGCCTCCAGCGAGACCTTCGGCTCACCTCCGTGCGCCCGAGCAGCCATCCCCTGGCCGACGATGCCCTGCCCCACTTCACCTTTGCCGCCATGGTGCCCATGCAGGTGTACAACACCCTGAAAGTGCCCCGCGAGCGCGAACGGCTCATGCACATCCGTCACCTCATCATAGGCGGAGGAGCCATCAGCGACGAGTTGGCACAGATGATCAAGCCCCTGCCCAATGCCGTATGGAGCACCTATGGCATGACCGAGACCCTGTCGCACATCGCCCTGCGTCGCCTCAATGGTCCTGACGCCAGCCTCTGGTACACCCCCTTCGACGGCGTAGGCATAAGCCTCAATGCCGACGGATGCCTTGTCATCGACGCCCCCGAGGTATGTGCCGAACCCCTTGTCACCAACGACATCGCCCAGCTACGCACCGACGACCGAACGGGCAAGACACTCTTCCGCATCAAGGGCCGCAAGGACAACGTGGTGTGCAGTGGCGGCATCAAGATCCAGATCGAGGAGGTGGAGGAAACGCTGCGTCCGCATCTGTCGGCGCCCTTCATGATCGTCAAGAAACAAGATGAGATGCTGGGCGAAAAGGCCATCCTCCTCACCGAGTCGGCCGACCTGACCCACATAGCAGAAATATGCAGAAACACCCTGCCCAAATACTGGGTGCCACGGGAGTTTCTGCACATCGACCACCTGCCCCTCACCGAGACAGGCAAGCCTAAACGCACCCTCCCCTTCACACCACGGTGATCCAGATGCTCTCTTCGTTCTGCTGAGCCTGGGTGATGAGGTCGATGAGTTGGCGCAACCGCTGTTGCGAGTTCACCACCATGCCCACCATTTTGTTTTCGCCCACCAGGATGCAGCCCTGCGTGTCGTCAGGATAGTTGCCAGCATGGATGCGTATGCCCTCAAAGAGGGGCACGCCCACGAGTAGGGGCAACCATCTCTTGAATCGTGGCGACTTGCTCACCACCACGGTGTAAGAATATCATCTATTTCAACTGTCTGATTTCATCTTGGCTCAGGCCAGTAATTTCCATGATGGCATCTTCATCTATGCCTTTTGCCAGTATCTTCCTGGCAATCCCCAGGGCTTTTTGGTTCATACCTTTCGCCATAACCTGTGCACGACCTTCTTGCTTCGCTGTATCAATAGAATTATTGATATCCCGGTATGCTTTTTACTGGCTTTGTACTCTCTCATTTTTTCTTCTACTTCTTGTATAGTTGCAAAATTACGCTTTATCCTGAAACAACCAAACAAAAAGTGGGAAAACTGTGCGATAGGCATTATTAATTAGTGTTTACTGAATAATTTATAACTCTCTGATATTTAAGTTTATATAA